>Ga0210377_10000320_pt1 | contig 45006 bp, 36 predicted proteins | sample PLM4_65_b1redo_FD_155480 | JGI IMG/M metagenome (GOLD analysis project Ga0210377, IMG submission 155480) | Groundwater sediment microbial communities from an aquifer in East River, Colorado, USA - PLM4_65_b1 redo | ecosystem: Environmental > Terrestrial > Soil > Riparian zone | place: USA: East...
CTCCGAAGGGATTCAGCTTCGGAAACCCGACGTGACACGTCTGGCATGAGGTCTGGTGGATGCGTGCGAACGCGGGAATCGCATTTGCGGAGGGGACACCGAGAATGAACAACATCGATCCGGTCAGGAACGCCAGGAAGGTGACTCTTGGACCATGCATCCGCATGACTGGCTCCTTTCGCCGGCACCATCGTGCCGCCGGGCCGCTGCCCGGAGCCATCGCACAAATGCAGGAAATCGCCTCATGTGTTCGCGGGAGAAGCGAATGGTCGTGCTCCGCAGACCGTCGACGCCGATCGGACCACCGGGGCGGCATACAATGGCTTCCGCTTCTGACGGCGAGGCCTTGGCGGTTCGTCCTCATAGTTCCAACGGCAGCGCGGCCACTTCCGGCGGCCTCGCCACACTGCTGTTGCTCGGAGCGGCCGGTCTGTCGGCATTCTTCGGCGGATATCAGCTGCTCGAGACGTATGTGCTCGCGCCGCGCCTCGACGTGCGCGCGCTCAATCTGCTGCATATCATCCGCGGGATCACGGCGTCGCTGCTGCTGGCCCTCTTCGCGGCCTGGTACATCGTGCGCCATCCGACGATCGTGTCGCAGCGCTCCGACCGCGGCGCCGAATTCGTGGTCCCTCATCAGGGCTGGACGCGCGAGCATCTCCTCTGGTTCATCCAGATGCGATGGATCGCGGCGGGGCTCGCGATCGGGTTGATCGTGATCTCGGTTCCCCTGACCGGAATGCTGTCGGCGAGCCAGTTGCCGCAGCTTCTCACCTGGTGGGCTCTTCTGGTCAGCGCCAATATCGTCTTTCGATGGGCGTTACGGCGCGACGTCGATTTCGACCGCCAGGTCATCGCCCAGGCGGTGGTCGATCTGGTCGTCCTCACCGGTCTGCTCAACGCGTCGGGAGGAATCGAGAACCCGCTGTCGATCGCCTATCTGTTTCACGTGATCATCGTCGGGATCCTCCTCCCGAAGCGGAAAGCGATCGGCGTGGCCGTGTTCGGCAGCGCGATCTTCTCCTTCCTGGCCCTGGGCGAGTTGACCGGATTTCTCCCCCACGTGGCGGTTCTGCTCTTCCCGCACACGCACACGATGGTGGGTGGCCATGTGCACATCATCCATGCCGCGCATGATGTCGTGTTCGTCACCGGCCGCGTGGTGTCGTTCGATGCCGCGATGCTGCTGACCGCCTACTTCACCACGCTCGTGGCCGACCGCCTGCGGCAGAGTGAAGCCGACCTCGAAGAGAGCGCGCGCACAGCGCGGCTCGAGCGCCGGCGGCTGGAAGGAGTGATCGACGCCGCCGGTCTGGGGATGGCCATCATCGGATCCGATCAGACTCTCGAGTGGGTGAACCAGCGGCTGGCGAGCTGGCTCGGATGGCCGAACGATGCCGCCGGGCAGCCGTGTCCACACGACCACAGCAATCCCAGCGGCTGTTTCGGCTGTATCGCCGCCGACACCCTGGCCCGAGGCGAGCAGACGGAGAACGAGATCTCGGTGGCTGCGAAGAACGGCGGCATCCGCTATTTCCGCAATGTTGCCTCGCCGGTCCGCGACGCTGACGGGCGGATCGTGCAGGTCGCGGAAGTCGTCGAAGAGGTGACGGCGCGAAAGGCGCTGGAGTCGGAAGCGTTGCACTCAGGACGGCTGTCGATCCTCGGTCAGCTCGCCGCCGGCATCGCTCACGAGATCGGCAATCCTCTCTCCTCGCTCCACGCCAGGCTGCAACTGATGAAGCGGCGGCTGGAGCCCGATTTCATCCGGGAGAGTCTCGACGTGTTGCAGTCGCAGATCGATCGCATCGGACGGATTGTCCGCAACGTCTCGCATCTCGCGCAGAAGCGCCGCGAGGGATGGCTTCCCATCGACATCAACGCTGTCATGAGCGAGGCGGTGTCGCTCGTCAAGATGGATCAGCGCGCCGCCAGCATCCGCTTTGCCGAGCAGTTGGGGAACGATCTGCCGCCCGTCCGCGGCATCCGCGATCAGTTGCTGCAGGTGTTCATCAACCTTCTTCTCAACGCCGTGGAAGCGATGCCTGACGGCGGCACGCTCGAAACGACGACGATCGAGGAGGCGCATCGATTGAAGGTGATGATTCGCGATTCCGGAGTGGGCATGAACGAGACGGTGCGCACGCGTCTGTTCGAACCGTTCTTCACCACCAAGCAGGAGGGAACGGGGCTGGGGCTTTCCATCTGCTACAGCCTGGTCCACGCGCACGGCGGCAGCATCAACGTGGCAAGCGAGCCGGGAACCGGCTCCTGCTTCACGGTCGATCTCCCGGTGGCTGCGGCCGCCGACATCCGAAGGCTGGTGTAGTGTCTCTGGGAGCGCAGGCATGAGTGCAGGGATTCTCCTGATCGACGACGAAGACATTTTCCGTGAGGACATGGCCGCCCTGCTGCAGCAGGAGGGCTACGCGTGCGAAACGGCGGCCAGTGGCGAGGAGGCGCTCCGCCGCGCCAGCGCCGAGCCTCCCGACGTGATCCTCTGCGATCTGATCATGCCGGGGCTGAGCGGCGTCGAGCTGATCTCGCGTCTGGCCACGCTCTGTCCGGAGACGCCGATCATCGTCATCACCGCGCAGGCGACGGTCGAGACGACCGTCGACGCGTTTCGGGCGGGGGCGGTCGACTATCTGGTCAAGCCGGTCTTCGCCGAAGAAGTGCTGCGGAAGATCGGGCGCTGCATCGAGCAGCAACATCTCGAGCGCGAGCTGCGCTATCTCCGCCGCCAGGTCTCCGAGGCCGGTCCGGGAACGACGATCGTGGGGCACAGCCGCGCGATTCAGGGCGTTCACGAGCTGATCGCGCGCGTCGGACCTTCGACCAGCAGCGTGCTGATCACGGGAGAAAGCGGCACGGGGAAGGAGCTCGTCGCTCGGGCTCTTCACCAGGCCGGACAAGATGAGTCCGCGCCGTTCATCGCCGTCAACTGTGCGGCGCTGCCGCGCGATCTGGTCGAGAGCGAATTGTTCGGCCACGTGCGGGGCGCGTTCACAGGAGCGCACCGCGACAAACCCGGCTACTTCGAGCTCGCCCAGGGCGGCACGCTGTTCCTCGACGAGATCTGCGAGCTGCCGCTGGAGCTGCAGCCGAAGTTCCTGCGGGCTATCGATCACCAGGAGATCTACCGGGTCGGGGCGACGCGGCCGACCCGGACGCGCGTGCGCATCGTCGCCGCGACCAATCGCGATCCACAGCATGAGATCGCCGAGAAGCGTTTCCGCGAGGACCTCTACTTCCGGATCTCGGTCGTCCAGATTTTCCTCCCACCGCTGCGCGAGCGGCGCGAAGACATCCCGCCGCTCGTCGATCATCTCCTGGCGCGTCTCAGCCGGCGCCTCAACCGCCGGACCACCGGCGTGACCAACAGCGCCCTGCGAGCGCTGATGAGCGCGCCCTGGCGCGGTAATGTGCGCGAGCTGGAGAACGTGCTCGAACGCGCCCTCCTGCTCGGCGCCGATGACTGCATCGGCACCGGCGATCTCCCCTCCGAGCTGGCCGGCCATGAGCCCACCGGCGAAGTCTCCGACGATCTGCGCGCCGCCGTTCGGGCGTACGAGCGCGAGCACATCCGGCAGGTTCTCGTCACGACCGGAGGCAATCGCGAGGAAGCGTCGCGCCGCCTCGGCATCGATCCCTCCACCCTCTACCGGCGGATGAAAGAACTGAACATGTAACGTCAGGACCCGTGCCCGACCCCGAGCCCGACCCCGAGCCCGGTCCTTTTCCTGTGAGAGGTACATTCTCGAAAAAAAACGGGCTCGGGCTCGGGCTCGGGTGCGGGCACGGGGATCCGAGCCTGATAATCCTCCAAGCGGAAAAGTGGAGATCATGGCGTTCGATCACGAGAAACTCGACGTGTATCAGGTGGCGATCGAGTTCGTTGCCAGAGCGAACGACATCGTCGAGCAGTTGCCCCGAGGTCGCGGCTACCTCGCCGATCAGCTCCAGCGAGCGGCGCTGAGCATCGTCCTGAATGTCGCAGAAGGCGCCGGAGAGTTTTCACCCGCAGACAAGGCTGTTTTCTACACGCGGGCACGTGGCTCGGTCACGGAGAGCGCCGCCGTGCTCGATGTGTGCCGGAAGCCAGGGCTACTCGAAACCGCTGTGACCGAGAACAACAAGGCCCTTCTCGAACGCATCGCACAAATGTTGACGAAGCTGATCAAAGCGCGGCGTCCAAACATCAAAGCTTGATTGCTCCCCCATCCCGGGCTCGGGCTCGGGTGAGGGCCCGGGTGAGAATTCTCAACTCTGCACGATTGCAGGTCTCCACCCTCTGGCAATCCTGCAATCCCGCCGCGCCGCTGGCGGCGATGGCCTTTCGTTAAGCGCCGCAACTGCAAGCAGATCGCACGCAGAGGAGCCACGCCGTTCCCGCGGCACCCGCATTGCGCTAGTCCTCCGCGGATCGGTTGATGAGTCGTCCGTCGAATACGCTCGATCTCCTCGCGCGCCGGATCATCCGGGCATCGGAGGAAGACCTGCGCCACTGGCTCGGCGTCGTTCAACTGGACAACGATCTGCTGGGCACGCTCTATTTGCAGGTTCGGTCCGCCCTCGACCGCTGTCAATCGCCCGATGATGCCGTCGCCGTCGAGGAGCTGGCCCTCACCATGATGCTCACCGCCTCGGCGTGGCGTACGGGGAACGAAGGATCCGCCGAGACGATCCTCTCCGCGCTGCACCGCGCCATCCGCACCACGCTTCCGCTCGAAGTCACCGATCGCTCTCAATCGGGGAGCGATCAACCAACCATCAACCCGAGGAGCCAGAAATGATCTCTCGCCATCGAACCCGATTGGCAACCCTTCTTTCCGTCCTGCTGCTCGCGCTTGTCGTTCCGTTCTCCGCCCTCGCTGCCGACGATGCGGCGGCGATGTTCAAGACAAAGTGCAGTCCCTGCCACGGCGCCGATGGCAGCGGCAACACTCCGATGGGGAAACGAGTGGCCGCGAGGGCACTCGGATCGCCGGAGGTGCAGAAACAAACCGACGCGCAACTTCAGAACGTCATCGGGTCGGGCAAGGGAAAGATGCCGGCATTCGCCAACAAGCTCTCGGCCGCGCAGATCGCTGACATGGTGAAGTTCGTCCGCGGGTTCGCCAAGAAATAGTGCCCGCCGGTGCACACGGAACGGAGGCATCCATGACGTCCGACGGACGAGGGTCACGACTGGAGCTGCGGCTCGCCGCCCTGGCTTTCGTCGTTGTGTTCTGCGGAGCGGCCGCGGCCGGCCTGGTGACGATGCGCTACCGGCGTTCCCCGGTCGAGCAGCCGATCGCGTTCAATCATCGGAAGCACGTCATCGACAACCAGCTCCCATGCTCGACCTGCCACCAGTTCTACGAGACCGAGACCTTCTCCGGTATGCCGGACGCCGACACTTGTGCGACGTGTCATCAGGAGCGGCAGGGAAAAAGCGCGGAAGAAGCGCGCCTCGTCAAGATGTTGACCAACCACCAGCCACTCGTCTGGAACAGCCTCTTCCGCCAGCCGCCGCACATCTTCTACTCGCATCGCCGGCATGTCGTGAAAGCGCAGATCAAGTGCGAGCGCTGCCACGGCAACATCGGCATGACGACGTTTCCGCCGCGGCAGGTGAAGCGGCTGTCGATGTCGGACTGCATCGCCTGCCACGAGCGCCTGCATGTGGCGACGGACTGTACGACCTGCCATCGCTGAAAGGAGAGCCTCGCGTGACGATTGGACGGAGAGAATTCATCGGACTCATGGCCGGCGCCGCGGCGGGTACAGCCGTTGGGTTTCCCGCCGGGCGGATCTTCGATAGTACCCTCCACTCCGGGGATCAGTTCCTGTATCCGCCGCGGGGCCCGGAACAGTTCGTCCTTTCCGTCTGCAGGGAATGTTCGGGAGGATGCGGCGTGCGCGCCCGGCGGATCGGCGAGCGCGTGGTCAAGCTCGATGGGAATCCGCTCCACCCGATCAGCGGCGGACGGCTCTGCGCGAAGGGGCAAGCAGCGCTGCAGGTCCTCTATCATCCCGATCGCGTGCGGGTGCCGCTGCGGCGCGCGGGAGCGCGGGGATCGCTCGCCTCTTTCCGCCCCTCGTCGTGGGATGCTGCGCTGAACGACATCGCGGCACGGCTGCAGTCGCTTCGTGACGAACAGCACCCCGAATCGCTGGTGCTGATCCGCGGCGATGATCGCACGCTCGGGACGCGCATCGCCCGGCGCTTCGTCGATGCCTTCGGCTCCCCGAACGACATCGCGTTCAATGGCGGGGGCGAGGCCGAAGCGCTGGCGCTGCTGGTCACGCAAGGGGTTCGTGCCACGCCGGCCTACGACCTTCGCGCCGCCGACTACGTTCTCTCGCTCGGATCGGAGATGCTCGAGACACCGGCCGCACCGGTGTACACCGCGCGCGCCTACGGCGACTTCCGGCAGACGTACCCCGGCCATCGCGGAAAGTTCGTCCACGTCGATCCCCGGCTCTCGATCACGGCGGCTTCCGCCGATGAGTGGATTCCGATCCGTCCCGGATCGCACGCCGCATTCGCCTTCGGCCTCGCTACGGCGATCGTCGGCGAGGGGTTGTACGACCGTGCATTTGTCGCGGAGAGAACGATCGGGTTCGAGGACGGAGCGGACGGCGATCTGCGCAGCCTCATCGAGCAGTACTTCCCCCTCGAAAAAGCGGCCGAACAGACAGGCGTGTCGGTCAACGTCATTCTCCGCGTCGCGCGAGAGCTGGCGGGCGCGCACAACGGTCTCGTCCTCGGCCCGCACAAGGGTCCATTGATCGGAGGCCGGCTGTTCGATCACCTTGCCGCGCACATCCTCAACGCGCTGGTCGGCAACATCGATCAGCGGGGTGGAGTGCTGATCCCGGAGGAGTCTCCGCTCGATTCCTGGCCCGCGGTGGAGCGCGACTCCGTCGCCGCTTCAGGCCACCGCCGGCCCCGTCTCGACGGAGTCGACGCATCCTCGACGATCGGCAACGATCTCGAGCAACTGGCGCAGGCGCTCGCAAGCGGTCAGCCGTATCGAGCCGAAGTCCTCTTCGTCGCCGGATGCGATCCGATTTACGCCTCGCCGGCCCGACAGCGGTTCGCTTCGGCCCTGGAGCGAGTCCCGCTCGTCGTCTCCTTCGCCACCATTCCGAACGACACTTCGCTGTATGCCGACTGGATCCTTCCCGAGCCGCACTATCTCGAGCAGTGGGATCTCCACACGTCGCCGCCCTCGGTGGCGTTCCCGATGGTGAGCGTTGCCTCGCCGGCAGTGCCGAAGCCTCTTCACGACACGCGCGCGATGGGAGATGTCTTCCTCACGCTGGCCCGCCGCATCGAGCTGCAGCGCGCGTTGCCCTGGTCCGATGTCCCGACGCTCGTTCGTGCGGAGATCGACCGTCTCTATCAGGTGCGGCGCGGCGCCATCATGGGAACCGACTTCGACCAGGCCTGGGTGCAGATGATGGAGCGCGCGGGATGGTGGTCGCCCGGATATGCGAACGCAGACGAGTTGTGGCAGCGCTCGCTGGAAGCGGGTGGATGGTGGGACCCGTTCTACGACCACGGCGACTGGTCGCGCGTGTTTCGGAGGAAGTCGGGGCGCTTCGATTTCCGCCCGGACGTGGTGAGACAGTTCGCCGCCGTCTCGTCTTCGCTCGACAGCTCCGGCTCGCTGGCTCTCGTCCTGTTCGAACCGCTCTCCGTGGCTGGGGGAACGGGCGCCGAGCTCCCATTCCTCCAGGCGATTCTCGATCCGGGATTCGATGCGCAGTGGGAGACCTGGGGTGAGATCCACCCCGACACTGCGGCCGTGCTCGGAATTCGCGACGGCTCCCCGATCCGGGTCGCCTCCGGCCACGAAGCGATCGTCGTCCGCGCCCGCGTCACCGAGCGGATCGTTCAGGGCGCGATCGCCATTCCGGTCGGGCTGGGGCGGCTAGCCGGCGGGCGCTGGGCCGCGGGCGTGGGAGCGAATCCTCTCCGGCTCCTCGACCGCGTTCGCGAGCCGGTCTCATTGCTGCCCGATTTCGGCTCAGCCAGAGTCCTCGTCAGCGAGGCCAACGCGACCGACAGACGAGCGGCCGGAAGGATTGAGCGATGACTCGCTGGGGAATGGTCATTGATCTCGACCGCTGCACCGCGTGCCAGGCTTGCGTTGTCGCCTGTCAGGTGGAGAACAACATCCCACTCGCCGACCGTGTCGACTGCGAGCACGGCCGCGGCATTTCCTGGATTCGTCTCGCTCCCTTCCGCGAGGGCGAGCACGGCACCCGGCCCTCCCTCCGCCTCATCCCTATCCTCTGTATGCATTGCGAACGGCCCCCGTGCGTGAAGGTCTGTCCCGCCACGGCCACCATCATCGGTGAGGAGGGTCTCGTCGGGCAGATCTATCCGCGCTGCATCGGCTGCCGCTACTGCACCACCGCCTGCCCGTACACGGTTCGCCGGTTCAACTGGAAGCGTCCCGAGTGGCCCGAGCCGATGGAACAGGGGCTGAGCCCCGACGTCTCGGTCCGTCCTCGCGGCGTGGTGGAGAAATGCAGTTTCTGCCATCACCGGCTCCAGCGGGCCAAGGACAAGGCCCGGTTCGAGGACCGCCCGCTGCAGGAGGGGGATTACGTGCCGGCCTGCGTGGAGACCTGTCCTGCCGAAGCGATGTTCTTCGGCGATCTCGACGACCCGCGCAGCACGGTCGCGCGCCTGGCCGAGAGTCCGCGCGCCATCCGCCTTCTCGAGGAGCTCGGCACGAAACCGAAGGTGATCTACCTGTCGAAAGGAGAATCGGGTGGAGACGTTTGAGCTCGGTGCCGACAAGCGGCTGTTCGCCCCGATCGAGACGACCCGGCCGCGCTTCTGGGTCTTCGCCGGGATCCTGCTGACCATCGGCCTGTGGGGCGGCTTCGCGTGGTGGACGCAACTGAGGCGCGGCCTCGGCGTGACCGGGCTCAATATCCCGGTCTTCTGGGGCCTCTACATCACGAACTTCGTTTTCTTCATCGGGATCAGCCACGCCGGCACGCTCATCTCCGCCATCCTGCGGCTGGCCCATGCCGAGTGGCGCCGCTCCATCACCCGCGCTGCAGAGGTCATCACCGTGCTCGTGCTTTTCTTCGGCATGGCCTGCGTGATCCTCGACCTCGGCCGCCCCGATCGCGTGCTCTACGTGATCCGTTTCGGGAACTTCACGTCACCTCTGCTGTGGGATGTGACGTCGGTCGCGTGTTACCTGACGGCCAGCACGATCTATCTCTATCTGCCGCTCATTCCCGACATCGCCATCCTGCGCGATCGCATGCCGTCGCGGCGCTGGCTCTATCGTCCGCTCGCTCTCGGCTGGAGCGACTCGCCCCGCCAGCAGCGCATCCTCAATCGAGCCATCGCCGTGATGGCTGTGATCGTGATTCCGATCGCCGTCAGCGTGCACACCGTGGTGTCGTGGGTGTTCGCCATGACCGTTCAGCCGATGTGGCACTCGACCATCTTCGGCCCGTACTTCGTCGTGGGGGCCATCTTCTCCGGCATCGCCGCGATCATCATCGCCATGGCCATCATCAGGAAGGCCTATCACCTGGAGGACTATCTCAAGCCGATCCACTTCAACAACCTCGGCCTTCTCCTGCTGGTCATGAGTCTGCTCTGGTTCTACTTCACCTTCGCCGAGTTCCTGACCACGTACTACGGCGGCGAGCCGATGCACATGGTGGTATTCCTGTCGAAGACCGAGGGAAGGTTCGCGCCGCTCTTCTGGGCCATGGTGGTGTTCTGCCTGGTCATCCCGTTTGCGCTGCTGGCCAACAACCGGACGCGCACGAAGGTGTGGGGGACGGTGGTGGCGTCGGTGGCGGTGGAGATCGGGATGTGGCTGGAGCGATACCTGATCGTCGTGCCGAGTCTCTCCAGTCCACGCTTGACGATGACGGCGCCGTCCTATGTTCCGTCGTGGGTGGAATGGTCGCTCTTCGCGGCCTTCGTCAGCATGTTCATTCTGCTGTACGCGGTGTTCACGAAGTTCTTCCCCATCATCTCCATCTGGGAGATCCGGGAAGGGCGCGAGCACTCGGTCGCCGAAGTGACGACACGCGTGGAGAGCTACCTGCCGGAGGTGACGCATGAGTGACGCCCTTCGCATCGCAATCGTCTGCGCGCTCGTCGGGGCATTCGTGCCGCGCGCCGAAGCGGAATTCGGGAATCCGTCTCACGGCCAGCAGCTCTTCGTCTCGAAGGGATGCGTTCAGTGCCATGCCGTTCGCGGAGCCGGCGGACGGATCGGTCCCGATCTCGGTCGCAGCTCGGTCAACGGGTCGTTCTTCGAGATCGTGGCGGCGATGTGGAACCACTCCCAGACGATGGACGAAAAGATGAAGGAGCTGCGGCTGATGCGGTCGCACTTCGATGGAGACGAGCTGGCGGATGTCATCGCCTTCCTCTATTTCCTGAACTACTTCGACGAGCCGGGCGATCCCGCCGCGGGCAAGGCGCTCTTCTCGGAGAAGCACTGCATCGAGTGCCACGCCATCGGCCGCGAAGGAGGACGGACCGGTCCGCGCCTCGACACATTCGATCGCGGCACTCCTCCATTGCAGATCGCACAGGACCTCTGGAACCACGGGCCGGTGATGACTTCGATGATGCGCAGCCGCGATCTCGAAGTCCCGACCTTCCGCGGGAGCGAGATCATCGATCTCTTCGCCTATCTCCGCGGGCAGGGGAAGCGCCGCTCCACACGTGTCTTCAAGGCGGCCGGAGATCCGGTGAATGGGAAGGCCGTCTTCGCCGCCAAAGGATGCTCCCGCTGCCACGGCGTCGTCGGGCACGGAGGGACGATCGGTCCCGACCTCGGGCGTTCGGAGCTCCGCGGCAGCGTGACCCAGCTCGCCGGCCGCATGTGGAATCACTGGCCGGCGATGTCGGGCGCGATGCAGGCCATCGGAATGGCCACTCCGGTCTTTCGGAAGGAAGAGCTGGCTGACGTCTTCGCCTATCTCTTCGTCTCGCGATATGACGCCGCCGACCGAAACATCGATCGTGGACCTGCCGTTTATCGCGAGAAGCGATGCTCCTCCTGCCACGGCGCGCGCGGCGAGGGAGGGATCGGACCGGCACTGGCCGGCGTCACGACCGGCAAGTCGAAAGAAGAAATCGCGAGCCTGATGTGGAATCACGCTCCCCAGATGCTGACTCGCATGGGGGATCGCCGCATCCCGTGGCCGCGCTTCACCGCCGACGAGCTCGCCGCACTGATCCGCTTTCTGAGCGAGGGCTGGGCGCCCGCCCTCGCCTCGAACCGGCAGCCTTGATCGGTGAAGGTGAATGCCGCTCCGAGAGCGCAGCCGGCACCCGCTCCGAGCGTCCCGAACGGACCGGGAAGGAGCCAGGAGAGCAGCGCGCGCGGACGAGCGATGTACGACGCGGTGGAGACGAAGCCGCCGCCATCCGCGACGATGATGCTCAATGAGGTTCGAAGACGCCGTCCGCCGTGAGGCGCTGCATGAACCTCTCCGCGCCGCGCTGGTTCATGTGCACGCGGTCCGCGAAATTTTCGGCAGGTCCGCCCGCGGAGATGTAGTTCAGGACAGGGAGGCGGACGCGTTGCGTCACGGTGCGCATGACGTCGGGGATGTTCGTGACATGGCCGGGCGCTTGATACGGCGCGATGAGCAGTCGCACGGTGATGCCGCGGCCGCGGAGCGTCCGGACGGTGCGCTCCAGGGCGTCCAGGCTTTCCGGCCGGATCGCGAGCTGCCAGTCGCCTGCGGGAGTGGCGAGGAGCTCGGGGGTGATCGTGGAGCGGTTGATCCAGTCCTGATCGGAGCGGCGCAGGTAGACCATCGCGCGAAAGAAGAACTCGCTGTTGTAGGCGAGGAGCCGAAACACTTCGCCGAGGCGGGCCGCGCGCGGATGTGTTTCCGCATAGAGCGCTCGAAGACGCGCGGAGTGATGTGCGTACGTACGAAGCTCGGTCGCCAGGTCCGAGGCCACGATGAGGTGGGTGATCTCGATGAGGACGATGCGCGGCGGAGGATTGCGATCGACGTAGTCCGCGAGCACGGCCTCGCCGATGCGCGACGACATCGAGTTGTACGACAGGTTCAGGACGCGCTGGCCCGTGAGCTGTTCGATCGCCGGCGCATAAAACGAGTGCACGCCCCGCGAGTCGCCCATGATCACGATGGCGGCATCGTTGCTGCCGCGGTAGACGCGCGAGAAGCGGAACTGACTCCGCAGCAGCTCGCGATCGAGCAGCACGGCCATGACACGATCGCCGGCGAACACGATCGCGATCAGGGCCGCCACCCACACCGCTGTGCGCCTCACGTCGTTCATCCTGGTGTCCTGTACTAGTGGAGTGTATTGGTCAAATTGGTACCACCTGGTTTGGTCTCGACGCCGTGGGCGTTGTTGCGCCTCCTCAGCATAGTCACCGCTATGCTTGCGTCGGCGCGCCTAGCCCACGTCGCCGATCCCTGCGCCATCTGGTACCAATTCAACCAATACACTCCACTAGAACTGGAAGTAGATGAAGCTGCTGCCCGAGAACGTGCCGAACAGCAGCAGCGCCCAGAGGCATGCAGCGGTGAATGCCAGTCGCCGCGCGGGCGACACTTCCACCACTGGCTGTCGCTTCGGCAGGAAACCGATCGCCTCGAAGAGCAGCAGCACCGCCACGAGCATGGACGCCTTCAGCACGAGCAGCTTCTGCTCGACGCCCGCGAAGCTCATGTCCTGCATCTCCGCGATCTGACGAAGGATCGCCCACGCCTGCGCGAACGATTGCGAGCGGAAGAAGATCCAGCCCAGACAGGTCAGGTGAAACACGAGCAGGATCAGGACGGCGTTCGGGATGCGCAGTCGCCGATTCAGCGGCGCGAGGAGGCGTTGCAACATCAGATACACGCCGTGCAGCGCGCCCCAGGCGACGAAGGTCCAGCTCGCGCCGTGCCACAGCCCGCCGAGGGTCATCGTCAACATCAGATTGCGCGCCGTGGCGAGCGCGCCGCCGCGGTTGCCGCCCAGCGGGATATAGAGGTAGTCGCGCAGCCAGCTCGAAAGCGAGATGTGCCAGCGCGACCAGAATTCGCTGAAGCTTCGTGAAAAGTACGGGTAGTCGAAGTTGATTCCGAAATCGAACCCGAGAATGCGCGCCACACCGATGGCGATGCTCGAGTAGCCGGAGAAATCGCAGTAGATCTGAAATGCGTAGAAGTAGACGCCGATCAGCAACGACAGCGCCGAATGCGCCTCCGGATGCGCGAAGCGAACGTCGACCAGGGGCGCGAGTGTGTCGGCGATGACCACTTTGCGCACGTAGCCCGACATCATGAGCGTCAGGCCCGACAAGGTGCGCTGATAGTCGAAGGCGTGATCGTGCTGCAGTTGGGGCAGCAGGCGCGACGCGCGGACGATCGGTCCCGCCACCAGCTCGGGAAAAAAGACGACGAAGGTCGTGAACTTCAGTAGATCGCGCTCGGCCTGCTCCGTCCGCCGGTATACGTCGATCGTGTAGCTCATCGTCTTGAAGACGTAGAACGAGATCCCGACCGGAAGGACGATGCGCAAGGCGGTGTACGACGCGTGCAGGCCCAGCGCGGTGGACACCTCCGCCGCGGACTCGACGAAAAAGTTGAAGTACTTGAAGAAACCGAGCAGTCCGAGGTTGACGACGACACTCATCACCACCAGGCGGCCACGGCGGAGGGCATCGCCTTCGTTCTCCATCACGATGCCGATGGAGTAGTCGACGATGCTGGAGAAGAGCAGGAGGAAAAGGAATCGCCAGTCCCACCACGCGTAGAACACGAGGCTGCCGAGGAGCATCACCCAGAGCCGCGCCCGTCCGGTCGTGGCCCAGTAAAAGGTCATGAAAATCGGCAGAAAGACGAGAAACGCAAAGCTGTGGAACAGCATCAGGTTTGCGCAAGTGTAGACTGCCCGGCCATGTGCGGCCTGACGGGATTCGTCGCTTCCGCCACGGCCTCGAACGATCTCACGCGCACCGTGCGGCGAATGTCCGACGCGCTCGCGCATCGTGGTCCCGACGACGCCGGCGAGTGGGCCGACGCCGACGCGGGCGTCGTCCTCGGGTTTCGCCGCCTGGCCATCATCGACGTCTCGCCCGCGGGCCATCAACCGATGACGTCCGCGTCCGGGCGTTACGCGGCCACGCTCAACGGAGAGATCTACAACTTCGAAGAGCTACGCCGCGAGCTGCGCGAGGCCGGGCTGGCACCGTCGTTTCGCGGGCATTCCGACACCGAGGTGATGCTCGCGGCGTTCGACGCGTGGGGCGTGGAGGCGGCGGTGCAGCGATTCAACGGCATGTTCGCGATCGCGGTGTGGGACCGCGGTGCGCGAAAGCTATTGTTGATCCGCGACCGCATGGGCGTGAAGCCGCTGTATTACGGCTTCGCGGGTGAGACGTTCGTCTTCGGATCGGAGCTGAAGGCGTTGCGACAGCATCCCGATTTCGACGCCCGCATCGATCGCGGTGCGCTCGAGCTCTACCTGCGCTACATGTATGTGCCCGCGCCGTACAGCATCTACGAGGGAATCGCGAAGCTCCTGCCGGGAACGATCCTCACCTTCGATCCGGCGACGCGGCAGACGAAGACTTCGGTGTACTGGTCGGCGCGCGCCGCGGCGATGCGGGGCATGGAGCGCCGTTTCTCCGGATCGGAAGAAGACGCGTCGCACGCGGTTGAGACCCTGCTCCGCGACGCGATCCGCATGCGCATGATCGCCGATGTGCCGCTGGGCGTGTTTCTCTCGGGCGGCATCGACTCGTCGCTGGTGACGGCGCTGATGCAGGCGGAGAGCTCTTCGCGCGTGCGCTCATTCTCGATCGGTTTCCCGGACGAGGGCTATGACGAATCGCGGTTCGCAGCCGCCGTGGCGCGCCACCTCGGCACCGACCACACCGAGCTCACCGTGACGGATCAGGATGCGTTGAACGTGATCCCGAGAATCCCGGCGATCTACGACGAGCCTTTCGCCGACTCGTCGCAGATCCCGACGCATCTGCTGTCGCTGCTCGCGCGGCAGCACGTGACCGTCAGTCTCTCCGGCGACGGCGGCGACGAGCTGTTCGGCGGCTACGTTCGCTACTTCGTCGGCCAGAGACTCTTCCGCCGCATCGCCGCGATCCCTCGCGCCCTGCGCCCGCCCCTCGGCCGCGCGCTGACGTCGCTCTCGCCGCAGCGATGGGATCGTATCCTCGCTCCGCGCATGGGCGAGCGGATCCACAAAGTGGCGCGCGTGCTGGCCGCGCGCGATCCCGACGCGATGTACTTCGAGCTCGTTTCGCACTGGCACAACGTCGTGGTCGGCGGAGTCGCGCCGGAGATCCCGTTGACCCGGCGCGAAGCGTGGCCGCCGCTCCCGGACCCGGTCGAGCGGATGATGTACTTCGATCAGATCTCGTACCTGCCGGACGACATCCTCACCAAGGTCGATCGCGCGAGCATGGCCGCGTCGCTCGAGGTGCGCGAACCGTTGCTCGACTACCGGCTCGTCGAGCTCGCGTGGACGTTGCCGCTGTCGATGAAAGTCCGGGGCGGTAAGGGCAAGCGCGTGCTGCGGTGCGTGCTCGATCGCCATGTGCCGGAGTCGCTCATCGCTCGACCGAAGATGGGCTTCGGCATTCCGCTGGACGATTGGCTGCGCGGACCCTTGCGCGACTGGGCCCAGTCGCTGCTCGACCCGGCGGTGCTTCGCGCGCAGGGATTTCTCGACGTGCCGCCGATCCGCGCGAAGTGGGACGACTTTCTCGCCGGCCGCGGAGACTGGAAGTACTACCTGTGGGCGGTGCTCATGTTTCAGGCATGGCTGAGCGCACAGCGGAGCTCACGCCCGCGCGACACGGCCAACGATCTGCCGAAAGAAGTGCCATAGGTCAGTACGCGCGCTCCTGACCAGGTGGTGCACGCATCGAAGCGGCTGGTGCGCCTGAAAGTAACAGCCGGCGAGGATGAAATGAAGGCGCCCGTATGCGCGCGTTCGCAAAGACTGTACATTCGGATCCGATGACGAGAAGGCCTTCTCGAAGGCGGACAGCATTCCGTGCTCCATCTTCGGGATGTCGAAGTGCAGACCGTCCTTCTGATCCATGCAGCGCAGGAGTGTTTGCGCGACGCGCCCGATCGGATATCGCGAGGCGATGCGATAGCAGAAGTCCCAATCCTCGGAAGCAGGGAGGCGCTCATCGAAGCCGCCGACGTCCTCTGCCACGCTGCGCGGGACCATGATGCCGCTTCCGGAGGCGCTAATGACCAGGCCGTCCAGAAGCAGGAGATCCCGTGCCACGCGCCCTTCGAGACCATCGTTGGCCACGCGCACGAGGTGGCCCGCGGCATCGAAGAACTCCGCATCGGAGTAGACGAGCCCGAGCGACGGTTCGGCCTCGAAGCGCGCGAGCTGCAGTTCCACGCTCGTGGGTAGAAGGATGTCGTCCGAATCGAGGAACAGCAGATAGTCGCCGCGCGCTGCGGCGATGCCGGCGTTGCGCGCGGCGGCCGTCCCGCGATTGTTCTGCCGCAGCACGCGAATGCGGTCGTCGAATTGGGTGAGGATCTCCGGCGTCGCGTCAGTCGAGCCGTCGTCAACGACAATCACCTCCAGCGCGGGGCGTGTCTGTTGCAACGCGCTCTCGATTGCCTTGCGCACGGAGCGGGCCCGGTTGTAGGCAGGGATGATGATGGAGACCTCGCTCAAAACGAAGGAGAGCTCGGCGTTCACAGCGCCTCGAATAACGCCGCCTGCGCATCGGCGAGGCCGAAGTCGGCGACGGCGCGGGAGTACGTCTCGAATCGATCAACGGAGAACGGCACTCTCTGCACGTACCGGCCGGGAAGCCAGGCAACGGAGGGGGTGCTGGTGATGAGGCGATACTGGTCCGGATGGGCGTCCTTCAGCAGCGGGTTGAGCATCACCGCCTGCCCCGTTCTCGCGGGAGGCAATGGTGTCGAGACGATGGCCACGCTCACCGCGCGTCCCATGGCAGGACGACGGACACCAGACCTGGACGCTTCGAGGTCATTCCTTCGTTCCGGTCGCCCTTCACGTCATGCACCTCGAACCAGATGTCGCGCGCCATCCAGAACGACTCCGCGTTCGGCTTCATGCACGCGAATACCGCTTCGTAGGAGCCCACGGGCAGCAGGCGCGCAGGCACGCGCACGCTGACCTCCGTCGTGCGGCCCGGATGCAACGGTGGGTTCTCCGCGCGATCGCGATGGAACGAGTTGAAGATCGTCACGCCGCCTGTCGTGAGGATCTGGAACCCGAAGGTGTGACCTTCGGCGATGGGGGCATCGAGTTGCAACGTGGCCACGATCTCGTCGTTGTATCCGATCGCGGACGTCGCGTCCATTCCCGCGGCGCGAAGCTCGATCGCTCGCGGCCTCGGAACGACATCATCCTTCCGTAGGACCTGCAGTGTGAAGTCGTCGCGGCCCGGCATCTGATACTGCGAGAGCGCCATCTCGATGGTGGGCTGAGGCAGATCGTCCATCACGGCGCGTCCGTGGTGCAGCAGGATCGCGCGCGTGCAGAGCGACGCGACGGCCTCGAAGTTGTGACTCACGAAGAGCACCGTCCGTCCTTCACCGGCGACGTTGCGCATCTTGCGCAGACACTTCTGCTGGAACGCGGCGTCGCCGACGGCGAGCACTTCGTCCACGAGCAGAATCTGGGGATCCATGTGCGCGGCCACGGCGAACGCGAGGCGCATCCACATGCCGCTCGAATAGTGTTTGAGCGGCGTGTCGAGGAACCTCTCGACTTCCGCGAAGTCGACGATCTCGTCGAAGCGCCGGTCGATCTCCCTTCGGCGCATGCCGAGGATCGCGCCGTTGAGGTAGATGTTCTCGCGTCCTGTGAGCTCACCGTGGAAACCTGTGCCGACTTCCAGGAGGCTGCCGACGCGGCCGAAGAGCTCCACGCGGCCGCGCGTTGGCTCGGTGATGCGCGTGAGGATTTTCAGGAGCGTCGATTTGCCCGCACCGTTACGGCCGATCACCCCCACGACCTCGCCCGGGGCGACGTCGAAGCTCACGTCGGTCAGTGCCCACAGCGTCGTGGCGTCGTCGCCGTTGCGGCGGCGCAGCACTCCGCGAACCATTTCGACGAGGGCGTCGCGTAGCGTCTGGTATGGCTCCTGACGCGCGCCGATGCGGAAGCGCTTCGACACTCCGCGCGCGCGGATCATCTGCTTTCCCTTAGATGACATCGGCGAAGCTCCGCTCCATCGTGCGGAAGACGGCCACGCCGGCGAGGAGCGTCGTCGCGGTGATCGTGGTGGCGATGATCAGCGCGGGCCCGTCGAACGGGCCGCCGAAGAGCGCGGCGCGGAATCCTTCGATGTACGCGGACATCGGATTGAGCAGAGGCACCCAGCGCCACTGCCGCGGCACGGCGGACGACGGCACGATCACGGACGACGCCAGGAGCCACACCTGCACACCGAACGGCAGCAGGAGCCGCACGTCGCGATACTTCACGTTCAGCGCCGCGGTCCAGAGACCTACCGCGGTTGCGAAGAGCACGGTCACGAGAACGAGCGGAGGCAGCAGCAACAGGCGCGGCGTCGGTGCGACGCGGTAGTACAGCATCATGCCGATGAGCACGACCGACGCGATGGCAAAGTGAAGGAGACTCGCCATCACCGCCGCCGCCGGCACGAGCATGCGTGGGAAGTAGACCTTCGTGATGAGGTTGACGTTGTTTACGAGGCTGTTCCCGCTGGAGGTGATGGCGTTGGCGAAGAACGTCCAGAGCACCACGCCCGCGTAGGCGAAGAGCGGATACGGAACGCCACCCGTTTCCACGTGCGCGAGACGGCTGTAGAAGATCGTGAAGATCGCCATCAGCAAAAGCGGCTGCAGCACGGCCCACATCACGCCGAGTGCGGCCTGGCGATAGTGAACCTTCACGTCACGCCATGTGAGGAAGTACAGGAGCTCGCGATACTGACGCAGCTCGGCGAAGTCGACGGCCAGCCACGAAGTGCGGGGCTCGATCACGACCAGCGGCTCGTCGGGGAGCGTCTCGACGAACACCAGAGGCGCCGCCGGGAGCGCGGAAAGCTCTTTGTTGGGATACTTCATGGGGCGGCCGGAAATCCAGAGTAAGTATGCCGGTCGCGCCGGGGAATGCCAACCGCAGAGTATTGCTACGATGCGTCATCGATGACGGCCGGTCCGCGCGCGCTTTATCTCTGCTACTTCGGTCTGCGAGAGCCACTCGTCCAGACGCAGGTGCTGCCGTATCTGCGCGAGCTCGTGAGCGGCGGCACGCGCATGTGGTTGCTGACGTTCGAGCCGAAGCTGAGGCAGCGATGGACGCATGAGGAGATCGAGCGGTGGCGGCGACGGCTGCGCGACGACGGCATCGAGTGGCACATGCTGCCGTATCACAAACGCCCTTCGCTGCCGGCGACGCTGTACGACGTCGTACGCGGCGCGATCCGCGCGACATGGATCGTCCGCCGCGAGCGCATCGACATCCTGCACGCGCGCAGTCACGTCGCCGCCGTGGTTGGCGCGCTCGTGAAGCGGCTCACGGGGGCGCGGCTCATCTTCGATTTCCGCGGCTTCCTCGCGGAGGAGTACGTCGACTCCGGCAACTGGCGGGCGAACGGAATCCTGTACAAGCTCGCGAAAGCGGCGGAACGCCGGCTGTACCTTGACTCGGATGCCTTTGTCGTGCTGACCGAACGCGCGAAGGCGCTGCTGTTCTCGCACATCGGCAACCGGCCGGTGGAGGTGATTCCGTGCTGCGTCAGCGAAGCGCGATTTGCAGCCGCCGCAGCATTGGACCGCGATGCCTTGCGTGCGGAGCTCGGACTCTCCGGCCGCGTCGTATTCGTCTACGCCGGTGCCATGGGCGGGTCTTACATGACGCAGGAGACGGCGGAGCTGTTCGCCGTCGCACGCGAAGCCGATCCGCGCGTGTACGCGCTCGTGCTGACGCAGGGATCACCGGCCGCGATGGTCGGCGCGCTCGAGCGCCTCGGCTTCACGCGCAACGACTACCGCGTGATGAAGGCCGCGCCGGACGACGTTCCGAAGTATCTGCGCGCGGCGGACGTCGCGCTCTCGCTGGCCCGGCCGTCCTATGCGCGGCAGGGCGCGTCGCCGACGAAATTCGCGGAGTACCTCGCCGCGGGGTTGCCGGTCATCAGCACGCGCGGCGTGGGCGATCTCGATACGGAGATCGAGCAGGCGCGCGTGGGCGTGCTGCTCGACGGCGTCGACCGCGCCGCGTTTGCCAACGCTTGTCGCGAAGTCGAGGAGCTGCGGCGCGATCCGGCGTTGCCCGAACGCTGCCGCCATCATGCGCGCACCCGCTATGACCTCGAGACCGTCGGCGGCGAGCGATACCGCCGCCTCTATCGTGCCGTTCTCCAACGCACAGTCTCGACCTCGCGCGTCCGCGTCCTGGCTCTGGCGACCTATCCCGTCGAAGCGGCCTCGTCGCGCTATCGCATTGTTCAGTTCATCGAGCCGCTGCGGGCGCGCGGCATCGACTTGAGCTTCGTGCCGTTCCTGGACCGCTCGCTGTACGAAGCGCTCTACGAACGGCGAACGTTGCTGGCGCGGCTGCCGGTCGTTGCGCTGCGCGCGTTGCGCCGTGTTGGCGATGCGTTCCGAAGCGCCGACATCGTATTCGTGCAGCGCGAGGCGATGCTCTTCGGGCCTCCGCTCATCGAATGGTTGGCCACGCGCCTGCGGCGCCGTCCGCTCGTCCTCGATCTCGACGATGCGACGTACATCGCGTACGTCAGTCCCGTCTACGGCCGGCTGGCGACGCTGCTCAAGTGGCCCTCCAAGACGAACGGGCTGATCGACCGGTCGCGCGTTGTGACGTGTGGCAACCCGAACGTCGCCGCGTACGTCCGCGCGCGCGGCGCGAACGCGGTCGTGATTCCGACCGTCGTCGACTTGAACGTCTTTCACCCCACGGAACACGAGCGCGAGATGCCGGTGGTCGGATGGATCGGCTCGCACGGCACGTCTCCGTTTCTCGAACGGCTTTTGCCCGTGCTCGAGGAGCTCGCGGCGGAGGTGCGCTACCGCCTCACGATCGTCGGCGCAGGCCGCGGTGAGATCCGCGTGCCTGGCGTGGAGGTCGATCAGCGTCCGTGGCGCATGCATTCCGAAGCCGAGGACTTTCGCTCTCTCGACGTCGGCCTCTATCCGATCGCCGACGATGCATGGAGCGCCGGCAAATCCGGGTTGAAGGCGGTGCAGTACATGGCTTCGGGCGTTCCGTTCGTCATGAGTCCCGTCGGTGTCTGCGCGACGATGGGGATCGCCGGCGAGACACATTTTCTTGCAACGACCGATGCGGAGTGGATGGCGGCGCTGCGCTGCCTCATCGTCGATGCGCCATTGCGTGCAACGATGGGAAAGGCCGGACGCGCGTTCGCGGAGCGGCACTATTCGCTCGAGCAGCACGCGGACGCGCTGGCAGCCGTGCTCCAAGGGGCCGCATCATGATCGTGATGCCGGCCGCGGTGCTCCAGCTTCTTTTGACGGGCATCGCCTGTTTCGCGCTGTGGCGGCTCTGGTGCGCATTCGCATCGAACGCGTACGGCGACCGAGCGTTCACGCGGATCGTCGCGGCCGGTTTTCTCGTGCGCGCGCTCGCATCGCAAGCGCTGTTCTGGATCTCGTATCTCCGTCTGCCGCTCCTTCGGTCGCTCCAACTGGGCGAGGGCTTCTGGTTCTTCGCCGCCGACGGCCCGGCCTATCTGGCGAGGGCGAATGTGATGCTGCGTCATGGAATGGCGTCGCCGTTCTCGCTCTACACGGTTTACCCGTCGCGGATGTTTGTGGAGGTACTGGCTCTGTTCGTGGCCGCGTTCGGAAGCGTCGCATCGGTGGCGATCCTGCTCAACTGCGCCGCGTACCTCGCCGCGTGCCTTCTGCTCCTGCGTATCGGATCGGCCGCGCGCCTCCCGCGCCTCGTTGCGCTCGCTGCGATCTCGTTCGGTCCGGGCACGATTCTCTGGTCGCTGCAACTTCTGAAAGACACGCTGTTTCTCCTGGTGGTCGTCGCGCTCGTCGCCGCGTGCTTCGCGTGGCAGGAGACGTGGCGACGCAATCCGGTCGCCTCGCGCGTCGTCGCGCTTGCCGCGGCCATCCTCTTCGTGATCTACGCGCTGGCGGGATTGCGCTGGTACTTTGCCGCAATCATCTGGGGAGTCTCCGCGCTCTTCTTCTTCCTGGCGGCGCTGCCGGCGCCGCGAAGAATGCGAGCGATGCTCTACGGCGCCGCGCTCTTCGCGTTCCTGGCCGCTTCCGTTCGTCTCGGTGCCGGCGGCGACATGGTTCCGTTCATCGACTTCGTCGGCAAGGTGATCCGCCGCGACGTGGACATCACGCCGGTCGCGTCGGTCCCGAAATATGTTGCTGAAGTGCGCCGGGGGTTCGAGAACACACCCGGCGCAACCACGATTGCCGCCGCGTCGTCTCCGGCGACGCCGTCCGCTGCTGCCGCGCCCGTCGGTGCTCCGCCTCGGCAACCTGCGCCGCCCCAAACGACGCGAGAGAGAATGTTCACAGGCGCTGTCGCGATGCTCATCCCACACGCGCTCGCGCAGTGGCTGGGGATGATCGACGTAGGTGGCGGTCGCGGTCTATGGCTCTTCGCGGATCTCGACACGCTCGTCTTCGACCTCGTGTTGCTGTTTACGTCCGTCTACTGCGCCGCCACGCTCCATCGCAAGCGCGCGCGCGTGACGCCGCTCTTCGTTCTGCTTTTTCTCGTATTCATGGTGACGGCGATCCCGCTGGCCTACTCCGTGAGCAACTTCGGGACGCTGTTCCGCCTCCGGCAGATGCTCTATGCGCTCATGGCGCTCCTGCCGTTGACACTCGCAAAGCGCGAAGGTTCATGATCGGCGGATTGTGCGGACACCGCGCGTGCACCGCGGACGCAGCGCGTACAATCTGCGGCCGCATGCCAGCGCCGCGGCGCCCGTTGGTCATCACGCTGGGAGTGTTGCCGCTTCTAGCCGACTGGGGCTACAAGGCGATTCTCCATCCGCGTCCATTCTGGGCGTTTTACTTCGACCCCGAGATGATCTATGTGCAGGATGGATTGCGTCTGCTGTCCGGTCGCGCGCCATTCAACGTCGACAATCCGGGGGCGCCGGTTCAACTCCTCAGCGCAGCGATCGAGAAGCTCGTCGGGCGATTGCCGCAAAGCATCGATGCCATTCGTCTCTGTGGCTATGTCGTTGCGCTTCTCTTCGCGATTGGTGCCGCTGCCCTTCTGGAGAAAACGCTCTTTCGAGAAACGCCGGTGCTCTTCGCGGTCGCGGGACTGTGGACCTTCTTCATGGCACCGGCGGCGCTCGAGTACGACACCGTCTGGTCCCCTGAGATTCTCTTCTTCTCCGTCGGCGCGTTGACGCTGGCAGCGCTCAGCAGCCGAAGCCGACCGCTCCTCGCCGGTCTGTGTGTCGGCCTCTGTGTCGCGACGAAGTTCGTGTTCCTCGCGTGGACGCCGGCGATCCTGACCGCAATCTCCGTCGAGAGGCGCCGCATCCGCGATGTCGTCGTGTCCGCCGCCGGAAATCATCCTTGGGTTCGTTGCTGCCACCCTGCCCGTCGTCACTCGATATCGCGACATGGCGAAGTGGCTGTGGGGACTGGCATCACACAGCGGATGGTACGGACGGGGCCCTGCCGGACCTCCGCATATCCGGTTGACGCTCATCGGTTACTGGGAGATCGCCGCTGCGTGCAAGGGCTGGCTGCTCTGGTGCGCGATTGTCGTGAGTCTTCTGCTGTGTGCGCGTCGTCGGGACCGCGCGCTGGTCGTGTTCGGATCAATGGCGATCATCGGAAGCATCCTGATGGCGATGCGGACTCCGGCCGGCCGGTACCTCCTTCCGGGAGCGCTGGGGGTGGTCGCGCTCGTCGGCGCGGTCCGCGAGATCAGGCCATGGCTCACGAAGCTCGCCTTCACTGTCGCGCTGGCGATCGTAGGCGGTGTGGTCATGAACGACTGTCGCAGCCACGATCGGCTCATCGCCGAGCAGAGCGCTTTTCGGGCGGAGATCGATCGTTCTGTCGCGCGGATTCGTAAGCGGGGTGACATCGTCGTCTTCGGCTGGCGCACGCCGGAGCCGTCCTTCGCGTTGCGGTTTCTCGCATTCGATAGAAACTGGATCGCGGAGACCGAACGACTCCATCCAGGGGAAGGGCATTTCAACGATGAGGAGCGGCGGTTCCACCTGCCTGCAGGGGCCGTGCGATGGGATGTACTGGTGCTCGAACGCGGTCTGCTGGCGTCCGTTCCCGAGCCCGTGATTCCCGCCGCGCCTGATGTCGGTCCGTTCGCGATCGTGCGCCCGCTACGACGCTGAGTTGCACTCGAGACGATCCACTTCCGTGAGGGCGCGCGACGCGCAATACTCTGAGAAAGGGTCATGCTGAACGATGATGATGCGGCTGGGACACACTTGAAGACCACGGTGATCGTGCCGTCGCTCAACCAGGGACGATTCCTGGAGGAAATGATCCGCTCGACCGTGACGCAGATGGGGTCCCCTCTCGATTCCAACATCGAGCTCATCATCATCGACGGCGGCTCGACGGACGAGACGCTGGACGTCATCAGGAATTACGCATCCAGCATCGCCTACTGGATCAGCGCGCCCGATCGCGGGCAGCCCGCCGCCATCAACAAAGGTCTGAGGAAGGCGACCGGCGACATCGTCACGTGGTTCGGCGCCGACGACGTCTACGTCGATGGCATCTTCGCCGCGCTCGAGCCAGCGTGGCGCAGGAATCCGCGCGCGATCTATGCGGCGCCGGTCGCGAACTTCTATTCGCGCGGCCGCCAGACGCTGATTCGGCCCCACGGCCTCTCGCTCGAAAACGTCGTGCAGTACTGGCGGCGACGATCTCTCTGGCACGATCCGGGTCTGTTCTGGTCGCGAGCCGTGATCGATGCGGTTGGCGAGCTCGACGAGTCCTTGCACTATGCGTTCGACTACGACTACCTGGCGCGCGCGCTTCAGCATTTCAGCGTCGAATACGTCGATCATGTCGCCGCGGGCTTTCGCCTGCATCGCCAGTCGAAGACGATCTCGCAGACCGAGCAGATGATGGCCGAGACCGCGGCGGTGAGTCGGCGCTACTGGTCGCTCGTCGAGGAAGTGGATCGCGAAGGCTTCGAGCGGGCCGAGCACGAGGCGCGGGTGCGACGTGCGGTCTCGCAGCTCCTTCGCGGGAGGCGCGCCGGCTTGACGCTCCTGTGGCGCGCGCTCCGCGAGCGGCCGTTTGCGGCGATGGCACGGTTGGCGTTGTTGGGCCCGATTGTCCTGTCGGAGCGCTTCCGGCGCTTGCTGCCAACGCGATACTTCTAGGGCCCCCTGTATCCTTCGCTCCCCACGGGCCCGCCACCTCCCTCAGGATGACGTGTCCGTTGGTCGAGTTCCTTCCCCCACCCGCGCTGCGAAGAGGCCTCAGGATCCCAGCGGCGCGGCGACGAGCTCTTCGTGTGTGAGCGCGCGGAGGTCGATGGTCATCTGGCGCACGGCCACGCCGGCGCGCTCGCATTCTTCGATGACGTCATGGAGTCGATGTGGCGGCACGTTAGGCGTGGAGATGAGCAGCTCGTCGGCGTGGTGGCGCCGGCAGAGCGCGGCGATCGACTCGCCGCCGCCGTCGATCGGTAGGCCGTGCAGCTGGCAGCCGGCCTTACGCGGATCGTCGTCCACGAACGCCACGGGCACGCGCTGCAGTCGCGCGTTGTTGACCAGCTCGCGCATCAGGAGCTCGCCGCCGTCGCCCGCGCCGTAGATGACGACGCGCCGGCCCGTGCGCTGATGCGGAAGCGGGAAGAGCCTGCGCAGCAGCCGGAAAGCGACGCGGCTTCCGGTGATGCCGAGGTAGAGCAGAAACGCGTCGATGACGAAGACGGAGAGCGTGATGCGCCCGAGGCCGACGACGAGCGCCGCGAAGCACCACGTGGCGATGCTCCCGAGGATGACGCCGCGCGCGTAGACGACCGCGTCGGAGAGACTCACGTAGCGCCACAAGCCGCGGTAGACGCCCGTGGCCAGAAGTGCGGCGAGCTTGAGCGCGACGGCGACCGGCAGCGTACGCAGGAACACTTCCCAACCCGCGGACTTCGCGACCGGCCCGAACACGAGCTCGTTGGCGAAGTAATAGGAGAGGAGAATCAGCACCACATCGAGCGCGACTTCGAAGATGCGGCGCTTGTGCGAGAGGACGACGAGGAACGTGAAGGGCGAGTGGCGCCGCGCGGAGTCGACCTCGGCTTCGTCGTAGACGCGTACGCGCGCGAGATGCACGCCGACAAACGTCAAACCCACCGTGAACAGTGCGATCGCGCCCAGGCTCACGTCGATCGCGGCGTTGCGGACCAGCGTGGCCAGCACGCCCCCCGCGACGGCGAAGGTGTAAAGCATCCACACGGCGTGCTTCTCCGAGAGCCCGAGGGCCACGAGGCGATGCGACGCGTGATCGCGGCCGCCCTGCGACGCAGCACGGCCGGCGAGCTTGCGCATCAGCGTCACGAGCGTCGTGTCGAAGATCGGCACCACCAGCACGAGCACGGGCACCGCGAGCACGGCCACGACGCTGCGCGAGCGCCCGCCCGCCGATCCGTTCATGAGCGCGCACGACGCCAGAAAAAATCCGACGAACATGGAGCCGCAGTCGCCCATGAAGATCGACGCGGGATTGCGGTTGTAAACCAGAAAGCCTGCCAGCGCGGCGGCGAATGCGATCACGATCGCCGCTTCGGCCGGCTGGCCGTTGACGATGAAGTTGACGCCGAGGAACGCCGCGGCGATGGCCGAAACGCCGGCGGCCAGGCCGTCCATGTTGTCGAGCATGTTCACGGCGTTCGTGATGCCCACCAGCCAGAACGCGGTGACCAGAAAATTCAGCGGAAACGATGACGTCCACGGCAAGACGAGCCCGAACGAGACCACCGCAGCCGCGGCCAGCACCTGCCCGATGAGTTTCTGATACGGCGCGAGGTGCAGGAGATCGTCGGCCAGTCCGATGACGAAGAGAGCCGCGCTCGCGGCCATCACGATGCGGATCTCGCGCGTGGAGGGAACCGTCAGCAGCGCCGTCATCACGGCGATGAAGATCGCCACGCCGCCGAACATCGCCGTCGGCTTCGCGTGCCACCGATCCGGCTTCGGCTGCGCGACTGCCCCGGTTCGGCGTGCGACCGCGCGCGCGAGGGGCGTCAGCGCGAGCGACACCGCGAGCGCGACGGCCGCTGCCGTCATGACACGAGCTCAGCGATCGGCGCCAATGGGAGCGGCTCGGCTTCCGGGACGCCATCTCTGCGCGAGGTGATGTCGCGGATGACCGCGCGGAGAATGTCGTCGAGCCGCGTGCGCGCGCGGAAGCCGATCACTCGCTCCGCCTTCGACGTGTCGGGCACGCGGCGCGGCATGTCCTCGAAGCCTTGCTCGTACGCCTCCGTGTACGGCACGTACACGATCCGTGAAGGCGAGCCCGTGAGCGCCAGGACCCGCTCCGCGAGGCGCGTGATCGAGATCTCTTCATTCGATCCGATGTTGAACACCTGCCCCGCGGCATCGGGGTGATCCATCAGTTGGACCAGCGCCTCCACGGCGTCGCCCACGTAACCGAAGCAGCGCGTCTGCGTCCCCGTCCCATACACGGTCAGCGGAGCTCCGTCGAGCGCCTGCGCGACGAGCGTCGGGACCACCATCCCATAGCGCCCCACCTGCCGCGGTCCTACGGTGTTGAACAACCGCACGATGACGGCTGGCAGCTTCTTTTCGCGGTGATACGCGAGCGCGAGAAACTCGTCGATCGCTTTCGAGCATGCGTAGCTCCAACGGCCTTTCGTCGGAGCGCCCATGACCAGGTTCGCATCCTCGCGAAACGGTACATCCTCACTCAGTCCGTACACCTCGGACGTCGACGTGATGAGCACGCGCTTCTGTTGCCGCGCCGCGGCGGCCAGCACGACTTCGGTGCCGCGCACATTCGTCTCGATCGTTCGCACCGGACTCTCCACGATCAGCTTCACGCCGACGGCGGCGGCGAGATGGAAGACGACGTCGCAGGCATCGACGAGCTTCTCCACCACCTCCTCGTTGCGCACGGAGTCGATGGTCCGGTGGAACCGCGGGTGCGACTCGAGGTGGCGGATGTTGGCGAGCGTTCCGGTCGACAGATCGTCAATGACGAAGACCTCGTCACCGCGTGCAATGCACGCATCGGCAAGATGGGAGCCGATGAACCCGGCCCCGCCGGTGATCAAGACCCGCATGGTTCCCCCTCAGAGCTTACGAGAATACGTTGCGCATGAGTCGCCGCGCCCACTCCCGGCCTTGCGAATTCGGAAATTACATCTCGCCGGTCTGAGGCGGAATCTCCGACCCTGCCGGCCTCTCGATGTCGCGGTATAGGCGAATCATAGCGCCAACGAGCTGCTCCTTCGCGTGTGTCGTCGCGACATAGGTTTTCCCGCGCTCGCCGACGCGGCGACGGAGCTCGTCATCGCGCAGGAGGCGGCAGAGTCCCGCGGCAAATCCGCGCGCATCGCCGGAGGCGACGGCGATGCCGCGCTCGCGGATCTCGTACGCAGCACCGTTCTCGATCACGTGCTCCTCGATGTCACCGAGCAGGTCGACCACTCCACCAACGGCGGTGCTGATGACCGGCTTACCGAGCGCCATGGCTTCGATGAGCGCGAGCGGCGTCCCTTCATTGCGCGAGGTGAGTGCCACGACGTCGAGCGACGCGTAGATGTCGTTCGCGGGGCGTGTGCCGGCGAAGAGCACGTCCGTGCGCTGGGCCTCGAGGGGATGGCGCTCGTCGCCGTCGCCGTAGACGACGAAACGCGCGACGTCGCCGGCGAGCGACGCGATGCGCAGAAAGAGGGCGTGATTCTTGATCGCCGTGATGCGGCCCACGATCCCGACGACGACTTCGTCACGCTCGATGCCGAGCTCCGCGCGCAACGATTCGCGCGCGTGCGGGTCGTCGCCGAGTGCGGAGAGGTCGACGCCCAGCGGCACGATCGCGAATTGCTCCGCGCGTCCCACGCCGAAGAGGCGATGGATCTCGTCGAACTGCTGCCAGCCGAGGACGACGAGGCGGTCCGTGTTGAGCCGCGCCAGGGCGCGCTCGAGGGCGACGAACAGCCGCGACGTCCACTTGCCGTAGTAACCGTGGAAGACGTGCCCGTGATACGTGTGGACGAAGCGCGCGCGGCGAGGACGGCCGATGAGCGACGATGGCGTCGCGAAGCGGTAGAGCAGCCCGGCCAGGCGGCCGATCGTGCCGGCTTTCGCGGTGTGCGTGTGGACGATGTCGGGGCGGAAGCGAACCATCAGGCGCCACACTTTCCACAGTGTGACGAGGTCGCGCGGCGAGATCTCGCGCCTCATCGACGGGATCACGAGCGGCGTGACGCCGTGCGCGGTCGCGAAATCGCTCATGTCCCCTTCGCCGGCAGGCACGATGCCGGTGACGAGCAGCGGCTCGAAGCCTTCGCGCGCCAGCGCCTCAGTCAGCCAGACGACGTGGCGCGCCGGCCCGCCCACGTTGAGACGGGCGATCAGTCGCAGCACGCGCGTTCGTCGAGTCACCGCGTCCCCTGTCGCGCGAGCAATTCCTCCTCATGACGGCCGACGGCGGCGTACGCGCGCTCGCGGACGTCCGGATCGGCGATCTCGCCGAAGTTGTACGTGCCGGCGAAGTTGCCCGCGCGCACGAAGTTCTTCAACGCCTCCTCGCGCAATCCGAGCTCGAGCTGCGTGTCGCCGAGCTCAAAGTAGAGCTTCGGGCGGCGTTCGTAACGAAGCGCTTCTTCGAGCAGGCCCGCGGCCACGCTGTTGCGATTCAAGAGACGGAAGTTCGACGAAAGGAGCATGGCCAGGTTCACGTCGGTGCGGCAACGATCAGCGCAGTCGCCCAGGATGGCGATGTTGTTGGTGGCTGCAGCGCGTGCGCGATCGCCGCCGCGATCCAGCCACGCTCTCTCCGTCGACGCGGAGACACGTCCCGCCAGGACATTGCATCGCCACGGCACCACGACGACGCGGTGGACAGCCGCCAGCGCGGCGAGGGCGATCGCGGCGGCCACGATGCTACGCCACATCGCTGTCGCTCCATGCCAGACATCCGCCGCCGAGAACGATGCAGGTCCATACCGGCGCTGCGAGCTGCATCGAAAAACTGGCCAGCATCATCACGAGCACCAGCGTCGCCAGCGGAATCGCCAGCAATCGCGCCACTCCCCGGCTTCTGCGAAAGGCGCGCATGGCCAGGACTCCGATGCCTGCGATGACCAGGAGGTAACCGGGCAGACCGATTTCGGCGAGCAGTTGCAGTTGATCGTTGTGCGTTTGCACGAAGATCGTCCCTTTCGGCGCATTCACGAGCAGGCGCGGGTATCGTCGTTCGATCTCCGCGTAGTACGACATGTAGTGGAACTTGAAGCAGCCCGGCCCGACGCCGAGGAGGGGATGGTCGCGGAACATCTCCCACGCCGCCACGAACGCCGGGAGGCGGGCGCTCATCACTTCACCCCACATTCCCGCGCGGGCGGAGCGTTCCAGCGCCCGAACCCGTACACCCGTCGCGGGGTAGAGAAGGAGCGCCGTCAGGACCAGTAGCGGCGCGATGACTCCAACCGCCACACCGATGCGCGGCATCCGGATGATCAGCATCACGATGAGCGCGGCGCTGAGCGCCACGATCGCGGTGAGCGTCTCGGTCGCCACCAGCGCCGCGCCGGTCGTGGCGGCGACGAGAGCATAGGGCCATCGCTTCGTTGTCAGGAGCAGGGCGATCGCGAACAGCGTGAGGACACCGAGATACGCGCCGACGTCGTTCGGATTGCCGAGCAGCGCGTTGCGCATCAGGCGCCGGGGCATGCCCGCGTCGAAAGTCCACGGGTTCCAGATCTCGAAAGCCTGCAGCAGGAGCAGCGACGCGTTGATCAGTCCGGGGATGAACAGGGCAACGGCGAGCATCGTCACGCTGGCGACGCGCAGCGCGAACGCCATGACCAGAAACAGCGCCGCGACCGACGCACCCCACAGCAGCGCCTGGATGCTGAGCGCGCGATTCGTCGACGCAATCCCGCTCACGACCCCCCAACCGAGGCCCGCGGCGGCGATCGCCAGCGGCAGGCGCAAGTCCAGGGGCCACTCGAGCTTCCGCAACACCAGTCCCATCGCGGCGACGGCAGTGCAGATGATCGCCAGCGCGACCAGAAGGAGTTGCTTCGGCAGCCGGAAGTGATCCTGGCCGCCCCAACTGATGACCAGCGGCGTGGCCAGAGTCCCCAATAGAATGAGCGCGGCAAGCGCGCGCTCCCACGCCGAATGCCACCGCATTTCGGGCTGCGGCGTCCGACGCTTCGTCAACGGATGATGTGCCATCTCTCTCGGCGCTCACGGACGCTCATGCTGTCATCCTGAGAGGCTGTGAACAGGATCCCCCGCACACGTGGCGATTCCGTTGGCGGGGACTCCTCGCCGTCTTCGCCTCGAAACGACACATGTTTCACCATTATCTCAGCCGGGCATTGGCCAATCTCCTGCTTTTTCTTGCGCGTCGAGCCGCCGATCGCGAAGCCCACATCGCGGTCTCCGATCCCACCCGCGCCAAGCTGCGAGACGATTTGGTACGGCCCGGAGCGGAGCCCCTAGCGCCGCATCGCCTCAACGGCGATCCGACCAAAGGATCTCGCCGATCCGCAAGGCCATCCCGTAGAGCCGCCTGCCGATGCGGTGCAGTCGCAACAACAGTGCGTAGCGTGTGCCGAACGAATGACCGATCAGCTCCGGGAGGTCCGCCTGAAAACGGGCATCGTGCCCGGTGTCGCTGATTCCGCCGCCTTCATAGTCGGCGATGACTTCGTCGATGTACTCCACATGAACACGCGGATCGCTGAAGCAGCGGATGTTGAAGTGCCAGTCGGCGGAGATGGGGTAGCGTCGATCGTACAGTCCAAGGAGCTCGAAGACGGAGCGATCGATGAACATCGCCTGATGGCAAATGCAGTGGGTCGTGATGTCACTCTTCGAGAAGATGCCGTCGTAGAGACGTTGCCGGCTGACCCAATGCACGTTGCCGTAGACGATGCTGTTCGGCGGGCTGTTCGCAATGCGCTCGGCGACGCGCGCCAGGATGCCCGGTCGCAACGTGTCGCCGGCGCCGAGGAAATAGAGAAACCTTCCTCTGCTCCGGGCGATGCCTTTGTTGATGGCGTCGTAGACTCCCGCGTCCGGCTCCGAGACCAGATCCGCGTCCGGAGCGGAGCGGCGAATGACTTCCAGCGTTTGATCGCTCGAACCTCCGTCGACGATGTGGTAGTCGAAGAGGGACTGGTCCTGATGGATCACCGACTCGAGCGTGGCGGCAGTCTTTTCGCCTGCGTTGTACGTGACGGTGATGATTGAGAGCAGCCTGGACGCAGTCCGCATTCTTGCTTGCGTGGGATCGTATTGTGGGACTTGGGCTCCGTCAAACGAGTGAAGATGCTGCTGCGCGATGCGTTTCAGATCGATCTTCGTCGTGGACCGCTGCGTCCCGCCCGTCCCGGCATGATCCCGACGCGCCCTTCCGGTTGTCCGAAGCTCGCTCCCTCGCCGACGATGATGATGTCGGCGTGCATCGCCAATTCGCATCCGCCGTCGAACGCGCATCCGTTGGACCGCGGCGATCACCGGCTTCGGACACACCGCGATCGGTTCCCACAACCGCTGCCGGCAGAGTCCAGGACGCAGCGGTGCGAACAGAGCGCGGTGGACCGGGCGGCCGGCGGCCTCACTGACCGCCGCGAACTCCGCATATGCTTACGCGCGCTATGCGCGACATCCATTCGTTTTCGCGGCCTGACGAAGCCGCGGTCACGCACCTGAACCTCGACCTGTCGGTCGACTTCGCAGACCACCGGCTCGTGGGGTCGGCCACGCTGGCGATCGAGAATCGCGGAGCAACAGAGCTCGTGCTGGACACGAACGATCTCGCGATCGGCCGGGTGTTCGTCGATTCCGGCAAAGAGGTCGAATCCCATCTCGGCGAAGAGGTGAAGTACCTCGGTCGCTCGTTGACGATTCCCATCGAGCCGGCGACGCGCGCGGTGAAGATCGAGTACGCGTCGATGCCGGGTGCGGCCGCTGTGCAGTGGCTCGAGCCGCAGCAGACCGCGAGCGGCAAACATCCGTTCCTCTTCACGCAGTCGCAGGCCATCCTGGCGCGGACCTGGGTCCCGTGTCAGGACACGCCGGGCGTGCGCATGACGTACGAAGCCACGATTCGCGTTCCGCGCGGACTGCTCGCCGTCATGAGCGCGGAGAACCCGACGAAGACGAAAGAGGACGGCGCGTACCACTTCAAGATGCCGCAGCCGATTCCGTCCTATCTGCTCGCCCTGGCTGTCGGCGATCTCGAATTCCGGTCCCTCGGGCGCAACTCCGGCGTCTATGCGGAGAAGCCGGTGATCGACGCCGCGGCGTACGAGCTCGCCGACACGCAGAAGATGATCGACGCGGCGGAGAAACTGTACGGACCTTACCGATGGGGCCAGTATGACGTTCTCGTCCTGCCGCCGAGCTTTCCGTTCGGCGGGATGGAGAATCCAAGGCTGACATTCGCGACGCCGACGATTCTTGCGGGCGATCGATCTCTCGTGAACCTCGTCGCGCACGAGCTCGCGCATTCGTGGTCCGGCAATCTCGTCACCAACGCGACGTGGAACGATTTCTGGCTGAACGAAGGATTCACGGTCTATTTCGAGCGCCGGATCATGGAAGCGGTGTACGGCCGCGAGTACTCCGAGATGCTGGCCCGCCTCGGGATGCAGGACCTCGAGGAGATCGTGAACGAGCTGGGCCCGCAGAGCCGCAACACGCATCTGCTCCTCGATCTCAAAGACAAGGATCCCGACGACGCCGCGACCAAGCTCGCCTACGAGAAGGGTTACTTCTTCCTCCGCCTCGTGGAGGAGACCGTCGGGCGTGAGCGATGGGACCGGTACTTACGCGACTACTTCGAGCGCAATGCATTTCGTTCCATGACCACGGAGCGATTCGTCGAGGATCTCCGCGCCAACCTTCTGTCCAGGGTTCCCGGCGCGGAGCAGAAGATCGACATCGAGAAGTGGATCAGCGGTCCCGGGATCCCTCCGAACGTACCGCGCGTCAAGTCGGACGCGTTCGAGAAAGTGGAAGAACAGGTCGGTGCGTTTCAGAAGGGTGCGAAGGCCTCGAGCCTCGAAACGAAGAAGTGGTCGACGCACGAATGGATTCATTTTCTCCGGCACCTTCCGCAGTCTCTGACGCTCGCGCAGATGGAAGACCTCGATCGCGCGTTCAAGTTCAGCGCGACCGGCAACTCCGAGATCCTGCACGAGTGGCTCATGCAGGCCATTGCGAAAGGCTACGAGCCGGCGTGGGGACCGCTGGAGAAGTTCCTCCAGCGCCAGGGTCGCCGGAAGTTCCTCAAGCCGCTGTACCAGAAGCTCGCCGAATCGGAAGGCGGCCTGGCGCGCGCGCGACGCATCTATGAGAAAGCGCGCCCGACGTACCATGCCGTATCCCGCGGCACGATCGACAACATCCTCAAGTGGACCGAGCAGAAGGAGCACTGAATGGAAGCTGCCGTCGAATCGAAATCGCTCCCCGAGAACGCCTACCTCGAGCTGAAAAAGGATGAGCAGTACCAGCCGCTCGTGCCGGCCGCCGCGCACGTCGAGGAAGCGACACCGCGGGCGATCGCGTGGGGCCTCTTTCTCTGCATCGTCTTCACCGTCGCTTCCGCGTACTCCGGACTCAAAGTGGGACAGGTGATGGAGGCGGCGATTCCGATCTCGATCCTGGCGATCGGACTGGCTCGTGTCTACCGCCGCCGCTCCTCGGTGCTGGAGAACGTCATCATCACCAGCATCGGCGGCGTGTCGGGTTCGGTCGTGGCGGGAGCGATCTTCACGCTGCCGGCGCTCTACACGCTGAAACTCAATCCCCATCCGGTGCAGACGATTTTCATCTGCCTCTCCGGTGGATGTCTGGGCGTTCTGTTCCTGATTCCGCTGCGCCGCTATTTCGTGCGTGAGATGCACGGCAAGTTGCCGTATCCCGAGGCGACGGCGATCACGGAAGTGCTGGTGACGGGGGAAAAGGGCGGGTCGCAGGCCAAGCTGCTGTTGCAGGCGACCGCAATCTCGGCGGTGTACGACTTCTTCGTCACGACGTTCGAGGTGTGGCGGGAGTTTGTCGATTTTCAGTTCATCCCCATGATGAAGCGACTGTCCGACAACGCGAAGATCGTCGTCCGCTTCGACGCGGTGGCCTTCATCCTCGGACTCGGATACGTGATGGGCCTCCGGGCATCGATGATTCTCGTCGCCGGGGGCGTGCTCGCGAACTTCGTCCTCGTTCCGCTCATCTTCATGATTGGAAGCCATGTCGTCGGCAACGTCTATCCAGCCACCAAGCCGATCGCAGACATGGGCGCAGCAGAGATCTTCCGCGGCTACGTCCGCTACATCGGTGTCGGCGCGATCGCCACGGCCGGCATCTTCGGAATCATCAAGTCCCTGAAGGTGATCGCCGGGTCGTTCGGGATCGCGGCGAAAGCATTCCGCCTCGGTGAGGCGGAGCATCAGGAACGCACCGATCGCGACATTTCGATCATGTCCATTCTTCTCGGGGTCGTCGTCGGTGCGATCTCCGTGGCGATCTTCTTCGGCACGCTGCGGCCGACGATTCCTGTCGTGATCATCGGTACGCTGCTCACTCTGTTCTTCTCGTTCTTCTTCACGTCCGTGGCAGCGAACGCGATCGCCACCACCGCTCGCAATCCGGTTTCGGGCATGACGATGCTGACGATCATCATCTCTTGCGTTGTCCTTCTCCGGTTCGGGCTCTCGGGGACGACGGGAATGTTTTTCATCATGGCCATCGCCGGCATGGTCTGCACGGCGCTGTCCATGTCCGGTCAGACGATTACCGACCTGAAGACCGGCTACTGGCTGGGATCGACGCCCGCGGCGCAGGAGAAGGTCAAGTTTCTCGGAGCGATCGCGGCGTCGATTGCGGTGGGATTGACGATCGTGATGCTGGCGCAGGTGTTTCAGTTCGGCGAGGCCGCGGCCGGCGACAACCGGGCCGTCCTCGCCGCACCGCAAGCGTCGATCATGCAGGCCCTCGTGCAGGGCTTCATGAATCAGCAGCCGATCGCGTACGTCCTCTTCTTCGCCGGTGGGATGGTCGCGATCGCCATGGAGATGCTCGGCGCTCCTGCCCTGATCTTCGCGCTCGGCATGTACCTTCCGCTCGAGTTGAACACGCCCGCGCTCGTGGGCGGCTTTCTGTCGCATCTCGTCATTCGCAAATCGCAGAAGTACGACGCCGGCCGCGGTCGCACGATGCGCGAGCGGGGCGTCATCATTGCCTCAGGACTCATGGCCGGCGGCGCGCTCGGCGGCGTGTTCGGCGCGGCACTCCGGCTGTTCCCCTCCTACAAAGAGAGCCTGATCCATACGCCGTTTTACGACAACAACACGATCTCGCAGGTCGTGTCCTTGGTGCTCTTCATCGGTCTGTGCGTGTACCTGTGGGTTGACTCGACGAGGAAGGTGGAAACCGAATAGAACGCAAGCATGGGGCGCCTCCCCTGCCCCCGGCGGCGCGCGCCGACGGCAGGGCCAGATCACGAATCTGCGTTGCCGCATCGATCCTGGTGCGGCATGAATGTTCAGTGCGCCGCGATCACGTCCCGTTTCCGCTTCGCGCTCGTGGCGTTCGCGTGGCCGCGTGGATCAGGTGCCGCCGCAAACCCTGGAACCTGGGCGATCACTCGTGCCAACCAACTCGTCCGCGTCGACGCGCTCCGCTACGCGGATCGACGACCGCGTGATCAGCGCGGCGCGTTATCCATGGTGAACGATTCTCCGGCGCGCGGCGACGAACAGCACCAGAAACACCACATCGATCCATGCGCACCAGATCCACATCATCGGCACGCCGCTGGTGAACTGATACCAGAATACGAGACCGCTGTAGGCCACCTTCAGGCCGATGCCGTAGACGATCAGGTCGCGGTTCGCTTCGGGGTCGCGGGCGATGTGCAGGAAAAGAAATCCGAAGATGATCAGCAAGAGGCCGGGAAACTGCACATAGCCGGGGTGGTTGGGCGGGGCGATGTTGAAGTGCCGGAAAATCCAGGGCCAGAAGGCGACGAATGCCGCTCCGAGAAACCCGTCGTAAAGAGCGCCCACGTAGAAGAGGGGTTTCCGCCAGTCACTGTCCATGCATTTCCCTCCCTCGTTGGCGCAGGAAGCGCCGCCGGCGCTCCCGTGTGGTCTCCGCATCGTATATCTCCCGCGCCAGATTGCGCAGTCCCTGCTCGAGTTGCGCGACGCTCATATGCGACGGGCGGAAATTGACGTCGAACAGCGTGCAAAGCTCCCACGCCCCTTCGCGCAGGATGCGCCCCTCGCGGCGGAGCCGCTCGTATAACGGCGTGCCGGGAAAGGCCGTCTGCACGGTGATTTGCACTTCGTACAGACCGCTGTCGCGCACGAAGTGCAGCACTTCGTCGAACGACTCCGGACCGGCACCGTCGAGGCCGAGGATGAAGCAGCCGTTGACTGTGATTCCGAACGACTGAATGGTCTCGATCGCTTCACGATAGCGGTCGAACTGCAGCGCCTTCCAATTGCTCTTCTGCTCCAGTCGCTCCAGGGGCGCGCGTGACGGCGCCTCGAAGCCGATCAGCACCTGTGCGCAGCCGCTGTCGCACATCAGCGACAGCAGTTCGGCATCGGCGGCGATGGAGACGTCCGTCTCCGTGAACCAGCGAACGTGCTCGCCGGCGAGCGCTCGGAGCAGTTGGCGCCCGTGCGCTTTGCTCGCGAACGTGTTGTCGTCCGCAAACTCGATGAACGGCTGCGGCCATATCGTCTTGATGCGGCGGATCTCATCGATGACCATGCCGACCGGCTTGACTTTGAATCCGGGCGCGATGCGGATCGAGGCGCCGCAGAACTCGCAGTCGAACGGACAGCCGCGCTGCGTCTGCACGGTCAGGCGGTTGTACTTGTCCGGGTCGAGCAACTCGAAGCGCGGCATCGGCGATTGGGCGAGATCGAAGGCGACGCGGCGGGCGTCGTAGACCGCATCGAGCGTCCCGCGGCGAAGGTCCGCGACGACGCGCGGCCAGAGCGGCTCGCCCTCGCCGAGGACCACGGCATCGGCATGCGCCGCCGCCTCCTGCGGCAACGCGGTTGCATGCAGACCCCCGAGGATCACCTTCCTGCCGGCGGCCCGATAGCGATCGGCCAATTCGTACGCCTCTTTGATTTGCGCGCTGAAACTCGAGATGGCGACCGCGTCGAACTCGCCCGGCAGCCACGGCGCCGGAAGCACGTTCGGGACGTCGACGTACTCGAGCTCGATGTCGGCCGGTGTCGCGCCTGCGAGCGTCAGCAGGCCGAGGCTCGGCAGCGATGCGACCACTTTGCTCCGCTCGACGAACCCCGGCAGCGTCAGCCCGAGGGCTGTCAGCTCCGCGTTGTGCGCGCGCACGCCGCTCATCGCCAGCAGGCCGAGTCTCATCCGAGAATCCATCCTCCGATGAGACCTCCGAGGCCGATGAGCACGGCAAGGACCGGGATGGGGAACAGACGCCTGAAACCTGGCCGCCACGCCGTGAGGAAGCAGCAGGTGGGCATGATCACCACCGCGACGGCGAATCCGGCAGCGGCGACGTGAGCGTATGAGAGCGCGACGGGGACGGCCGCTATGCTGAGGGCGAACAAGACGTTGACGATGCCGAGGCCGAAGAACGCGATGTGCCCGAGACGGACCATGCGGCGCCGCGGGGACGCATAGCCGCCCATCCAGCTCTCATTGTGGAAAAAGAGGCCGATCGCGGCGCCCGACATCGCGCCGGCGACCATGCTTGTCCAGCCCACAAGCAGGTTGAACCGGTTGGGATCGATCATCGCGATGCGCCAAGGGTAGCAAACGAACCTGCTCCTCCGTTGTTTGACTGAGGATTCCCGGGAATCGCCATCCACAACGCCATGTGACCGCGGTCTCACGGCGCAGACGCTCGCGCCGCTGGCGCTGCAACTCCGCAGCCGCGCGCCGCTCTAACTGTGCCGGATGTTCATGATGTCGCCGTCCTTGACGACGTAGTTCTTCCCCTCGCGTACGATCCTTCCGCGGCGATGAAATCGTCGTAGTGCACGACCTCGGCGCGGATGAACTTGTAAACGAGGAGATCACTGTCGCGCGGGGTGGCGGACATCACCGTCCGCCAGAACCTGCAGCAGCACCAGGAAGCGGTCCCTGCGAAGTGCTTTCGGAGCAGGTCGGAGCCCTCCTTCGTTTACGCATGGGAAGTGGAACGCACGGGGTCAGGTTTTCACTTTCCGGAAAGGATGCTCGAGGCTGCGGCCACGGCGGCTCCCGGCTTCGCAGAAACGCCAAGAGCTCGCAGGCTCCCCTCGATGGCGGTGAGGACCGTCGCGACCTCGCCCGCGCCGATGTTGCCCATGTGGCCGAGTCGGAATGCCTTCCCTGCGATCGGCCCGAGGCCTCCGGCCACGACCACACCCCGCGCCGCGATTTCCTTGCGCAAGGCGGCGTCGGCCACTCCGTCCGGCAGCAGGACGACCGAAAGCGTCGCGGCGCGGCAATCGGGCGCCGTGAACAGCGCGAGGCCGAGAGCCTCGAGGCCTGCCCGAAAGGCCCGTGAGATTCGATCGTGCCGGGCGAATCTTGCCGGCAGCCCTTCTTCGTGCACGATCCGGAGCGCCGCGGCAAGGGCCACGATCTCGTTCACGCACGGCGTCGCGAAATAGCGCCCCGGGTCCTGCATGATCGGCAGCCAGCGAAGGATGTCGGCGTAATACGCGGGAACCGAGGAGCGGGCGCGGCGACGTTCGAGGGCCCGCTCCGAGAAGAGGCAAAGCGCCACGCCGGGAGGTGCACCGATCGCCTTTTGCGGCCCCGTTAGAAGCACGTCGAGCCCCCACTGGTCGAAGCGCTCGTCGATTCCTCCCGTGGCACAGACGCCGTCGAGGATCACGAGCTCGTCTCGTCCGCGCAGGAGCTCGCAGTACGCTTCGACGGGTGCCGCGGTCCCGGTCGCGGTGTCGACATGGGTCATCGTCACGGCTGTGTACGAGTTGCCACTGAGACGCTGCGCGACCTCCGCGGGAGCGACGGCATGACCCCACTCCGAACGAACCAGATCGCAGTGAATGCCGAATGCCGCGGCCAGTTCGGCGAAGCGGTCCCCGAAGTAACCCTGAGAGATGACCAGGATCCTCTCGCCGGGTGCGGCCAGGTTGACCAGCGCAATCTCCATGGCCAGCGTCCCGCTGCCCGCGACGATGAACGGCTGCGCGGTGGCGCTCTGGCAAAGCGTCCGGAGATCCACGAGCGCGGCCCGGAACTCCTCTACGAACGCAGGAGCGACATGCGAGACCGTCGGACGAGCCAGTGCCGCAAGGATGCGCGGATGGACCGGGGTCGGTCCGGGAATCATGGTCAGGGTTTCGTTGATCACGGCAGTTCCTCTCAGACTCCGAGGCACGGGCCTGCGATTCGTTCTGTCAGACCCAGCGCGCGTACCCGGAGACCTCGCGCGCGCGATCGTGTCAGTCTAGCCCAGGAGTCGCTCGCGGCAGAACGCACATACAGGCGACTGCCGTCCGGAAAAGCACTGGCTCACCGCGTCGGCGTACATGAGCGCGCGCATACAATCGCGCGAATGTTGAAGCCCGCGCTCATCACGCTCTTTCTTGCCTCTTCGCTCCGCGCCGAAACCCTTCTCGTCCTCAACAAACGCGACGCGACGCTCGCCTTCGTCGACCCGGCAGCGATGAAGGTGGTGGCGAAGATCCCGACCGGCGAGGGACACTCGTCAGGCGGACCTCGTCCTCGATGGCGCGAATCATCCCCGCGCCGGCGCATAGGGATCCGATGCGCCCGCGCCAGGCGCGAGGACGGCCAGGAGGATGCTCGCCACGACCGCGCGCATGTCCGTCAGGACCTCGATCTCTGGTACAGCCCCACCAGCTCACAGCTCTCGATGAGGTGACCCTTCATCGCTCGTTCGAGCTCGGGTTTTCCGGCGTTCGCCGGAAGTTGGAGCGTCGCGTCCAGAGCAAAGAGTTTGAACACGTAGCGATGCTCTCCCCGCGGCGGACACGGGCCGCCCCACGCGTTCTTGTTCCAGCTGTTGCGACCCACAACGCCCGCCGGCGCTTTCCCCTCAGCAACCATCAGCTCGGCAGGCGGGATGTTCCACACCACCCAGTGATCCCACGTCCCACCCGGAGCATCAGGGTCGTCCACGACTAAAGCCAGCGAAACTGCCTGAGATGGAACGTCGTGGAACGACAACGGCGGGATGACGTCCTGGCCGTCACAGGTGTATTTGGCCGGGATTCGAGTCTTGTTCGCAAAGGCATGACTGGTGATCTTCATCCTGCTGCTCTCCTGCTCCCGATCTCTCGCTCCGCATGCGAGTGTCGCGACGGACAACAGGACAACAAACGCACGACGGGCACGGCGTAGCGCGGTGAACCGTGGACGCGCGGTCGTGACCGCCGCGGCGGCGCGTAACACCCAAGTAATCTCGTCTCCAATCCGGCGCTCCTGCGCTGACAGCCATCACATCGCATCGTGCTGAGTCCCCCGCATGCTGCTCCAGCGGGCTCAGGCGGCGGATCAACGAGCGGATCTAGAATCGTTGATGTCGTGATGTCCACCTGTCTGCTTCCGCGAGCCGATGACCACTTTGTCCTCGCTGATTTCGAGCCCGCTTACCTTGCCACCCGGCGGGCTGGAATGCTCGAGTCGAAGGTCGAACAAGCGCTGCGAGAGCTCGCCGATTGCCGCGTCTGCCCGCGGAATTGCGGCGTGAATCGGCTCGACAACGAGAGGCGGGCGTGCCGCACCGGCCGGCACGCGATCGTGTCGAGCGCGTTTCCGCACTTCGGCGAGGAGGATTGCCTTCGCGGATGGAAAGGCTCGGGAACCATCTTCTTCGCGCTCTGCAATCTGCGCTGTTCCTTCTGTCAGAACTGGGACATTTCACAGCGAAAGACGGGACGGGAGATGGACGCCGGGCAGATCGCCGGCCTCATGCTCGAGCTTCAGGATCGGGGATGCCACAACATCAACTTCGTGACGCCCGAGCATGTCGCGCCGCAAGTCGTGGAAACGATTGCGGCGGCTGTGGCTCGAGGACTGCGCGTTCCAGTCGTCTACAACACGAGCGCGTACGACTCGCTCGCCTCGCTCCGGCTGATGGAGGGTCTGGTCGACATCTACATGCCTGATTTCAAGTTCTGGAGCTCCGAGGTCTCGTTTCGCCTGGCGCTGGCGAAGGACTACGCGGAGCGGGCGCGTGAGGCGATCGCGGAGATGCACCGGCAGGTCGGTCCGCTGAGATTCGGGCCGGATGGTCTGGCCCGGCGCGGCGTTCTCATTCGCCATCTGGTCATGCCCGGCCAGTTGGAGGAAGCGAAGTCGATCTTCCGCTGGATCGCGGGCGAGCTGTCTCCGGACACGTACGTGAACATCATGAGGCAGTACCAGCCGGAGCACCAGGTCGGACAGATCGGACGAGACGGCAGGCCGAAGTTCGAAGAGATCCTTCGGCCCGTCGACGCGCTCGAGGTAGAAGCGGCATTCGCAGCGGCGCGCGAGGCGGGACTGTGGCGCTTCGATCAGCGCGCCCCTCTCCCGTAGTTTCGCCGCTAACCATGCCGGATGTTCATGATGTCGCCGTCCTTGACGACGTAGTTCTTCCCCTCCAGTCGCCAGTGGCCGGCCTCCTTCGCCTTCGCGAATGATCCTCCCGCGGCGATGAAATCGTCGTAGTGCACGACCTCGGCGCGGATGAACTTGTTCACGAAGTCGGAGTGGATGACCCCCGCCGCTTCCTGCGCCGACATGCCGACCCGGATGGTCCAGGCGCGGCACTCGTCTTCCCCGACCGTCAGGAACGACTGCAGCCCCAACAGCGCGTACGCCTCGCGGATCAGCGTGTCGAGCGCGGACTCTTTGATCCCGTATTCGTCCAGGAACACGCGCGCTTCGTCGCCGGAGAGCTCCGAGATCTCCATGTCAATCTTGCCGAAGAAGGCGACCACGCGCGTGCGCAGCCCCGCTTTCGCCGCGGCGACGCGGCCGACCTCCTCCTCCATGATCGGCTGCTGCGACTCGTCGAGAGAGAGTGCGATCAGCATCGGCTTGAGCGAGAGGAGCTGATAGGTCTTCAGGATGTGCAGCTCTTCAGGGGAAAGATCCTCGTTGCGCAGCGGCTTCTCCTGATGGAGCAGCGCCAGGCACTTCTCGAGGACGGGCAGTTCCTTCTTCATCAGATCGTCGTGCGCGCGCCCGATCTGTTTGTGAATCTTCTCGACGCGCGCTTCCACGACGGCCATGTCGGCGAGAATGAACTCGGTCTCGAACGTCGCCACGTCGCGAAGCGGATCGATGCTGCCGTCCGGGTGAGGCACCGCGTCGTTCCTGAAGAGGCGGACCACCTGAATCAGCGCGTCGTTGTTCTTCACGGCGGAGAGAAAACTGGTGGTGAACTGCGCCGTGCCGCTGGCCCCTTTCTTCAGTCCGGCCACGTCGACGAACTCGATGGTGGCGTGCACGGTGCTCTTCGGGGAGAAGAGCGCGGAGCATCGGTCCAGCCGCTCATCCGGCACCTTCACGACGCCGAGGTGCGCGTCGGTCTTCGCCATCGCGGCGGCGTCGAGATGCGTCTTCGTGATCGCCTGAAAGAGCGTCGACTTGCCTGAAAACGGAAGTCCGACGATGCCGAGTTGCATGACGTGTTCTCCTGCGGGACGAGTGGACCGCCCGGCGGGATCGCAGTATCTCTCAATCCGAAACTCCCGCAAGGACAGAAATCTTCATCGGCGTCCGGGGTTGCCCGGGCATCCTCCATTGCTACAGGTCAATGGCAGGCGGTTCCGGAATCTCGTGCAGCAGTTCCACGCCTTCTGAACGAGCAACGTAGGTTGCGATCGTCAGGTCACCGGTCACGTTCAAGACGGTTCGGCACATGTCGAGGATGCGATCGACGCCGAGGATGATGGCGATGAACGCCGGGTTCACGCCGACCTGAGCGAGAACGAGAATGATGAACGGGATCGATCCCGAGGGCACACCGGCCGTTCCGATGCCGCCGAGGATGGCCAGGTAGACGACCATCAATTGCTGCCCGATGCTCAGATCGACGCCTGCGAGCTGTGCAAGAAAGAGAACGGTCACGCCTTCATACAGCGCCGTTCCATTCTGATTCGCCGTCGCGCCGACGGTGAGCACGAACGAATTGATGTCGCGAGGTACGCCGAGGTTTTCTTCTGATACGCGGAGCGCAGTCGGCAACGTCGCGTTCGACGATGACGTCGAGAACGCCGTGATCATCACCGTCTTGATGCGCTTGAAGAATTCGAGCGGATTGATGCGCGAGAGCAGCGCCACCGACAACGAATAGACGCCGAACATGTGGATCGCCAGTCCGAGCAGCACGGTGGCAACGAACCACCCGAGGCTGACGAGCAGTCCGAATCCGAAGCGCGCCGTCATGCTGAAGAGCAGACAGAACACGGCATAGGGCGCGAAACGCATGACGATCTGGATCGCTGCCTCGACCGCCCCGTAGATCCCCTCGATCGCCGCCAGAAGCGTCGCGGCGCGTTCATGCACCAGCGTGATCGAGAGGCCGAAGAACAGCGTGAAGAACATCAGCCCGAGCATATCGGGCGTTTCCTTGCTCACCGAATAGAAGACGTTCGTCGGCACGATCGTCTTCACGACCTTCATCAGCGGCGTGTCAGTGGTTTTTAAGGAGCTCGTCGCCGTCTCGACTGTCTTCGCGGCGGCACCGCTGTATCGCGCTTCGAGCTGTTTGCTGACATTCGGATCGATGCGCTTACCCGGTTTGATCGTGTTCGCCAGCGTCAGGCCGATGACGACTGAGATT
>Ga0210377_10000321_pt1 | contig 44998 bp, 31 predicted proteins | sample PLM4_65_b1redo_FD_155480 | JGI IMG/M metagenome (GOLD analysis project Ga0210377, IMG submission 155480) | Groundwater sediment microbial communities from an aquifer in East River, Colorado, USA - PLM4_65_b1 redo | ecosystem: Environmental > Terrestrial > Soil > Riparian zone | place: USA: East...
TGGTCGAAATACTGCAATATCATCCTTTCCATCCCCATTGTAGTCCGCCACCACCGGAATATCCCCCGCCTGCCCATACCCAAACGAACCGATCCCATTGATGTACCACGTGCTGTTGCTCGGTCGGAACACCGCAATGTCATCTTTGCCATCGCCATTGTAATCCGCTGGCACCGGGATATCCCCCGCCTGCCCAAATGCCGTCGCTCCCTGTCCGCTGATGTACCACGTGCTGTTACTCGGTCGGAACACCGCCACATCTGTCTTCCCGTCCCCATTGAAATCCGCCGGAGACACATTATACAGATTGTAATTCTGGTTGCTCTTGTCCGCGGTCAGGGTGCTGTAATTCCTGACCGCAGGGGCGAACAGGTAGCCGCTCTTCGACGGAGTGACCGTCCCATTCCAACCATTTGGCACCGTGATCGTGTAGTTCCCGCTCCCGTCCGCGGTGACCGTTTTGAGCGTCCCATCCACATAGCTCAGCGTCGCACCCTCAACACCCACTTTGCCGGTCAGAGTTATTGTTAAGGAGCTTACATAATATTCATACGCTCCGATATCGCAATGACTCCCCTGCGGACGTGTCACCCCGCGCTGATCGGTGTCAGGACAATTCGCATCGTTGCCTGCATCAATGGCGGGACTGCCCGCCAGCAGTGCCGTGGTCTGGGTGAGACCGCCGTTATTCGCAAGCGGACCAAGTTTCGGGTCGGCAGAGGAGGCGGGAGTCCCGCATTGGTACCCGGCGGGACCATTTGTCTCGATTAGGTTGTTAATATTGATGCCAATTATTCCGCCATTAAAATCATCATGAAAGCAATCACTTCCTGTAGTTGAATTTGCAAGGATTGAATTCGTAATATTTAGCGTACCCATGTTATATATGCCCCCACCTTTAACAGCTGAATTTTCGGAAAATGTGCTATTTGTTATCGTTAATGTAGTTGTGTAGAAAGGATTACGATAATTGAATATGGCTCCTCCGCTGCCAGCCGAATTTTTGACAAAAGTGCTGTTTGTAACATTTATGACACCATAATCACTATTAAAAATTGCACCTCCCCAGCCTGCTATAGGATTTTCCGAACCGACAGAATTTTCCGAAAAGGTACTGTTTGTTATAGTCAACGTTGATTCAGAACCATTGTAAATTCCACCACCATCTCCTTCAGCGGTATTACTTGTAAAAGCACTATCGAATATTTCCAGAATACCAGATGTGGAAATTCCTCCACCATTTGCAAACACAGCAGCATTGTTTGAGAAAATGCTGTTTTTTACAACTCCATAATCGTGCGTAGCAATGCCGCCGCCATAATCAGCTGTGTTATCTGCAATTACGGAATTAATAATTGTAAATTCACCGCTCTTCTCGCTGACACTTCCAATATAATAATCGTTATAAATACCACCTCCTTCACTGGCTGCTGTATTTCCAGAAATCGTGCTGTTTATAAGCGTCAGCTCTCCAAAATTAGTAATACCTCCACCATTATTGTCAGAGTTGTTGTTAGCGAGAACACAATTTACAAGCGTTAATACGCCGATATTTCCGATTCCACCTCCCCATAAATAATTACCATCTTTGATCGAGAGATTATCCAACGTAATACCATTGATTGACTTTGTCTGCATAACCCCCACAGTATTATTCCCACTGATTGTTATTTTCGGATTCAATGCCGATCCATCAATGGTCACATCCTTATCAACTACAAGTGTGGACGAAAGCGTGATCGTTTGTCCCGAAAGCGATGCATCAAAATTGATCGTGCCGCCCGAACAAATATCGGCAATCGCCTGGCGCAGAGATCCGGTGCCCGAGTCGTTCGTATTTAGCACTGTGATAGAACCTGATGTACATGTATCATACGCCGCAATGTAATCGGCAGTGTTCAGCACTGTACCATTGTTGTTGACATCTGTAAATTCTCCACCGACAAACAATTCATCTCCAAGCAATCCCAACGCATAGGCGTAGGTATTCAATGTGCCGTCCCCACCGCCATTGCTCCCTAATGCAGACCAATTGGTGCCATTCCATTTGGCAACGTAATCGGCAGCCGGAAGTTGAACTCCATTGTTGTTCACATCGATGAATCCGCCTGCCACGTATACAGTGCTGCCATTCACCAATATGGAGGTCATAGATGCATTCAGCGCGCCATCGCCATTGCCGTTGCTTCCTAATGCAGACCAATATGAACCATCCCACTTCGCAAGATGATCGGCTGCTGTGAGCACAACCCCGTTCTGGGTAACGTTGGTAAATTGCCCAGCCACATAGAGATCAGTACCATAGGCTGTGATCGCATTTACGAAACTGGCAATTGGTCCAGCAGAACCAATTAAACCTCCTCTACTACCCAACGCCGACCAGCTGTAACCATCCCATTTGGCAATATAGGTTGCATCAGGTACGATGTTATTTCCGTTATTAACCTGGTTAAATCCGCCACCCACATAAATATTTGGTCCGATGGTGGCAATAGCTTCTACACCATTAACTGAACCGCTGAGTGCTCCATTTCCCAACCCATTATTTCCCAACGCCGACCAATTGGATCCATCCCATTTAGCGATATAGTCGGCCTCAGTTAATGTGGTCGAACCGTTTTTTACATTAGTAAATGTTCCGCCAACGTATACATTATTACCACTAATCGCAATTGTTGTAACGAGTGAACTGAACGATGAGCCTCCAGCGCCATCATCACTCAGCCACGACCAGGTTGTCCCATTCCATTTTGCCAAGTATTTCGCCTGCGCGGCAGGAGCACCTCCAACCCAAACGGTAGGTACACCTCCGACATAAACATCAGTTCCGTTTACAGCGATTGCTCTAAGTCCATTCTTAAGGGCTCCATCTGGGATTGCAGCACCGTCATTCCCCAAACCAGACCATGTTCCCGTAAGGGTGTCCCATTTAGCAATGTAATCCGCCGTGGGATCACCACCAGCATTCAAGAAACACCCACCCACATATATATTGGTTCCACTGACAGCAATAGCATTCACGATTGGACGATTGGCACAGGCAGGGTCACTTAAGGCACCATCTGTCCCGGCAAGGTTACTGCCGAGTGCTGACCAATTTCCTGAGGTTGTCGCTGCAAGCGGAGATAGGGCTTCACGATCTTTCGGGGAAAAGATGGGACCACGCTCAGGGTCCAGTTGCACGTCCCAGTTCTCGGCTTGGAAAGAGTCGGGTGCACTTCCATCCAATTTGAGCGCGCCATCCTCATTAAAAATATTGGGGGCGGAAACAGTTTCATTCGCTGGCGCGGCACTGGCGCGCGCAGGTATCACACCAAAGACACCGGTTATCAGCATCAACACGAGTGCTATTCGAAGGCTTATGGATTTATGATCTTGATTGAACATGGAACTTCTCCCTGGGAGTCTTTCCTCCCTATAAACTATTGTCTTACAAATCAGTCCACCTAGACAAATTCGTTGAAATAATTATAGTCCGCCCACGATAGAATACAAGATACTATCTGTCACAGTTTGGTTACAATAAAAAGTCCGTCTCTTTTGCGAGACGGACTTTTTATTCACGGCTTCTCCAACCCATGTGCTTCCAGCAACTTCGCATCTGCCAGAATCTCTTTGGTCTTCCCATCCGCCACGATCATGCCTTCATCCATCACGATCGTGCGTGGAAATAATTCTTCGACGAGTTTCATATCATGCGTGGAGACCAGCATCGTGATCGGTAATTCACGCAACAAGTTAATGAGTGTTCTGCGCGCACGCGGATCGAGTCCAGCGGAGGGTTCATCCAACACCAAAATTTGCGGGTTCATCGAAAGCACGGTCGCGATGGCGATGCGCTTCTTCTCTCCCACACTCAAGTGATGCGACAAGCGATCACGAAAGCCAGACATCCGCACCGCCTGCAACGCCGATTCTACCCGCGCAGTCACTTCATCTTTCGGCAAGCCCATGTGCAGCGGACCAAATGCCACGTCCTCGAACACCGTCGGCGAGAAGAGTTGGTCGTCCGGGTTTTGGAACACGAGTCCGACCATTGCGCGGACAGCAGGCAAATTGTCACGTGCGATGCGCTTGTCGCCCACGGTCACATCGCCCTGCCCGTTCAAGATCCCATTCAGGTGCAGCATCAATGTGGATTTTCCCGCGCCGTTCGGTCCCACCAGCGCAACCTTCTCCCCCTCGCACAACTCGAACGAGACGCCGCGCAACGCCATGTGACCATCATGATATGAATAATGCAGATCCTGAACATGCAAAACGTTTGTCATAACCATCCAATCAATTGCAGTAAAAGAATAACAAAAAACGCCAATGCCGTGGTGACATAATCCACACGATGCAGTTCATGCGGATTGATCGTCAGCAGATGACCGGTGTACCCGCGCGCCAACATCGCATTGTAGACGCGGTCACTGCGCTCATAACTCCGCAGAAAAAGTTGACCCGCCATATTGCCTGCGACGCGCGCCCGCCACACCACGCTTCCACCCGACCTTGCGCCTGCTTCGGCCGCCGAGCGGGCTTCTCTTGCCCTCAGCAAACGAAAGACCTCATCCACGAGTACGAAGAGATAGCGATACAGGAATGCAATGATCGTGGTGAGAATGGTCGGCACGCGCAAATGCTCAAGCGCATGGACAATATCCGGGAAGCGCGCCACCGCCACCAACAGGATCGCCATCTGCACTGAAAGCCATGAACGCACAAGGATGCTCAAGAAACGCAACAAGCCCATGTCAGTGATGGTCAGATCCCAGAATAGAAAATGAAAAGTAGTGAGTGCTTTTCCCGGAATGGAAAACAAAACGGTGATCGCAACAAGCGCGAACGGCAACGCCACAAACGAACGCTTGAAAGTGAAACCAATGCCAAGATTCGAAAGTGCGTTAATAAACAGCAGAAACAACCAAGCGAAGCCGAATGCCAGCCAAGTGCCATCAGGCAGGAGCGCATTCGATAGAATGAACGCCACCGTCACCGCGACCTTTACACGCGGGTCGAGGCGATGGATGAAACTTTCGGTTTCGTGATAACGGTCAAAGACGTCTGAATGCATGATGATTTACGATTTTGGATTGACGGTTTTCGATTTTTTCTGCAGCGCACGACCTGCAAAGAAAGTTAATGCAAGGACCGCAAGTGCACCCAGTGTGCCTGCTGCTATTTTTGAGACAGAAGTATTCGCCAGAAATGGGACTACATAACCAGCGAAGGGACCTGCCCCTGATTTAGCGGCGTTAATAAATCCCAGGTCTTCAGCAACGCGATTCAGTCCATCGGGATTGGTAGATGCGAGCGGTGAAAGCAGAACAACGATCAAAGAGATCGCGATCCCCGCAACGACCCAGCCTTTACTACCCTTAGCCGATTCAGAGTTTTCGCCAAGCAGGTCAGGGCGGGCTTGTAAAACAAATGATAACGCCGTCACAGTGACAACTGCCTCCCCCAACCCGATCAAGGCGTGCACTATAAGCATGGCAGGAATAACAACCTGCAATTGCGATGTACCGCTCAACCACAACTGCAAAGAGGTGAACAATGCGCCCGCCATCACTGAAAGCCAGGCGGCGATACCCGCCACAGTTAACTTTAGAATACGACTCCCGTTCGATACACTCCGATACAAGCCATAACCAATGATGCAGGTGATCAGACCCATGTTCAGAATATTTGCGCCCATTACCAGCAAGCCGCCATCCTGAAAGAGCAATGCCTGCACGGCAATAACGGCGGTCATCACCAGCATGCCTGCCCACGGTCCAAGCATGATCGCCGCCAACGCACCGCCCAGCAAGTGACCAGAGGTCCCGCCTGCCACCGGGAAGTTGATCATCTGCGCGGCAAAGATGAACGCCGCCATCACACCCATGAGTGGTACTTGTTTTTCGCCAAGTGACTTGTTTGTGCGTGAGATCGCCATGCTGAGAGTGATTATGGTGATCACCCAACATACGAGTGAAACCACAAGGGTTAAGAATCCATCAGGAATATGTAGTGGAGCTGGTGAATAGTGCATAATCGGCTTTCCTTTTCTAGTTCTTCTGACAGTCTGGGCACACGCCGAAGAAGGTCACATGACTATCGATGCTTCTATATCTGCTGGTGGTTTCCAGCAACCGGTAAAGACTTTCCAGCAAGGCATGTTCTACTTCGATCTCAGCACCGCAATTTCTACAGACAATGTGATGGTGGTCGCTGCCTGCGATCTCGTAGGTTAAGTGCCCAGTGGATGAATAGGATGGGCGTACAAGAGCATTATCCGCAAGGAACTCTAAAGTACGATATACCGTGGGCTCCGTAAGGCCTGGCACTTCCTTCCGTGCCTTCTTGTATACCTCAGCAGGTGAGAGATGCGTCCCTTCATGGCGCAACACGTGCAGGATCGCCAGACGCTGAGGGGTCATTCGAAATCCGCGTGCGCGGAGTTGGGGGGCAAAATCAGAGGCACAAGACATGGATATCCTTATTGCAAGTTTTTACAATAACATCTTTTATATAGTATACACACCTGGAATGATTCTTACATTAAAAAATAAAGCCAGCAGGTTCTCTGCTGGCAAGGTAGTTAAGGTGACAGTCTCTTTGCTCCCCGCACTTCGCTATGGGAGTGCTCCGCAAAAGCGACCGTCATCTGCACGTAGCGTCATTTACGGTTCCCAGAAGAATTGCATCAGGGCATAGATGAACGGCTTGCCATCCACATATTCAATGCCTGCAGCCCATGTATGCCAATCAAGATAACCGTATTGCTCAGTGCCGGCATAGTAGATGGAGTAGAAATCCTTATCATAGGGCCAGCGCACATCATAACTCGCGCCACCGTACCTGATCTCATTACAATGCAGTGTATAAGCCTGGTTGAATACCTTCAATAGGTCAGGGACGATCACATCGTGGAACGCGCCTTTCCTGGGCATACCGCTTCCTGGTTCATCCCCCCAATTGGCTTCGAAGGTTGTTTCGTAGATGAACAACGCCTGTTCACGAGTATACGTGACGATATTCCCATAACGCACCCAACGAACTTCCATGCCGTTCTTAGGGCTCACTAATGAACTTAACAAGGCGCCATCATTGTTAAGCATCGCGCGTTTCAACGAGTCAATTAGGGTTATCACTTGTGGGTCGGTACAAACATTTGCAGAAACCGCCGGCATGGGTGTGGTAGTGGGCGTGAACGCTGTTATTTCTGTGGCAACGGGTGGAAGCGGCGAGGGAGTCTCAGTGGTGATAAAGACCATTGGAACCGTAGCAGGTACGGTTGGCGTTGGAAGCGTAGTGGCGGAAAAACTGCAGCCAGTTAATAGAAACAGTCCAATCAGCAGGATCAATGTAAGTCTGTTGTTCATAATAGTCTCCTCTTCTATGACCATTGACAATTATATCCCTTGTCATATAATCGCTTGAAATCGTAAAGGCTGTGACAAGGACGAGTACACGTTGCACGACGATCCAGAGAGCAGGCACTCCGGTGAAAGCCTGTTCGAAACGACAACGCGGAATGGACCTTTGAGCCGCAAGGCGAAATCATTGAGAGTAGCTGAAGTCGGGTCGCTCCCGTTATAGAGCTGGAGCATTCACCAGAAATGGTCGTGCTTGAAAAGTGAGGTTGTTGTTTTCACAACCTAAGCTGGGTGGCACCACGGACTCAACAGCGTTCGTCCCAAATGGGATGGAGGCTGTTTTCATTTAAATAAACGGTTAAAGGAGCTGAAATGTTTCCATCCATTGCCTTTCACCCGCCTTGAAGAGATTTCGGATGCATGCGTAAAGATCAAAGAAAGTTTGTATTCCATTTATTCACAACAAGGAGTTCAACATGTCTGACCAAACCCGTTTTATCTTGAACGAAAGTGACCTGCCGAAATTCTGGTACAACATCAATGCGGACTCGCCGGTTCCTCCGACGCCGGTCCTGCATCCTGGCACAATGGAACCCGTCACCCCTGACTTTTTGTCCGTGCTGTTCCCAATGGACTTGATCATGCAGGAGATTTCAACCGAGCGTTATATAGAGATCCCCGAAGAAGTGCGCGAGATCTATAAGTTGTATCGTCCCACGCCCCTGCTTCGCGCACGCAGATTGGAAAAAGCATTGGGCACGCCGGCGCACATCTATTATAAGAACGAAGGCGTATCGCCCGCGGGCAGCCACAAGCCAAATACTGCTATTCCGCAGGCTTTCTATAATAAGATCGCCGGCACAAAAGCGTTGACGACGGAAACCGGCGCAGGTCAATGGGGTTCAGCGCTTTCGCTGGCTTGTAGTTTCTTCGGGCTTGAGCTTGAAGTGTATATGGTGAAAGTCTCGTATAACAGTAAACCTTATCGCCGCATTTTCATGGAAACGTTTGGTGCGCAGGTTTATGCCAGCCCAACCGACCGCACAACCTACGGACGCGCCCTGCTGGCTGAAGACCCCAACAACCCGGGCTCCCTTGGCATTGCGATCTCAGAGGCTGTGGAAGTTGCAGCAACCTCCAACGGTACAAAAAAGTATAGCCTAGGCTCTGTCTTGAATCACGTGCTATTGCATCAAAGCGTGATCGGCGAAGAAGCCCTCAAGCAAATGGACATGGCAAATGAATATCCAGATGTGGTCATCGGTTGTGCGGGTGGAGGATCGAACTTTTCTGGCATTGCCTTCCCGTTCCTGCGCGAGAATTTAAAGAACGGAAAGCGCGCCCGTATTGTGGCTGTGGAGCCAACCGCGGCACCATCCTTGACGAAGGGTGTGTATACCTTCGACTATGGCGATACTGCCAAGATGGCGCCCATTGTTAAGATGCACACGCTCGGGCATGATTTCATTCCGCCTTCGATCCATGCGGGCGGTTTGCGTTATCACGGCATGGCTCCAAGCGTATGCGCATTATATGATGCCGGTCTTATCAGCGCGGTGGCTGTCAAACAAAAGGCGACCTTCGAAGCAGCACTTCAATTTGCCAAGGCAGAAGGCATTATCCCTGCGCCTGAATCTGCACACGCCATCCGCGCTGCGATCGATGAGGCCCTGGATGCCAAAGAGAAGGGTGAGAAGCGCGTGATCCTGTTCAATCTTTCAGGACATGGCAACTTCGATATGACAGCTTACGAAGCCTATCTGGGCGGGCAACTTGAAGATTACGAGTATCCAGCCGAGGCAGTAAAAGCCTCGTTGGCAAAATTACCGCAAGTGAATCTTTAAAACAAAAGTCCCCGGAGTTCTTGATAAACTCCGGGGACTGATTTTTTAGCGAGGGCATTAACCTTCCGCGAAAGCGACCACGACAATATGTTGATTCAACAATTGCGGCGGGTTGGATTCTTTGCCGGGGACAACCTGTCCAAGCGTGTACCCGCCTGCGATTGGAACATCTTTTCCGAGAATATCCTGAACATGGGTAATTTCACTGCCCGGGTGTGATTTGAGTAACATCTCCCACGCCAGATCCACAAGCACGAGGGCAAAAGCGGGCTTGGCGCCCTGTAATTGTTGGAGTGCTTGTTGTGCGGCTTGTTGCGCAGCTTTTTCGCAGGAAGCGCGGCTCCCCACCAAAAGATAGGCATCCACACCATCGCGGACAGGGGCGTTCATGCGGAAACTTCCATCAGCTTCCACGCGGATGGGTGCGCGCACAACCATGTTCTCGCCCTGATCAATGCCCAACGGATATAAACGCGCCAGATGACTCAACGGCGGGAATGCCCATTCACGCGCAGGGTAACCAAAGAGTTGAGCATAGGTTTCGGAGGCCGGTCTGCCATCCAGGGTGCGCAACCAGAAGCCGCGCGAACGTGTCACACGAAATTGGCTGCCAACGGGATTCCAGCCATGTGCCGAGCCGATCCCTACACGGATATTGCCACGCAAAAAAGCTCCAGCCAAGGCACCACTGCCAGTCTGTGGACCAGCCAACTGGTAGGAATGACCCGTATGCAAGTCGCCAGCGGCAAGCGCACCTGCCAGCGGAATCGAACTTGAAAGCGCCGCACACAGTTGATCCGCATCACCGTTGAAGCCGTCGGCAAAAAAGATCAGGGCGCGGTTATCTTTTTCAGAAAGTTGTTTTGCAAGTTTTGCGCCAGTCTCGCGGGCGTTCTGAGCATAGGTGGGCATCCATTGGGTTTCGGCTTGAAAGTCACCAGAGATCAATGCCACAACTACAGAATTTGGACGCAAGCCTTCAGAGGTTAATCCGGCGGGACTGCTAAACCCGATCACGGGCGTATCACCCAACAAGCCGGATACGCCGCTGATGACTTCGCGTGCCTGATATTGATGTGATGCAATAATGAAGCCGAAACTTGCCGCAGCCGAACCAAGCTTATTCAACGCCTGATGCGCAGCCTGCAAACCGGCTTCCCGTCCGTTCAGTGCCTGGGCAGAACCTATGGATACGTTCAAGGTCATTTCAGATTATCCTTCTGCGATGGGAACGGTGAAATGGAAGGTGGTGCCATGTCTGAATTCGCTATCGAACCAGATGCGCCCACCCTGCATTTCAACAAGGCTCTTTGTAATATTCAAACCCAAGCCGGTACCGGGAGCTTCACGGGCCTTGGAGTCGTCGGAACGGAAAAATTTCTGGAAGATCTTCGCCTGGTCTTCAATGCTGATACCAATGCCATTATCTTTTACCCAAAGATGTACAACTTCTTTTGCTCCAGCCGGGTCCCATTGATTGGAGGTGACTTCCGCGCCGAGCAAAATCTTGCCGCCTTCGGGCGTGTATTTGTGGGCATTACTGACCAGATTGGTAAGCACCTGTCCAACACGGGTTTGATCTGCCCAGACATTAGGTAATTTCTCGGGAACATGTAATTCGATGGCTTGCTTCTTATCATCAACCTGGCGCTTGGTGGAACGGATGACTTCGTCCACAACATCATCAACGTTGACAGGTTTATAGTCAAGCCTCAGTTGTCCGGCTTCGATCTTGGCGTTGTCATTGAGGTCAGATACCAGGGCAGACATGCGCTGAACATTGGCACGGATGGTGCCGAGGAAGTTGGCTTGCATTTCATTGATCGTACCCACTGAACCTGCTGCGAGCAATTCTGAATAGCCTTTGATGGAGGTCATTGGGTTCTTCAATTCATGCGCAACGAAGGATACGAATTCGCTCTTGGCAAGGTTGGCGCGTTGAACTTCAGCGAATAGCTGGGCATTGGAAATGGCGATGGCAGCGTTATCACTTAGACGGTTCAGGAATGCCAGATTGCCTTGCGAGTCGCTGGTGCTTTCAAGGATGATCAAGCCGATTACCTGCACTTCACGGCGAATGGGGATAATGACCTGCGTATGGGCAGAGGGCAGAATTCCAGCCTGTCCCGCAACGAGCAGCGAAATCTGGTTGGACTGTCCGCTGTCAATCGCAGCACGAATCGTGGGCATGTCGAGAGGCAGCTGCACATTGGATTGATCAGCAAAAACATCTTCATAACCTTGATGTGCCATCAAGCGCAGATGTTCATCTTCTACTACACCGATCAACCCCGCTTCAGCAGAGGATTGACGCATCGCCCACTCAAGTGTGATGCGCATGGCGCGGTCCACTTCAAGGCTGGCATTCAGCTCACGGACGATGCGACCCATGACCTGGAGCTCTTCAATACGGGCTTCGAGTTCTTGATCGGTCAAAGCCAGTAAGCGGGCATTTTCCATTGCGACTGCGGCCTGCCCGGCAAAGGCGGTCAGGATGTTTTGATCATCTGCCACGAATGGCAAACCGTCACGACGGTTAATGACTTCGATCACGCCAAGGACACGGTCCTTGATCATCATGGGCACAGCCAACAGGGAGCGTGAAGTGAACCCAGTTTGTTTATCGGTCTCTACATTGTTACGAACAACGGATCGCTGGGCGTCATTCTCAATCATGGGAGCGCGGGCCTGAACTGAGCGCCCAACAATCCCTGTTCCGGCAGGCAGACGTTGTCCAAGCAAGTTGCCGGCTACCGGACCTACTGTAACGCGGAAGATCAAGTCGTCAGATTGATCATCCTTTAGGAATAACGTGCCAGCTTCGCAGTTCAAAATCGAGACAGCTTGTTCAAGAATATTTTGAAGCAGAGGTTCCTGCTCGAGCGTGGACGTTAGTTGACGGGTAATTTCATTTAGCGTGGCAAGCTGGTACGCACGTTGTTGTGTCTCTTGCAATAAACGTGCTCTAACAATTGCGCCCACAGTTTGGTCAGCAACCCGTTGTAATAGATCTAATTGCGCACGCGTGTATGTCACAGTCGCATCGGGGCTACCAACACTTAATGCACCTATGGTCTCTGTATCGGAATTGAGCGGCACACCCATCCAAGCATAGATGTCTTGGGCCGAAGGGGTAATGTTGCGCACCTGACATTCACGGGCGTAATCTTGCGTAATAATGGAGCGACCCTTACGAATAATCTCCTGCCCCAGACCCAAGTTAGTGGGCAGCGGCTGGTTTTCATATGAGACCATACGCTCATCGCCATCCACGCGAAAGCCATAATAGAAATAATTGGCGGCTTTGTTATATAACGTAATATGGAAATAGGATGCGGGAATGATCTGGGTGGTTTGCGCAAAAATCAGTTCAAGTACATCATCAAATGTCAGGGTGATATTCACACCTTGAGATACACGCGAAAGGGCGTTCATTTCCTGCACACGGCGTTCAAGATTTACAACCGTCTGCACGCGTGAGATGGCAACAGATGCCTGGTCAGCAAGATTATCAAGAAAATCAAGATCCTTGGGGGTATATGCGACTCCCGACAAGGGGGACCCCAAAGCCAGCCAGCCAACAGGTTTGTTTTCGCCGCGTAATCCAACAAAAAGCCGCGCGCCCAATAATGCAAGACGGGCTTCATCTGCCTTTAGAATAGATGGCGGATTGATGGTATCCAAATAAAGTGCAATGTTTTCCTTCTGAAAATATTGCGCCAGCGTACTATTCGACGCAAAGCGAATATCGCTGGTGGGACGCCCATTACCGTTGGCAAGTGCGGCATATTGGTCATTGAGCAGATCGTATGTATAGATATGGATACGATCCGGCATGAGACTGCTTTCGATCTGTTCACGCAGAGTGCGCCCGATCGTATTTAGATCCAATGCGCGCGTGAGTTCGTGCGAAAAAGTCCGCATGCGATCATCGTAAGCACGCTGACCGCGGAAGAAAGTGCTGTCCACCCAAATTTGTAAACGGGTACGCAATGGATCAAGAAAAATAGCGATCAAAAAGACCAAGCCGGCAATCAGGAAAGGATTGTTCATTTGAACTGAAACAATCACGCCCAGCCCACTCGCAACCAACCCATATGCCACCACAACAAAAACCGTCAGCAAGGCATAGACCAAACTTTGGCGCATCCAGTAATCGGTGCGTAAGAGGCGGAAACGCATGATGACGTATCCGTTCACCAGCGGGAATATGATCATCCATAAGAACAAATAGGGGTTGAACGACTGCCGCGCGATCAGGATCCAAATCACGGTGGGTCCAAATGCAAACAAAGAGCCGATCAAAATGGTACGGGACTGACTCTTCACCACCGGGGAGTAGGATGTTATGGCTTGATAGAGCAGTGAGCCAAAATAGAATAAGGCTGAAACACCGGCAAATTCATAAACCATCCCCCACGCATTGATATAAGCCGTTGGATCCTTAAAGTTGAACAATGTACCAAATGTTGAAACCGCAATGATCACGCCAACCAGATAACCGATCCAACGCAGGTGGGGACGCCCCACAACAAAACGCACTTCCTGCGGGAAACCCAGCGCGAGATCAATAAAGGCGCCACCCGTGATGCCGATCGCCAATATCCACAGATAGGTGAAATGATGGGACGTATATAATTCAAACAGGGAGCCAATCACGATCGCAAGCGAGGAGGTCAGCATGGAAAAGGCGCGTCCAGCTGGTTCGGAACGGCGCAACCCGAAAATCCATAAACTGACTACCAAAAACACTAAACCTAGAAATGCCGGAAGAATATAATAAGCAACCCGGTCTGCAAATGAAAATGATTGCAAGGTAACATCTGTCGTTTTTATTTCCCCGCTGGTCGTACGGATCTCAAGTGAAACTGTTTGTCCCACAAAAGCTGAAGCTAAAATGTTTTTCAGGTCATTTGAACTGGAGACAGATTTTCCATCTACAGAGAGTAATTGATCACCTACACCAAATCCCTGGGCATACAGTTCCCATTGTTTGCCCCCGTCATGTGAATCAGAACCATTTAGCACTAATGTGTGTTCGAAAAAACCGCCGATGAATGGATTCTTCAACCAACCATAGGAAAAATACAAGCCGGCAACAAAGACGATCACTGCGACGGCTTGATACCCCAGCACAATATACTGGGTGACCTTGTTTGAAACCTCGTAAAATCTCTGAGAAGGATACATGGCTATAAAAAGAACACAACCGCCTAAGCGACGTAAATGAAATTTTACTACATCCCCTGCCTGTATCTATGGTACTTTCATAACAAAGCAGCAAGGCGGGACAGCCTCGGTGAGTCCGCCCCGCCTTGTTAGTGTGCTAAATATCCAGATTTCGGACAGCTTTCGCATGTGTCTGGATGAATTTTCGACGTGGATCGACTGCATCGCCCATCAACATATCGAACGTGCGGTCAGACTCAGCCGCGTCTTCTACTGTGACGAGGAGCAGAGTCCTGTTTTCAGGATTCATCGTCGTCTCCCACAGTTGGATCGGGTTCATTTCACCCAAACCTTTATAACGCTGCATCGTTGCCTTGTCACCGATCTCTTTAAGGATCTTGTCCTTGTCCTTATCGGTGTACGCATACTTGACTTGATTCTTATGTGCGATCCGATATAACGGAGGTTGGGCAATGTAAAGATGTCCATCCTCAATTAATGTTGACATGTAACGGAAGAAAAACGTCAGCAACAATGTGCGGATGTGACTACCGTCCACGTCTGCATCGGTCATAATGATGATGCGACCATAGCGAAGTCCCTCCAAGTTAAAGTCTTCACCAATGCCAGTGCCCAATGCGGAAATGAGCGCGCGCACTTCGTTGTTACCTAATATTTTGTCAAGACGGGCTCGCTCTGTATTGAGGATCTTACCGCGTAAGGGCAGGATCGCCTGGAAGTGACGATCACGTCCCTGCTTGGCGGAACCACCTGCCGAATCACCTTCTACAATGTAAAGTTCAGTCTTGGATGAGTCACGCTCGGAGCAATCAGCCAATTTACCCGGCAACGTCAGCGATTCGAGCGCAGACTTGCGAATGACCAGATCACGCGCCTTGCGTGCAGCATCGCGCGCCCGCGCCGAAGTCAGACATTTCGCAATGATCGCTTTCGCAGCTTGCGGATTTTCCTCCAGGAAGGTATTGAACGCTTCGCCGACCACCTGGGTTGCGTAGGTCTGCACTTCGGGATTCATCAACTTTACTTTAGTCTGCGATTCAAACTGCGGATTTGGGTGCTTGACTGAAACAATTGCCGTCAAACCTTCACGTGTGTCATCGCCAGAAAAGTTCGGGTCGGCATCCTTGAGCAAACCGTTCTTGCGGGCAAAATCATTGATCACACGCGTCAACGAAGAACGCAGACCGGTAAGATGCGTACCGCCGTCAATGGTATTGATCGTATTCGCAAACGAATACACCGATTCAGTATAAGAATCTGTATACTGGATCGCAGCTTCGATGCCGATATTTTCGATCTCTTTCTCAACGTATACAACCGGATGTAAATTCTCACGATTGCGATTGAGATAACGCACGAACGAAGTGATACCGCCTTCAAAGTAGAAGGTCATCTCGCGGTCGGCGCGCTCATCCACAAAGCGAATTGTTACACCGCGCGTCACGAACGCCATTTCACGGAAGCGCTGCACGAGCGTATCGAAGCGATAATCCATCTCTTCAGTGAATATCTGTTTATCGAACTTATACATCTGCTTGGTGCCGGTCTCTTCCTTTGCCACTTTGCCAATTGCCTTGATGACACCTTGAGGCACGCCGCGCTTATAGTTTTGTTGCCACAACTTACCATCGCGTTTAATTTCAGTGGTCATCCATTCGGAAAGTGCGTTCACAGCACTGACGCCTACACCATGCAAACCACCGGAGACTTTATAACCGCCGCCGCCGAACTTGCCACCCGCGCCGATCACGGTCATGACCACATCCACGGTCTCCATGGGTTTTCCGTTGGCATCCTTCTTTGAAGGGTGTGGACCCACAGGAATACCACGACCATTATCTTCAACACTTACGCTACCATCGGCATGGATGGTGATATTGATGGCGGTACAGAAACCTGCTAGCGCTTCGTCGATCGCGTTATCAACAACTTCATAGACAAGATGATGTAAAGCTTTAATATCCGTACCGCCCACGTACATACCCGGGCGTTTACGCACATGCTCGATACCTTCGAGCGCTTGAATGGAACTTACATCATAATTTACTTGCTTTTCTTCTTTTGCCACAAGAACCTCCAAAAAATTCTCTTACCAGGAACCTGTCCTGTAAACCTACGCCAGATCAAACCGACCAGCGCAATCAAAGGGCTATGCTTTCTTTATTGATGAGCGGTTATTCATTTGTTGAAAGCGTTCATACACATTCTGTAACCAGTTATTCATATCGCGATAATACACAAAACTCGCAGCGAGTAATGTGGTTGAGATAAAAGCGTGTCCAAATATACCTACCAATAACAGCCACGAGTCGCTCGCTGGGACCATCCAAAGATAGCTCAGTCCACGCGAGAGGAGAAAAACACTCAACACAAACATGCTGCTGGTCGGGAGTGTGAAGCGTGACATCCGCAAACTGCTCATGATCGAGACTATAGCATTCTGCTTACGAACAAAGATTCCATGCGGAGTAAAGAACAGAGGCACGATTAGCCAGAACATAAAGAATAGAATAAGGAAGAACGCCGCCTGAGCCAGCAAAGCATTGACCGCTGAAAGCAACGAAATGACAATTAACAATGGCAGGATAACAATGATGGAGCCAATACCCCAGAGAATGGATAAAAGGATCGTTTGGGCGAACGCGCGCACCAGACCGATACCCGCTTCTTCCTCACCCAGGCTTGCTCCTGCTACGATTCGAAAATACAACCCACCGCCTAACCAACCAATGAAGATCAACAACAGCGCTGAGCCGAACATCACCGTAAAAGAGGATAACTGGACCACATTCTGAATCCCAAGCGGGGTTGGCACAGGAAACTTGCTCGGTAGATCGAGCATCAAAGCCGGGATACCAATCGGCAGGGTTCGAACCCAGCCCAACCAGTTCAGTTTATCCATAAGATCCATAAGGATGGGTGCGTTTTCAGTATATACCGCCAGCTCTTGAGCGGGGAAGTTATTGCGCTTGAGCAAAGCGATCCAACTATCAAAAAGTGCACCGTACCACTGCCCCATACTTAAACGCGGACCCAACCATAAAAACGCATTCAACAATACCGGGAGGATGATCAGCACGATCCGATTTGAAACCACATTAAAACCAGCCTGAAGCGAAGCAATCACACCGGGTGGTGGAGGGAGTGTTTCCAATTTTTGCATGTCCATAACCATTTGATTCTACCATACCGAGCATGTCTTGGCATTCGTCTATGGGACAGGTACAATGCAATTATGCTTGCCCAAGATAAATACCTGCCAGACTCGAACCGCATCGGACTCATCACCTCTACCACGTTGCTGGCGTTAGTGCTTACACGAATTGTCCCCTCACCCGCTTTCAATTTTGAGCTGCAGTTACCGGGCTTTTTCCTGACCTTTCCATTTAATGTCAACACTGCCATGGGATTTCTAACTGCCTGCCTCACCGCCACCGGCATGGACTGGCTCCTACGTGGTCACCCCTCGCTAAAGAACCGGGCTACATTCCAGTGGTGGTTTCTGCCCACATTAACCACTTTTGTGATCAGCGTACCACTCTCCATTCTCCCTGACGGTTTAACATGGTGGATCGGCTTCATGGTCAGCGGCATATTTTTATTCTTTGTCTTTCTCGCTGAGTATGTCGCCGTGGACGCTGATGCGCCTCATTACACAACCGCCATGGTGGCATTAACCGCCATCTCTTTCACACTATTCTTCATATTATCCGTTGCGCTGCGCACCAGTGAAGCCCGTCTCTATTTGATCGTACCAGGCTTATTCTTTTCTGCATCGCTGGCAAGCTTGCGTATTTTGCATTTGCGCCTCAGCGGGAACTGGGAATATGCATGGGCAATTGGCATCGGGTTGGTTTGTGTTCAACTCGCCACGGGCTTCTATTATTGGCCCCTCTCCCCGATACAATTTGGATTGCTATTGATCGGTCCGCTATATGGCTTGGTAAGCCTTGCCATCAACCTTGGTGAAAACATCCCTTTACGACGCGCCGTGCTCGAACCTGCGATTATCACAACGCTTTGCTGGGGATTCTCGGCCTTTATCCGCTAACATGATCCTAACTTTGGAATTGCGTCAATCTCTTATAGATGAAATGATCACTTATGTTGACCAGCGCGCCCCGCTCGAAGCCTGCGGACTGTTGGCAGGCAAAGCGGCTCGGGCTGAGAAAATGCTTGGGGTGTTGAATCAGGCACAAAGTCCGGTACGATTCGTGATGGATCCGTATGAACAGCTCCACGCCTTTGACTGGATCGAATCCAACGGGCTCGACCTCGTCGGCATTTTCCACTCGCATCCTACGGGACCTGAAACTGCTTCGCCCACTGACATTTTGGAGGCGGCTTATGCAGTTGTCCACGTTATTCTTTCATATACAGGGGCGCAATGGAAGGCACGCGGCTTTTGGATCGAAGACGGCCAAGCCAGCGAAGTAACCTTACAGATCACAGAGTAGAGCAACCGAACAAAAACTTTTGTGTTTTATACATCAGACTCAAATCGGAGGAGGTTTAATGCAACTTTTAATAGGTGTTGGGGCAGTAATTCTTGGGTATATTCTGGGGTCCATTCCCTTTGGCTTATTGATCGTAAAGATCAAGACTGGCAAAGACCTGCGGACCGTTGAAAGCGGGCGCACCGGCGGGACGAACGCGGCACGCGCGGCAGGTTTCAGCGCAGGGTTATTAACAGCCCTTACAGATATTCTCAAGGGGGCATCAGCGGTGTGGATCGCGCAGGCTTTGACTCCTGACAATCATGTTGTGCATGTGCTCGCACCCATCTTTGCGATCCTGGGACATAATTATTCCTTGTTCATGATGGAACGCGATGAAAATGGGAAAATGAAGTTTCGCGGCGGGGCAGGCGGCGCACCAGCACTGGGAGGCGCGATGGGGTTATGGTTGCCGATGTTCCCGATTGCATTCGGCATCGGGGCATTGATCTGGTTTACCATTGGTATTGCCTCCCTCACTACCATGGCGATCGGCTTTGTAGTGATCATCATCTTTGCGGTTCGGGCATATCTTGGTTTACAGAATCCTGTGGATGTTTCATACGGTATTGTTGCCGAACTGCTTCTGATCTGGGCATTGCGCCCCAATATCAAAAAGTTGCTGGCAGGGAATGAACGAGTGATCGGGCTAAGCCTGAATGGCTGGCTTAGGGCAAGAAAAGAAGCCAAAGAACAAGCAAATCATAAATAACAAAACATCCCCGAACAATCGGGGATGTTTTCATTTTAAGATCTAACTCTACTGACTCATGTGATGCAGCAAAGCATGCAAGTTGCGCTGATGTAAATTCCTGGCAAGACCGCCAAGATACACCCGACTCTTACCGCAATCTTCAATGGTGATCTCTTCGACCAACTCATCGGCATTCTTCTTACGAGCAATGGATTTCACTGCCTTTTTGATCGAGGTCAGGTAATTCAGATTCTCTTTCACTGCCGCATCGATCTCACCGCGCAGGATGATATCGCCGTGACCTTGAACGATATTTTCGAGTCCCATACGCGCAACCTTCTTGATGGATGTGATGTTCTCGTCTATATCCCCATCCACGATATACGGAATGGGCATAAAGGAATCACCAGCAAATAAAATGCGGTCTTCTTCGACCAACACGGAAATGCCATCTTCGCTATGACCATAAGCTGGAGCAATGATCAGATTCTTCTTGCCCACACGTAAGGTCATCTCGCCATCCAAAAATGTCATTTGTGGCGGGACGATCTTCACTTGACGTAAATTGGGATTTTGTTTTTTCGCAGATTCCAGCGATGGCTCGCCACGTTCCAAAAGCAGATCGCGACACTTCGCATGCGCAACCACCGTTGCCCCCGGAAAGAAACAATTACCCCAAGCATGGTCAGCATGATAGTGCGTATTGATTACATAGCGCACCGGCACACTCAATTCACGTTCAATGAACTCACGGATCGCCAACGTCTCATCTGGCAATGCCAGCGTATCGATCACTACCGCCCACTGCGGACCCGCTACCACCCCGGCAGTTACCTGGGCGTATACTTCACTTTGAAACCAAAACACATTTTCAGACACTCGTTCGCGATGCATGCAATAGTCCTTAATTATTTTTCTCTATTGATAGCACAAACGAGCGCGAAAAGCAAGTTGACTATACAAATTTTCTCGCATTTTCGTAAGCATTCCACCAAATAGCATGCTTGCCGATGGGTTCCTGCCGTGATACACTTTGTAAAATGTCCAACAACCTGCTTATTGTTACTGCAGATGCCATGTTTGCCAAGCGATTATCAACCAGCCTTGAGCAGGAAGGCTATCGTCTTTACGTGGCAAAAGGCAAAGGTGAGGCGGTTGTCCGCGCTGATGAGCAAAATTGCTCCACCGCTTTTCTCGATCTGGAACTCAGTGAGAAGTTCGTTTCCGAATTAGGACGTGCGCTGCGCACGCTCAACCCGACCATCAAGCTGATCTTGTTTTCTGACGAAGATACGCCCCCCGTACTGGACGAACTCCGCCCGTGGATGTTAGCACGCAAACCTGCTCGTACACCGGAATTGTTGACTATGCTTAAAAACAACCCTGCTCCCCAACCCCAACCCATCCGCGCTACCAACGAATCACCTGCGATTCACCTGGACCAACAGGAGAATCAGGAATTGCCGTGGTTGCAAGATGTGACCAAAGCCGCGCAACACCTCACGCGCCTCACGCTTGAGTCTTCTGCGCAAGCGGCGCTGATCACCCGTAAAGATTCTTTATGGGCATACGCCGGTCAACTTTCACAGAGTGCCGCCAAGGAATTGGCGGTCACGGTCACGCGTCACTGGGACGGACAAAAAGGCAGCGATCTATTACGCTTCGTCCGTTTGGAAGCGACCAAAGCAGAGCATATGCTCTACGCCACGCGGCTTGCCGATGAAGTTGTGCTTGCCCTCGTGTTCGATGCCGAGACACCGTTCAGCACCATCCGTATGCAGGCGGGTCAACTTGTGAACATGCTCTCGACTACGCCCGCGATCGAAACAGCAGAACAGCATCAGCCAGCTCAACAGCCAATCGTCAAGCCTCAGCAGGCTCCGGCTGCGCACGAAGCGCCGACGCAATACGTCGAAGAAGATGAAAGCAATCAAGAGCTTGAGATCCCGGATATCTCCAATATCCTGAATGATGTCCCGCCCCATAATCCAAGTCCTAATACAAATCCTCTTAGAGATTCATGGAGCACAAGCCCGTCCAACTCACGTCCGCGTAAAGTGAGCCGCGAGAGTTCGCCCGCAGTGCGCGTGAATGATCTGCTGGTTTCAAATCAAAGCAACGAACAGACCGTTGAACATGCGGTCGAAGATTTCGATGCTACTATGCCTTCGAAATCACGCCAGCGACCCGTAACTCCCGTGCGCCGACCCGGTACCGGTGAATTGGACGAAACCCGTCCGCACTCGATCACTGAGGTGGCTGGACGTGTGATGATGGAACCAATCTCACCGGGCTTATACAATTTGACATATGCCTGTTTGCTGGTGCCGCGTTTTAGCTCTCACTATCTCACCGGCGATATCTCGGATCGCATGTCAGAATGGCTGCCGCAAATTTGCATCGCCTTTGGCTGGCGTTTGGAATATTTGGCGGTGCGTCCTGAGTATGTGCAATGGGTCTCGAATGTTCCGCCATCCACATCACCGGGCTACCTTATGCGCATCATGCGCTCGCAAACATCTGAAAAGATCTTCACTGAATTCCCGCGCATGAAAAAGGAAAATCCTTCAGGCGATTTCTGGGCACCGGGTTACCTGATCATGGGCGGCACCCAACCCCACCCACCTCAACTGGTGAAGGACTATATCAAACAAACCCGCACTAGGCAGGGCTACTCGCAACCAAGGAAGTAAATTTAGAAATGCAGGAGTCAACTCCTGCATTTCTCTTTTATGAAGCCAAATCATAATTGGAATTTGTGTTCTAAAAATCTTGACCGCAGAGTATAATCACTCTGCGGTCAAGATTTTTAGAGGAGCAAAAATGCCTTTTGCACTGGAAAAGAAATATTCCAGATTGTGGTCGCTTAATGCCGGAATCGCAATGGTCGTAACTGATTTGCACGGGGATTGGAAAACCTATCAGCATTACCGCGATTGCTTCATAGATTTACATGCAAAAGGCAAAGCCGATTGCCTAATTTTCGCTGGCGACTTAATCCATTCTCAGTCCAAAAAAATTCCTGATCAATCTGTTGAAATTGTTCTGGATGTTCTAAATCTAAGGTCACAGTTTGGCAATGCAATTATTTATCTGTGTGGCAATCATGAACTTCCCCACATTTACAACTACGGCTTGGCAAAAGGAAAGGAAGAATTTACTCCCGCTTTTGAGAACCAATTGACCCAACAAAATGTGCGGGCAGAGATTGTTGATCTGTTTTACAACCTTCCCTTTTACATTCGCACAGCCTCAGGAGTAAGTATTTCACACGCAGGCGCGACACCGTTGATCTCAAGTCTGCACTCAGCAATGAACTTGTTTGAATGGGATCACGAGGGTCTCCTCGCAGAAGCTCGTGCCAAACTTGTAGAGGGTGATGCAAACGGATTGCGCCGCGCATATGCTAAATTAAGCCATGCAGAGTCGTATGATGAGTTGGCATTAAAATATCTAGCGGTCAGTGGGATGCACGACCCTCGCTACGATGATTTACTGCTCGGGTTTTTTGTAACATCCAACCATAGCTTCGATCTTTTATATTCCGCATTATCCACCACATGCGAGCAGGAATTCGCCATCGATGAGTATCTTGCCGCATTAACGAACCTGCTGCATTACCTTTCGCTAGAATATTCAGCCCAAAGCATCTTGGTAAGCGGACATATGGCCGTGCAAGACGGATATCGTGTAATTATGCAAAACCAATTACGAATTGCTAGTGGCATCCACGCAAAACCATCACACACTGGACGGTATTTGTTGTTTGACACAGCTAAGCCTATTGAAAATATGGAAAATCTCCTTGAAGGAATCTTTTCATTCTCTTGAAACCGAATAAAACTTCCTACATTATTTACAGATTACTAATAACTGGAAACTAAGCCCATGCCCCCTACCCTTTACCTCATTGACGGACACGCTCTCGCCTATCGCATGTACTTCGCCCTCACCGCCGTGGGCGGAAGTCAACGCTGGCAAACATCAAAAGGCGAACCCACTGCGGGAATTTACGGTTTTGCGCGTGAACTACTGCGTATCCTCGAAAATGAAAAGCCCGAATACATGGCAGTCGCTTTTGATGTGGGTAAAACCTTCCGCGATGAAATGTTCCCCGCATACAAAGGCACACGCGAAAAAATGCCCGATGACCTGCGTCCGCAGATCAAGCGTATTCGTGAGATGGTCGATGCCTTCAACATTCCGCGCCTTGAAATGGAAGGCTTCGAAGCGGACGATGTACTCGGCTCCGTGGCACGCATCGCCGCAGAACAGGGACTCGGCGTCAAAATCATCACCGGCGACCGCGACCTGCTCCAACTCGTGGACAAGCGCACCGTTGTCTATCTTGCAGGCGATGACAAAAACTTCATCACTGATGACGATGTCGTCAAAAAGCTCGGCGTGCTTCCCAAGCATGTCGTGGATTACAAAGCGCTCGTCGGCGACAAGTCCGATAACATCCCTGGCGTGGCGGGCGTCGGTGAAAAGACGGCGATCGCGCTCATCGAAAAATATCAATCGCTTGATAATATCTACGCCCACATCGATGAGATCGAAAATCGTTGGAAGACTAAACTCGAAGCCAACAAAGCCAACGCCTACCTCAGCCGCGATCTGGCGCAGATCAAAACTGATCTAAAGATCAAATTGGATTTGGAACACGCCAAGGCACACGATCTGGACATCCCTGCCATCACAGCCTTTTTCACAGAATTGGAATTTCGTACGCTTCTCAAAACCCTTGAGAAGGTCACTGGTCAACCCGCGTCCGCGTCTGCCCCGCTGACAACTGCTACCACCCCCGCGAAGCCCGGATCATCCGGACAAATGTCCATGTTCGTGAACGAGCCGCAGGTTATTGCGCCGAAGATTGAATCAAATGTCACTGTTCACATCGTGGACACTGAGAAAAAATTAAACGACCTCGTCAAAGCTTTGAACAAGGCCAAAGTCATTTCATTCGACACCGAGACCACCTCCACTGAAGAAATGCAAGCAGATATCGTCGGCATCTCGCTGTCTGTTAAGGAAGGCGAAGGTTATTACATCCCGATTGGTCATATCGCGGGAAACAATCTTCCGCTCAAACAAGTCATTGATGCACTCACCGAACCAATGACGAATCCGAAGATCGGCAAAGTAGCGCACAATGCCAAATATGATTACATCATTCTCGCCAAGGCAGGCTTGTATGTCACACCGCTGACTTTCGACACTATGCTGGCAGAATTTATCATTGACCCGTCCTCACGCCATCTCGGACTCAAGAATCTTGCCTTCGTCAAACTCGGCGAAGAGATGACCCACATCGAAGAATTGATCGGCAAAGGCAAGAAGCAGATCAGCATGGCGGAAGTGGCGATCGAATCTGTTGCACCGTATGCGGTCGCCGATGCAGAGACTACGTTACGTCTCATGCCTATCGCTGAAAAAGAACTCAAACGTGTGAACGGCGAAAAACTATTCGAGGAAATTGACCTGCCACTTACGCCCGTCCTTGCGGATATGGAAATGGAAGGCATCATGCTCGACCTGCCTTTCTTTGAAAAGATGTCCAAGGAGTTGACGAAGCGCCTAGGTGAGATTGAGAAACAAGTCTTTGATATGGTTGGCAAACCCTTCAATATCAATTCCACCCAGCAGCTATCCGATGTGTTATTCAAGACCCTCGGCTTGGAGCCGCCTGATAAAAATAACAAAACCGCCAGCGGACATTACTCCACTGCGGCGGGTGTGCTTGATGAATTGAGTGGCAAACATCCCGTTGTGGATCTGATTCTCGAAAACCGGGAACTCTCAAAAATAAAATCCACGTATGTGGATGCACTCCCGCCTGCAGTTGATTCAAACGGACGCGTGCATACATCCTATTCACAGATCGGCGCGGTAACCGGACGACTCTCTTCGAACAATCCGAATCTGCAAAACATCCCCATCCGCACCGAAACGGGACGCAGGGTCCGCAATGGATTTATCGCAGCCAAAGGTAATGTTTTGCTTTCGGTGGATTACTCACAGATCGAATTGCGTATTGTCGCGCACATGGCTCAAGACGAGGGCATGTTGGCGGCATTCCGCGCGGATGAAGATATCCACTCCACGACAGCCGGAGCAATTTACGGCGTAGGTCCCGAAGCGGTGACTAAAGAGATGCGTCGCCACGCGAAGGCGATCAACTTCGGTCTGATCTACGGCATGTCCGCCTTTGGTCTCACACGTTCCACCGATCTCACATTGTCTGAAGCCGAGACCTTCGTTAAAACTTATTTCACGAAATTCCCCGGCGTCAAACAATATTTGGATGGCATCCGCAAGCAAGCCGCGAGTCAGGGCTATGTCGAAACCCTGCTGGGGCGTAAGCGCTATTTCCCGGCATTGCAGAGCAAACAAAACGTCCAGATCAAGAATCGTGAAGAACGCGAAGCCATCAATGCTCCCATTCAAGGCACAGCGGCAGACATCATGAAGATCGCCATGCTGAAGATTCCCGGCGCGTTGAAAAAAGCAAAGCTGAATGGCAAGATGCTTTTGCAGGTGCACGATGAACTCGTATTGGAATGTCCCAAAAAGGAGCTCGAGGAAACTGCCCGCGTTGTGCAAGCAACGATGGCAAACGCCTACAAGTTGGATATCCCCCTCTCCACCGAAGCGCGTTATGGTGATAATTGGGGCGAGATGAAGGTAATTTAATGTAGGGGCGAAGCAATGCTTTGCCCCTACGGTAACCAATATAAAAACAAGACAATTGTAAGGGTGGCGTAATTCGCCCCTACGGTATAATACGCTCATGCCCGGACGAGAAGACATTTTCCAAAAAGCAATGAATGAAGGCCACTCAGCTGCCTGGGACCAGGAATGGAACAAGGCAGCCTCGGCGTATCGCTCAGCCCTGCAAGAGATGCCCGATCACCCTAAAGCGCTTAACAGCCTGGGGTTGGCATTATTCCAACAGGGGAATTACGAAGAGTCGCTGCAGATCTATAAGCGCGTGGCGCAGATCACTCCCACTGACCCTTCCCCCATGGAAAAGCTCGCGCAATTGCTCGAGCGTACCGGTCATCTCAAAGAAGCCATTGATGCCGCGTTCAAAGCCGCAGATTTGTTCCTCAACCAACGGGATGTGGATAAAGCCATCGAGAACTGGGTGCGTGTCACTTCACTCGAACCCGAACATGTCCTCGCCCATTCTCGGCTTGCGCTTGCACATGAACGTTTGGAGCACAAGCCCCAAGCCGTTGCTGAATATATCGCTGTGGCAAGCCTCGTTCAACGCACCGGCAACGTGGAAAAAACCGCAGAGCTGGTCAATAAGGCTTTGCAGATCATGCCCGAAAGTGCCGAAGCCAAACAGGCCCAGACACTCTTGCGCTCCGGTCAACTACTCCCCAAACCATTAAGACCAAAAGGCGGGACAGGTCCCATCGCGATGGCGCAGGTCAAACAATTGGATAAACCCAAGAAGCAAACCGATTCAGGGCTGGACCCGATCGCTGAAGCGCGTCAAAAATCCTTGACCCGGCTGGCAGAGATACTCTTCGAATACACCACCGACGATGGCGCGGCAGTCCAGGCACGGCGCGGATTGCAAGCCCTCATGCGCGGCACCGGACAATTATCCATGCAGCAGAGTGAACAATCAAAAGTAGTTCTGCACCTCGGCGCAGCGATCGATTCCCAAAGCAAAGGCAAAGATATACAAGCCGCCGAAGAACTTGAACACGCACTCGAAGCAGGCTTCAACCATCCGGCACTCTATTTCGACCTTGGTTTGCTCCGCTCCACCGGCGATCGCGTAGAAACTGCGCTCCGGCATCTGGCGCACGCCGTCAAACATAACGACTTCAACCTTGCCGCCCGTTTGCTAATGGGACAGATCAATCAGAAATTTGGCCGCCTACAGGCGGCGTCCATCGAATTCCTTGAAGCACTCAAACTCGCTGATGCGGCCGTTGTACCTGCCGAACATTCCGACGAGATCCGTCAAATGTACGAACCGTTCATTGAAGCCCAGTCCACACAAACGGACGAGGTTGCCCTCAAACGCTTGTGTGACAACGTCAATGAACTCATCATGCGCAAGAACTGGCGTGATCAGTTATACAAGACCCGTGAGCAAATGCCCAAACAACAAGACAGCGACACGCTCATGCCGCTTGCTGAAGTGATCCTGCAGGCTCAATCGAGCCACGTGCTCGAATCGATCAACTTGATCCACCAACTGGCGCGCGCGGGCAAACTCCGCTCTGCCATGGATGAAGCCTTCCATGCGATCGCTGCCGCCCCCACCTATTTGCCTCTCCACACCCTGATGGGTGATCTCCTCGTACGCGAAAACCACACCCAGGAAGCTATTGCAAAATACACCGTAGTCGCATCTGCCTACAGTGTGCGCGGCGAATCAGCTCAAGCCGCCAAAATGCTAAAGCGCGTGGTGCAACTCGCCCCCATGGATATGACCGTCCGCTCCAAACTGATCGATCAACTTGTCGCACGCGGACAGGTGGATGAAGCCATCCGCGAATATCTTGAATTGGCAGATATTTATTATCGTCTCGCTGAGCTTGATATGGCGCGTAAAACATTCACCACCGCGTTGCGTGTGGTGCAACAATCCAATGCCGACCGCAAGTGGAATGTGGATATCCTGCGCCGCATGGCAGATATTGACATGCAGAGATTGGACTGGAAACAAGCCATCCGCATCTACGAACAGATCCGCACGCTGCACCCGGAAGATGAAAACACCCGCAAGAATCTCATCGACCTCAGCCTGAAAATGGGACAGCCCGCGCAAGCCAGCGCTGAGCTGGAAAGTTATCTTTCCTATTTACAATCCAGCAATCACAGCGCACAGGGCGTGCCCTTCATCGAAGATCTGCTTGTCGAACGCCCTGATGACCCAACCCTGCGTCGGGCGCTTGCCCAGGCATACCAACATGCCGGACGCATGGAAGACGCCATCACGCAACTTGATTCAATTGCCGAGTCACTCCTTGATCTGGGAAAGAAAGAAGAAGCCATGGTTATTGTCAACCAGATCCTCCTAATGAACCCGCCTAATGCTGAACAATATCGTCAGCTTTTGATACAGCTTCGATCACAATAAGACAAGTCCCGTCATCGCAAGTGACGAGACTTTTTTCGCATCCGCTTCGCGCCAGCTGGAAACTGCTCCCGCTTAATCAGCCTCTCATTCCCCGATGCTATAATCGCATTCATACAATGCTCGTTGGATGGCTAAGTCCCCCAACGAGCAACACTATGCTTGGGAGGGCGTATATGCCTCAAACAAAAAACAACACTGTGATGAAGTGGCTCAATATTTTCACTTTCATAGTGGCATTTCTCATTGTCTTCGGGGGCTTTGTACGTCTCACTCGTTCTGGTCTTTCCATCGTCGAATGGAATCCCATTAGCGGAGTCGTTCCACCCATCGGTCAACAAGCCTGGGAGGATGAATTTGCCAAATATCAACTCACACCTGAATATCTCAAAGTCAATACCAACATGACCCTCGGCGAATATCAATTCATCTTCTACATTGAATGGATCCATCGTCTCATCGCCAGGTTGGCTGGTCTCGCCTACGCATTCCCCGTCTTCTATTTCCTCTTCACAAAGAAAATCCCCATCAAGGAATTTGGCATCTACTTTGTGATGGGCATGCTCTTCATTGCCCAAGCCTTCATGGGCTGGTACATGGTCTACAGCGGACTTGTTGATCGCCCCTCCGTCAGCCATTTCCGTCTAACGATTCACCTGCTCTTTGCACTGTCACTGCTCGGTCTCGCGCAATGGACCGCGCTTGGGCACAAGTACGGCTTCACTACAAAACAAGCCAAATGGTCATCCTCATCCAAACTGGCAGTGGCGTTTCTTGGCATCCTCTTGATTCAAATCTCCTACGGCGGATTCACAGCCGGACTCAAAGCCGGTCATATATCTGATACATGGCCCCTTATGCTCGGAAAGTTAATTCCGCCCAATCTGTTCAGCTCTTTCATCAATATTCTCGAAAACCCGTTTACCATCGTCTTCATCCATCGTTGGTTCGCATTCATTGTGCTGGCGGCAGTGATTTATGTCTATTATGTAGTTCGTAAAAACAATTACCAAAGCGACCTGCTCAAAGGTCTGGGATGGTTCATCAGTGCCGTATCACTGCAAATCGTCTTGGGAATTATCACCGTATTATCGTATGTCAACATCGTAGTTGCCCTCCTGCATCAAGCCGGAGCCATTGCCTTGTTCGCACTAGCGATCTATTTCATCCATCGTTTCAGAGCATTGGACTCAAAAATCTAAGTAAAGCATTTCAAGAAACATGATTAACCCCGAACTTAAGGATTCAGCCACTGATTGCACGGATTGTCACGAATTTTAAATTAATTGCCCCGAAATGAGCTAAACGAAAAGCCAACCCCTACACTGGGCTGGCTTTTTTCGTGTAAATCAGTGAAATCCGTGGCTAAAAGCTCTAAAGATTAAATTCGGGGTGAGCCATGTTTAATCGTCGCAAGAATATATTCATGCAGAGATCAAAAAGATCTTGCCAGGCGTAAAGCCAATTTCGCCTTAACTACTCTTTCCTCATCTTTGTCCACGTTGCTACACCGATGAAGCCCAGGAACAATCCGCTCACCGATGCACCCCATGAAACAAAATTCAAAAAGAACGTGGACTCGATCACGCGCATGACCATCAATAAGGGCAAGGCAAAGCCCAGGAATAACAGAATCAAACCCAGGCTGAGCAGGACGCGGGGATTATTTATCATGGCTGATACAACCAACAAGCCACAAAATGATTCGGCTCGGGTTCAAAATCCAGTGGTTCTTTTTCATCACACAACCCTGCAATAGCTTTCGCACAGCGTGGATGGAAGCGACAGCCTTTCGGCGGGTTCACCAAACTCGGCGGTTCGCCCGGCGGTACTTCCTTGAAGGTATCGGCGTTGCGTGCATCAGGGTCGGAGGTGGCGGCGAGCAAAGCCAGTGTATAGGGGTGCAAAGGGTTATCAAGCAGAGTCCGCGTTGCAGCTTTTTCGATTAAGTTACCTGCATACATCACAAAGATGCGCGCTGAGAAATATTTCACCGTTGAAAGATCATGCGTAATATAGATCACCGAAAGCCCGTGCGACTCTTGCAAGGCGCGCATGAGTTTTAATATTTCCACACGCACCGAAGCATCCAACATCGAGACCGGTTCATCCGCCACGATCAACTTGGGCTCACGCAACATGGCGCGCGCGATCACAATGCGCTGTTGTTGCCCTCCACTTAACATGTGCGGGAACTTCTGCAGAAAATCATCCACAGGGTGCATCTTCACTTCGCTCATCACTTTATGAATACGCGCCAGTCGTTCTTCCTTGCTGCGCATGCCGCTGATGATCAACGGCTCTTCCAAAATTTTCTGAACTTTCATAAATGGCGGCAACGCACCATACGGATCCTGTTGCACATATCCGATCTTGAAACGATAATGGTGTAGCGCATTGCCTTTCAGGTTGGAGAAATTCTCATCATCAAAAATGACTTCTCCGCTCGTTGGGACGTTCAACCCGAGGATCGTTTTCATCAGGCTGGACTTGCCGCATCCACTCTCACCGACAACTGCTACTGTTTCCCCTTCTTCCAGATCAAAGCTGACACCATCCACGGCTTTGACATAGCCCGCATGCCCGAACCCGAAGCGGCGCAGTTCATACCAGACATGCAGATCTTTCACAGCCAACAAAGCTTTGGGTGCCTTTACTTTTAATTGATCCATTATTGCCTCTCGTAGTTCAGTGATCATGGGATGCTCCTGTAATGTCATCGCGAGCGCACTTCGCGAAGCAATCTCCTCATCAAGTTGGGGATTGCTCACCTGCACTTGCGTGCCGGTGCAAGTGTCGTCGCAACGAACGCTCCTCGCAATGACATCTATCTTTTCTCCGTGACAGAACCAAAACCCATTTGCAGACCTTTCAGACATTCCATCATGCCGAGATGACGACAATCATGGGTTAGGAATACAAGCAGGTTCAAACGAACATTCTGGATCTTCTTCGTGATTTCTTCATCCAGATTCTCGAACGTTGTATAGCGCGTATCGAATAATTCAATAAAGTTTTCGATGGCCGTGTATGAACTTCGCAAATACGCCAGCAGTTCCGTCTTCTGCGGAATCGGCAGGTTGGCAGCGACAGCATCACTTAAACCAGTACCGACAGTCTCATAGGCTTCAGCAGGAAAGCCCCATTTCTTTGCAAGCCCTTCCTTTATCCAAATCTCGCCTTCATCTCCAATGCCAAGTTCAAGCCCGGGATAATGATGCAGAATGGCGGCTTTGAGATAATCTGATTCGCGGGCGAGATGCCAGAGATGGAATCCGATGGAGGTGCTGTAGCCTTCCGGTTTCCAGTTAAGTTGTTCATCAGTCAATTCCTCGGCAAAGTTGAGAACGACTTTATGAATATCTTTAAAGTGAAAGAGTGTGTCATAAAATGCTGGCGTGGGCATGGTGTATTTTCCTTATGAATATAACCAGCACTTTACCTTGCTATTGTCTTTTTGGATCACGGGCGGTTCTTCACTACATTTCTCCATACGGAATGGACAACGCGCCGCAAAGCGACAGCCTGTGGGAAGGTCGATCAAACTCGGCGGCTGACCAGTGATGAACATCGGATCCGAGTCACTGCGCAGGCGAGGCACACTTGCCATTAACAATTGCGAATAGGGATGCAGAGGTGCGGGAAAGAAGTCCTTTGCGTGCCCGGTCTCCACGATCTGACCGGCATACATGATGGCGACTTCATCTGCCAATTCGCTGGAGGTGGCAATGTCATGCGTGATGAGAATGAAAGATGTGCCCAGTTCATGCTTGATGCGTTTGAGCACGTTCATAATGTTGGCTTGCGTGAGCAGGTCGAGGGCAGAGGTCGGTTCATCGAGCAGGATCAGGCTGGGACTGGTCACGAGCGCCATCGCCAGCGCCACACGTTGACGCATCCCACCGCTTAGCTCGAAGGGATATCGATCCAAAAAATCATCCGGCACACCAACATGCTGGAACATGCGCTTTGCCAAACCAAAAGCTTCATCCTTCTTGATGCCCAGATGAACCATGGCGGGCTCTGCCACCTGCTCCCCCACCTTGATGACAGGGTTCAGCGAATTCATCGCAGCTTGCGGCACTAGGGACATTTCTGCCCAACGAACATTTTTACGGAATTGCTCATCGTCATAAGCCATCACGTCTGCGCCCTGCAGATAGACCTCGCCGCTGTATTTTTCAACATTGCGAGGCAGAAGCCGCAAGATGGCTTTTGAAAGTGAGGTTTTGCCGCAGCCTGATTCACCGAGGATCACGACAGCTTTATGATGGTCAAGGTCAAAGTTCACGCCGTCAACGGCTTGCACGGCTCCGGCTTGGGTACGGAAATGTAGAGTCAGGTTTTCGATATGGAGTAGTTGAGCGGATGTGTTCATGATTGTGACCTACACTCCGCGCAAACGCGGATTGAATATTCGATCCAGTACAAATCCGAGCATGGCAAACGCCAAACCAGTGAGCATCAATAAAAAGGCGGGTTCGAGGATCCAGTAATAATGTCCCTGATAGAGAGCGCCGTTGCTGATGGCATCTGTGATCACCTTGCCCCACGTGGGTAGGACAGGATCGCCCAAACCCAAGACAGCCAGCGAGGCTTCGAGGAACACGTAAGTTGGAATCAGAGTCACCAGTTGCGGGATCAACAGCGGGATAATACGCGGGATGAGATAGACCAAAATGATGCGCATGTTCCCGGCACCATAGGCGCGGGCCGCTTCGATATACGGCGACTCTTTGACCTGCAAAAAGACGGAACGATACGTAATGATCGAGCCACCAAAGATGCCCAACAAAATGGTGACGCCCAATATCACCCAGATGCTGCGCGAATAGAATGCGCCCACCATGATCAGAATCGAGAGGAAAGGTAGAACCAGATTCACTTCGGTCACACGCTGAATAAGACTGTCCAACCAGCCTGCGTACCAAACGCCGATCGCCGCGATCACCATGGTAGTGACTGTGGTACCCAGCGCAGCTAGCAACCCAAAAGAAAGCGCAATCGGTGTACCCCATAGCAAGGCAACGCCAAGGTCCCGGCGTTGATGATCGGTACCTGCCCAACCTGCCACTTGCCCATACATCACGAACTCGGCTTGCACGTTGGCGTTTGGTTCAAAGGTGAGAACCTTGAGGTTGAGGATATATTGTCCTTTAATCGGCGTCTTGGAATCAGACTCAGGGTTGAGAAAAATTCCTTCGCGCGGGATCAAACCGTTCAGTCGGCGCGTGAGGCGGGTATCCTGTGAGAAGATAAACGTCTGGGTGTGATCTACGGCAAAGTCGGCAATGCGGATGGTACGGTCATCTGGAGTTTGCAGAGTGACCGATACATACGGTTGTTTTTCAAGAAACTCGGCGGTGAAGTAGAGCGTCAACTCTTGAGGAAAGGAATCAAAAGAATAATCGAACGGCATCGTAATGTTGATCTCACGACCGCCTTCGATCTCACGAATATTTTTTTGAAGATCATCAGAATTGATGATAAAGGTCTCGGGAAGTTTTTCTTTCCGAAAGGCATTGACCCAGGTAGGCTGGGCGGTGGTCGGGTTCTGATACCACACATCCTGCCCGCCACGCCACAAAAGGATCGCCTCCGCGTATGGGATGGTGATGATGGTGTAAAGCGAAACCCCTAGCAGGAACAGAATGATCAGCGCTCCACCAATTGCAGAGGGGTATTGGGAGATATCACGAAGACTTCGAGAAAAGCGCGCCATGTTTAACTCCCACTCCCCACTTTGACACGCGGGTCAACGAGGGCATACACAAAATCAAGCAAAAAGACCGTGAGCGCCAAGAGGTAGGCAAAGACCACCGTGGTCCCAACTATCACCGGTGTTTCATATAGACCGATCGCCTGGACGATCGTACCCCCCAAGCCGGGCCAGTTGAATACTGATTCAAGAATCGGCGCGCCCTGCCATAGCGAAATCAATGTGAGCGCAAATGTGGAAATGATATTGGGCAGGGTCGGACGCAGGATATAACGACGCTCCAACACACGATCGTTCAAGCCTTTGGCTTTTGCCATATCCACATAATCTTCGCTGGAGTAAATGAGGAAGAAGGTCCGCCAGTTATAGATGTTGAGGAAGATTGTGCTCAACGTAATCGCAACCACCGGCAGGACCATGTGTTGAAGGAGACTCACAAAATAATCAAAACTGTTTTCGGGTGGCGGCGCGGAGACCATGCCGCCATACGGCAGGATACGCAATACCGCCGCAAATAGTACGATCAGAAAAATTCCATAAAACCAACCGGGTGCAGACCCGGTGGGCGCAAGCGAAACGATCATCTTATCCATCCAGCCGCCATAACGCCGGGAAAGCGCCAGCGCAACATAAATGCTTGAAAAAAATAAAAGAATGTTCGAGGTGGCAAATAATAACAATGTAGCAGGCAGACGTTCCAACATAATGTTGCGCACCTGCTTCGAGCCGGAGTCACTGGTCATGTTTTGTGTCCAGCCTAAATTGAGCGTGAGCGCATTCTTCAGAAAACGGAAACTACGAATCGCAAATGGCTGATCCAACCCAACCCGTTTTTCGCGCAATGCCACCGTCGCTTCAATGCGTTTGACCTTTTCCTCCTGGCTCAATGATTTGAAGGACGGGTTATTCAACGCCTGTTGCTGGGCTTCCTCCCGGATCTGGGCGCGCTGGATCTCATCCACATAACCGCCCATGTTGGCGATCAGGATCGTGAGATATACGCCCACGATCACCGTGGCGAACAACGTCAAAATGCGGACCAATACATACCGCATCACACGGGACACAGGGTTGGTCACTTTTTTCCCGGGCTGCACCTCAGGGACGGCGGCTTCGGGCTGGAGGGTTAACTCAGCCATGCTTATCTCCTTACAGAGGCGGAGGGAATCTTCCTCCGCCTCTGTTTTTTCTACTTTTAGAACGTGACGATTACTTATCCGTTCAAAATTATTTCGTAGTCACGAACTCGAACGAGGCAAAGGACGGCACACTCACCACGGAGGGCACAACCACCACTTCGATCTTGGTCGAGCCAGCTTCCAGCTTGGAGGTGACATCAGCGGATAGCGTCACTTGATAATGACCATCCTCCAGAGCCTCTGCCGCACCGGTTCCAACCAGCGCACCCTTGGCATCGAAAAGCAGGTATTTCACATCGCTCAAATCTGCATTGGCATAGGGGTCACCTTTATAGGTAATGTACACATCCAACACCGATTCGGTACCGCTCTGCACCTGACCAGCACCATCCACTTCCACTTCGGCGATGCGGGCGCCGCCAAAGCGACTCCACTTTGCGGCGTTATCAGGGTACGCTTCATAGCGGCTGAGGGTCATGGTCTGTTCAACCGGGAAGACCTTATCCAACACAAAGGGACCTGTATTCACCCAGAAGTGATTATGCTCGGCATAGAAGGTGGCGAGGTTTTCATAGCGCGCCTTGGCTTCATCAGCAGTGATGTATTGCCCAAGTGTGGCGGCATACGGAATGAAGCTTTCAGCATCGGCCTGGTCAAGATACTTCTTGAGGATCTCAAGGCTGGGTCCGCTGATGAAGTTCATCCATTCCACAGAAAGTGCTCCGGCTTTATCGGTGGAGAAAGCCAATTCCTTGTTTGCTTCAGCGAGATAACCCACAGCGATCGTGTGCCAGGGCGCTTCACCATAAGCATATTGGGGCCACCAGGTGGGATTAGGATATAAACCAAATCCAGAGACGAGCGTTTCCGCATCCAATTGATAGGCATCGTCATAGGTTTCAATGACGAGTGGATTGGTTGAAACGATCTTCACACCCTTGAAGTGAGTCTGGAAGCCCTCGGTGCCGCCAACTGTGGCTTCATCATAGATCTGGCTTTCAGGTTTGGCTTGATCGAACACCTGGATCATGTTCATCACAAAGTCAGCCGCGCTCAAGGAACTGCCATCGTGCCACGTAACTGTATCGAATATATCGCCGGGATAGTAGACGGTCACCTTGGTCTTGGCAGCTAAACCATCGGGGAATTTTTCACCAACAGTGATGAACTTCTGATTGGTAGCATCCCAATCGATCCACGCATCGGAGGGGACTTGAACCTGAGGCTGGAAGGAAAGGTCCACCCAGTCGAGGCTCTTGCTCATTGGCAAGCCTTCTTGTCCCACTACTTCTGCGCGTTCCATGCGTTGGGGCCATGCCAACCCGGTATATGGATCGGAGATCACACCGTTATCACTGGTGCCGCGTTGGGGCATCGAATCGTAGATCCAGTTCGAACCTGAAAGCGGATTCCATGGGTCAACCAAAATACCTGGTTGAGAAATGCGGGCAACACCACCTTCTTCACCTTCAAAGCGGACAGTCTGTCCCCAGATCTGTGAGCCTTGCGAACCACCTGCCAGGTCTGAAGCGATGCTCAATTTGTTGACGCGCGGTGAGAAACTGGCTTCGTCAACGACAAAGATACGCACCGAATCTTCCATCGAGAGGCGCAGAGCGGTTTCAAATAATTGGCGGCGTTCATCCAATGACTTGAAGTTGTTGCCTTCCAGCGCCAGGGCGGCGGCATCGAAATCAGCTGAAGGTGTATATGCTTGATAAATGGGGCTGGGACCCGCACGTGGCGTGTAATAGCCGCTGAAGTTTGTACCTTCATCACGGGCGATCTGTGGATTGATATTGCCAGCCGTATAGATATGCCACAAACCTTCTGCCGGGTCGCTTTGCCCCCAGATCGGTGAAGCCTCAGTACGGGTCTTATACTGACGATCTACCGTAAAACCCAGAGTTTCTAATTGATTGGAGAAATAATCACCGATAGCGCGGCGGTTATCTTCCACACGGATCAAGTTGATCAACACCACAGGCTCGCCGTTAAAGATCCACTTACCATCTACTTTAGTGGCGCCGAGCGCTTCCATACGCTCAGTAACGATCTGGTCGCCTTTATCCATATCATAGGCATACTTGGCTTCGAGCTCGCGTGCAATATCAGCATACCGTGCATAATCAGGGAACACGGTGGTGAGCGATGTGAACTTGGGAATGGCGAGCCCCTTGTAAATTTCCTGCACCACGTAGTTACGGTCTATGATGTAATTCGTAGCCTCGCGGATCTGGGCATCTACAAACGGGTTGAACTTTCCGTTAGTAAATGTAGCGGGATTAAACATCAGGCTGTTATTCGAACCAACCAACTGCGCCGAAGTGAGATTCGAGCTCTGTTGCAACGATTCAAACACAGGCGCTTCTGCCACGGTATATGCATAGATATCAACATCACCAGCATTCAATTGCGAAACAGCGGCTTCCGCAGAATCCTGCTTGGTAAAGACCACCTGGTCCACCCAGGCGCCAGTGCGCGTTGTGGGCGGTTCAGTCGGTTCTGCTGTGGGTGCTGCAGTCGGCGCTTCGGTTGCCGCAGGTTCCTCGGTCATCGCGGCGGGCGCTTCTGTCGCCGTTGAAGTAGCGGGCGCACAGGCAGCCAGCACCATGCTTAGTAAAACCAGCAAACTCAAAACAGAATATAGATTTTTCATTTTCATGCTCTTCTCTCCTTGAAATGAACTATGGGTTTGATGTTGGAAAATATGCGAATATGTTCATCAATACAAACCACCTCCTTTTAATTTAATTGACTTGCGTTATTACGAGCACCGTCCCGAAGGTTTATATCGAATAATTTGAATGTTCCAAGATAACCTTCGGGACGTTCATATGGTGATCTATTGAATACGGAGCGAGGCGGAAACCAGGTTGCGTAGCCCCAGCATCCGCCTCACTTTCCTTTGAGTTGCTTTCTGTGAGAGGAGATTTGTGAAAGCAAAGCAGATTAGTGTGTCTAATCTGCCCCCATCATACGTACGCAGCGCAGATTGGTCATCCGTCTATGAAGGTGTTTCCCGTCCTACAATGTGATGATTAACGCCCTACTCAAAGGATGAGAGCGGTCTGCAATTCCTATCTCAACCGATATATAAAAACCCCTCCAAGGAGGGGTATTGAAATCACTCGCATGCAGAATAAAATGAACTCGTTATGTACTATACTGTGGATGTGAAACGGATTTATGCCTGCTTAATCGGGCTGATTCTCGCCCTGAACTTAACCGCCTGCGGAGGTGGACTCACGCCTCCAGCCACGCCCACAGCTGATTCAGCGCCGGACAGCCGTCCCGTAACCCCGAGCCGCGAACTGCAAACCTCCCTCCCTGAAGTCTGTGATTGCGTCCTGCGTTTTGATCATCTCAACATTGAACAGGGTCTATCGCAAAGCTCCGTGAATGTCATCTTTCAGGATAGCCGCGGCTTCATGTGGTTCGGCACCGAAGATGGACTCAATCGTTATGACGGCTACACCTTCAAAACCTATAAACCAGACCCCGATGTACCCGAAAGCTTAAGTGATCGCTGGATTACTGCCATCGTTGAAGATGCTGAAGGTTATCTATGGATCGGCACCCGCCAGGGCGGCTTGAACCGTTATGACCCGCGCACGGAAACTTTTACCCACTACATCCATGATGATTCACAACCAACCAGCCTGAACAATGATCACATCAATATGGTGTATCGTGATCAGACAAACAACCTGTGGATCGGCACACCCGATGGGCTCGACCTGTTCGACAAAACGCAGAATCATTTCAAGCATTATCTCGCCACCCCTTCCGAAGTGGAAAACGCAAATAAAAATAGAATCACCGCCATGCTGCAAGACAAGCATGGACAATATTGGCTGGGCACCTCCGGCGGCGGTTTGAAAAAGTTTGATGCCGAGAATGACTCTTTCATAACCTATTTGAGCAACCCTGAAAATCTCAACACGATCAGCTTTGATTCGATCACTGCCATCGTCGAAGATGACCACGCCATCATGTGGATCGGCACGCGCAATGGCTTGAACCGCTTCGACCCAAGCACCGGCTTGTTCGATCGCTTCATGCGACCGTCCCCAGATCTGGAAAGCCCGTTGCCTGATAACCGTGTCTCCGATGGCAGTGAACCTATTGAAACCACAGACCAGGAAAACAGCATTTCCAGCAATGCGGTCAATGCCCTGCTGATCGACATCACCGGCAACTTATGGATCGGCACTGCCAATGGGCTCAATCGTTATGAGCCCGGCAAAGGCTTTGTGCAGTATTATCATGACCCCACCTTCTCAAAAAGCCTGAGCAAGAATCATGTAGTGTCATTGTATGAAGATCGCAGCGGCACATTATGGATCGGTGCGTATGCTGGTGGTGTCAACATTTACGACCGTCAGACCGATCTGTTTGCCTATTATCGTCACGACCCGTTGAACTCCGAAACCATTAGCGATAATACGGTCATCCCCATCCATGTCGATTCAGAAGGCTATGCCTGGATCGGCACCAGCAGCGGTTTGAATCGCTTCAACCAACAGACCGGTCGGGTTGTCCGCTTTCAGAATGATCCACGCAACCCAAACAGTCTCGGTTCCAACGATATCCTATCCATAACGGAAGATCAGGGCGGCTATTTGTGGATCGGCACAGCCAACGGACTCGATCGATTGGATCGGGTAACATCCACGTTCACGCATTTCCGCCGTGACACACAGGACGAAGGCAGTATCAGTTCAAATTATATTTATGTTGTTTATGTAGACAGTCAAAACCAGGTCTGGGTGGGCACAACTGCGGGCTTGGATCGTCTGGATCGCACCACCGGGCAATTCATTCATTACACCCCCCGTAATGATGATCCAACCTCCATCAGCGGCACCCTGGTGTATTCCATCCATGAAGACAGTTCCGGAAAGTTATGGGTCGGCACCTTTGAAAGCGGACTCAACCGCTTTGATCCTGAAACTGGTCTATTTACACAGTATCGCCATGATGCTCAGGATAAGACCAGCCTCAACAACGATTCCATCATGACCATTTACGAAGACAGCCAGGGTCGTTTATGGTTTGGCACCGATGGCGGCGGGTTAAGCCTTTATCATCCGGAAACCGATGCGTTTACCTATTATCTTGAAAAAGACGGTCTGCCGAACGGTGTGGTCTACGGCATTCTGGAGGATGATCTTGGAACTTTGTGGATGAGCACAAATTTCGGCATCTCGAACTTTAACCCCGAAACTAAAGTCTTCAGAAATTTTGATGCAAGCGATGGTTTGCAAAGCAATGAATTTAATTCCTTTGCTTACGCCAAAGGGAAAAATGGCGAATTCTATTTTGGCGGCATCAACGGACTCACGGTCTTTCACCCCGATGATATTGCTGATAGCGCATACACCCCTCAGGTGGCACTCATCGCTTTGACCCAGGATGATCAGCCGCTCATTACCGAATCCAGTGTGGAGACGGTACAGGCAGTCACTTTGGAATGGCCCCAGAATTCGCTTGAGTTTGATTTTGCAGCACTGGGTTACAACCAGCCTGGCAAAAATCAATACGCTTATTTCCTCGAGGGCTTTGATACGAACTGGCATTTCATCGGTACGAAACGTAGTGGACGATATACCAACATCCCGGGCGGCGAATACACGTTGTTATTGAAAGCCACCAACAGTGATGGCGTGTGGACCGAGACCCCCACTCGCATCACAGTAAAGGTAATCCCGCCGTTCTGGCAGACCAATGTCTTCCGCGTGTTGGTGGTGCTGGGTACGTTCGTTGTGGTGGCTGGCGGATTCCGTTTGCGCACCAAAGCCATTCAGGACCGCAACCGCGAATTGGAACGTCTCGTGCAGGAACGTACGCAGGCGCTTGAAAAACGCGGCCGGGAAATGGAAGCACTCTATAAAGCGGACGAACGCATCCTACGCAATGTCAGCTTGAACCAGGTCTTCCAAACACTGGTGGATGTAGCTGTGGATATGCTACACGCTGACCGCAGTGTGGTCTTTGCGTGGGATGAGAAACAGACCAAAGTAGTGCCGCGTGTGAGTCACGGTTTTTCACCTGCCACGTTGAAGGTCATGGAATTTGCACAAGGCGAGGGTATTGTGGGACGGGTTCTGGCTTCCGGTAAACCTGTCCTGGTCACTGACATTGCACCTGAAGATCTACGCCCTGATGTGCGTGCTGCCATTTTAGAGGAGGGCATCAAATCGTTTGTACACCTCCCCATTGTTGTGGATCATAAAGTGGCGGCGGTCTTCAATGTTGGCTTCACGCGTTTGGATATGATCGGCGAGGATGCTGTGCGCGTGTTCTCCGCGCTGGTGAATCGCGCATCCATTTCGATCGCCAACATGGAGTTATTCGAACAGACCAAAGATCTGGCAGTGATGGAAGAACGCAACCGGCTCGCCCGTGACCTGCATGATAGCGCCAAACAAAAAGCTTTTGCGGCGCTCGCACAACTGGGCACCGCCCGCGGCATTTTGAACGGGAACGGGAATTCGGTCTCGATCCATTTGAATGAAGCGGAGAATCTGGTGGCGGATGTGATCCAGGAGTTGACCTTCCTGGTCCAGGAGATCTACCCGATGGCGCTTCAGGAAAAGGGACTGGCGAACATCCTGCGTGAACATATTTTTGATTGGGAAAACCGCAACGATACCAAGGTCCAGTTCGCAGCACGGAATGAACGCCGCCTGCCGCTTGAGATCGAACAAGCGATCTATCGCGTCACACAGGAAGCGATGGCAAATGTAGCACGTCACAGCCAGGCAAAACGCGTCGATCTTTCGCTGGTCTATAATCCTGATTCGATCCAGTTATTACTGTCCGATGATGGTCAGGGATTTGATACCCAGAAGAAGCTGCACGGTATGGGTTTACGTTCGATCCGCGACCGTGTGAGCAGTGTGCATGGCACGGTCCAGATCCAGAGTGCGCCCGGGCAGGGCACCCGGATCATCGTACAAGTACCAACTAAAAATTAAGTAGGAGACGAAGATGGCTAGTCATCAAAATCGCAACAGTATTTTAATCGTGGACGATCATGAGGTCGTGCGGAACGGAATCCGCGCTTACCTTGAAACGGTCAAGGATTTTCAGGTGATTGGTGAGGCCGCTTCAGGTGAGGATGCGCTCAAGCTGGTCTCCGATTTGATCCCCGATATTGTTTTGCTCGACTTGATCATGCCGGGCATGGATGGTGTGGAAACCACCCGGCGCATTAAGCAGATCAGCCCGCGCACGCAGGTGGTGGTGTTAACTTCATATCATGAGGATGTGCATATCTTCCCGGCGTTGAAGGCGGGCGCGATCTCATATATTTTGAAAGACATGAAGATGGAAAAACTGGTGGATGCCCTGCGCCGCGCCGCGCAAAAAGAAGTGACGCTGCATCCATTGGTGGCGGCGCGCGTTCTGCAGAATATCCGTAGTGATAATAGTGAAGAGCAGCCTTTGTTTACCGAGTTGACCGAACGCGAGTTGGATGTGCTGCGCCTGATCGCCAACGGCATGACGAATAGCCAGATCGCGGAAAAATTGGTCATCAGTGAATATACAGTGAAAGGTCATGTGAGTAACATTCTCAGCAAGCTGCATCTCGCCGACCGCACACAAGTGGCAGTATATGCGTGGCAAAGAGGCTTGGTCAATAAAGATCATATGGGGAAGAAATAAAGAGCAGCGGTTAGCTTTTAGCTATCAGCCCCGGAGCATTCAGAAATCTCTAAGTGCTCCGGGGCTGAGTTTTTTGAAGCGGATTAGACCCGCCAATACTCGCCCCCACCGCCTTCACGCTGCATCAAACCATATCCCACCAATTCGCGCCGCAGGGTTGCCGTATCTTCGTGATACTGTGACAAAATTTCGTTGACGCGTTTTTCGCTATAGCGTTTCCCCATTTCAAAAGATTGCACAACATGCCGCAGAATCGCTTCAAGTTTTTTGCGTTGGGCTGGTAATGTTTTCAAACTGCCATCACGCTTTGAATAATCCTTGACTACTTTATTATCATAGGCATCGGCATCTACTTCGGCGGCGACATTGGAAAGCTCGGTCTGCGAGAACATACTGCGCGATTTTTCTTCCAGCATTTTTTTATCTAATTGATAGATACTGTAATAGCTTTCAGCACGAGAACTGACCAACTCCGCTTCGGCAAGTTTTGATAAATGATGCGAGACCGTGGAAGGCTTGAGCTGTAACAATTCCGCAAGTTCCTCCACGCTGTAGGATTTTTCCGCGAGCAGACCAACGATCTTGAGTCGATTCGAATCTGCCAGCGCTTTAAAGAAAGTAACCAGTTCTTCGCTCATAGGATCTGCCTCAAGCCTCACGAATCCGTTCGTTGACGTTATAGCCGCACTCGCCAAACGGTTGCAGTTTCTCCAGCCAGATCATCTCCAACAGAGTCAGTTCATCCTTCAAGTTGAAGTTCGAGTCATCTTTGCGCTGTACTTCTTCCAATATCTCAAAGGCAAACTGCTCAGAACCAAATTCGTTCCAATCTTGTTGCAGCGCCTTATTGGTATGACTACCGATCTTAAGCATGAATTTGTGGCGGTTCAAGGGACCTTCCAGATTCAGGCTGCTCCCCAGCAGGACTTTTCCATTCGCAAGGTTTTTTACTTGATAAACGCCAGCTGGTTTCAGCCGTTCCACATATTCTCGATTGAGTTCTCTTCTTGATTTAACTTTATTCTCCATTTTTAACTCTCCAATAACGTGAGCCATCGCTTTCACGCGCCATAAAACCATAATCGATCAGATTACGACGCAGCGTGGCAGTATCCACATGAAAGCGGCGCAAAATAGTGTTGACTTCTTTTTCAGTAAAGTTGGTATCAAAAGGAAAGGCATCCAGGATGAAGTTCAAAATGATGATCATCTTCTTGCCTTCCTGGGGAAGTTGTTTGAGCGTCCCATCGGCATTGAGATAAGCCTTCAATACCTTGCGGACATCTTCCTGCTTCGCCTCTTTCGCCTCATAGGTTGGACGCTTGCCTTCGAACTGTCCGCGCGCTAGGGTCTCAATGGCTTTTTCATCCAGGTCGTAGACCCCATCCTCTTCACGGACAATGCCCACATGCGCGAGAAACGCCAAATGCTGGAACACCTCCCTCACAGGGACGTGCAACTGTTCGGCAATCTCTGCCTGCGTAGCACGTCCGCGCACGAGGGCGCCGATCACGCGCAACCGCTCGGCAGACGCCATGGCTTTGACAAAGGTTAACATTTCGGGTTCAGTATTCATGGTTCACTCTCTCAATCTAATTCGATAGTTATCGAATTAGATTTTAACCATGAAACTGAATTTGTCAAGAGGTATTAGCTGCAGCCTCAGGGCTTTCTTAAAGTCGAGAGATGAGAGCGAAAGCGTGGGAGGGATGAGCGTCGAAAAAGCGTCTGGCATGTGGGAGATAAGCAAATTGGGTTTTGGTAAACACCAGGCCGATCACGAGATTATT
>Ga0210377_10000322_pt1 | contig 44897 bp, 60 predicted proteins | sample PLM4_65_b1redo_FD_155480 | JGI IMG/M metagenome (GOLD analysis project Ga0210377, IMG submission 155480) | Groundwater sediment microbial communities from an aquifer in East River, Colorado, USA - PLM4_65_b1 redo | ecosystem: Environmental > Terrestrial > Soil > Riparian zone | place: USA: East...
CCTGGCGCAGCACGGTGGCGTCGACGCGGCGCGCGAGGATCCGCGCGCGCTTGCCGTTGCGGTAGAAGTCCCGATCGCTGCCGTGCCAGCGGCCGCCGGCGGGCGTGGTGAGCAGGCCGGCCAGCATATAGTCGCGCTTGCCGCTCTGCGTGGTCTTGCGGCGCCGACGCTCGAGCTGCTCGAGGATCCTCGCGGCCTCGGCGTCGGTGATCAGGGGCGTGTGCGTGTCGCGCTTGATCACCCACTCCGCGCGCGGGCGGTGCTTCGGGCCGAGCGTGCCCTTTTCCTTCATGCGATTCCAGACGGTGTGACCGGCGTAAGTGAGGGCGTTGCGCTCCACCTCGATCGCGGCGGACTGCGCGAGTTCGAGGCCGTGGCGCGCCAGCGCCCTCGCGCGCGGGATCCCGGCCGCGCGATCGCGCAGGAAGGCCTGCAGCGTGGGCGCGGCGGGCGACGGCACCAGACGCGACTTCGTCACCGCCTGACCCTCGCGCACCGCGCCGGTGGCCACGTGCTCGAGCTGGTAGCCGATCGGCGCGCGGCCGCCGGCACGAAAACCCGCGCGCACGTTCTCGCGCATGCCGGCGAGGCCCTTCCTTTTCGACACCAGGCTGTGCCACTCGTCGACGCCGTGAAAGACTGCCTTCACGATCGCGCGCTCGGCATCCTCCATCTCCGGCAGGTTCTTGTAGATCACCGTCACCCCGCGCGGGCGGCACTCGCGGTCCTCGAACCAGTAGGCGGCCGCGGCGCGGCGAGCGATGCGCGAGGTGTCGAGCGTGAGCACCATCGACCAGGTGCGGCCCTTCTCGTACAGCGCGGCGAGCAGCGCCTGCAGGCCCGGGCGGTCTTCGTCCTTGCCGGACTCGACGCTGTCGGTGAATTCGGCGACGATCACGTATCCGCGCGCGGCTGCGAGTTCGCGCAGCTCGCGTAGCTGGACGTCGATCGAAACGTCAGCCCTGTCTTTTGAGCTGCGGCAATAGCAGACGGCGCGCAGCGTTGGGCTCAAAGCTCGATGGAGAGACGGGCGCTCGTGACGATGGCGTGGCCGCGGGTCGCGCCGATGGTGCGCTCTTGTGTGAGGTCGATGTACACGCCGGTGACCATGAGCCCGGTGCGACGCTGGAACTCGTCGACGATCTCCGACGCCACGTTCCGAAGGCGTACCTCAAAGGCCTCACGCTGTTTCTGCATCTCTTCGATTTCCATCTTCGGTCTCCGTGATTAGCATCAATTTCGGGCGGCTCCTGGTTTGTAGCTGGAGCCGCTCCAAAAGGAAGGCGGCGAGGGATTCTAGCGCGGGCCCGGATGGCGCGCCGATCGAGCGGGAGCGCAGGAGGGGCTGTGCAGACGTTGGGACAGGTTTGAGACCTGGCTTCACTTCACTACCTGATTGCCGCCGCCGTGGCGCTTTTGCCAACGCGCGAGCAGCGCCTCGTATTTCTCGGTGTCGGCTTCCATGAGGCGGCGGATTGCTGTCACCAGCATGGCGTGGGTGATGTTGTCCTCTTTGGCGCTCGGGGCCACGATCCGCATGACCTCCACCAGTGGCGACGGGTCGGGTGCAAAGTGGTTCCTCAATGCGGTGGCCTGCTTGCCGATCGACGCGGTGAGCGGCAGCGACTCCTCGAAGGCCTTGCTCGGGAACAGCTCGAGCTCGCGCAGCACCCGCAGGATCGCCTGGGAGATCTCCAGGCGGTCGAGCAGCTCCTCGAGCAGCGGGACCTTGGCGGCCTCGCGCGCGATGTTGGCGTGGCGCATGGTGACCAGCATGTTCAGCGACTCGTCCACCAAGCGCTCGCCGTAGAGCTTCTTCACGTCGCGCGGCAGGTGAGGCGCGCGGCGAGCGACGAAGCGCTGGAAGTCGACGATCGCGCGGTACAGGTCAGTGTCGCTGTGCAAGCTCATGGCAAAAAATCGCGTCGAAAAGGCGCTAGCGCGGAATGGTTAAATGGTCACTCTGCGGACCGCGCGCGCCATGAACTTGCTGACCTTGCGCCAGTAGTCCTGACCGCCGTAGCCGAAGCCCTGGCCCCAGGCGTAGTCGCTGCCGTCGGCGTACTGCTCATTCGACCAGTAGTAGCGTTTCTGGAACTTGCCGGCGTGATGCGTCCACAGCATCGCCTGCTCGATGCGGTTCGGGAGATCGCCGCCTTCCTTCTTCGCCCAGGCGAGCGCGTCCTTCCAGTTGATAGCGGCCTTCTCGCCGGGCAAGAGGATGGTGTGCGTGACCTTGCCGCCGGCGTCGATCGTGCCGCCGACGTAGAGCTCGCCCTTCTTGAGCGCGGGGAGGGCGATTTTTACAGCGGAGGCCGCCTTCGGCGGCCGGGTTTTCTGTGCGGGTTTTTTCATCGCATCACCTCGAATGGTTAAATGGATACCCTGCGGACCGCGCGCGCCATGCCCTTGCTGCCCTTGAGCCAGCGGCCCTGATTGCCGTAGTCGAAGCCCTGGACCCAGGCGTAGCCGCTGTCGTCGGCGGACTGCGTCGAAGACCAGTACCAGTCCTTGTCGAAGCGCTCGGCCTCGGGTAGCGCCGCGCTGGCCGACCAGGCGAGCAGCAGCTCGCCGCGGCTCGGGAGATACCAGATCACTTCGCCGCCGATCTCCAGAGCTCGGATCTTCTGCGCGAGCTGGCTGCCGGCCTCGGCCATGGCGCCGGTGTTGTGAAGGCCGTCGAAGTCGGAGAGCGCGCCCTCGACTTTCTTCTGGCTGTTGCTCCACACCGTGGCCGGGAATTCAGTGGCTTTCGGGGCGACGATGAGGGCGAAGGGCTGCTGTTCGAGGAAGAAGCGGCCAATCAGGATCCCGCCGGCAATGGGCGTGCCGATCGGGGCGTTGGCGGGAGTGAGGGATTGCGGGGTGTTCATGGTGTTCTCCTTCGGTGAATGCGGGTTGTCGATCGACTCAAGACCAGCGGGTGATCATGCGTAAACCCCGTCGCGCAGGCGGTCGAGCAGGGCATAGACGGGCTCGATCCGGCCGGCCTCGAGTAGTTGGCTCGGGCTGCGGCCGTAGAGCTCGGGGTGCGGCGCCTGGATCCAGGCCTTCGCCGAGGCCTCGTCGCCGTACAGAAACATCACCTGGCGGTGGAAGCGCTCGAGCACCAGCTGCGGCATCAGGGTGTGGCCGCCGCGGTCCCAGTGCTCGATGAGGTCCTCGCAGCGGCTGCAGACGCCGGCGTGGTCCTCCGCGTTGAAGCGCAGCCACCAGCAGCCGGTGCCGCCTTGCTCGCAGGCGTGGACCTCGTCGCAGCCGCAGCCGATGCAGACGTTCAGGTTCATGGTTGCTTCCTGCGCCGCAACCGCATCAGCGCGGTGGCCACGTCGAGCACCGTGGCGCCCGGTGTCGGGAAAGGCGGCTCGCGGTTGGTCAACGCCAGGTCGCCCGGCTGCAGCTGCTGTCCTTCCCAGGGATCCACCAGCCTCGTGCAGCCGAAGTGCTGCATCAGCTCCTGGGCGCGCCTGGTCTTCCCGCTCGCCATCGGGCCGTGCACGATGACGACGCCGTAGACCCTCGGAAGAAACTCGCCGGAGTTGCTCATTTTTTCTTGCCCTTGCCCTTTTTCGCCGCCGGTTTCTTCGCGGCGCCCGGCTTCTTTTTCGTCAGCGTTTTCGCTTGGCTCTTTGCGCTAGTGGGGGCCTTGGCCGCCTGGTCCTTGGCCGCCTCGCGCACGTCGGCCTCCACCTTCTTGAGGTCCACCTTCACGCCGGCGAGCAGCCTGGCAGCTTCGCGCTGGTCGTAGCCGACGCGGGCCGCGCAGATCAACGTGGCGACGAAGGCGCGAGTGAGATCGGGCTCGCTGAGCGTCTCCACCTTTTTCATCACCACCGATGGGGAACTGACGCCGTCCGTCTTGGGGAGGCCGAGAATGGCGTCGAGCTCGATGTTTGCCTCGAAGTTGTAGTCGTCGACGAGGTGCTCGAACAGATACAGCAGTTCCTTCCTGCCAATCTTGGCAGGGATAGTCTTGAAGATCGCCAGCGCCTGCTGGCGGGCGATCTCCTCCTTGAGCTTCCCGTCCTCGTTCTTGCCGGCGCCCTGCTTGCGGGTTCTGGCCGTGCTCTCGGCTACCTTTTGCCGGTGGGTCTTGATGCCGCGCTCGTTGAGTACCTCGGTCACGGCGCTCGAGCGCACGACCTCGATCAGGCGCTTGTCTTTCGGGTGCTGCGCCAGGTCGATCAACTCCGGATTCTTGGCGAGGATCTCGCGCACCTTGCGGCTCTTCGGGTCGTCGTAGCAGGTGGAATCCAGCGACACGTAGCCGCCGGCGACTTGATCGGTGCTGTATTTATTCGGGAAGATCGCGCTGGCGTCCTTGCCGGTGATCACCTTCTTGCCGGCCTTCTCCGCGGCGAGGCGTTTGCGCTCGAAGTGCGCGTCGCGTTTGTCGGCGAAACATTTCGGGTCGGTGCAGACGTCTGCATCCTTGACGTCGGCGAACAGGTCCTGCTGATTGCCGGTGCGCTTGGGGCAGGCGGTGCAGGTACCCGCCTTTGGCACCAGGCTGCCGTCGTCGAGGGCGAAGGGCGCCCCCTTCAGCTTGAGCATGTAGTTGCGCAGGATCACCTGGTGGGCTTCGCGGTAGCTCAGCGGCTCGCACCACTTGTCGCCGGCGATGTCCTTCAGGGCCGCGCGCTGCGTGTCGTGGTGGCCGATGCGCGCCACCAGCAGCGCCTTCGAGGCGTCGAGCTCGCCGGCGTAGAAGGCCTTGCGCGCCTCCGGGCACAGCGCGAGCAGCTTGGTGCGCGCATAGACGTAGCTGCGCGACTTGCCGACCATGCCGGCGACCACGTCGGCATTGATCTTCTTCAGCTTCATCAGCTCCTCGTAGCCTTCCGCTTCCTCGAGCTCGTGCAGGCCTTCACGCTGCAGGTTCTCGATCAGCTGGATCTCGAGCACCTGGTCGGCGGTGAGGATGCAGACGCTCGCGCGGATCTCGGTCAGCCCTGCCAGCTTGGCGGCCAGCCAGCGGCGCTCGCCGGCGACGAGCTCGTACTTGTCCGCCAGGCCGGCCGGCCGCACCACGATCGGCTGCAGGACGCCGACTTGCTTGATGCTGTCGGCCAGGTCCTGCATGAGCTTTTTGTCGAAGCGCGCACGGCGCAATTCCTGGATGTGGGTGGTACTCGGCGTGATCGCGCCGAGCGGGAGGATCTCGTCGGTGGGCTTGGCGAGGACGGCGGCGGGGGTCGGGGCGTTCATGCGGTATTCCTCCTTGGTTTGCGGTAGCCGGGCTGGCCGTAGGTGGCGCCGCGGCGATTGCCGTACATGACTAAGTCGCCGCTGGCGAGCAAGCGTTTGAAGGTCGTCCTGGAATCTTCCTTGCCGCGCGCAAGTGCTTCGAGCACGTTGCGTTTGCGTGGGCCGCCGTTGTCCGGATGCACGAGCCTCAGGATCCGCGAGCGCAGGCCCATGTCAGTGGATGTCGCTACGCCGCGCGTTCTGGATGACGAGCAGCTGCGCGAGGACCGCGTCGGCGATGCGCTTTTCCGCCGCCGCCTGGTCCTGAAGACGCTTCTTGCCGAGGGTGCGCGCGTGCATCCACATACTCGAGGTGATGCCGAACGGGCCGCCGGCAAGGTAGGCGGCCATCTCTCTCGGGCCGGCATCCGGCACCAGCTTGTAAAGAAAGAGATAGGCGCCGCCGATCAAGAAGCTGGTGAAGAAGGCGGCGTAGTAGTGCCCGCCGGTGACGTTTTGCTGCTGGAAGCCCAGAGCTAAAACCACCACGAAGGTGCTGGCAAAGAGTGCGAGCTCGATCACCGGCTGCCCCGCGGCTCGATGTAGATGAATCCGTCGCGCTTCACCTGGCAGAACGGCCCGGGCGCGGCGGTGGCGTTCCACGCGGCGCGCCAGGTGAGACCGGAATGCCAATAAGGGGCAGGGCGCGGAAGAAGTGGCGCATCGGGATCTCCTGATCAGGCATGGACAGGCTCAGCGGTCAGCTGGCGGACGAAGCCGAGCAACGCCGCGGGATCGCGCCGGCGGCCGAGGCGCGCGGGCCGGCAGCCGTCGCCGGTCTTGCGGTAGACGACCCAGGCGCGCACGTACTTGCCGCGCACGCGGTCGGACACCTCGACGATGAACAAACGGTGCGCCCTCGCGAGCTCGCGAGCGTCCTCGAGCGGGTTGTCATCCGCGTCTTTCGTTCCCATCGGCGGCTTGGATCTCGGCCTGCTGCGCATCTGGCAGCAGCGGATACCAGGGCGAGGTGGGCGGCACCGCCATGACGAAGCGCAGGCTCAAGCGCCTGTCGTGGAACTCGACCAGCTTGTGACCCGGGCACAGCGCGCGCGCCTCGGCGAACTGGTCGGCGCCCTTGCCCTCGGCGGCCGCGGCGGAGAGCTCAGGCTGCATGGTTCAGGCGCCGGTCCACCACGGCCGCCGCATCGCGAAAATGCCGATCCAGGAGAATGGCGGTGCGCACGAAGTCCTCGACCGCCGCCGCGGCGACGTTCTCGGGCTTGACGCGGCGCTCCTTGGCGTGGCGCCGCAGTTCGGTCAGCGTGCTGTAGGTGACTTCAATCGTGAGAATGGGCATCGGGGACTTTCGGGCGTGGTTTCTTCGGGTAGGCGCTCTGCGAACCGGCGTAGGTGCAGCCGTCGCGCACCACCTTGCCGTCGCGCCTCACGTAGGCGATGAGCAGGACCTCGTGCTCGGTCGGCTCGCGGCAGGGACCGAGTGCAGATGTCTGGACCGCGGGCACTTGCGGGGTGAGCCACGCGGCGAGGTCGTCCTGGGCGTAGAGGAAGAGCGCGATGAGGAGCACGGCGAAGAAAAGTTCCGCCCTGGCGCCGGTGCTGAGGATCGGTGTGGGGGTTGGCATGGAAAAATCGCGTCGAAAAAGCGCTAGCGCGGAATGGTCAAATGGTCACTCTGCGGACCGCGCGCGCCAGGTACTCGTTGCCCTTGCGCCAGTTGCCCTGATAGCCGTTGCCGAAGCCCTGGAGCCAGGCGTAGCCGCTGGCGTCGGCGTACTGCTCGCCAAGCCAGTACACCTCGTTCTCGAACTCGGCTTTGAGGTAGGCGAAGAGCATCGCGCCCTCGATGCGGTTCGGGAGATAGCCGCCCTGGTCCACCGCCCACTCCATCGCCGCCTGCCAGTTTTTGCCACGAGCAAAACCGGGCAACAGGATCGTGTGGACGAGCTTGCCGTCGGGCCCGCAGTGCGCGCCGAGGTATTTCTCGCCCGGCTTGAGCTGCGGCAATTGATCAATCCGCGCCTTCCATGCGTTGAATTGCTCAGCCCAGTCCAGGGGCTCCGGGGACTTCTGTTCATCACTCTGCCGCTGCAAGTGCCGCTGCACGATTTCTCGCGCGGCGATCTCGTCGACGATGATGGGCAGGCCGTTGAGCGTGAGATTCATGGTGGTCCTCAGAAGGGAATCGAAACGCCGGCGCTGAGCTTCATGGCCGGCCCGTTCGCGAAGCCGCTGCAACCGCCGCAGCCGTTCTCGGCGGCGCGCACCCGGCCGTAGATTTGCGCCATCAGCAGCAAGTAACCGTAGCGCGCGGTGGTGCCGACGTAGGGCGTGAGCTGGTAGCCGCGCCAGTTGAACTGCATGGAGCCGACATTGCTCGATGCGCCCTGGCCGTCGATCACGACGTGGAAGCGCCCGTCATAGAGGAAGAGCCCGGTCTCGGCGCCCAGGATGAACGGGCCTACCGTGCGTTCGGTGAGATACCCGGCGCTCACACCGCGCGCGCGCTGATCGCCGCGGCCATGACCGAGGCAGCCGGACATCGTCGACGGGTTGCAGTTTGCGCCGTCGTAGACCAGCAGGTACTCGTCGTCGCGCATGGTGAACACGGAGTCGAAACGCATCGTGCCGAGGTCGACATAGGCGAACCTCCAGCCGAAAGACCAGGGGCCGTGCGATTCGGTCAGGAAGGAAAACCCGACGTGCGCGCAGTGCGAGGAAAAATCGAGGTTGTGCGGGTACTGCTCCTGGAACCAGATGCCGTTGGCGATCTTGCCCTGCTTGCATTGCCCGCCGAGCATCTCGAGCCGCGCGCCGAGGTTGCCGAGGCTGAGCTCGGCGCGGGCGGACGGGGAGTAGAGAAGCGCAAGGCCACCGGCGATGACGGTGCCGATGTAGAGCACCACCACGATGATCAGGAAGCGCGTCCAGGGCGCACGCGTGGCTGCGTGAAGGTCCTGCTGGGTGCTGCTGGGTTGCTGGCGGGACATGGCCCCTCCGTTGTGTACGGAGGGGGAGAATTACATAAAGTCTGTAACTAAGTCAACTTAGAATTACACGAACGCTGCAATCACTTATCTAAATTGAAAAAAAGATGCGGTTTGTGGCCTAATTATCTTGCCTATCGTCTTGATTTTGCTAGGGCTGCGTCAACGGCGGTTAGAAACGGCGCGAACTTTGAGTTCACGATGGCTTCACCGGAACCAGGGCCAAAGCTGGACACCGTGTAGTCATTGATCCCGCCAACACGCATTTTGACAACGTTTGCGCGAGCGACAACTCGAAACTGGTCCAGAGGCATCTCGAATCGCCTGAAGCTGGCACCATGTTCGAAATGGGTCAGCGCACTGGCTGGCTTCAGCTTGTCAAAAATCTTGCCGTCCGCATTAAACGCCGCGTCCTGAATGGCGCGGATCTGCATGGCGTGCCCAACGGTCACGAATATTAGGTCGGAATACTTCTCCATCCACTCGAAACCGAGCGTGTGGAAGTCCTCTGAAAGCCCGCTGGCGGCGCTGATCGGGGCTTGTCGAATAATCTGCCTCCCGTCGAATTGATCGACGATGGTCTGCGCAGAGGGGGTAAGTGCGTCGTTCACCCCTACGCATCCCATGAGCCAGTTGACGCAGCTGGTGAAAAGGATCACACCCAACCACCAGCTTAAAGGTTTAGGCCGCTTGTTCAACATCATCAGGTCCTCTCACAACGTACCTCGATTCCTGCTCCGCAACGCGCATGATGTGATCGCGACCGCGTTCATCGCTGTGGCGATAATTGTCGAGCAGCTTGGCTTCGCGCTCCTCTGAAGGGTTGTCCTCCAGGGTAAGAATGTAGGCTGCCGACACACCGAGCACTGGGGCAAGTTTTTTCGCTTCGTCGACGCCGATCATGTTGCGCCCATGTTCCCAATTGCTCAGCCGGTTAAACGTGATGCCCGGAATCAGCGTCTCGACATCTTTTAGCGTCAGTCCCTTTTTTTCTCTCGCTGCTTTAATGCGGCGTCCTGCTTCCAGCTTTGTACCCATGTAGGCACGGTAGCCGTCGAATCGTGGAAGGTCATTCAACGAGTCCTGTAAGCGCAGGGTTGCGAGTTTACAGAATTTGTGTAAGTCTTGTCGGGTGACCCTGCCCGAATTCATCCGTAGGCACGGCGATGCGCATTGCGCGGCGCTGTTCGATGTGAAGGTGCGCACGGTAGCTAGCTGGCGCCGCGGGGAGAACTTCCCACGGGCCAGAAAGGCGAGAGAGATCGTCGACCGCACCAACGGACAGGTCGGTATGGAAGACATCTACGTGGCGACCAGCCTGTCGGCCGATCTGGAGACAGCAGCATGATGATGCCGCGATTCTATTTTTTTGCCCGGACTCTGTCTGTCCGTGGCTGTACGTGAAAAACGGAAGGGCACGGACATGGACCAGCAGCGATTGATCTTCGACGACGTTCTCGATGCGCTCGGCGAGGTGGTGCGTGCGCTAGGCGGCCCGAAGGTGGTGGGGCCGGCGATGCGTCCCTCCGAGCTGCCAATCGACCAGGCGGCGCAGTGGGTGCGCGACTGCCTGAATGCGAACCGGCGCGAGCGTTTCGATCCGGCGCAGGTGGCTTGGTTGCTGCGCAAGGGCCGTGAGGCGAACTGCCACGCGGCCATGCACTTCATCGCCGACGAGGCCGGCTACACCAGGCCAGCGCCGCTGGATCCGAAGGACGAACTGGCCGAACTGCAGCGCCGCTTCATCGATGCCGCCGGATCCGTGCAGGCGATCGGCGAGCGCATCGAGCGCCTCACCAAATCCCCTCTGCAGTCGGTGAAGTAGCCGCCGTGATCTCCGCTTTCGAGCAACCGCTGCCCAAGCCTCGGGACACGGTGGAGACGCCGCTGGGCCGCATCGGCCTGGTGATGTCGGTGCTGCCAGAGGGGCGACGCGAAGTGCAGTATCTCGACAGCGAGCGCGACACCGTCATTCTGAAGGCCTCATTGCTCGAAGTGCTGGTGCGCGCCGTGCCGCGCCCCTGGCAGGAAAAGATCAAGCCGTGACCCATCCACCCGGACCGCCGTGAGGCTGGCGCCTGACCGATACCACAGAGCGCCAGCGCTCAAGCTGGCGCCCCATTCTGCCGGTTCCGGAGGATGCTCCGCCAGCCAAGTTCCACCACGCGGTGCGCGGGGAGCCACGCAAGATTTTTGCCTACCGCGACGTCGAGGGGCTGGCGCTGGGCTACGTGTGCCAGTTCATCCGTTCGGCGGGCGGGGTGCAGCACATCACGCGCACCTGGTGCGAGAACGAGCAAGACCGATCCCGCGCCTGGAAGTGGATCCAGTTCCACAAGCTGCGGCCCGTGTACCGCGCGGAGCATCTCGATACGCAGCGGCTGCAGATCGTGCTGGTGGTGGCGGACGAGTGGTCGGCCGACGAGCTCGCGCCGAAGTTCGACGAGAAGGGCAGGGCGCTGGATCTGAATCACCCGTTCCTCGCCTACGACGTGGTGAGCTGGCCCGGCGGCCGGTCGAAGGTGGGCGAGGTGGACTGGTCGCCGTTGAAGGGCCGGGTGTGCGCGATCTGGTTGCCGCATTCCGCGGAGCGTTTCAAGGTGGCAAAGGGCGATCCGCAGTCGGGCGCGCTGCTGCCGACGGAAAAGCAACCCTGGCGCGTGGCCGCGCGCGCGCTGATGGAGACGCTGCGGCACTTCGGCGCGATCCCGATCTCGATCATCGAGGCGGAGACCACCGAGGAGTTGCCGCAGGGCTGGGAGCCGATCGCGGCGCTGAACGCGCACTGGGACCTAGGGCGCATCTTCGAGTGGATGCAGGCGCACTTCGCCACCTCTGCCGAGATCGCCGAGGCGCGGCGCCTCGCCTCGGGCGAGCCGAAGGCCTCCGGCGAGGTGGAGGGCGATTGGACAGCGACGCTGCTGCGCAAGGACGGCACCGGGCCGCTCTTGGCCGAGCTGCACAACGTGCGCATGATCCTGTCGAACCATCAATCCTGGCGCGAGGTGGTGTGGCTCGACCAGTTCGCGCATCGCGTGATGAAAGCAAAGCCGCCGCCTTATCCGAAGAGCGAAATCGGGGTGTGGTCGGATCACGACGACACGATGTCCGCGGACTGGCTGCAATCGCAATGCCAGATCCTGCGGCTGAAGTCCTCGCTGGTTGCCGAAGGCGTGCATGCGGTGGCGCACCTCAACGGCCGCAACCCGCTTGTCGAGTATCTGAAGGCCTGCCGCAAAAACTGGGACAAGACGCCGCGCATCGATCGGTGGCTGCAGACCTACCTCGGCGCCGGCGTGCCCGAGGAGTCGGACACGCAGGCCGATATGGATCGCCTGGACGAATACCTGCGCCTGGTCGGCCGCATGTGGCTCAGGGGCGCGGTGGCGAGGGCGCTGCAGCCTGGCATCAAGTTCGACTACGTGCTGATCCTCGAGGGGCAGCAAGGCCTGGGCAAATCGAGCGCGCTGGCGGTACTGGGCGGCGAATGGGCCATGGATACGCCCTTCGACCTCGGCAACAAGGAAGGCTGGGAATCGCTGCAGGGCGTCTGGATCGTCGAGATCGCGGAGCTCGACAGCATGAACAAGGCCGACGTGCGCACTGCGAAGACGTTCTTTTCTCGGCGCAAGGACCGCTTCCGGTTGCCCTATGCCCGGCGCAGCGCGGAGTTTCCCAGGACCTTCGTCTTCGGCGGCACCACCAACGAGAACGAGTATTTCCGCGACCGGACCGGGAACCGCCGCTACCTCCCGGTGCACGTCAAGCGATTCTACGAGCGCGCGGCCCTCGAGCGGGATCGGGACCAGCTGTTCGGCGAAGCGGTGGCTGCGTTCGAGGCTGGCGAAGCCCTGTATTTCGCGCCGGCCGAGGAATTGCTGGTGCGCGTCGAGCAACGCTTGCGCATGCGCCAGGACCCGTGGTTCGGCTCGATCGCGCGCTGGCTGCTCTCACCCGAGCGAGTCATCGAACAGCAGATGTCGGAACCGATCACCATCCGGCGCATCTTGTCCCAGGCGGTCGGCATGGAGATCAGCCGCGCCGACGAGCACGGCCATGCGACGCGCGTGGGTCACGTCCTTGCGGAGCTTGGTTACGATCGGAAAGAGAACAAGTCCATCCCCGAGCGGTATCACTACGTGAAGCGCCAAGGCTTCAAGGAAGGCGACGAATGAGCACCGCTACCCCCCCTAGGTTAGGGCTAGGGTATGAGGTTAGGGTCACTTTCCCCTTGATTGATATGTTATTTCCTAACCTCCTAACCTTCCCAACCTGTTTACGTGTCTCGCACACGCGCGCGTTACGCGCAGGAGCCGACGTGAAGCCATGCCACCGACGTAACGCCCGCTCCGCTGTTTCCAGAGTTGAGTGATTTTCAGCATGGGAGGTTAGGAGGTTAGGAAAGCGCAGTGGAATCAACGAAAAACTGACCCGAGCCTCGATACCCGAGCCTTAGAGGGTTAGGGCATCGAAAACACATGGACGAAGAAGCCAAAGGAGCCGAGACGATGACCGAGCCGGTGTTTCGCAGCACGCATGCCGCGCTGATGTTCGCGCTCAACTTCACGCACGGCACGCTGAAGCGCTCGACGCTCGCCGCGATGATGAGCAGCGCCGGCAACGGCCGAGGGCTCGGCGGCCTGGATGGCGCCGCGCAAGCCGGCATGATCCGCGCCGAGCTGGAGAAGCTCGCCAAGCTCAGGCGGACAATCCTCGTTGCGCGCTACGTGGTCGCCACAATCCCCTGCGATTGCGGGCGCAGTTGCTGCAGCAAGATCAGGGAAAACGCCGAGTGGTCTGAGGCGGTCAATTGCCTGAGCGAGTACGTGCTGCACGAGGGCCTGACCGGATCGGTGTCGCATTACCGCCTGCGCCGGGCGCTGGTGATGCGCTACTTCGGGCAGCGCCAGTTCCTGGTGTCGATCGCCGAGCAGTGCGGCGTCAACCGCGACACAGCGAGCGCCTATAACCAGAAGATCACCGAGCGCTTCCGCCAGGAGGAGCGGCTGGCGAATTACGAGATCGAGGGCCTGCTCAAGGCCATCGGTGTGATGGGGGGCGCGGCCGTCGCCGCTTGACAATCCGCAAAATGCGCGGAGAATCGCGCTCCAACAGCTATTTTCAAGAACTGTTCCTCGAGCCCGCCACCGTGCGGGCTCTTTCATTTCCGCCTTGCCCGCTGCTCCTCCTAGGTAGGCGAGGTCTTCGCCGCGCGCATCCAGCGCGGCTCTTTCTTCGATTGCCTTCCATCGCGCCCTAGCGATTGGGTCCTTCCTACCGTTCCAGCGATACGAGCGCTGAGCCCTCGATCCTCATCTAGCCATAGGTGTTGCGGGTTAGGCAACAGGTGGGGCAATGCAACGCCCCTCCTATGCAACGAGGTCCTCCACATGCTTGAGACGAAAGCACAATTTACGCGTCGCATGGGTTGGAAGAACCGCAGCACGGCAACGCGGTACGCCGACGACGGCAAGATCGTCGTCACTGCCGACGGGTTGGTCGACGTCGAGGCCTCCCAGGCCTTGCTCGCTGCAGCGTCCGATCCTGACAAGGAGGGAGTGCGGCAGCGCCACGCGCGGAACCGGCAGAGCGCAGGAGCCGGAGACGCCACCAAGGCGAGCCAGAACGACTCGACCTACCAGCTGCTGACCAAGCACCGAGCGGCTGCGGAGTACAACCGAGCCGAGCTGCTGCGCCTGGAGCTCGAGGAGAAGGAGGAGCGCCTGGTGGACTCGGAGGTTGTGCGCCGGCGCGCTATGCAGCTGGCGCGGAAGGCCCGCGAGGCGATAATGAACCTGCGCCATCGCATCGACCCGGAACTGATGGCCGAGACGGATTCGGCGAAGCGGGCGGTGATCTGGGACCGCGAGTTGCGCGCCGCCTGTGAGGACCTGGCGCGTGGTGTCGCCGAGCCGCTCGCGGCGGCCGATGGGGGCGGCTGAGCGGGTGGGGGCGGTCGAGCGAGGAATAGCTGCCTGGGACGATGGCTGGGCGAACGGCTGGCAGCCTGACCCGCTGATCACGGTCTCCGAATGGGCCGACAAGCACCGAATCCTGCCGCAGCGAGCGGCAAGCGAGCCAGGGCAGTGGCGCACTTCGCGCACGCCGTATGCGCGCGAGATCATGGACTGTCTGTCCGACCACCACCCCGCGCAGGAAGTGGTGGTGATGGCCGCGGTGCAGATGATCAAGTCCGAGGCCGGGCTGAACTGGGTGGGCGAGACGATCGACCACTCACCGAGCTCGATGCTGGTGGTGCTGCCGACCGTGGAGGTCGGGGAACGTTGGTCGAAGCAGCGCCTGGCGCCGATGATCATGGATACGCCGCGGCTGCGGGCGAAAGTCTCGCCGGCGCGCTCGCGCGACAGCGGGAACACCACGCTGTCGAAGGAATTCGACGGCGGCATCCTGATAATCACCGGCGCGAACTCCGCGGCCGGCCTGTCGTCGATGCCGATCAAGAAGCTGCTGCTCGACGAGGTCGACCGCTTCCCGCGCGAGATTGAGGACGAAGGCGACCCGGTCGATATCGCTGAGGCGCGCACCAGCAACTTCCCTAATCGGAAAGTCTACAAGTGCTCTTCGCCGACGATCGAGTCGCTGTCCCGCATCAACAAGGACTGGAAGAAGTCTGACCAGCGGCACTACTACGTGCCGTGTCCGCATTGCCGGGAAAAGCAAGCGCTGAAGTGGGGCAGCCTTCAGTACAGCGAGGACAATCCGGAAGGTGCGCGCTACGCGTGCGAGCATTGCGGTGCTCTGACCGACGAGCACCATAAGTCCTGGATGCTCGACGAGGCGAATGGCGCCGAGTGGCGGGCGACGTTCCCGGAGCGCTTCACCGCCACCAAGGTCGCCGGTTTCCACCTCAACGCGCTGTACTCGCCGCTCGGCCTGGGGCGCAGCTGGGGCTGGCTCGCCAAGCGCTTCGAGGAGGTGAAGAAGGACGCGGCGAGGCTGAAGGTATTCGTCAACACGCGCCTGGGCGAGTGCTACGAGGATCCGGACGAGCGCCTGGACTGGGAGGAGCTCAAGGCGCGCGCCGAGCCCTACGGCCTGCGCGAGATCCCCCGCGGGTGCCTGGTGCTGACCTGCGGGGGCGACGTGCAGAAGGACCGCATCGAGGCCCAGGTGGTGGGCTGGGGACGCAACGAGCAGGCGTGGGTGATCGACTGGGTGCTCTTTCCCGGAGACCCGACGCGGCCCGAGGTGTGGGAGGAGCTCGAGCGCTACCTCGAGCGGCCGTTCCAGAATGCCTACGGCGTGACGATGAAGATCACGTCGACGGGGATCGACGCCGGCTACCTGACCGACGACGTGCTCAACTTCACACGCGCGCGCCGGCATCTGAGCGTGTTCGCATTGAAGGGCGCGTCGCAGCGCGGGCGGCAGATCATCGGCCGGCCCTCGAAGGTGGACCTCACCGTGCGCGGCACGACGATCAAGGGCGGCGCCGAGCTCTGGACCATCGGCGTCGACGCGGCGAAGCACCGGCTCTTCGCGCGCCTCGCCGGCGACCGCAAGCAGGCGCACGCGAGCTCGCGCCTGGTGCACTTCAGCGAGCAGCTGCCCGACGACTACTACATGCAGCTGAGCGCGGAGATCTTCGATCCGAACAAGCGCGCGTTTGTGCGATTGCATGGCCGGCGCAATGAAGGTCTCGACACGTTCAACTACGCGATGGTCGCGGCGATGCACCCCCGGCTGCGCGTGCACGTCGCGCGCGAGTCGGACTGGGCGAAGCTCGAGCTGGCGATCGAGCCAAAGGGGCAGGACCTGTTCTCCCAAGCGCCGACGCGCGTGACCGGCGCAACGAATAACCAGCAAGCCGAGGCAGCACCCGGCGGCGAGGAGGGGCCGCGGTCTCTCCCCGCGCCGGCTCCGCTGGCGGGGGAAGTGCAGACATCTGGACAGCCCGCCCCTGCAGGCGGGTGGATCAGCAAGCGCGACGACTGGCTGCGCAAGCGCTGACGATTCGACGCGGAGTAGGGGGCACCCGAAAGCCGGCTTCCTGGGCCGGTGAGCCGCGTCGTTATTTTCCCCAGGGCTTTCCACCAGGAGGAAGCATGAAGCTGAACCTCGGCTGCGGCGTCAACCATTTGCAGGGCTACGTGAACGTGGACGTGCACCCGGCGGCGAAGCCGGACGTTGTCTGGGACCTAGAGAAATTTCCCTGGGGCATCGCGACGATCTTCGGCCACACGTTGCCGGAGTCGAGCGTCGATGAAGTGATGCTGAGCCACGTCCTGGAGCACCTCGGGCGCGATCCGGTGGTGTTCGTGGGGATCTTCCAGGAGCTCTACCGGGTCTGCAAGCCGGGCGCGCTGGTCAAGATCGTGGTGCCGCACCCGCGGCATGACAACTTCCTTGGCGATCCGACGCACGTGCGCGTGGTCACGCCGCAGGTGCTGTCGCTATTCTCGAAGAAGCTCTGCGCCGAGTGGGCCGCGAAGGGGGCGGCGAACACCCCGCTCGCGGTGTACGCCGACGTGGACTTCGAGATCCGCGACGTGCGCATGATCGTGGAGCCGGCCTTCGCCAAGAAGCCGAACCTGGAGGAGCTCGCGCGCCACTGGAACAACGTGGTAGTTGAGTACCAGATGGTCCTCGAGGTGATGAAGCCGGCGGTTGGCGCATGACCTGGTACAACGATCCGGAGCGCAATCGCGCCTTCCATGAAGGTGAGTCGGCGAAGATTCGCTTCGAGCTCGTGCCCTACACGCGCGGCGTCGGGCTCGAGCTGGGCTGCGGGCCCTGGCGCGCGTTCCCGCACTTCATCGGCATCGATGCGAATCGCTACGAGAGCCCGCTCGGGCCGTCGCTGGTGATGGACTGCCAGAGCCTCGCCTGCTTCTCGGACGAGGCCTTCGACTTCATCTACAGCTCGCACCTGCTCGAGCACCTGGTGGACACTGCGGCGGTGCTGCGCGAGTGGTGGCGCGTGATCGAAGCGGGCGGGCACCTGCTGCTCTACCTGCCGCACAAGGACCTGTACCCGAACATCGGCGAGCCGGGCGGCAACGCGGACCACAAGCACGACTTCCTGCCCGAGGACATCGTGGCGGGGATGCGCGCGGTGGCGCCGGACTGGGACCTGGTGGCCAACGAGACGCGCGACCAGGAGGACGAGTACTCGTTCTTCCAGGTGTTCCGCAAGCTCGCGCCGGGATCCGGGCAGCTGGAGAGCTGGAAGCTGCCGAAGCCGGCGAAGACCGCCGCTGTGCTGCGCCCCGGCGCCTACGGCGACGTGCTCTGGACCTCGTCGCCGATCCGGCACCTGAAGGCGCAGGGCTACCACGTCACGCTTTACACCGAGGTGCGCGGCGAGGAGGTGATGCGGCACAACCCGGACGTCGACCGCTTCGTGGTGTTCGGCGCACAGCAGATCCCGAAGGGCTTCAGCTCCGAGTACTTCGCCTCGGAGGCGAAGAAGTACGACCTGGCAATCAACCTGGTGGAGTCGGTGGAGCGCAACGCGCTCGCCTGGCCGACGGACACGCGCTACTTCTGGCCGGACCGGGTGCGGCGCAAGGTGTTCGCCGGCAACTACCTCGAGCTGATCCACGACCTGGCCGGCGTGCCCTACGAGTTCCACCAGCGCTTCCACGCGACGCCGGCGGAGCTCGAAGAGGCGAGGACCTGGCGCCGCGACAACTGCGGCGAGGAGCGCATGGTGGTGGTGGCGCCGTCGGGATCCACGGCGCCCAAATTCTGGCCGCACGTCGAGGCCTTCGCGCAGCTGCTCGCCGCGGAGAAGACCCACGCCGCGATCCTGGGCGACTTGCGCGAGATGAAGATCCCGGCCGGGCCCTACGTGCACCCGATCGGCATGGCCTGGCCGATACGGCGGGCGATGAGCCTGGCGCTCGTCGCCGACGCGGTGGTGGGCGAAGAGACGGCGCTGCTCAACGCAGTGGCCCAGGAGGAGATGCGCAAGGTGGTGCTGCTGTCGCACTCCACGCGGGAGAACCTGACGAAGCACTGGGTGAACACCGTGGCGCTGAGCGGGGCGGTGCCCTGCTATCCGTGCCACCGGATCCACCAGACCTTCGACCACTGCCGGCGCGACGAGACCTCGGGGACGGCGGCGTGCCAGGCGGCGCTGTCGGCGTTCGAGGTCCTGCGGACGATGAAGCAAGTCGGCGGCTTCTGTGTGATGAAAGCGAGCCACCTGCTCGCGGACGAAGTCGGGAGCTGAGGGAGACGCAATGGCCTACACCGCCACACAACTGCAGGCCCTGCAGGATGCGCTGGCCTCCGGGGAACTCACCGTAGAGTTCGACGGCAAGCGTGTCACCTACCGCTCGATCGCCGAGCTGAAGGCCGCGATCGCGGTGGTGGAGGATGCGCTCGCCGCCGCCGGCGAGGTGACGGCGCCCACGCGCATTTCCTACGCCTCCTTCAGCAAGGACTGAGACGCGATGAACGCATTCGAGCGGGGCCTGGCCCTGCTGTCGCCGTCCTGGGCATTGTCGCGCGCCAGGGCGCGCGCGGCGTGGAATGTCGCGCTCGCCTACGAAGCCAATCAGGTGGGCCGGCGCGCCGCGAACTGGCAGGCGGGCAGCGGCTCGGCGAACGCGGAGATCACGCCGTCGCTGTCGCGGGTGCGCAACCGTTCGCGCGACATGGTGCGGAACAACCCCTACGCGCGCAGCGCGATCACGAAGCTGGTGGCGCGCTCGATCGGCACGGGGATCGTGGCGCGGCCGCCGGCGAACGTGCTGCCGGTGTGGAAGGAGTTCGTCGAGGTGGCGGACTTCGAGGCCCAGCATGACCTCTACGGCCTGCAGTCGCTGATCGGCCGCACGGTGTTCGAGTCCGGCGAGTGCTTGATCCAGCGAGTGCGGGGCGGGCGCCAGTCGAGCCCCCTGCAGGTGCGGGTGCTGGAGGCGGACTACCTGGACGAGCTGAAGTTCGGTCCTTTGAGTAACGGCAATTTTGCGATCGCGGGAATCGAGATCACGCAATCCGGTCAGCGCGCCGCCTTCTGGCTGTACGACCACCACCCCGGCGAGCTGGTCCAGCTGCCCAAGACTTGGTCGAGCAAGCGGGTGCCGGCCTCCGAGATCCTGCACGTCTACGAGAAGGAGCGCCCCGGGCAAATGCGCGGGATGCCGCGCCTGGCCGCCTCGATGATGCGGCTGCGCGATGTGGACGAGTACCAGGACGCGGTGATGATGCGCAAGAAGATCGAGGCGTGCTACGCCGCGTTCGTCAAGGGCGGGCCCGGCGGCACCGGCACGCTCGCCGGCGCGCAGCAGACCAAGACCGACGATCAGGGGCGCCGCGTGGAGACGCTCTCGCCCGGCATGATCATGTACGGGCGCGAGGGCGAGGAGATGAGCTTCGGCTCGCCTGGCGCAATCGCGAAGGATGTGTACACCCTCGACCAGCTGCACGCGATCGCGGCCGGGATCGGCGTCACCTACGAGCAGCTCACAGGCGACTACTCGGAGGTCACCTACCTGTCGGCCCGCTCGGCGCAACTTGAGCTGCGCGAGCTGGTGGAGATGTTCCGCTGGATCCACTTCATCCCGATGTGCTGCCGCGGCATCTGGGGCTGGTTCCTGGATGCCTACTACACCGCCGGGCGCCTGCGTACTGCGACCTATCCGGTCGAGTGGACGGCGCCGGCGTTCCCCTGGATCGACCCGGGCAAGGACGTGAAGGCCGCCAAGGACGAGATCATGGGCGGGCTCACGTCGCTGTCGGCGAAGATCCGCGAGCGCGGCGAGGATCCGGACACGGTGTTCAAGGAAATCGCCGACGAGCGCGAGAAGCTCGACGAGCTGGGCGTCAAGCTCGACACCACGTTGGGCGGCGGTGTCCCTGTGGCGGCGCCAGCGCCGGCGCAACCCAAGGACGATGGCGAACCCGCCGGTGGCACCAAGCCCGCCAAGCCCGCCGAGGACGACGGGGACGACGGGGACGACGACTAGCAAAGCAGCGCCACTGATCTCACCCAGGCCTCGCCGAGCGCGGGGCTTTTTCATTGGGATTTATATACATGACTCCCTCATTGATTATTAACGGTATTGCCCATAGCTAAAATAGTACTTTACTCCCTTGAAGATTCGTGCCTATAATGCAGTTGTAGGCCAACCACTTAGGAGAGAAAACATGAAAGCCAACACCATCAAGTCGCCCAACGTCGAGGAAGTCTTGAAAGCGATGAATGCGCTTCAGGTTTGCATCCCGGACATGAACAAGTCCGAGCGCAAGGAGCTGGCGGGCTTCCTTACCCAAATGGCGGATGCGTTCAAGGCTGAAGCCCCGGAAGAAATAACGGTGCCGCACATTGACGAAGTGACCATGAACATGGCCGATATTGCGCAGGTCATGATCGACACCTTCGGGCTGATCTAGATGGACGACCACACCACAATCAGCACGTTCCAGCTTTTCAAGATGTTCCCCGACAACGAATCGGCCCGCGTCTACCTTGAGGCGCGGCTGTGGCCTTCCGGCCCGCGTTGCCCGGTCTGCGCTGGCCTTGACCGGATCACGACTCGCACCAACGGCTACTACCGCTGCAACAAGTGCGCGGAGGACTTCACCGTTCGCACCGGCACAGTCATGGAGCGCAGCCACGTTCCGCTGCACAAGTGGCTCTACGCCATGTACCTGCTGGTCACGGCCCGCAAGGGCATCAGCAGCCTGCAACTCTCCAAGGAAATCGGCATCACGCAGAAGTCGGCGTGGTTCGTTCTCGGGCGGCTGCGCGAGGCTTGCGGCTCGGACTTCAAAAGCCTGTCGGGCATCATCGAAGTGGACGAAACCTACATCGGCGGAAAAGAGTCCGCGAAACACGCCAGCAAGCGGCTCAAGCAGGGGCGCGGCGCTGTGGGAAAGTCCGCCGTCCTCGGGATGCGTGAGCGCGGCGGTCGCACCGTCGCCATGCCTGTCGAGGACGTTAATACGGCGAACCTGCACCGGGCGATCCACACCCACATCGAACCCGGCAGCATGATCCACAGCGACGAACACGCTGGCTACCGTGGCCTTGGAGGGCTGTTCTTCGGGCGCGAGACGGTCAACCACAGTGCCGGGGAATACGTCCGCAACGGCGTCCACACGAACAGCATCGAATCCGTTTGGGCGGTCCTGAAGCGCGGGCTGCACGGCGTCTACCACCACGCCAGCGACAAGCACCTTGCCCGCTACGTCAACGAGTTCACCTTCCGTCTGAACGAGGGCAACGTGAAGCGCCACACCTTCCAGCGGTTGAACAGCCTGATTGCCGCCACGGCCAAGCGCCGCATCACCTACAAGGAACTGACCGCATGAAGCCGCCCAAGGAACTGGACCGAATCGTGGACAAGGTGCTGGCGTACAAAGTGCCAGCCCGCTCGCCCAAGGCGAAGAAGCGCCAGCGCAAGCGCAGGAAGGTTCGGAGGGAGTCATATATATAAATCCCTTTTCATTTGGAGGCTCGCGATGTCGAAGCAGCGCCAGGCAGGGAAAACCGTGGTCCACATGCCGATGGAACAGCTGCGCGCGCCGATCGGCGCCGTGGATGCCGAGGCCCGCACGGTCGAGGTGCAGTGGCTCTCCGGCCAGCGCATCAAGCGCTACGACTGGATGCGCGACCAGCACTACTACCTGGAGTTCTCGCGCGAGCCCGGCGCGGCGCGCATGCAGCGCCTGCAATCCGGCAGCGCGCCGGTGCTGAACACGCACGGTCAGTGGACGCTCGAGGATCAAATCGGCGTGGTGGAATCTGCCGACTACAAGGCCGGCATCGGCACGGCGCGCGTGCGCTTCTCGGCGCGCGAGGACGTGAAGCCGATCCTGCAGGACGTGAACGACAAGATCATTCGCAACATCTCCGCCGGCATCAACATCCACCGAATGGAGCTGCTGCCGCCCGACGCCGAGAGCGAAGGGCTGCAGATCCGCCGCGCGGTGGACTTCGAGCCCGCGGAAATCTCTCTCGTACCGATCGGCGCAGACGCTGGCGCGGGGGTTCTGTCCGATCAGCGGCAACGCAGCAGCCCCTGCGAAGTCCTCGACCTCACTCTTACGGCGCAAGCCGCCAACAACCACGGAGAACCCAGCCCCATGAAAACCCCGGAGCAGCTGGCGGCCGAAGCGGATGCCGCCAAGAGAACCGAAGAGCAACAGCGCCTCGCCGCGGAAAGCGAGCGGCAGCGTGTCGCGGCCGCGGAGAAGGAAGCGGCCAAGGCCGAGCGCGCGCGCCTGCAGTTGATCGACGAGCTGTGCCGCCGGCACAACCTGGCCGATACGGTGCGCACGGAACTGAGCAACGGCGAGGCGACCCAGGACCAGATCCGGACGCGCGTGCTGGAGGAGCTGGCGAAGCTGACCACGCCGATCCGGCCCGGAAGCCACGCCGACGTGCACATCGTGGGCGACACCCGCCTGCAGTTGCGCGCGCACATGGCCGAGGCCATCACGCACCGCATCGCCCCGAGCGTGGTCAAGCTCACCGACGGCGGCCGGCAGTACCGCGGCATGTCGCTGCTGCGCATGGCGGAGGAAGTGCTCACGGTCGAGGGCGTGCGCGTGCGCGGCAAGTCGGCGCTCGAGCTGGCCACGCTGTCGATGATGTCCACCAGCGACTTCCCCAACATCCTGGCCGACGTCGCCAACAAGCGCCTGCGCATGGCCTACGAGGAGCAGGTGCCGAGCTACACGCGCTGGGCCCGCCGCGCGGCCAACGCGCCGGACTTCAAGAACATCACGGTGAACCAGCTCTCGGGCGCGCCGGACCTGCTGAAAGTGGCCGAAGGCGGGGAGTTCAAGTACGGCTCGCTCTCCGACGGCAAGGAGACCTACGCCGTGATCACCTACGGGCGGATCATCCCGATCACCCGCCAGGCGATCATCAACGACGACCTGAACGCCTTCGACCGCCTGCCGCGCGCGTTCGCCGGCTCGGCGCGCCGGCTGGAGAACCGGCTGGTGTACGGGCGGCTGCTCGACAACCCCACGATGTCGGACAACGTGGCCCTGTTCCACGGCACGCACGGCAACTTGCCGTCGGCCACCACGATCGACGCGGCCAACCTGGGGATCGCGCGGGCCCTGATGCGCAAGCAGAAGGGCTTGCAGCTCGAGGAACTGAACCTCGCGCCGGCCTTCCTGCTGGTGGGCCCGGACAAGGAGCAGCTGGCGTACCAGTTCACAAGCTCCCAGTTCGTGCCGGCGACGCCTTCCGCGGTGAACGAATTCCGCGCTGGCGGCCGCACGGCGCTCGAGCCGATCGTGGACGCGGTGATCACGGGCAACAAGTGGTTCCTCGCCGCGAGCAACCAGCAGACCGACACCGTCGAGTTCTGCTACCTGGACGGGTCCGAGGGCGTGTTCCTCGAGTCCCAGATGGGTTTCAAGATCGACGGCATCGAGCTGAAAGCGCGGCTGGACTTCGCCACCCAGGTGATCGACCACCGCGGCCTGGTCTACAACTCGGGCGCCTGATCGGCGAATTCGCGAACGGCTAACGGCGCGGCGGAACAACAACAGCAAGCCGCTGCGCCGGCGGTCTTCTCCTCCTCTTTTTTTCTGAAAGGAAACGAGCATGAAAAACATGATCCAGCCGGGCAACGTCATCTCGGCGGCCGCCCCCTATGCCGTCGCCTCCGGCGCCGGCGCGCTCCTCGCCGGCTCGCTGTTCGGTGTCGCCGTGAATACCTACGGCAGCGGCGCCGACGGCGAGTTCGTCACGGAAGGCGTGTTCGAGCTCACCAAGACCAGCGGCACCGCGCACGACTTCACCCTCGGCAAGCGCGTGTACTGGGACAACTCGGGCAAGGCGCTCGTCGCCACCTCCACCGGCAATCATCCGGTGGGCGTGGTGACCGAGGCGGCCGGCACCGCGGCGGTCCTCGCCAAGGTCAAGCTCGGCGCGCCGCCGGCGCTGGGTGCGTAGGTCCGGTTGCACCACCCGCCTAAAGCGGGTGGTGCGCTCACCCTGGAGCGGCAATGACCGCACAACGTAGACGGAGATACCCATGCTGCTGAGTTTGTTCTGGTCTTTCTGGGGGTGGCTGCTCCAGCCGCTGTACATGGCGGCGAAGGGCACGACCTTCAGCAACGACCTGCTGAAGCTCATCTTCAACGCGACCGCGATCGCCAACATCGCGGACAACGCGGCGAGCGCGCCGCTCACGAACCTTTACGCGAGCCTGCACACGGCCGATCCAGCAGCGGCTGGAAGCCAAACCACGAGCGAGATCGCATACACGAGCTACGCGCGCGTGGCGGTCGCGCGAACGACCGGCGGCTGGACGGTGACTACCAACTCCGTGAGCCCGGTGGCGACGGTCGCCTTCCCGGCGGGCACCGGCGGCAGCGGCACGGCGACCCACGGCATGATCGGCACGGCAGTCTCGGGAACCGGCAAGCAGCTATACCGCGGCACGGTCACGCCGAACATCGTCACCGGCAACGGCATCACGCCGCAGCTCACAACCGCGTCGGCCATCACGGAGTCCTGACATGAAAATGCGCGCACGCAGGGGAATGATCCCAGCAGATCTCATGCACCCGACGCTTGTCACCGAGCGCAAGGTTCCGCCCGGTCTCTCGGAAACCGTGAATGCGACGCTGTGGACGAAGCACGGCGACCACCCGGCAGTGGTGAAGGTTGAACCGCCGATCCCGCTCGCGGACGCGAACGAGATCGTCGTCGTGAAGGACGGCAAGGTCGAGCTCTACAAGGGCAAGCCGGCTGTCGCCGCGCCGAAGCTGAACGGCGTCACGCCGCCGGACGGCACGAAGTTTTTTCAGATGCGGATGGTGGACGCGATGATCCGGCGCGAGGACCCGGCGACCGGGCTTTTCTCGGACTACCTGGTGATGCCGGGCTTCTACGTCATCGAGAACGATTCGGACGGTGTGGTGTGGGCGCTCTCGCCGCATCACGTCCGGGCGTGGTTCGAGCCGGTCTCGGCGTAGCGCCGGCGCCATGAGCATTACGCGCAAAGGGCGGTATCGGGTCGAGAAGACGGACGGCGTGCTGGTCTCGAACCACAACACCAGCGAGGAGGCGTTCGAGGCCGCCGTGCGCACAGGCGTCACCTGCAACGTGGTGCCGCCTCGGTATGAGGTCAAAAACGACTGGGGCATTCCGGTGCCAGCGCCCGAGCCCACGCCAGAGCCCACGCCCGAGCCGACGCCAGACCCGACGCCATTCCCGATCCCCATCACCGGGGCATCCTTCCTCGACCTGGTGAAGGCTCCGCTTGGGGCTTGGGTGACCGAGTACCAACAGCTCTCGGACGGCGAGATCCAGGTCGCGCGCCGCTTCCAGCACGACGGTTCCGACCAGCGGATCCAGACCGTCACCGGCAGGATCATCGAGGCCACGCCCGCCACCCTCGCCGCCATCGTGCAGGCGCTCGCCCCAGGCGAGCATGTTTACCTGCGCGGCGGGGACTATTCCGGGCAGTACGACGCGGAGGGCTGGAACGAGTCGAACCTGTGCCTCTTCCGGCCGGGCACCGCGGACATGCCGATCGCCATGATCGCCTTTCCGGGCGAGACGGTGACGATCCGCAACACCGGCGGGCGGCCGAACTTCTTCCTGTGCAATAGCGGCGGGAACCGCAAGACCGCGCATCTCACGATCGCCGGTTTCAATCTCGTGGCGCAAGCCGACTGCATCGACAGTTCCGCGGACACCTCCGGCAGCTCGCGGCCCGAGTCCGGCGCGCCGTTCGTCCGTGCCGTGGGCAACCGTTGCACGATCACCGATCCAGCCGCCAACACCATGACGGGCATCATCGCGCTCGGCGCCGATGGGTGGGCTGTGCTCGGCAACACCCTGCGCGACCCGGCCAACCGCATGATCATCAACAACAACCACGCGATCTATGTGCAGTGTGGCGCAGACGACGTGCTGGTGGCCTACAACGACCTGCGGAACCTCCGCTTGGGGCACGTAATCCAGATCCACCAGGACGGCACGGCGATGCTCTACAGCAACGTGCGGATCATCGGCAACGTGATCCAGCCGCGCGCCGTAAATGACTGCCGCGGGATCACGGTATCGAACGTGGACTCGGCGAGCGACGTGCTGATCCAAGGGAACAAGCTCCTCGCCCTGGGGCAGGATTTCAGCGCCGTGAGCGTGTACCGCGGGGTGATCACCGTGAAGGACAACGACGTGCTCGATTGCAACGCAGGGCTGGTGCTCAACGGCCAGATCGGGGGTGCGCGCCGGGTGAGGCTGGAGAACAACCTCTTCCGCATGCTGCCGGGCGTTGCGCCGTACACGTTCGAGAACGGGGCTTCGGCGGGAGAGTTGGAAATCGTATCGGAGAGGTAAAAGAAAATGGCTCGCCGCGCCGTTGGAACGGTTGCCAGCGCCACGTCGGGGAACATCAGTCCTGGGATTCCGGCCGGTACTGCGGCGAATGACATCCTGCTCTGCGTGGTGCTTAACGGCGCGAACGATGTTCTGACATTCAGCGGGGCATGGGCAAAAAAAGTAGAAGTCAACAACGGCACCGCCCATCGGATGACGCTCGCATGGCTGCGGGCGGCCGGCGGAGATGCGGCGCCGACGATCAGCGGCGCGACACAGGACATCATTGCCCGGATCGTCGGCTATAGCGGTCGCGTCACGAGCGGTGATCCGTTTGATGGTACGCCTACGACGCACGTTGACACCTCGGCAACAGCCACGATCACCGGGGATGCAATCACTACTACGCTTGGCAGTGATGATATTTTCTTCTGCGGTGGGCAGTCCACGACAGGCGCCGAGCAGCCAACATTCTCAGGCTACAGCGGAAGCAATCCTAGCTTTGCGGAAGCGATCGACAATGTATTTGCTGGTGGTGTTGTCAATCCCGCCATTTTCGCGGCCGATGGCATCAAGACAGATGCTTCGACGACCGGCAATCGCACCGCCACTAGCACAGAGTCATTAGTTGCGACCGGCATTCTGGCCGCACTGAAACCGGCGACGGCGGCGCTCACCGGCACCGCCACCGGCGGCGTAGATGAAAGCGACATAGTTCCTAGCGACAAGACGGTCATCGCAACGCTGACGGGCGACACATTCGTCCCGGCGTCCGCGATCAGTGACATTTCGTTTATCGCGAATGCGCTCGGCGGCACGACGACGACGACGAGCTTCAGCACTACGTTGCCGGCGACGCAGGCAGGCGACATCATCATTTTGGAGTTCTCTCACCGCGGCACTGGCGACGGCACCATCGGGGGTACCTACAGCGGCCCGGCGTTCACGCTGAAGCACAGCCAGCTTTTTGCCACGTCGGCGTTCAGCGGCAAGACCTACTACTCGCGGGCGACGGGCAATCACAGCGGCCAGACCGTGACGGGCTCAGGCCTGACGGATTCCTGTGCGGCCATCGTCACGATCTATCGTGGCGCGCTCGCTTCCGGAGACCCGCTCGCGGACGCCACCATTGTCGGCGAGCAAAACGCCTCCGGTAATGAAACGCAGGCTGAGATCACCACCGCCACGGATAAGGCGGTGGTGGTTCTAGTGGTTGTGAATTCCCCGGACCTTGCGGTGGCGACGCAGGCGTGCACCAGTCCAGGTGCTCTGACCGAGCGGGCCGAGCGATTGTCCACTGGCGGGACAGATTCCTCGATTGCTCATGCGAGCGCGGTAAAGGACACGGCGGGTGCGACAGGTGCGCTAACGTGGACGCAAACTAACGCAGCCAGCGGTTCGTGGGCCTACGCGATCAAGCCAAATACCACTACGCCATTTGCCGATGCGCGGCAGGAAGCTATCGACGGGCTGGAATCCGCGCAGTCCGAGACGCACGGCTTCAACGCCGAACGCGCGAACATCGCAGTCACGTCGATGGTGCGGACTTCGGACAACGTCGCCACGCTGACCCTGACCGGGATGGGCGCCTACGACATCACGGCGCAGGAAACGCTCGGGTGGACGCTGCCCGGCTCGATCCTGACTGGCGGCAGTCCGATAGTCGCAACGCCGACGTTCACGGTTGATCCGGCGGGCGGCGCGAGCGACGCAGACTTCGACGCAGCGGGCGACGCAACCGCCACTTTCTCCGGCGAATCTAGCGCGGGCGCAGCGCTCTCTGCACCAGGTGAGGCGGCGGCTAGCTTCGCCAGCGAGGCGCTATTCGATGGCGTGCTCAGCGGAGCCGCAGAAGCCGATGCGGGATTCGTGGGCGAGGCGGCTGCCCAGGATACCGGCGCGCTCTCTGGAATTGGCGAGGCCGAAGCAAGCTTCACCGGCAGCTCGACGGCGGATGCCGTGCTGTCGGCGCTAGGCGAGGCGGATGCGACGTTCGACGGCAGCTCGTTGGCCGGCGCAGTCCTCACCGCACAAGGCGAGACGGACGTTGTCCTGGTCGGTGAGGCTCAGGCTGACGGTGTTCTTGCCGGCGCCGCGCAAGCCGATGCGAGCTTCGTCGGCGAGGGCATCTCTGAGGGCAGCACTCTGTCAGCGCCTGGCGAAGCGACGGCAGCCTTTGCGGGCAGTTCGCTCGCGGCGGCGGTGCTTCAAGCGCTGGGGGAATCGAGCGCCTCTCTCGTAGGCAGGGCCGATGCCTCTGCGGTATGGGCGGCGGCCGCGGATTCTACCGGCTCGTTCGTTGGCCAGGTTATCGCGCAGGCGGCATTCAGCGCCGCGGGAGAATCGAGCGGCATCCTCGTCGGCGAGGCGCTTGCGGCTTCGGTGCTTGTCGCGATGGCCGAAGCGACGTTCGAGATGGGCAGCGCCGGGGGCGTGTTCTACGTGGCCGGGCCGGAGAACACGCGGCTGGGTGAGGCGAGGGTGCGCGAGATTATCGGCGAGAAGCGCCGGGCGTTGTTCGGGCCCACACGAACGAGGAGCCGCTGACATGCCCTTTACCGAGAAGCGCCCGGCCGAGCGCGAGAAGTTCGCCTTCAGCTACAAGCGCCTGCTGCCCGAGGGCGTCACGATTCAATCCGCGGTGTGGACGGTGTCCGTGCTCGAGGGCGTGGATGCGGGCGCCGCGGCCATGGTGTCCGGCGCCGCGGTGATCGAGGGCAACAAGGTGTCGCAGCTGATCATCGACGGCCTGGTCGATGTGCAGTACTGCCTGCAATGCGAAGCGGTGTTCAGCGATGGGCAGCACGTGATCCTCAGCGATACGCTGTGGGTGCGCGCGCCGTGCGCCTGAGGCCATGGACTGGGCCAAGCACATGCGCAGGATCCTCGCGCGGCTCGGCGAGGATGCGACGTACACGCCCTTCGGGGGCGGCACGTCGCTCACCATCCGCGGGATGTACCTGGCGCCGTTCCAGAACGCCAATTTCGGCGACGTGGCGCTCGTCGGCACCTCGGATCTGCAGTTCGCCGGCATGAGCGCGGACATGCCGGCCGTCGCGCGCGGGGACACGCTGGAGTACCCCGTGGGCAGCGGCACGATCTACAAGGTGCGCAACGTCGAGCCGAACGCGCCCTCGGGGCTCGCGGTGCTGCAGCTCGAGGCGCCGTGAAGATCGACATCTCTCACAACCTGGCGGAACTGCAGCGCAAATACTCGCTGCTGCCCGAGGAGCTCTTGCGCGCGGTGCCGCGGTCCATCAATCGAACCATGGTGGCAGTGAGCAAGGAGGGCACCACGCAGTTGCGGCTGCTCTACCCGGGCATCAAGGTCGGCGGCCTGCTGAAGCGCATGAAGCGGGAATCGGCCACGGCCAGTCTGCTGCGCGCGGCGATCGTCTTCTCGGCCGGCCGGTTCAACCTGTACGGCAACTTCGGCATGCAGGCCTTCGGCAAGTTCGGCGTGCGCTTCCGCAAGCTGCCCTGGAGGATCGAAACCCTGTCCGGCGATCCGGTGACGCCGGACATGCTGGCACGGGCGTTTCGCAACCGGTTGCGCGCCGGCGGTCGTGCCACGGTGTTCTCGCGGCACACCAAGCACCGCCTGTCGGCGGAGATCCTGCTGGCGCCCGGCCTGGCTGTGGCGTACACCGAGCGGCACCTGGGCGCCAAGCTCGCCGCGGTCGCGCGCAAGCGCTTCCCCGAGGTGTTCCTGCAGCAGGCGCGGTTCCTGCTCTCCAAGCGCAGCCTGGGCGCCTGGATGGGCGTGTAGAGGAGATCCGGCCATGGCCGAGCATCGCGCCGAGCAGATCCTGGCGGCTGTGCAGACGTCTGTATCAGCCCTCACCCTGACCGGCGACAACGTCGAGCGGGGCCGCGCCGACGACGTGCCGGCGACGGCCACCCCGGCGCTGCGGGTCGCAACGGGCGACGACCAGATCGTCGATCCCTGGGCGCAAGGTTTGCTCGACTCGGAGCTCGAGGTGTCGATCTTCGTGATGGTCCACGACAGTGCGGTGAACGTGGAGAGCACGCTCAACCGGGTGCGCAAGGAAGTGAACGTCGCGCTCGTGGCGGACCACACCCTCGGCCTCGCCTTCGTCCACGCGATCGTGGAGCTCGGCGCGCGCAAGCCATCGCTCTCCGGCGAGTCCGCCAAGCCCGCCGCAGCGATGGAGCTGCAGTACCGCGTGAAGTACCGCCGCTCGCGCACCGACCCGAGCGCCTGAAGGAGGCCCCATGAGCAAGCCCAAGACCCCGCCGCCGGCGACCGACCCGCGCGCCGGCGCGCAGCGCCGCACCCTGATCACCACGCCGGCACCGTCGCCGGAAGCCCCGCAACCCTCCCCGGCGCAGACAGCCGATCCCGAAGAAAAGGAGTAGCCCATGCTCGACAAGCGCAGCGTGATGCTCGCGAAGGACGAAACCACCTACGGCACCAGCTCGGCGCCGGTCGCCGGCACCGACGCGATCCTCATCGAGGACCTGGCGTGGTCCTTCGCCAACGCGCGCATGCACCAGCAGAAGCCCATGCGCGCGAGCCTGGGGCTGCTCAAGCCCATCTATGCCGGCTCGCTGCTGGCGATCTCCGGGAAGTGCGAGATCAAGGGCGCGGGCGCGGCGGGCACGCCGCCTGAGATCGCGCCGCTGCTGCGCGCGAGCGGCTGGGCGGAGACCATCTCCAGCGGCACCTCGGTCACCTACAAGCCGAGCTCGACGCAGACGGCGCACAAGTCGTCGACGATGTTCTTCTACGACGACGGGCTGCTCCTGCAGATGATCGGCGCCCGCGGCAAATGCACCTTCGACCTGCAGGTGGGCATGCCGGCGATGGCGGCCTTCGAGTTCACCGGCCACTTCGTGAGCGTGACCGATGTGTCGTTGCCAGCTGCCACCTATGACTCGGTGGTGCCGCCGATCCTGGTGTCGGTGCCGTTCACCGTGGACAGCTACGCCGCGATCATCTCCAAGCTCGCGTTCGACATGGGCATCGAGCTCTCGATCCCGGAGAACATCGCCGCGGCCGATGGCTATGGCGAGGTCCAGATCACCGGGCGTAACCCGACCGGCTCCTTCAACCCGCAGCGCGTGACGGTGGCGACGAAGAACTTCATCAGCCAGTGGCAGACCGGCGCGGCGATGGCCCTGGCCACGGGCGTGATCGGGGGCAGCGCTGGCAACCGCCTCTCGGTGAGCATGCCGGCGATCACCTATTCCGAGGCGGCACGCGGCAATCAGAACAACGTCGGCACCTACGAGATGAAGTTCGCGGCGGCCGAATCCTCTGGCGACGACGAAGTCTCGCTGGTGTTCACCTGAGCGGAGGAGGCTGTGGCAATCAAGGCACTCAATCCGGTCGCGCCGCGGTGGTACACGCCGCACGCCGAGGAAGGGCAGGAGAACCCGACCCGTTTCAAGATCCGCGGGCTGAACGGCACCGAGCAGGGCTATGTGTGGCCAGAGCTCAGGGTGGACGACGAGCTGAAGACGGTCACCGGTATGAGCGGCAAAGGGCTCGAATTGGCGCTGCGGTACGGCCTGGTGGACTGGGAGAACTTCGAAAACGACCAGGGCGCCGTGGCGTTCTCGCCGCAGAACTTCCCGCTGGTCGACTACGCGCTGCGCGTCGAGCTCGCCATGTGCATCGTGGCGGCGAGTTACGTGATGCCGGAGGAAAAAAAAACCTGATCATCGCCCTGGAGGTCGAATGGAACGCCGACCTCTTCCAGTGCGCGACCTGCAGCTGGGGCCGGCATTGTGACGATGCCAACCCGGCGCCGTTCGCGAAGTGGGCGATCGTGGGTGTGATCGAGAGCCGCACCTGCCTCCTGCCGATGATCACGCCGCAGTCGCGCTTCTTCATGCGGATGTACCGGCACTACAAGGAGCGGATCCTGCCCTTCGGCGGCGGCCTGCTGGACCAGCCGCACCTCTACGCCGAGGCCATGGAGATCCTTTCCTCGCGCGAGTCGGTGCTGCGCGCTGAGTACGCCGAGCGCCAGCGCCGCCAGGGCGCGCGCGGGGTTCACCCGGGAGACGTGTAGATGTCCACCGAAAACGTTTCCTTCGTCCTGGGGGCCGTCGATCAGACCAAGGCCGCCTTCGGCAGCGTGCGCGGCTCGCTCAATGGCCTGGGCGAGCAGGTGGTATCGGTGCGCGGCATCGTCGGCACCCTTACCGCGGCGCTGGGGGTGGGGGCGTTCGGCGCCGGCATCAAGTCGGCCTCCGAGGCGGCGGACGCGGCCGCGAAGATGGGCGATCGCTTCGGCATCGCCACCGAGAAGCTCATCGGCATGCAGCACGCCGGCAACCTGGCCGGCCTGAGCAACGAAGGCCTGACCGCTGCGCTGCGCGCGCAGGCGAAGTCGGTGACCGATGCCGCGCGCGGCAGCGAGGAGGCGGCGAAAGCCTACGGGCTGCTAGGCATCAAGGCGGACGAGTTCATCAAGCTGCCGATGGACCGGCAATTCTCGATGATCGTGGACAAGCTCGGCCAGGTGGAGAACGTCACCCTGCGCAACGCGCTCGCGCAGGAGGTCCTGGGCAAGGGCGCCGGCGAGGTCATGGGGATCGTGGCCGACGGGTCGGAAGCCTTCGCCAAGGCCGCCGAGGATGCCCAGGCGTGGGGCCTAGCGATCAACCGCGTGGACGCGGCGAAGCTCGAGATGGCGAACGACGCGCTCACCAGGGCGCAGGCGGCCGCGAAGGGCCTGTTCACCACCATCGCGATCTACGTCGCCCCGGCGGTGAAGGCGCTGGCGGATTTCTTCGCGGACAGCTCGAAGGAGGCGGGCGGTTTCAAGCAGCAGGCGGGCGAGGCGGCCGAGGTGGTGATCACCGGCATCGGCTACGCGGCCAACGTGGTGCAGGGACTGCGCTTCGCCTACGTGGGCCTCAAGTTCGTGGTGGCGGAGTTCATCCGCATCGCCGCCGAGGGGTTTGCCTGGCTCGCCGAAAAGGCGCAGACCTTCGGCAGCGTGCTCAAGTTCCTGCCCGGGCCGCTCGGCCTGGCGGGCAGGATGCTCGGAGCTGTGGTCGCCTCCGGGCGCAAGGAGTTCGAGCTCTTCGCCGAATCGGCCACCGAGAACTCGGCGCGCATCAAGGCCGAACTCGACTCGATCGCGCTCGACGGCCTGCCCAAGGACAAGATCATCGAGAAGGTGCGCGAGATCCGCGCGCTGATGCAGACCGAGGCCGAGGAGATCGCCCGCCGGCGCCAGGAGATGATGGGCGGCGAGGGCGGCGAGATCGAGCAGGACAAGGCGCCAGAGAAGAAGGCGCAGAAGGACACCTGGCGGGAGAGGCTCGCGCAGCAGCTCGAGCGGTTGCGCGAAGAGAACATGACCGAGCTTCAGCTTCTCGACGAGAAGCTGATGGAGAAGAACCTGCTCCTGCAGAACGCCCTCGAGGCGGGCTTGCTGACCGAGGAAGCGGCGGCTGCGCAGAGCGCGTTGATCCAGAAGAAATACGCCGAGGCGAAAACCAAGATCGAGGACGAGGAGACGAAGAAGCGCTACGGCATCGCGCAGGTCTACCGCCAGCTCGACCTTTCTTCGGCGGGCGCGTTTTTCGGCGCGATGTCCGGGCTGATGAACTCGAAGTCGCGCGCGATGTTCAATATCGGCAAGGCGGCGGCGATCAGCGAGACCGTGATCCAGACTTACACGGCGGCGCAAGGCGCCTATGCGGCCTTGGCGAAGATCCCGTACATAGGACCGGCCCTGGGCATCGCGGCGGCGGCGGCCGCGGTGGTCTCCGGCATGGCGCGCGTGCAGCAGATCCGCTCGATGCAATTCGGCGGCGGGGCAGTGGCCTCGGCTACGTTCAGCGCGAGCCCGACCACCGGCGTGCCGACGGCGCCGATCAGCCCGCTGTCTGCTCCAGCGGAATCGCTGCGTCAACAACAGGACATCCAGCCGCAGCGCGGCCCTGACACCATCATCAACGTTCACGGCGACGACATTTTTAGCGGACGCACACTGGCGAAGCTGGCGGAGAAGTTTAATGAGTTCACGCGCGACGGCGGGCGCGTGGTGGTGGTGCAGTCGTGATCGTCTACACCTCGCCATTTCTGCTTGCCGCGGCGGCGGCAGGGCAACCGCTCACGAACTCCCGCATCGGGTGGCATACCTGGCTGCGCGATCTCGCGCCCTCGGCGGTCACAGTGAGCGGCGAGACCGAAGATGGTCCGAAAGACATGCCGTTGCGGCCGGACACCGCCACCTACTGGCGGCCGCCCGCGCTGCCGGCGACCTACGTCGCGGATCTTGGCCAGACGCGCGACGTGGACTATGGAGGCCTCGTGGGCTCGCTCGGCTCGTCGCGCGCCTCGGTGCTGATGGAGACCAGCATCGACGACGGCGCGTGGACTGCGCTCGGCCAGGAGGCGCTGCCGGCCAATGATGCGCCGCTCCTCTTCCTCGACAGCTCGCGCCAGGCGCGCAAGGTTCGCTGGACGTTCAAGGGCGCCGGTGCGGTGCCGCGCATCTCGGTGGTCTATGCCGGCGAGATCCTCGCGATGCCCGTTCCTCCCGACGCGCCGTACACCCCGCTTAACCTCTCGCGCGAGACGGTGCTCATGCAGACCCTGTCGCGCGGCGGCCAGTTTCTCGGCCAGGAGATCCGGCGCATGGGCATGAAGAGCAAGGCCTCTTTCTCTTTCCTCAACTCCAGCTGGGTCCGCGAGAACTTCGATCCATTCATGCAGGCCGCGCGGCGTTACCCGTACTTTTTTGCGTGGCAACCTGGAGTCTATCCACTCGAGGTCGGCTACGTGTGGACGGACAGGGACATCGTGCCAACGCAAACGAGCTTTGCCCTGATGAATGTGGACTGGGCCATGCAGGGCATCGGCCATGAGTAATCACTGGGAGTTTCGATGATCACGAGCGAAGACGGCATCGTCGCCGGGCTGAAGCCTTGCGCGCGGTTCGTGAAAAACGCCTTCACCGGCGAGGCGGCGTGGCAGTGGCACAACCTGGGCATCGTGGCCGGCAATCCAGGCGTCTGGACGCTGGGCGCGCCCGGCATGGCCGGCGCGACGGTGGTGGCGAATGCCCTGGGCGGCGCGCTGCGCTTCGACAATCCCACCAGCGGCGAGGCGCGCCTGGCGAAGCTCGTTTCGGAGCTCGGCGCCAACATCGCGGCGCTGATGGTGTACGACCTGCTCTGGTACCAGAGCGGCATCGCCGAGGCAACCACCACGGGGCAGACGATCAACTCGGTGGCGCTGCCAGCGCGCGACATCGCCGGCAGCGTGAACGGCGACGGCGTCGAGGCCTGGCTGCATTGCACAACCGTCAGCGGAAACGGCGGCGCGATCGCCAACACCACGCTCGGCTACACCAACCAGGCGGGCACCGCCGGCAGGAGCGCGGGGCTCGTCTACGACTGGCCGGCCTCCGCGGTGGCCGGGACGATGGTGCCCTTCGGCCTGCAGGGCTCGGACCGCGGCGTGCGCAGCATCGAGACGGTGACGCTGGGCACCTCCTACGTCAGCGGCCAGGTGGAGCTCGTCATGCTGCGGCCGATCGCCACGATCCACGGCAGCGACCTGCACGACTGGGCGCGGCTCGGGTTGCCGCGGTGCTTCGACGACAGCGCGCTCTACCTCGCGGCACTGCTCTCCGGCACGGCGGCGGGGGTGAGCAACGGCGAGGCCAACTTCGCGCACGGCTGAGTCCCCATGAAATGGGGCGATGAAACGATCTTCTTCCTGGAGATCGACCAGCCATTTTGCGTACTCACCTGGGGCGAGACGACCGCCGCCGGAACATGCCCGGCAGTGCTTGGTGTGGATGCGCAACGCAAGTGCTTTCAGAGCAGATTTACGTGTCCGGTTCCAGCGTCATATAACCCTGCCACGCTGACGCTGCGCTTCGGGCGGCCGCAGCTGGACATGCTGCAATACGGCAACGTGGTGCCCTCGGTCGAGAGCTACAGCATCACACCGATGGCGATCAACCTCGGCGGCATGGACGAGAACGTGTCCGCGTTCGGGCGGCGCGAGACCGTCAACGTGACGCTCTCGGATCACCAGTGGGATGACCACCTGGTGGACAAGTACCGGCTCGAGCGCTCGTTCGTGCCCGGGCAGCGCACGCAGACCTTCTCGCCGCGCATGTTCCGCCGGCCGTTCGGCGCGCCGGCGATCGCGCGGCGCGAGTTCTTCGGCTACAACGAGGCCACGCTCGAGCCTTACGTGCGCGGCACGTTCTGGGGCAAGTGGCTGGCGCGCAACCCCTACCACCAGGGCAGCTATCGCGCGCGGATCCGCATGGGCACGTTGGGTCAGGCGATCGACGACATGCGCGTGCGGCACTACGTGGTGGACCGCATCGAGGGCCCGACGGACGGACAGGTGCGGGTGGTGCTGAAGGACCTGTTCTCGCTGGTGGAGGCGAGGAAGGCGGTCATGCCGCGCGCCTCGCTCGGCGAACTGTCGGCGGACCTCACCGGGTCGCCGGGGACGTTCACGCTATCGCCGGCCGGGATCGGGAACACGGCGGATGCGCAGGGCGGCTACGCTTCTATCACGGCCGTGGCCGGGCACGTCGCGATCGGCGACGAGGTGATCGAGGTGACGCGCTCGGGCGACGTGTGCACGGTCGTCACGCGCGGCGCGTTCAATACCACGCCGGCGGACCACAAGCAGGAGGATCTGGTCCAGATCGTGGTGTCCGAGGTCGCCCAGCTGGTGCACGACATCATCTACCGGGCGCTGACGAACTTCGGCGGGATCGCCGCGGCGCAGATCAATAAGCCCCTGTGGGACATCCGGGCGGCGGGATTGACGGAGCTCTATACCGCTCGGATCACCAAGCCGACGCCGGTGAACGAGCTGGTCGGCGAGCTCATGCTGCAGTCTGGGTGCACGGTCTGGCCGGACCCGAGCACCGGGATGATCGAGTTTCGCGCACTGCAGGCCGGCGTGGTGAGCCCGGTGGTGAACGACGATGCCTGGATCGCCGAGGGGCGATCGCTCTCCACCAGGCGGCAGGACGCAAAGCGCGTCTCGCAGGCGTGGGTGTACTACGGGCAGATCAAGCCGAACGAGAACCTCGACGAGAAACGCAATTACCACTCCCGCGCGGTGACGCCGGACCTGCGCGAGGTATATGAATCAGAGCAGATTCGCGACGTCTTCAGCCGCTGGATTCCACAGTTCGGGCGGCAGTCGGCCCAGCGCTGCGGCGAGCGCCTGATTGCCATGTTCCAGGATCCGCCGCTCGAAGCGACGATTCCGCTGCATGCGAGCCGCGATAGGCAATTGAATCTGGCGCAGTATTTTTCGCTGCAGACGGCGGAGGTGCAGGACGACGTGGGGGCGCAGAAGCTGGTAACGATGGCGCCGGTGGAAGTCGAGACAGGAGAGAGCGACCTAGAGGTTAAGGCGCAGCAGGTGACGTTCGCGACGCTGACGATCAGTGGCACGCGCACGATCTACATCGAGAACGACTCTTTCAACCTCACCCTGCGGGCGATTCACGACTCGCTCTACGCGGCACCGACGGGAAGCGAGGTCATCGAGTTCATTGTTTTGGAGGGCGTGACCGACGGATCGACTTCCACCGCAAACCCAGCAATGGACACCGGCGAATGGCCTGCGATGGCTACGAAGCCGAAGATCATAATCACTGGAAAAATTCAAGGGAAAGGCGGGAAAGGCGGAAACTCCTGGAACACTTTGCACCCAGGCGAAAATGGCTTCCCTGGCGGTACGGCGCTTAAGGTCAGGGCGCCTTTCGAGGTGGGCGGGACCGGGAAATTATGGAGCGGCGCCGGCGGCGGGGGCGGCGGGCATGCAAGTAATGTTTTTGGAGGTGGGGGCGGCGCCGGTGCTGGAGTGGATGGCGGTGATGGAGGACTTGGTGGGACTAGCCCTACTGCGGATGGTAGCCCAGGCACCGCAGATGCAGGAGGCGAAGGCGGCATACCTACGCAGCCCTTTCACGGCGGGCCCGGCGGCGGCCCAGGCTTGAACGGCTCTACAGGGGGAAGTGGTGAACTCTCCGGCGGGGCCTCCGGTTACTCCATCGACGGCATCGCATTTGTCACGTTGACGGGAACATTGGATATCCGCGGCCCGCAGGTGTGACCTAGAAGCGCTTCACGAGATCGACCGTGGCATTCACGACGCGACGTTTGCCCATCGCATCGCCGTAAAGCTTCGCGGACGTGTCGAGCGCATCCACATGGACCCGCAAGCTCGCCTTATCCATGAAGCGATATTCCACGCCGGCACCGATACCCGCTAGCGTGTCGCTGCCCTTGGTCACGCTCGACGAGCCGGACACGAAAACGCCATTGTTCGTTGTTGTCGCCGCGGTGGCGCTCTCGCCGTGCAAGACGTAAAGATTCCCCGAGACGAATGCCGCCCAGCGCTCACCGTTCAGCGGATAGAAGAACCCTGAGAGTTTGAGACCATCCGCAGTCTGCGCAATGGCTGTGGTGGTGACGTTGGAACCGCTGGAAACGGTCAAGCCGTAATGCCCGAGCTGATCCGGCGAGTACCACGAAGCTCCAACCGCAAACCGGCGGCCGAAATCGAAACCTACGCCGAAAGCCGGGCTGAAGCCTCTGCCGGAGAACTCAGCTGGGATGTCCTGGGAGGCGCGTGAAACCGTTGTGCCGAGCGACACGTACATCTGCGCCGCAGCGGGCGCGGCCAGGGCGAACATCAGTGCTGCGAGAAGTATGCGGATCATTTTCATTCCTTTCGTTGTTGAAGGTACTTGCAGGCCAGCTCCACCACCTTGGGCACCGCCTGCTCGCCGGATCGGTAGTACGCGATCTGGCGGCGGGAGAGGCCCAGTTCCCTTTCGGCGGCGTCGAGCGTGTAGTGCATGCGCTCCATCCATCGCCGGAATTGAATCGTGGTCATGCCAGCACAGTGCAAGGATTGCACTGATCGTCATTGGATGTCAAGCGCATCTGGAATCGAGATAGGAGAACGCCTTGCCTCTTGGAGTCTACAACAGCGCCGCCTTCACCACCGCCTCGGGCGTGGCCGTGGCGCCGAACGCCGATGTCGAGGTGCGCCGCGAGTCCGACAGCGGGCTCGCGTCGATCTACTCCGACCGCGCGGGCGCCTCGCCGATCACGCAGCCGGGTTTCCAGGCGGACTCGCTCGGGCGCTTCGACTTCTATGCGGCGGGGATATCCGGCGGCTACCAGGTCAAGGTCACCAAGGGAGCCGAAACGCAGACGGTGCGCTACCAGGCGGTAGGGACGGCCAAGGAATTCGATGCCGATCCATTCTGGGCGGCGGTGTGGGCGGCGGCGACTGCGGCGGCGGCACGCCTGGCGCTCGGGTTCGCTGCTATCGCGGCGAAGGGAGATTCGTGGTGGGGCAGCGCGGCGGACACGATCGTCAAGCTTGCGGTCGGAGCGAACGGCACGATCCTGATGGCAGATTCCACCGCCGCGGCTGGCGTGCGCTGGGAGACTGCACCGCCGCACAGGAATCTCATCATCAATGGGTCGTTCGCGGTCAACCAGCGCGTCAGCACGGCGGCGGGCGCGGACGATACCTACGGGCACGACCGCTGGTATCGTCTTTCGCAGGCCAATCCGATCGCGGTGTCGGATTTGGCTGATGTGGAGAACGGTCTCCCGTTTATGGCTCGCCTCACGCAGTCCAATGCCGCCGCGCAGCGCATGGGCTACGCGCAGATCATCGAGGGCAGGAACTGCAAGCACCTGCGCGGCAAGGCGGTGAGCTTCCGCTTCGGGCGCGTGCGGCTCTCGACTTCGGCGAACGTGCGTTATGCGCTGCTGGAATGGACGGGCACCGAGGACGCAGTGACCTCGGACGTGGTGAACGATTGGGCGAGCGCCGACTACACGGACGGCGCCGCCAAGTTCTTCGTGGACACGGGGTTCTTGCCGAACGGCGTGGCGCAGCAGGTGCTCACCGCCGCCACACTCGCGGACGGCGTGGAGATCAATGTCACGCTCGGCTCGACGTTCAACAACCTGGTGCTCTTCGCGTGGACCGAGGCGACGGTCGCGCAGAACGTCACGCTCGATCTTGGCAAGGCGCAGCTCGAGCAAAGCCTGAAGGCGACGGAGTTCGAGGCATTGGGATTTGATGCCGAATCCGAATCCTGCGAGCGCTACTACCGCAAGACGTTCCCCTATGCAACCGCACCCGCGCAGAATGCCGGAACGACCGATCAATACGGCATGCAGGTGCAGATAGCCGGAACGTCCAGTCAATTCCACCGCATTCCTTTTCCGAAGCGGATGCGCGTGGCGCCGACCATAATTACTTACAACCCATCGGCGGCCAATGCGCAGCCGCGCAATCAAAGTACCGGAGTCGATGGCAGCGGGGTAGGGCAGGTTGATGTCGCGCCGCATGGCTTTACGATGCTATGGACCGGTGATGCTGGTGCGCTAGCCGCGCACCGGATGGGCATCCACTGGACTGCTGCCGCAGAGCTTTGACTATGTACAAAGTCATCGAGAAAAACAGCATGAGAGAGCCTGCCATGAAAGCAGCATCGCGTTTTCTGCTTCCGCTCGAGATCCTGCCCGGCTCGATGTAATCATGGACGAAGCAGAACAACAGCCAGAGCGACGCCGCCGATCCTTCACCGATGAGGACGTGCAGGCGCTGATCCGCGCATTCGAAGGCGCGCGCTCGGTCCCCTACGAACTGCACCGCGAGCACCACGAATACATCGAAGTGCTGCTCGCCCGGGAAAAGCGCCGCATGGAGCGCGTGGAGAAGATCAAGGCGAACGTCGGCGGATGGGGAGTGATCGTCGCGTTGACCGGCCTCGGTGCCGCGGTGTGGGCCTGGGTCAAGGATCATCTGAAATAGGAGCCCTCGATGGCCGACGAACAGAATCCGCGCAATCGAGCGACCGACAGGGGGTTTTTGTGCAGTCTTGCACTGCGTTTCTCGCAGGCGTGGGATTTCATCGACAAGCGCGACATCGACAAGCACACGGTCTCCATCGTCATCATGTACGGCACCTACGAGTTGACGCGCTGGGCCATGCGCTTTGCCGAGCACGGGGATCGTCCGGGGATAGAAGTCGCCGCGATCATCGGCGCGGTGTTCGGGCCTTACATGCTTCTGCAGGGAGCGGCGATCAAGTGGTATTTCGAGGCGAGGAGCGCATGAGAACACCCGTCGACGACCTGGTAGACGAACTCACCCCGCGCCCACCGGCGCGTGCTGCCTGGTGGGGCTGGGCCGTGATCGTGGCGCTTATCTTCGCGCTGCTGCTGTCGCTGCACTTCATCTCGCGGGCCTACGCCCAGGAGCGCCAGCGCCTGGTGGTCGACTGCAAGGACCTGGCAAGTCAGATCGCGCTCGCGGCCTGGGCGCGCGACATGCAGGCCGACGAGAACCTGGTGGCGATCTTCCACCGCTCGGCGAACAAGCATCTGGGCTTCAACCAGTCGCGCGCGGTCGAGCGCGAGGTGCGCCGTGTGTGGCACGAGAAGCTGCCGGCGAAGGACGCGATCGCCGCGTCGTACAGGCGCTGCCAGGCGCAGCTGGGCGAGATGGGACTGGAGGGATAGCGTGGACGAAAATCTGATCGAGGAAGAACTGATTCGCGACGAAGGGCGGCGCCTGAAGCCGTATCGCGACAGCATGGGCAAGTTGTCGATTGGCGTCGGCCGGAATCTCGATGACAAGGGGATCTCGGAGATCGAGTGTGCCATGTTGCTGAAGAACGACATCGCCGAGCACCTCGCCCTCCTCGACAAGTACCTGTCTTGGTGGCGCCAGCTCGACGAGACGCGCCAGCGCGTCATCGCGAACATGGCGTTCAACATGGGCATCGGGCCGTCCGCTGAACATCCGACTGGAAAACTTCTGACATTCAAGAACACACTCGCGGCGATGGAGCGCGGAGACTTCGCGGCCGCGGCCGACGGTATGAGCAATTCGGCCTGGGCAAGACAGGTTGGCGTTCGCGCCGCCCGTTTGGTCGCCATGATGCGCACGGGGAAAGCATGAACCGGGAAACAGGCTTCATCCAGCTTCCGCTGATGGCGTGGGGTGCGATTGCGGCGGGGGCGGCGATGGCTGCCCTTCTCACCTGGGGCCTGTACTGGCGCGGGGAGGCGCGCGAGGCGAAGGCGGCGGTGGCCGTGTTTGCCGCGCAGGGCCAAGTGCTCGCCGGCGCGGTGAAGGAATGCAGTGCTGGCGCCGCGGAGGTGAAGCGCGTGGGAGATCTCGCCATCGCCGGCATGGGCGGGCTGGTGGACAAGGCGGAGCAACTCGCGGCGCCGAAGTGGCGCACGGTCAAGGAGATCCAGACCATCATCGAAAAGCCGGCGCCGCCCGGGGCCGGATGCAATGAAGCATGGGCCGAGCTGGAGACCCTGCACAAGAAGGCCGGGGCAACGCCGTGAAGCTGAACCTCCTCCTCCTCCTCCTGGTTCTCGTCGCGACGTCTGCCCTGGCCGCTTGCTCCAGCGTGCCGGAGATCAAGGTTCCCGAGCGCGTGCTCGTGCCCACGCCGGTCCCCTGCGTCGACCCGGCCAAGCGGCCGCCGGCGCCGCAACTGCGCGCCGAGGCCGACCTGCTGGCCATGGACCGCTACCGGCGCACCCTCGCGGCCTGGCAGGACCTGAAGAAGCACGAGGCCTACCAGGTGCAACTCGAGGCGATCGTCGAGGGTTGCTCTAGGATTCCGCGATGACCACCGCGAAGTCGCCTCCCCAAGCTTTGCGTGCTCAAGCCCACAAGATCGCCGAGACGTTGAAGCACGCGGCTGCGGGCGAAAAAATCGCCAACGACCCTGCCGGAAAGATCGAAGCATCCAAGGCGCGCGGCTTCATCGATTTCGCAATCGTGATGGACGACAAGATTCTCAAGATCGAGATCCCGTGGCAGACGATCACCGAGCTGGCGCTGCCGTTGTTGTGCGACTTTATTTTCGACCAGATGAGCGAGACGAAGCATGCCGCCGCTAACTGACGATCCGAAACACCCAGGCGTGAAGCGTGGCCCGCCGGACGAGACGCCGGTCCCGATGCATGACACTTACCTGGTGCTGAGCGAGGCCGAGCGTGCCAAGGGTTTCGTGCGGCCGGTGCACCGCAGCTACATCCACGTCGGTATCGCCGGTCCGAGGTTCCCACTGCAGGACCTCACGGCCGAGCAGAAGGAATGGTGGAAGGACGACCCCGATCCGTTCGTGAAGTTCGAGCCGTATCCCGCCAGCTATAAGGGGTCTGCGACCGGGCGCTATTGGACGCAGAAGGATCTCGACCGCGTCGGCAAGGGCTGTGGCACCGTCACCACGATGGGCCAGGCGCTCGCCGAGACCTACGCGCGTGAGCCTGGCTTTTACGGCTCGACCTACTGCTGCGGATGCTCGATGCACCGCCAAGTGGGCACGGACGGCGAGTTTGTTTGGGAAGGCACGGACGAAAGGGTCGGCACTTAGTCCGGACATCTGCACAGCGTTCGGCCGCCGGTGGCCATCGCCGGTGCTTTCAGAGGAGAAGCTATGGCGAAGAAAAGGGCAACCCTGGGCGCGAGCTCCGGGTAGGCCAAGACAACGAGAAAAAGAGGAAAGCAGTTAAGAGATCGTCCAAGTAGAAAGAACAGCAGCACCCGACGCCCGAGCCCGCCGTAACGGGTTCGGGCGTTTTTGCCATTTCTGGGGTGCCTGCTGGCCACGCTGGGCGCTGCTGGGCGCTACGGCGACGGCTCGATGCCCAGCACGTCCCGCCGTAGCGCGGCTCCTGCGCGATCCTGGAGGCCCTGACGGGCTAGGCGGCCAGCTTGGCCCGGCGCTCGATGGCGCCGGGGTATTGCTCGGATCGCTGTGGGGACGCCAGCAATACCCCTGCTGCACCGCCGAAAGCCGGGATCCGGTACCGGAGGACCACCTCGGCGGGGTCGGCCGGGTCGAGCTCCACGCGCTCGAGCAGCTGCAGGAGCTGGTCGCGGAGCTCGGGCACGCTCCGGCCGGCCGCCAGGTCCACCGCCAGGGTGCGCAGCGCTTGGCGCACGTCTTCCTCGCCGATCGCCTGTAGGCCCGCCTGGGCCTCGAGCTCGCGCTCGATCGCGGCGAGCTCCGCGGCCGCGGCCTCGCGTTCCTTCTCCACCTCTCCCATCGTTCTGAGCAGTGGCACCGCGACGTCGGCGCCGGCGGCCAGGTCCGCCAGCCGGCGGATCTTGCGGTCCTGCGCCTCGAGGCGCCGGCGCAGTTCCGCCGGCCGGCGCGCGTCCGGCATGCCGAGCAGCCGCACGCGCATGTGCTCGAGCAGCAGCCCGACCAGCGCGTCGCCGGCGAGGTCCTCGTGCACCTGGCGCAGCACGGTGGCGTCGACGCGGCGCGCGAGGATCCGCGCGCGCTTGCCGTTGCGGTAGAAGTCCCGATCGCTGCCGTGCCAGCGGCCGCCGGCGGGCGTGGTGAGCAGGCCGGCCAGCATGTAGTCGCGCTTGCCGCTCT
>Ga0210377_10000323_pt1 | contig 44790 bp, 45 predicted proteins | sample PLM4_65_b1redo_FD_155480 | JGI IMG/M metagenome (GOLD analysis project Ga0210377, IMG submission 155480) | Groundwater sediment microbial communities from an aquifer in East River, Colorado, USA - PLM4_65_b1 redo | ecosystem: Environmental > Terrestrial > Soil > Riparian zone | place: USA: East...
TCACAAGGAACCAGCCATTTCCGTGATGCTGGAAGCGCATCAACCTCAAGTCACCTTTTGGACGTTCTTCGGGTTTGAAGATGATGTTGTTGAAATAAAGGGGAAAAATTTGAAAGTGAATTCGAGGGTGATCAAGCTGTAACTCACCTTAACTATGTCACCCTGAGCGTAGCGAAGGGTCTCTAATCCTGAAGGTTCGAGACTCTTTGGTCGCAAAGAACGCTCCTTCAGAGTGACATGTTTTTCTGAGTCGACTTGTAGCCGAAATAAACTACAGAATGCCGCATAATTTACTTAACTTGATATTTGAATTTCAACCTACAAATCCATGAGAAAAGTTAACTTATTAATGAGACAAGCGGTAGGTCACGCTTCAGGCGTTACCTACTGTTTACCCATGCGCAAGAACCTGCAACTGTGGATGGATGTTGTTTTGCTCTGGTATCAGCCCTGCATCCACGATAATGCGCGGGACGATCTCATCCCAGCCGACGGGCATGAGATGAATGCCGTGAATTCCCTGCTTTTCATACAATCTTATCTTGCCGATAATTTCCAGCGCGATCTGCACACCTTCCTCCTGTGCGTTGCCTGACTTGTCCGCGGCTTCCATGCGCTGAAGGATGTTCTTCGGCAAATACACACCGGGCACTTCCGCCAGTTTTTGTGCCATCTTCAAACTCTTGATCGGGGTGACTCCAGCGAGGATATAGACTTTCTCCAAAACATTCCGTTTTGCCAGTTCATTCAGCCAAACTTCCATCCCATCCACATCGAAGATCAAATTGGTTTGGAAGAACTGTGCGCCTGCATTGACCTTCTTCTGCTCACGCAATGCCTGAAACTTCGGGTTGGATGAAAAGGGTGATGCCGCCGCGCCGAGGAAGAATTTTGGCGGATGCTTGATCTCACGCCCATCGAGATATTTCCCTTCGTCGCGCATACGGCGCAGGATCCAGAGCATTTGGATCGCGTCGAGGTCGTTGATGTCCATCGGCGCGCGCGGGGAGGGAGATAGCTTGGCACTATCGCCGGTGACACATAAAACATTTCGTACGCCCAACGCAGTTGCACCGATGATCTCGCTTTGCAGGCTTCCACGCGAACGGTTGCGCGCCGACATTTGCAGGACTGGTTCGGCATCCTGCTGTATTGCAACTGCACTGCACGCCCATGATGTCATGCGCGGGATCGCGGATTGGTTATCGGTGAAGTTCAATGCCGCGGCGAAAGGTTTGATCGCTTCGATGTCCCGGATCAATTTGTCGGTGGAGGAGGATAACGGAGGAGTGACCTCGCTGGTGACAACAAATTCACCGGCGACCAGCCTCCGTTCCAGTTCTGAGGCGGGTGCGGTGTAGGCGGGTGGATGATATTTCGAATCGCCCTGCCACCACTCCGGCTGGCGAACAGGATGAAAAATTCCATCCCAGGTTTGTTGGCGTGTTTCAGCTGAACGTGAAAGCAACCCACTCACGGTTTTCTTTAGGCCAATTTTTCCAATGTTCTTGAAAATCGCGCTCCATGAATCTTTCCCCACTTGTTCCCAATCGAGCGGCGGTAACACTTCCAGCAACAAATCTTCGCGTCCCCATTCAAACGAGCGCTCGTAAATCTTGTACCAAATGCATGGGCGGCTTTTATCCACGTAACAATACTCAGAGGTCGAGCCGCCACACGGTCCGTTGCGCAATCCCTTTGGGCATTCCATCGGGCAGATGAGCGCGGTTTCCTGCAACAGACAGTTCCCACACATGCGGCAGCCAAACAGCGGACCCTTTACGCTGTATTCGAGCACCCTCAAAGCATGTTCACCAAACGTCTCTTTCTGGAATGGGGAGTAGGCGGGTTGCCATCTGCGACCGGGAGTGAAACCAGGCATTTATACCTCACATTATATATTATATATAATTTTGGACATCCAGATTTTACCTGATTTTGTCCGAAAATTGGAAGGGTGAAAAACGTTACATCGCTTCCTTCCACCCCTGAGTTGGTTCCGTTTTACCGGCATGGACTCCTTCCGATGTCTCCCACTCTCAAAACCCGTCTTGAGAACCGGACTTTCTTTATCTTAATACCCCTCTACAGTGTGGCGACTCTTTTGTTCTGGCGGACTATACTTTCGTGCATGCGCATCCTGTTTAAGGTCATTATTCTGATTGGTCTGTTATCGGCATGTGCCGCACCGACAGCTTCCCCAACTCCTTTGCCGATTGTTACTCCAACTGAATTGCCGTTATTATCTCCCTTTGCATCACAGGATACATTGACAGGGATGTGGCTGGGAGGATTTAGCAAACCTGATGGTGCCATGGTTTCTCTCTCACTTAATTTTGAAGGGTCTACTGGCAACCTGACAATTGAACCGAAAGTAAAGATATGGCCAACGACTTCGTTGACGCAAGAGGGTGATCGTGTCCACTTCGTTGTGACGGGAAAAGCAGGGGAGGATTTTGAACAGATCGAATTTACCGGTAAACTGTCGGATGGGACTTTACAAGGCGACTTGAATTTGGACGGACAAATCTCTCCCACTACTTTCACGCCAATCTCCGCAGTTGAGACTTCTGTTCTGGAAAAATATGTCGGTGTTTATCGCTTTGAATCGGGACGCGTTCTCAGCATTCTGAACAGTCCCAAGTATGACTTGAAAGGATTACATTTTTTTCATAACGGTCTTGCGATGACCGATTTCAAGAATGGGTCGATGCGAGGCTTATATTCATTGGAGGATTTCACTTTTGCAGTGGGAGCGTTGCGAGTGGTAGGCGCACCCCTACAAAGCAGGATCCAATTTATTACAGATGAACAAGGAAACGCAACTGGTTTGATCTGGTGGGATGAACTTGATGGCGTTAAGCCATCTGCTGAGTCTGGACAGTACGCTCCCCGCCTCTTATTTCATAGTGAGGATATTACTTTTACAAGCGCAGCTGGAACAACGCTGGCAGGTCGTATCTCTTTGCCGGAATCAAATTCACCCTTGCCTGCCTTCATGATGTTGCATGGATCTGAACAAGGTACGCGCGATAACTTTGGCAACCAGGTGATGGCACATTACATGCTCAGTCGTGGATTTGCCATCTTGAATTACGATAAGCGTGGTGTAGGGGAGTCAGGTGGAACCTATCAGGAAGCGGCTAGTGCCTCCAATTTGCAAAAGCTCGCGGAGGACGCAGTTGCTGGGGTTGAGTATCTGGCTTCGCGTCCGGATATTGATGCGGAACGTATCGGTTTGATTGGAGGTAGTCAGGCGGGCTGGATCATTCCAATTAGCGCATCGGAGTCGGATCGTATCGCATTCTTTGTGATCCTTTCAGGTCCCGTTGTTTCAGTTTCCCACGAAGATTTATATAGTTCCTATACCAACGATGGTGACTCGCTCGTGACCTATGATGCTGAAAAGTTGAATCAAACTCTTCGTGAGAAAGCGCCCAGTGGTTTTGACCCCCTTCCTGTCATAACAGAACTTTCTCAACCAGGTTTATGGCTTTGGGGTAGTGTGGATAAAAGTGTGCCTGTGACGGTCAGCGCAGAGAATTTGCAGGCGCTTATCGATTCAGGAAAGAGCAATTTTTCGTACACAATTTTCCCCGGCGGTGATCACAATTTGAACATTTCAACAAATGGCTTGTTCGCAGAAATCCCGTATTCACCTGGTTTGCTGTTTTATTCGACCTTGACCGAATGGCTCGAAAAAACCGTTCAAAAGGAATAACGGATCCGTGAAAAAGATTTATTTAACTTTGACCTGTTTGATCTTCGTGCTTTCGGCCTGTACATCTCCAGGCCCAACTGAAGTTGCAACTCAAGCGCTCCCAACAAACACTGATGTTCCACCAGATCCAACCGCTCCTGTTGAGCCGTTATCTGCCACTCCCGAACCAACCCCTTTCTTCCAAGTTTATTCAGATCAACCCATTGTCCCGAATGGTGTAGATGGCACGTGGGATGATCGCTATACCGACCCGGGCGCGGTGGTTTACCATGATGGAATCTTCCACATGTTCCGCAATGGCTTTCGCGCCTTCCCTGCCGAGTCACAGGTTGGTTATGTGACCTCGCCTGACGGTTATGAATGGACGAAGCAGGGTGATGATCCCATATTCAAAACGAGCGATGTGCCTTATGCAAAGATCGCGATGTATGCATCCAGCGCGTTGGTGGAGGCAGATGGTACCTGGGTGATGTATTTTTATACATGGGATTCAAAGGATTTTCCATCTGCGAGTGTGATCGGGCGGGCGACAGCAAAAAGTCCAACTGGTCCCTGGGGCGCGGATGCCGGGCCTGTGCTTGTCCCTGGCGCTATGGATGAGTGGGATCGCAAACAAGTGCTTGCGCCGCATGTCATCCAAACCGGCGATGGTTATGTGATGTACTACAGCGGCACGAACAGCGCCGGTGTTCAAATGATCGGCATGGCAACATCACGCGATGGAATCCAATGGACGAAATATAACGATCCATCCACAACAGCCGCACCTTTTGCAGAGAGCGATCCTGTGTTCCAACCGGGCGAAGCAGGTGCCTGGGATGCAAGTTGGGTGCATCAGCCGCGCGTCTTTCAAACCCCCGAAGGCTGGGTGATGTTTTATCGCGGCACGCAAAACAAGGAAGGCTCGATCATGAAACTTGGTGTTGCAACCAGTGGAGATGGAATTCACTGGGAACGCTCACCTTTGAATCCATTGCTCAAACCTTCTGACGTCCCTCACGCACAATACTTCTGGTTCACGAATGTCCTTCACACGGATGATACCTATTACCTCTTTTGGGAAGTGGATATTGGACGATCCACCGAAATTTATCTGGCGACGCACCAGGGCGCTATCCCATAAAATAAATCCCGGCTTCAAACCGGGAATTTTTCCGTTCGCTGGTTCGCTTCGCTCTGGACTTGTGGCTGGTTGCCGTTTCGATAATTTGATCCACGCTGGAAGGTGCGACGCGCAAAATCAATTCTTCTCAGTGAGGAAATGAAGCAGGACCAGGCCGAGGCCGAGAAAAAGCGGGACGAAGCCTCCCAGCATCCACGGTCCGAGATGAAGCGGGTACTCGTTGGGTGAGTCAAAGCCGAAGAAGTAGAGTCCGAGCGAGAGGGCGAATCCCAGCGAAGTGATGACAATCCCCCAGCGGAGCAAGCCTTTGCCGGATTTGGCCTCAGGTTTGGTGAGTCCCTTTTCAGCGAGGGCAAGGGTTTCCTTGTAGTTCATGTAACGTAGAAAAGCAAGGAAGCCAAAGATGACAATAAGGACACTGACGATACTTATACATGGGACAAGATCAGCCATTTTTCCTCTCAAACAAAAAGCATGGAGTTGACCATATTGTATCAGTCTCCTCCATGCCCGGCCCGGTTCAATGCTTATTCGAAGTTACTCGCCTGTGTGGATATCTATATTTCCGCTGTTGGCTTGAACGGTAAGTTGCTCGCCTCCGCCATTGATGCTCCCGGCAATATGATCACCGTTTGAATTGGAGTCTCCGGTCAGTGTGACGGTGACAGGCAGGTCGGATCTGATGTTGCCGAAATCGGTCTTGAGATCCACAGTGAGTTTTACATCGGTGGGTAGGCTGATATCAATGCCGCCAAAATCGGACTTGATAAAGTGTGGACCTACGCCCAGTGTGCCGCCGAATTCCACCGTGCCACTGCTCGTCTCCACGGTCAATGTCACAGCCTGCGCGTTACTGATGGTGATGTTGCCAAAATCAGAATCAGCTTTAAGTTTGCCTTTAGCACCGTCCACTATAATGGAACCGCTGCTGGTGTGCAGGTCGTAGGAGGAGGCAAAGGCTTGATCCAATTCGATATCGCCGAAATCATTCTTCACGAAGATCTGCTTGCCAATATTGATCTTGCCAAGCGACACTTCACCGCTGCTGTTTTCGATGTGGAGCGAATCAGCAGAACCATTCTCAAACGCTGCGTTGCCGAAGTCCGTGTTCGCCGTCAGATTACCGGTCGCGCGGACTTCACCCAATGTGATCGCTCCACTGCTTGAATCAAGAGTGATATCTTTGCCCCCCGCTTTTTTCAGGGTAATGCCCCCAAAATCTGAACTCAAGTTAATATTTTCACCACCTGCCACAATGGATGTGGCATTCACCTGACCGCTGCTCGTATTAACGGATAGGGCGCCTTCCGTGTTCTCAATGGTCACATCGCCAAAGTCGTTCTTAATATCGACAGTTCCTTTTGTACCGTCAACGCTGACTTCGCCTATGTTGTTGTCTACATCCACAGTGACTTCACTGGGAACGGTAACAATAAAATCCACTGTGTTGACATTGTTGTTGAAGTTCATGGACTTGGGCAGCTCATATTTGAGGGTAATGGTGCCGCCAGTCTGTTCGATGGTGTATCTTATGCCTTTTACTTCTTCATCCGCACGGGCTTGAGTGGAATCATAGGCAGTCTTGACTATCTTGACCTGCACGGTATCCACATCTGCACCTCTGATCGTGACAGCACCGGCATCGTCAACCACTTTCAAAGTGAGTGGTTTTTCTGGGTCCACTTTGAGGGTCTTGCTTTCCTCCAGCGACGAAGAGATGTTTCGCACATCGAACGGGTTGTTGGTTAGGAAGCCGTTGTTCGCGACGAAGAAGATCACCGCACCAATTCCCGCGCATACCAGGGTGAGTGCTATTGTCAAAAGGACAATTACCACGGGTCTTTTCATTTTCGTTCTCCTTGTTTACGAAGTACCGCAGGATTATGTAAACTTGAAATTTTGGTTTTGGCTTATGAAGCCATTCAAAAGCTTACTTATTTATGATACAAGCGGTAAGATGTTCTCACTCCGTTGGACAGGCGTTTTGCGAAAAAGTTTCAGATCTCGTTGGTCGAGTAGGCGGTGTTCGTCCGCCGTATCGAGACCAACAAATAACAAAAGTAGCCTTGCTTATATGGTGGTCTCGATATGCCCTTCGCTATCGCTCAGGGCTACTCGACCACCGATATAATTTGAATGAAACTTTTCCCGTTTTACCCTGTCTAACCCTTTGAAGGAACTGTGTGTGGACAACGAAAAAACCCTCATCCAGCGTGCGCAGAAGGGCAATCACGAAGCCTTTGCCGCGCTGGTGGATGAACATCAACGCTATGTCTACAATCTTGCGTTGCGCGTCGTCAAGGATGAAAACGAGGCGCTCGACCTCACGCAGGAGACTTTCGTCCGCGCCTGGACGGCTCTTCCCAATTTCAGGGGACAGTCACAATTTCGCACGTGGCTGTATCGCATCGTTACAAACCTTTGCTACAACCGCCTGCCCAACCTGCGCCGCTCGCTCAATGATCTTGGCGACGATGTGATGGAAGACATCCCTGAAACTTCGTCTGCTTCTGCCAACCCTGCGCATAAAATGGAATCCAACGAAACCAGAAAATATTTGCATCAAGCTGTGGAATCGCTCGATGAAAATTATCGCCTGCTCATCACCTTGCGTTATCAACACGAACTATCTTATGACGAAATCGCCTCAACGCTGAACCTGCCGCTCGGCACCGTTAAAACAGGAATCTTCCGCGCCAAGGAAAAACTCCGTACGTCGCTTGCCCATTTGGAGGAATCATGGATAACCGCTTAAAACAGGATGCGCCCATCGAAGACGCGCTTAAATCCCAACCGCTCGCGCCGATGCCGAGCAGCATTACCATGGATGTGATGGCACGCATTCAAAAGGCTACGCGTCCTGCTATCCTCACATGGGGTGACTTTGTGTTGAGTCTTTTGATTGCCTCCTGTATTGCCGCGCTATGGTTTGCGGCGCAAAATTTGCCGCCCATCATACTTGCCAAACTTCGTATTCAAGGCATTTTGCTGTATCAGGATTTTCTCGTGAATGCCCGCTGGCTGATCCCCGCGGCGATGTTTGGGCTGGCGGCGTTGCTTGCGGCTTTGACAATTCCCTCCCTGATTCGAATGACGACAAATCGTCAGAGATAAAAAAGTAGGTCACGTTTCAAACGTGACCTACAGGTTTAATCCAATCTTTGCAGGATATGACTCACTGCTGTTGATGCCGGACCTCCGAGTGACTGGATCAAGGCAGTCTTCGCATTCGGGATTTGATTCGCTTCAGCCTGATCCCGTAACTGGATCACTGCTTCGACAGCCTGATATACACCCGCCGCGCCTCCGGGGAATCCGCGTGCTTTCATGCCGCCCATTGTGGCACAGGGGATTTTGCCTTTTAGTCCGATATCTCCGTTCGCAGCGAGTTTCCATCCCTGACCTTTGATTGCAAATCCAACTGCTTCGAGTTGCAATGCGGCATAGATGCTGAATGTATCATGATATTCAAACAGATTTATATCATCCAAAACAACACCCGCTTGTTTCATGGCTTTGCCTGCCGAGATTTGTGCGGTGTCAAAGTACAACATATCCTTGCGGTCATGCAATGCGAGTGTGCCGGATGCAGAGGCGGAGCCAGCGATCTTCACAAGCGGACTCCCCCAATTTGACGGAAGCAGGTCGGACCGGGTCAGAACGAGCGCGGCAGCGCCATCCGCATTGGGGGCCATGTCGAACATGTTGAGCGGGTCGCTGACGGTTTCCGCTTTGGCGTAGGTTTCACGCTTGATCGCCTTGCGGAACATGGCGGCTTTGTTGGCAACGCCGTTGGCATGTGCGGTGAGGGCAAATCCCGCGAACCCATCCGCAGGGACCTGGTATTCGTGCATGTATCGCTTCATCAAGAGCGCGGCTTGCGCGGTGGGAGTCACCCCCTGTACGGCTTCAAAATCGGAATCGCTTGTTGTCGCGAGAGCCTCATCCACCTCCGGACCGACCTTGTCGGTAAACTTCTCCACGCCGACGACGAGTGCCACATCCACCATGCCGCTTGCTACCGCAAGATAACCCTGTCGCAACGCCGCGCCGCCCGACGCACCCGCGGCTTCAATGGTCACAGCTTCAATGCCAAGCAGACCCGCGTAATCGGCGAGTAACACGCCGAGATGCGCCTGGTTTGATAAATTCGGCGCGAGCATGTTGCCGACGAACAATGATTGCGGTTTAAGCCCGCCTGAATCTTTGACTGCATCCTGAATCGCGGCAAAGGCAAGCTCACGCAAACCAATGTCCCAATGCTCACCGACTTCTGTTTGTCCGATACCTGCGATAACTACGTCTGTCATATTTCTTTTATTCCTCGGTGGTTGAGTAGGGGCGGGGTTTTCCCGCCCCATATCGAAACCACCAATTTCAAGTTGGGTTGTTATTTCTTGTGTACTTGTTATTGCTGGTTTCGATACGCCCATCGCAACGAACGCTCAGGGCTACTCAACCAGCAGATTATTTCTATTTCCACAACTTCCTCATAAACCTGACCTTCTCCACCGTCTGATAACTCCCACCGCCTTCGTGACCGTTGTAGGGATAGACCTTGATGTCCTTTTCGCCAGCCCAGTGATTGTACGCGGCATAGACTGTCGAGGGCGGGCAGACCTGATCCATGAGACCAACGGAGAATAGGGTCTTGGCTTTGGTGCGTGTGGAGAAGTTGACTCCATCGAAATACGAAAGCGTGTTGAAGACCGTATCCACTTTGTCGCGATGGATGTGACAAAACTCTGCGATTTCTTTATATGGATATGTATCAACCAATTCCGTTGCGCGGCGGTAGTGACAGAGGAACGGCACATCGGGCATTGCTGCGACGACGTCCGGGACGAGTCCCGCCGCGGCGATGGTGTTGCCTCCGCCTTGTGAGCCGCCCGTCACTGCGATTTGAGTCGCGTCCACTTCGGGGTGACCGCGCGCCGTGTCAATGGCGCGGACGGCATCTGTGAAGACGCGGCGATAATAGTAATGTTTGGGATCGAGAATTCCTTTGGTCATGCTTCCGGGATAGTGCGCATTACCGCCGTCCGCATATAAATCGGGAGTATCACCTGCTGACCATGAACTGCCTTGTCCGCGCGTGTCCATGACGAAGTGGGCATAGCCCGCGCTTGCCCAGAGCAGCCAGTCAATGGCGAAACTACGTCCACCACCGTAGCCGATGTATTCAACGATGCAGGGAAGTTTGCCTTTGCGTTGACTGGGAAGAATCAACCAGCCCTTGACGGGTAGTCCGCCAAAGCCATTGAACGTGACATCGAAAGTATCCTGCGCGACGAGTCCGTAATCCACTTTTTCGAAGGTTGCGTTGAGTGGATGTGCACGGGCTTCATCAAGCGTGGATTTCCAGAATGAGTCGAAGTCCGCGGGTTCTTCACGAGTGGGGAGGTAGGTTTTGAGTTCGTTGAGAGGGAGGTCGAAGAATGCCATGGTGTTCTCCTTGCTTCCTACGCCGTCCCCGGCGTAGGTGTCCGCCGAGGACGGCGGACAGAGCGTTTATGTTATTTCATCTGCAACTTGCCACGGAATCTCACATACGTTGCGTAATCGATCTCTGTTCGCCGCTTCACGTAATCTTGAGTCTTCGTCGCCAGTCCCGCGCGGGTGGGGGCTTTGTCGGTGACGAGAATATCAAAGGCGTCGGAGCCAGCCCCGGACCCGAAAGAGACCATGAGGATTCGATCCCCAGGCTGGGCAATGTCGAGGATCGCGGTGAGCCCGATCACAGCAGCGCCCGCGTACGTATTCCCGATCACAGGGACCAAAAGCCCGGGTTCGATCTGCTCCATCGAAAATCCGAGTTGACCCGCGACGCGTTGCGGGAACTTCGTATTGGGCTGGTGGAAGACCGCCCACTCGTAATCCCTGGCGGTGGTGCCGGAGGCTTCCATCAGATGCGTGGCGGCTTCGGTGATGTGTTTGAAGTAGGCCGGCTCGCCCGTGAAGCGCATGCCGTGCTCAGGATACTTTTGATATTCGCGCCGCCAGAAATCGGGCGTGTCGGTGACGTACGAATACGAGGCGTTGATGATCGCCAGCGACTCTTCTGAGGGGCCCAGGACGAACGCGGCGCCGCCCGCGCCCGCCGTATATTCGAGGGCATCGCCGGGTTTGCCCTGCGCGGTGTCCATGCCGATCGCCATGGCATAGTGACCCATGCCTGAGCCGACCAGCCCCATCGCGGCGACCATCGCTTCGGTGCCGGCTTTGCAGGCGAATTCCCAGTCCGCGGCTTGCGTGTTGGGGACGGCGCCTATCGCCTCTGCGACCAGGGTGGAGGTTGGTTTCACCGCATAAGGGTGGGACTCAGACCCGACCCACACCGCCCGCAATTCGGTCGGGTCGATCTGGGCGCGTTTCATGGCGTTGCGCGCCGCTTCAATGGACATGGTGATGACGTCTTCATCAAGCCCGGGAACGGCTTTCTCCTTGATGGGGAGTCCGCCTTTGCCGCCTGTCCATACGCGCGCGACTTCCTTCGCGGGCAGACGATAACGCGGCACATATGCGCCGTAGCCAACGATGCCTACCGGTTTGGCGGGTTTGAGGAGGGTGGGGGAGTGTGTGTGAGGGGTTGTCATTTATTCATCTTCCTACATATTCGTTTTCATTATGGAGTGGGAGTAACAAAAACTGGTATGGCTTTGAAGTCTGTACTTTGATATTCTGAAAATAATGTGTAAAAATTCCCAAGGGTTATACCATAGGTTTTTTTCATCGCAACAGAGAGCGTATTTACTCCAAGAGAGCGCCATAGATCGTAATACTTATCTTTGCCCCAATATGTGACAAGTAAGCGGACAGCATACTTACCTTCTCCGTAAATACAGCCTATATTGGGAGCATCGTTGAAGTTGGAAAGTTGTTCAAGAGTGTAATCACATTCAGTCAAAACGTCTTGGCGTTCTGTCGGCTTAATATTCTGGGCAAGTAGTTGTTCCTGGGCAAAGAACGTGGCTCCGCCTTCAGTAAGCCACGCAAACTTGTTGTTTGTTGGACGCCCATTGTTGAGCGATGTTTGTATCAGGTGGTGATATTCATGAAACACAAACTCCTGCCTTTCAGAGGGTTGTGTCCATTGTTTCCACCATTTTCCACCGATATACCACCAGCCCAAACCTGATCCGGTCTCTCCACCGCCTTCTCCTATGCTTCGTCTTACATCATCCAACGTGTCACCGTAGTGATGCGCACGTACATACTCATATTTATCCTGTACAAATTCATCGATATTCATATACACGTGAATTTCCGCCTCGATAGTGACGGGAGAGTCGTTGTTAGCATATTCTATATACTCGTTGATCAACTCCTGATCTTTTTGAGTTGCGCCACAATAATAATATAGGCTGATCTTATTCAGGATTACCGGTTCTATTATTTCCGGGCAGGGTGTTGGGCTGGGCTTGGGAGTGATTGTGGGTCTTGGTGTCTTGGTCAGAGTTGCGGTAGGTAGTGGCGAATCTGTTTGCGTTGATAGACTGGTTGGCGCGATTTCAGGAAAATTCGCCGTCTTCGGAGAGCCGCAAGCGGAAAATAGGATTGAGAAGAGAAATATAGTGGCTAGAACTTTATACATTCTTTAATTCTGATTGATATACCAAAACTTTGACATCAACCCTGCCTGCCTGAAAATCTCTGCAACCTGTTCAGTGCGGACTAAAGTCCTGCCTCAGTGCGTGGAAGTCACTTCGACGGGCTCAGTGCGTCGCCTGCGGGCTGATGAGCGAGTCGGCTGGAAGCCGACTTTCATGAACTGAGGCAGGGATTTATCCCATGCCGATTCGTTACACATACCAAAACGCTGACGTCAAATCTGCCTGCTTGAAAATTTCTGCAGCCTGTTCGGTGCTTCGTCCATGATAATCCAGGGACAGGCGGTCCTGATACCACAACTTTGAAAGCTCCCAAACCTGATTGATGGTAAGAATTTCTCCACGGTTGAGATCCTTCCGCTTGCACCATACATCAATCCATTCTTCCGACTGGAAGAGAAGCATAGTAGCTCAAGTGAAGACCAGGTCATCGTACCAGCGGGCGAAGGGGATGGGGAAGTGGATTATTAATTGGTCCCTAAGGGATGCTGCGCGATGGTTGGTAATTTGGTCGTTTCTTATTTCTATTCTCACTATTTCATTGCTTTCTGTACAAACGGCTTCGATGACTGCGTCACTATGAAGCGTGGCGGGGATGCCAAGCATATCCCAGGCGCAGTTGGCGTAATAGGTCCTGCCGTTGGCATGGACTTTGAATTCCGTCGGAATCCCTGAGAACGGGTTTACCATGCGGACCGTCAAGGTATCAGGCTCGAGGAAGAAGGCATGGCGGTTGTGTAATTCATTGTAGTATTCACCTGCTTCTTCGGCTGAGATGTTAAAGTGCGTTGCAGTCTCTTCTACACTCGGCGCGTGGGTGATGTCCGCGAAGTGGTTGTAGACGAAATGTCGGATTTGCCAGAGAAGATTATCGTTCATGGTTATGTAGGGGCGACGTCTCGTCGCCCTGTAACCTGTAAATATTTCGTTTCATTGAAACAACAAGGGCAGGTGGACCCTGCCCCTACGCCTGCAAATTTTTCAAAATCTCGTCCGCGCGGTCAATGCGGACAACTTTCTCGACGACCATCTGTGCAGCGACTTTTTCAATGAGTTCACCAGTTGCGCCTGCGGCGATGGCGACCTGACGTGCGTGTAGCGACATATGTCCGCGCTGGATGCCTTCAGTGGCGAGGGCGCGTAGCGCGGCCATGTTTTGGGCGAGTCCCACCGAGACGATGATCTCAGCGAGTTCGGACGCAGTCAACACGCCCATGAGTTTGACAGCAGCTTGCGCGGCAGGGTGGACTTTGGTCGCGCCACCGACGATTCCGACCGCCATTGGCATTTCGAGCGTGCCGACTAGGTTGCCATCCTTGTCCTTGCCCCAGGTGGATAGCGAAGTGTACCTTCCTGAACGTGCGGCGTAGGCATGTGCGCCGGCTTCTATCGCGCGCCAGTCATTGCCTGTGGCGATGACGACCGCGTCCACGCCGTTCATGATGCCTTTGTTGTGAGTAGCGGCGCGGTAAGGGTCCGCGGCGGCGAAGGCGTAGGCTTCAATGATCCCATCGCGAACTTTTTCGCCGGAGAAATCGCCAAATGCCAACTCGTTGACAGGGATCGTGCAACGTACGCGTGCCAGGCGATGATCTGCCAAATTGGACAGGATTCGCAAGTGAACACGTCCGCCAGTGATCGCTTCGACCATAGGGGCCAGGCGTTCGCAGGCTGTGTTCACTGCATTTGCGCCCATCGCGTCACGCACGTCATAAATGAGATGAATGACCAGGAATGAGCCGATGGGAGAATCGTTAATAACGCGGACTTCCAGGTTGCGCGCGCCACCGCCGAATTTCTTGAGCACAGGGTCGACGGAATCCGCTTCGGCAATCAGTTCATCGCGATGTTCCAAAATGGAAAGCTGCGCCAGATGAACATTGGTCAGATCAAGTATTTGCATTTGTCCGATCATGTGCGGTTCCGTTGTGGTAGCCTGGAATCCGCCACCTGCACGGGCAAGTTTTGCCATGAAGGAAGCACCTGCGACAACGGATGGCTCTTCGAGAGTCATGGGAACGAGCACATCCTTGCCATTGACCATGAAGTTCAATGCGATTCCAAGCGGCAGGCTGTATAGACCGATGACATTCTCGATCATATGGTCAGCGGCTTCGGGGGAGAGTCCGCCTGTGGTAAACGGGAGCAGGATTTCGGGAGTCTGAAGCGACGCCTCCGTTAATTTGGCGCGGCGTTCGTCGAGGGTCATGTTATAGAATCCAGATATACGGGAGTTTGTCATGTTGTAACCTTTGATAAATATTTTATTCTTATCTTCTGCCAAAATCTATCACATTTTATGAGATAATAGCAGAGAGGTGTCTTTGTTATGCTCCTGACTCGTGAACAATTACAGGAACGCTTAATTGCGTTGCATCAAGCCAGCCTGGAACTGGTGAAGGATGTTTCGTTAGATCATTTGCTTGAACGGATCGCGGAACTGGCTTGCGAACAGGCTGAAGCCCGTTATGCTGCGCTCGGGGTTTTGGACGATCACGGCAAACTAGTGAAGTTTATTTCTGTTGGCATGACAGACGATGAGATTAAAAGGATGCCGCATCCACCCGTTGGGAAGGGGTTGATCGGTGAGTTGATGGATGCAGCTGCGCCTCTCCGCGTACCTGTGATTCAGAAACATCCAAAATCTGTGGGCTTTCCTCCAAACCATCCGCCGATGGTTTCGTTTTTAGGTGTGCCGATATTGGCAGCGAATCGGCAACTGGGTCAGATCTATCTTACGGAGAAGATCGGTGACCCGGAATTTACATCAGATGACGAAAAGATCATCCAGATGCTTGCTGCCTATGCAGTGGCGGCGATCCAAAACGCCCAATTACACGAGAATACGCGCCGTTTGGCTGTACTTGAAGAGCGTGAACGCATTGGAATGGACTTGCATGACGGCATCATTCAGTCCATTTATGGGGTTGGGTTGTCGCTTGAAAGCGTGTTACATTCCATGGAAGATGACCCAGCCGATGCAAAAGATCGAATTCAGCGTTCGATCGGGGGATTAAGTCAGGCGATCCGTGATCTTCGTGCTTACATTATGGACTTAAGACCCCGCCAAATGGGAACTGATGGCTTGATGAGCGGTGTGAAAAGCCTGATCAATGAATTTCGTGCCAACACACTCGCAAAAGTGAAGCTTTCAGGACCTGAAAATGATATTTTGGACTTACCTCAACTCCACTCTTTGGCGTTGTTTCATATCTGTCAGGAGGCTTTGGCAAACGCTGCGAAGCATGCGAAGGCAAAAAATGTTCAAATCTCGCTCTGGTCAACCGAGGAACGCGTGTTGATGGAGATCCATGATGATGGAAGGGGCTTTGAAGTGGAGAAAATGAGCACCACCATTGGCCATGGGCTCGCCAATATGCAAACGCGTGCTCACTCAGCAGGCGGTGATATTGATATTTCATCGGTTATTGATGAGGGTACGACCATACTTGCATGGGTTCCGCGCGGCGCGCGCTGATAAACCCATTGGAAAAAGAATTTATTTACGATTGAATCACGAGATTCAGAGTTTCAAAAAAACGAATCTGAAAAGTTCCATCACGCGTTTCTTTAACAACAAGCTTCCATATTTGTGGATGTACTCCAAAAATCGTTAAAGAACCCCATATGTGGGGGCGCAAAACAGTCTCTACGTGTACATGGCTGAAACGTGTGTTCTAGAAAAAAAACTTTATTTGAACCTTTACGCGGAGAATCTTTAACATTGAGTGACCTTAAAAAAACGAAAGTTTTTAAACTAGCGTAGGCTTTGCGTGTTGTTATTTTCATAATGTATCTGCTAGAATGTATGCACGCTGATTAATGGATGTGGTGATAGATACCCTCCACAAGTCCCTGTGAGACTTAATAAATAATTTCATAAGTTTATAAATAGCCGCTGACAAAGCGGGTTAATTCGACATACGCTTTTGATGTCGCAACGGAGCAATGTATGAACGCTGAACAAGCATGGCAATCGGTACTTGGGCAACTTCAAATGGAAATGCCGCGCGCCTCCTTCGATACCTGGGTGCGCGACACCAAACCAGTTTCGTATAAGGATGGAACGCTGACCGTTGGTGTTCGCAATGCTTATGCCCGTGATTGGCTCGATAGCCGCCTTGCAAGTACTGTAAGCCGTCTGCTTCTTGGAATTATGAATGCCAGTGTTTCTGTGAACTTTATCGTAAATGGCAATGAGATCGAACCCATTGTGGATGAAACGCATCATCATCAGCCGGAACCCTTCGATCACGGCTATGCCAGTCAGGGCGGGCCTGTCCCGGCTTACGAGCAGCCTGCGCGCCACTCGAGCATGAATCCGCGCTACATCTTCGATACGTACGTTGTTGGCTCTGGCAATCGGCTGGCACATGCCGCCTGTCTCGCAGTTGCAGAGAAACCCGCCCGGGCATACAATCCGCTTTTCCTCTATGGGGGCGTTGGGCTTGGAAAAACCCACCTGCTTCACGCGATTGGCAATGCCTGCCATCAACGCGGCTTGAACGTGCTCTACGTTTCTTCAGAAGAATTCACCAACGATATGATCAATGCCATCCGCACGCATACGAACCAGGCTTTCCGCGAGAAATATCGCTCTGCCGATGTGTTGCTTGTGGATGATATCCAGTTCATTGCCGGCAAGGAATCCACACAGGAGGAATTCTTCCATACTTTCAATACACTGCATGGACAGGATAAGCAGATCATCGTTTCTTCTGACCGTCCGCCCAAGTCTTTGAATACGTTGGATGAACGCCTACGTTCCCGGTTTGAATGGGGGCTAACTGCCGATATCCAGCCGCCTGATCTTGAGACGCGTCTCGCCATCTTGCGCTCCAAAGCAGAGCGGACTGGTCGCCAGATCTCCGATGACATTTTGGAAAGTATTGCCCGCCGTGTCCAATCCAATATCCGTGAATTGGAAGGTGCGCTCAACCGCATCCTTGCTTTCGCCGATTTGAGTGGTTCGTCCCTGACGCCGAATCTTGTCGAAGTGGCGCTTGCCGATCTATTGCCGCAACGCAGCGATATAGCTCCTGGAAAGATCATCGAATTGGTTGCAAAGGAGTGGCATACCTCCGTTGAAGCCCTGCTTGGTCGCGATCGCTCACAAAAGATCGCCCAACCGCGACAGGTTGCCATGTACCTGCTGCGCAAAGAGACCGACGCCTCTCTCCCGCAAATCGGTGAAGTGCTGGGTGGGCGTGATCACACAACTGTGATGTACGCCATCCAGAAGATCGCCGGCGATATCGAAACAAAAGCAGACCTGCGGAAGCGCGTCGTCAGTGTCAAACAGCAGTTATATGGCCAGGCGGCAGTGATTTAGTTGATAAAATTTTTTATGCGGAAATGCTCATTCGGGGCAGGTTTAGGCATGTGAAGAACACTACTCAACCCTCGTCCCGAATGAGCATTTAAAGGGGAGAATCGATTCATTTAGCGGAATCAATTTCGGCCTCGTTCGAGGCGTTCTTTCCGAATCCTGTGTTATAATTTTGCTGTGGCGCGGAAGCGCCACACATCTTGCCTGGGACGGGCATTGAGCGTCCTTGAGCGGGTCACCTATTCCCGCTAAACTCATTCCACTTGGCGCCAGGAAGAACTGCGCGTTGAGAGTGGAAATGTAAGGAGAAATAAATGGCTGTAATTTCTATGAAAGCCCTGCTTGAGAGTGGCGTTCACTTCGGACACCGCACCAACAAGTGGGACCCCCGCATGAAACCGTACATCTTCACGGAACGTAACGGTATTCACATCATTGACCTGCAACAAACTTCCAAGCTGTTGAACCACGCGTACAATGTGATCCGCGATGCTGTGGCTAATGGCGGGACAATATTGTTCGTTGGTACGAAGCGCCAGGCACAGGAAACTGTTGCTGAAGAGGCGACTCGCTGTGGCATGCCTTATGTCACCGAGCGCTGGATGGGCGGTATGTTGACCAATTGGTCCACCATGAATGCCCGTATCCAGGAACTTGCGCGCCTTGAGAAAATGCGCGATAACAATGAACTGGACCGTCTAACCAAGAAGGAAGGTCTGATGATTGGTCGCCAGATCACGCGTCTCACAACCCGTCTCTCGGGTACGCGCACCATGAAGCGACGACCCGATCTGATCTTCATCATTGATGTTGGGCGCGAAATTTCCGCAGTTCATGAGGCAAACCTTCTCAATATACCCATCGTGGCGATGGTGGACACAAATTGCGATCCCCAGGGTGTTGATTATGTGATCCCGTCCAACGACGACGCGATTCGTGCAATCAAGTTATTGGTTGCCAAGGTTGCGGATGCCGTGCTTGAAGGCAAGGCAATGCGCAAGGAAGAAGATGCTGAAGAAAAACCCGCTGATCAAGCCAAAATCAGGTCTGAGAAGACTGCCCGCAAAGCCCCTCGCGTTGTGGAAACTGATGATGAAGTGGAAGACAAGGCTCTCCTAGGCGAAGCCACTTTAGCCAAGATGAGTGCCGCACGCGAAGATGTCCCTGCCCCCGCCGCCATTGAAGCTGCACCCAAGCCTGTTGAAGAGACTCCCAAGCCAGATGAAAAACCTGCTGAAAACGCAGAAAAAGATGCTCAGTAATTCAAGGATAGTTAAGGAACGATGACAATATGGAAATCACGACTGAAATGATCAAGGAATTGCGTGCTGCGACCAATGCAGGTATTTTGGATTGTCGCAAGGCACTTACTGAAGCTGATGGCGATTATCAAAAGGCAGTGGACTGGCTGCGTGAAAAAGGCATGGCAACCGCAGCCAAGCGCGCGGACCGCGAAGCCTCACAGGGCGTAGTGGAACTTTACTCACATGGTGGTGGCCGTGTAGGCGTAATGGTCGAAGTGAATTGCGAAACGGATTTTGTGGCCCGCTCTGAAAAGTTCCGTGAACTGGCTCATGAACTTGCGTTGCAGATCGCCGCGTCGGCGCCGCGCTACCTCAAAGTGGAGGATATCCCGGCGGAAGTCCTGGAGCATGAGGCAGAAATCGCCCGTGCTCGTGCCAAAGAGGAAGGCAAGCCCGAGAACGTCACTGAAAAGATCGTGCAGGGACGCCTCGAAAAGTTCAAGGATGAAGTTGTCCTATCGCGGCAGGCATACATCCGCGATGAGACCATCACGGTGGAGAAGCTGATCCTTCAAACGGTGGCAGCCATTGGTGAGAATGTGATCGTGCGCCGCTTCCAGCGCTGGGAGTTGGGCGAGAGTCTTAACGGTTAATATTGAAATGACCAACCTGCGGGTTGGTCATTTTTATAAAGGAGACACACATGGCCGATCTGAAATACAAACGAATATTGCTCAAGCTGAGTGGGGAGGCGTTGGGGGGAGAAGGTGGTCTCGGGATTAATGTAAGTGAAGCGGAGGTCATTGCCAGCCGTGTCAAGGAAGTTTATGACATGGGAGTGGAAGTTGCGTTGGTGATCGGCGCGGGAAATTTGTGGCGCGGAAGACAGGGACTGGAACGCGGCATGGACCGGGCTACCGCTGATTACATGGGTATGCTCGGCACTGTGATGAATGCTCTGATCGTCATGGATGCTCTGGAGCGCGCAGGGGTCTATACACGAGTCATGTCTGCCATTGAGATGCGTGCCATCGCCGAGCCTTATATTCGTCGCCGCGCCATCCGTCATCTGGAGAAGGACCGCGTGGTCATTTTCAGTGCCGGGACGGGGAATCCGTATTTTTCGACGGACACCGCCGCGGCCTTGCGTGCCACAGAGATCGGAGCGGATGTGGTGATCAAAGCAACCAAAGTGGATGGTGTTTATGACTCGGACCCGAAAATGAATCCGGGTGCTACAAAATTCGAGCACATGACGCATATTGACTTTTTGAGCCGCCGTCTGACCGTAATGGATAGCACGGCTGTCACTTTGTGCATGGAAAACAACCTTTCCATCCTTGTGCTGAATTTTTGGGATGTAAATGCACTGACCAGTGCTTTGCGTGGGGAGGCAGTCGGCACGTTGGTTAGTTCATAACTTGGAATTTTTGAATAACAGGAGAGTGCGAACTCTCTTGTTTTAATTTTGAGAGTCTATCTCGTTTTTTCAAAACCTCTCATGGATCGGCTTTCATGTAGCGTTTTTTGTAGTTTTGGTGTATCCTTAACATCAAGAATATTTCACATATCAGGAGACTGTGGTGATAAAAGATATCCTTAACAGCGCTGAAGCTCGTATGCGCAGTGCAATTCAAGTCCTTCATGATGACCTTGCCACCATCCGCACAGGACGCGCGAGCCCAAGTCTGGTTGAAAAAATGCCGATCGAATACTATGGATCCCCCACGCCTTTGATGCAATTGGCTTCGATCAGCGTTCCCGAACCGCGCACGTTGATGATCAAGCCCTTTGACGCGACCACGATCAAAGCGATCGAAAAAGCGATTCAAACCTCGGACCTGGGGCTGAATCCCAATAATGATGGCAAGGTCATCCACCTCAATCTGCCTCCACTTAATGAAGAAAGGCGGCGGGACCTGGTAAAACATGTGCATCATCGCCTGGAGGAGGCGCGCATCGCAGTCCGTAATATCCGCCGCGATTCACACAACGATATGCGGGATTTCGAAAAGGAAAAGCTGATCTCGGAGGATGAACTGAAACGCGGCGAGGAAGATTTGCAGAAACTGACCGACAAATTTATCGAAGAGATCGCCCAGCACGGCAAAACCAAAGAAGCAGAGATCATGGAAGTCTAATATGTCATTGCGAGGAGGGCTTTAGCCCGACGTGGCAATCAATGATTGAGTCGGAGATTGCCACGTGGCGCCTCGGCACCACTCGCAATGACGGGTGTCTTATTCATGAAAAATTCGTCCAACAATATCCCTGCTGATAAACTGCCTCGTCATGTTGCCATTATCATGGATGGTAACGGGCGTTGGGCGCTTTCACGTGGTTTGCCGCGCCTTGCAGGACACAAAGCAGGAACCGAAAATCTTCGTCGCGTCATTCGCGCAACAGCAGAGTTTGGTGTAAAGTACCTCACCATTTACGCCTTTTCCACCGAGAATTGGGGGCGTCCGCCGGAAGAAGTTAAGGGTCTCCTATATATCCTCGAGGATGTGATCGACCGCGAACTGGCTGAATTGCATAAGGAGGGCGTCCAATTGCGTCACATTGGGCGGTTGGAAAGGCTTGCTCCCACACTCCAGGAAAAGGTAATGGATGCGGTTGAATTGACGAAAAACAATGACCGCCTGGTTGTGAATGTGGCATTCAATTATGGCGGCCGTGACGAGATCGTTAATGCCATTCAGCATATTATGAAGGATGGCATCCCTCCGGAGGAAGTGACGGATGAATTGGTGAGTCGTTACCTCTATACGGCGGGAGTCCCTGACCCTGACCTCATCATTCGCACGTCGGGAGAATTACGTATTAGCAACTTCCTGATCTGGCAGGCGGCATATTCAGAATGGTATGTTACTCCGACCTATTGGCCTGATTTCGATAAGGAAGAATATCGCCGGGCTTTGGAAACCTTCGCCCAGCGTGACCGCCGGTATGGAAAAGTCTCATCCAATGAGTATGAGGCATCCAGTGCTTAGGCGCACGCTGACTTCCCTTGCCCTGGCTGCAGTTGGTTTGCCGGCGATCATTTATGGTGATGTATATTATTTTCTATTGATGACGCTCTTTTTAGTGGGCGCAGCATGGGAATATGTGCAACTCTTTCGCGCGGTTAAGTTTGAACCTGATCAAACCCTCACGGTGGGAGGCGTGCTGGCAATTGCCGCAGCACGCTTCTTTCTTAATAAATATGCAATTTCAGATGCGATTATGCCCCTGTTCGTTGTGCTTATTCTCCTTGCAATGACCGTGCATCTGATTGCTTTTGAGCGCGGCCGTGATCAGGCCGCGCTTGATTTTAGTGTAACGGTGGCAGGTATTGTTTATATCGGCTGGCTTGGATCGTATCTGATTGATCTGCGCTACCTGCCGCAGGGTATCTGGTGGTTGATGTTAATCCTGCCAATCATCTGGGCTGGTGATACAGGTGCGTATTCAATTGGTGCGGTATACGGAAAACACAAAATGGCTCCCCGGCTCAGTCCCAAGAAAAGCTGGGAGGGGTATTTTGCGGGTGTTTTCACTTCCGTGTTGATCGGCGCATTCTTTTCATATGCTTTTTCGTCCCTGGGGCCGAAGCCTCTAGGCGGCTTGATCGATCCGATACAGGGCGGGTTGTTGGGTCTCTTCATCGGAACACTTGCCCCGCTTGGCGATCTTGGAGAGAGCATGTTCAAACGTCAGGGCGGGCTTAAGGATTCAAGCAATATCTTTCCGGGCCATGGTGGTTTTCTTGATCGCATCGACTCATGGATCTGGGGCGCGGTGATCGGCTTTTTCATAATTCAATTCTTCATCCTATAACGGAGAGCGAATGGACTACAACACTGACCCTACTCGTAATCTTGCGCTTGAGTTGGCGCGCGTAACCGAAGCCGCGGCAATGGCGGCAGGTCGCTTTATGGGACGCGGTGACAAAGAGGGGGCGGACCAGGCCGCGGTCAACGCGATGCGGATTGTCCTCCAAACAATCGAAATGAAGGGAGTCATTGTGATCGGTGAGGGCGAAAAGGATAACGCGCCCATGCTTTACAACGGCGAGAATGTGGGAAACGGTTCTCCCCCGGAAGTGGATGTTGCGGTGGACCCAATTGACGGGACCCGCCCTTTGGCGTTTGGCCGTTCGAACTCCCTGGCGACGGTTGCTCTTTCCCCGCGCGGGACGATGTTCGACCCGGGTCCATTTGTCTACATGAATAAACTTGCGGTTGGACCGGAAGCAAAAGGCAAGATCAATATTGAGGCTTCGATCACCGATAACCTGAAGGCAATTGCAAAAGCCAAGGGTCGCTCTGTGGAAGATCTGACTACGATCATCCTTGACCGCGACCGTCATATTGAAATGATCGCCGAGATCCGCAGGGCGGGCGCGCGTATCCGCCAGATTCCGGATGGTGATGTTGCCGCGGCGCTGATGACTGCCTGGCCTGATTCAGGTGTGGATGTATTGATCGGCATCGGCGGAACGCCTGAAGGTGTGATCGCAGCCTGTGCCTTGCGCGCCATGGGAGGCGAGATACAAGGCAAGTTATTTGCGCGTGATGCGGATGAGTTACGGCGCGGACACGAAGCAGGTTATGATTTTGACAGGATCATTACGATGGATGATCTTGTCTCATCTGAAGACGTCTTCTTTGCCGCGACCGGTATCACAGATGGAGAGTTGCTGAAAGGTGTGCGGTATTTTGGAGACGGTGTGCGAACCGATTCACTGGTGGTGCGCGGTCTGACTGGCACGGTGCGCCAGATCATTGCAACGCATAGCATGGAGAAACTGCATCACTTCAGCGCGATCAAATATTAGTATCTGATGTTACGCACCGTCCCGAAGGTTTAAACGACTCAGGAGGATTTTCATAGAAACCTTCGGGACGTTTTGTGTAAGGTGAGTTAGTATTAACATCGTATGCTGGCTTGACATCACTATACCTTGCACGTATAATCTCGGTCGCTTTCCTCGATAGCTCAATTGGCAGAGCGAGCGGCTGTTAACCGCTAGGTTCCTGGTTCGAGTCCAGGTCGAGGAGCTTTTGACGAAAAAAATTGCCTTTAGCTATTTTGCTAAGGGCAATTTTTGTTATATACTAGAAATATCTTCTTGAATGGGAAGGATAATACTATGCAAAAGATTGCCTACATTTTAGGTGCAGGTTTTTCAAAACCGCTTGGTTTGCCGATTATGTCTGATTTTATAGACATGGCAAAAGACCTTTATTCCCGTGATAGCCAAAAATATAGCTACTTTTCAGATGTTTTTAGATTCATTCATGATGATTTAGCTTGGGTGAAAACAGTGTATGAAGCCGACTTAAATAATATTGAAGAGGTCTTATCAATTCTAGAAATGCTCCACATTTTAGACAAGGTTAGGGAAAAGGCAGTTATTGAATATAAGAGATTTCTTAGCGATGTTATAGATTACTACACGCCCAAATTTAATATGCCTTCTAATCTTACAAGAATTGAGCGGGGCGATTACTTATCAGATGAGGAACTGTTACATACTATCGCTCGTACGAGAGCCAGAAATATCCAGGCTCAGGCATCTAATTTTTATTTTCCAAGCAGTTTGATAAAAAATTATATCTATTTTGTCTTAGGTCTCTTTAATGCAAAACTTGAAACAACATCAGTTGAAAAAGCTCTGCGAATTACTTGTACATCGATTGAGAATCCATATGCAGAATACTCTATCATTACCTTGAATTATGACCTTATCTTAGAAAAGATTGCCTCTTTTTTATCGAATTTCGCAAAAGGAAAGGAGATCCGATTTTCAAGCGGTGGGGCTACAGATAAGTTTCCAGTCATTGCCCATCTTCATGGAAGCGTTGATCATCAAAATATCATTCCACCAACGTGGCAAAAAACTATCGATAAAACTATTGAAGAAGATTGGCAAACTGCTTATGACAGGCTAGGTTCTGCTAACCATATCCGAATTATTGGTTACTCCTTGCCCATTACCGACTCTTATATTCGCTATTTGCTCAAGGCAAGTATTCTAAAGAATAACGAACTAAAATCAATAAACGTACTTTGTTTAGATAGGTGGGGAACGATAAAAAAAAGATATGATGAGTTCATAAAATTGCCCCCTGAAAAATATCAATTCTTAGATACAGACGTAACTAGTTACTTAGCAAGTGCGGCGGATCGAGTCGTACAGGGTCTCTTAATGGATGATGCGCCTAAACTCTTTTCAAGTGATTGGGTTAATCCCTTTCTGCCGAAGTCCTAATAATCCAAAATTAGCCTATAGGTATAACTAAATATTGTACTTATTGTTTTACTTTTCGTTTCTCCATCCATATTAAGAATTCTTTGAATAAATCAATAACATTTTGATTCTCATTATCAAGCTGTTTTTCCTTTCCCAGTAATTTAATTCGATTTTGTACTTCCCCATCATTCAAGTTTGAATAGAACTCATCAGTAATTTCAATGTTGGCGTGCATAATGTTCATACTAACAGCTTTATAGTCAGCAATACTTTCAGAATTTGCTAACCCGTATTAAATATGTCCATGCCTGAATTTATGGGGAGAGTGATAAAGCAAACCAACACTTTCTATCCAAGTTTTATATGTGTGAAATTCTGACTAAAGCGGGAAATTTTCTAAACATCAATCGAGTATGTTACAAATTCCTGGGATACTTGAATCTTTGCTTTGGATTTGTTGTATACTGAAAGTGAAATCTTTCTCAATTTGAAGGATCGGAGGAGTGATTATGAACAACGCGCCGGCTCGAGTGTTTGGGATGCTGGTATGGCTGGGAGTGCTTGCTGTTGCTGGATCAGTTGTCTTGACCCTTACTGCTGCTCGAGTGGGGGAGCACAAATCAAGCACCTATGGCGCTGCCTACACCCAGTTCCAGAATTCGTGGGGTGGTGAGATTGCCCTTGTGCCGCCTCAGTTTGGACTTTGGCGAACATACACGGTTTCGGAATATAACAAAGACTCCAAAAAATATGAGGATGTGGAGAAAAATGAGTGGATTCCTCTCATACCGAGATCCATAAAAATTGATTCCACCGTGAACTATGGGGAACAGGAACGCGAATTGCTCATTTTCAATGCGTTTGAAGCACAAAACACAGAGTCTCATGTTGTTGCCAACACAACTGATTATTCCGGCGAGTTGTGGATGAAAGTTACCAAACCGGAAAATGCAAACCTGATGTACGACTATAGGATTGTGCTTCCGTCGGAGAACGATCTGATCATACGTCCCATCATGGATAAGGAATTCCTTTTGCTGCCCAATATGGCTAAAGGTGAACAGAAGGAGATTGTCGTTACTTACACAACGAAGGGAATGGATATTTTCAAATACAATCTTTCGGCATTTCAAGACAGTGTCATAGAGGGTCTACAGGCAAACGTCAAACTCAATACGGATGAGTTTGAAATTTATCGATTCGGATTGCCGCATACAACGGATATCACCTCTACAGGAGCGACCATTCAATTTATCATGGATGATTTTTCCACGACGCAGGACCTGGGTGTTACATTCATTTCAAAGCAGAGATATTTGGATCAAATACAGAGTCTAATGAATTACTCGCCGATATCGCTGATCCTTTTCCTGGTAGTGATCTTCTTCTTCTCGCAGATCTACGCCATAAAATTCAACCCGTTCCATTATCTCTTCCTTGCCATGATAGACGTGTTTTACTATTTGTTTGTTGCCTATTTGGTGCGTTTCATTGGCATCGTTCCCACGTTTGGTATATCAATCGTGCTTACAGCAGCCATGTTCCTTCTCTACTGCCCCAATGTATTTGGATGGCGGTTCGCCAGCCGGGTGGCGGGCGTGTACCTGTTCCTGTTGACGGTCATCTTCTCGTTGATCTTCATGATGCCCATCGTCCGTGGACTGTTGTTTGTGATCCTGATCTTCCTGGTTTTTATGTCGATCATGAGTTTTGTCAGCCGCTCGGATATTTCAAAGTGGCCGATTGTAAGTGGTTAAGGATATACTCCCAATAGACCAGTGATATGGATTTTGGTCAAGGATTAAATACAAGGGACGGTGAGACTCTCGCCGTCTTTTTGTTTAATGTTCAGAGAGTGTTGTGTGCCGCTTTTACATAGTGCCGCACGCATATTTGACATGAGTATCTAAACTCAGAGTAGGAAAATCTACCTGCCATTTATTCAAAAAGTTTAGTAAATTATGAGACAAGCGGTAGTTTTTATTAAGCAACCTGCGCGATACTTTTCACCATGACACGAAAAGGGAACATTTTGCCTTGCGTGAAAGTCCTGAAGATAAGGAGGCTTCCATGAAATATTTAACTACCTTCACGATGATTCTCGTGGTGTTCCTCTCTGCCTGTGTACCGGTCAATTCTGGGAGCGGCATATCCACACCTGTGGAAATGACTGCGGAGGTGAGCACGGTAATTGCTGAGCCTGTGGGAACCCCCGGTACACAAGCTCCCATCCCTACACCGGAACCACCAACTGCCATCCCAACACTTCCCTCTGCTCTTTCTCCCACAGAGTTGAAATATCATGTGTTGGATGAATTTCCAGACTTCTTTTTCTGCGATCCCGATTACTATCCGATCGCCCGCGAAGATGAATTGGTCCTTGCCCGACAACGATTCCCTGAATTGCAAGCCAATCAGGATGAGTTTCAAAGGATCTTGAATCATAATGGATTGGGTGGATCAACCACTTTCACCGACGATAAGAAATTGCTCATCTATCGCGAACACAAGAAACTAAACGCGGTTTACTTTGAATTGACCGGAGATAAATACCAGTTTCAATTGCAAACCGGAACGGAAGGACAACAGGGATCCTTCATTACAGGGACAATTGATGGCAATGGCTCGATCGATATCCAGAAACGCGATCCCAGCTTCCCTGCATGTCCCATTTGTCTTTCCTCAGGGACTCTGATTGACACGCCGCGCGGACCTGTCGCTGTGGAAAATTTATATATTGGCGACCCGGTCTGGACGGCGGATGAAGCGGGCGAACGCGTGTCCGCGATCATTTTGAAGGTCGGGAGTATGAATGTTCCTGAAGACCATCAGATGATTCATATTGTCTTGAATGACGGACGTGAACTCTGGGCGTCTCCGGGTCACCCAACCGCGGATGGACGAACATTGGACAACCTCAAAGTAGATGGCCTAATAGATGGCGCGCGCATAACATTGATCGAGCGGTTGCCTTATAATGGAACTGCTACATTTGATCTCCTGCCCTCTGGTGATACAGGCTTCTATTGGGCGAATGGAATATTGATGGGTAGTACGCTGGCGAAACCATAAATATTTATGATCAGGTTTCGAATTTAAGGCTTGTGTTGGAATGAAGACTCAAACATGGGTCTTCATTTTTTTAAATAGCGATGACATGGCAGGCCCCGGTAAACTTAAGATTGTTTTTGATCTCTCACTTTGCTATAATGACATCGACCTCACAAAAGGAGAATCCATATGCAATCGTTCAGTTTCAATGATGCGATCCGTTTCAGGCTGGCGACTCAGCAGGAGGATACGGGCGCGAAGATACAAGTATTCCTTGGCGTTTTCGTCGGCGTCCTCCTGCGCTGGTTGTACGGTGTCGTTGTGGATGTGATCAAGGGTGGTCCCTGGAACTTTGGAAACCTTTCGGTCATTATTGCCCGCTTCGTGGTTGCCCTGATCGCGACCATCTTCGTCTTTTCAGGATACTGGCAGAAAGTGAAAGACCAGCCCGCCAGTATGCGCTTTTTGAATTCACTGGCCTATGGCGTTTCAATCGACGCTCTTGTCGGTCCGTGGACTTACTAGGAGGAGAACCAAATGAACTCTTTCATCTTCAATGACGCGATCCGATTCAGGCTGGCAACGCAACAGGAGGATACCAATGCCAAAATACAAGTGTTCATTGGTGTATTTCTGGGCGTTATCCTGCGTTGGATCTATAGCATCGCTGTGGACGTGATCAGGAATCAAGCTCCCTGGTGTTTTGGAACATTGACCGGAATCCTGATTCGCCTTGCGATTGCCCTGGTCACAACCTTCTTTGTTTTCTCAGGGTACTGGCAGAAGGTGAAAGACCAGCCCGCCAGCATGCGCTTCTGGAATTCGCTGGCTTATGGTATTACGATGGATGTGATTGTGAGTTCCTGGATACCATCCTCCTGTTAGCAAATTACAATTAAATCAAAAGAGAGAAGGTTTGCGCCTTCTCTCTTTTAGGTTCATTGGATTTATTCGCTCTTCTCGCTGCTTTTCGTTTCACTGCTCTTTGATTCGCTGGATTTACTTTCTTCCTTCGTTTCCGACTTGCTCTCACGAGGCTCGCTCCCTGATGGGGATCTATGGTCGGTCGCATAAAACCCCGAACCTTTAAAGATGATCTTGGTAGGAGTGATCACTTTCCTCAATGATTTTTTGCGGCACTCGGGGCAGATCTTCAAAGGCGCATCATGAAAAGATTGATGTCTCTCGAATTGCACACCACACGAGTCGCAACGATAGGTATAAACTGGCATTTCGTACTCCTTGCTTTTGAAATAGCGTGGGCATTATAGCGCGCCTAGGAATTGAAGGCAAGGGCAATAACCTGTAAAGTACGGCGAAAATGATAAACCGAAACTTTGCTTTTGCCCGATAATAGCCACAACTATATTTGGGAATTATAGCAGGAAGCAGTAAGAATTTCGTTAACGGATGCCGCTGTCGTAATTCACAATGATCTCCGTGTATATGCCCACCTCAACAATAAATGACTGGTCGCTCGCAAACGGCATCACATTTGGGGACTCCGGATGCAGGATATATTCCCCCGGTGCAAGCGGGATTCTGAATCTGCCGTTTTCATCCGTTTGGACTTGTACGATCTTTCCACCATCGGTGCTGTTGACCGTTAAAGTGGCTTGATACGGCTGGTCAGGGCATTCCTGCCCCTCCTGTACAACGGGACACATCGGACCGATCCGTACCTGTCCTTCGATTCCGCTATCGGTTGGCGTGGGATCAATGGATGAGCATGCTGAAAGGGTAATCGCGAGCGCTACAAGGATTCGTTTGAACATATTCAGACTCCTCTCATCATGAGATGCGCGCAGGTGATGGAAATTTCCTTATGGCCTGGGCGTCCATGTTGAGGTGGCAGTTGGAGTTGGCGTATCGGTGGGGAGATAGGCGGGATCGCCATGCCACGGCAAAAAGCGGATGAACGTCTTTGCATCGTCCGTGCCTTTAATCTCCATGCGTTGCAAAATATAAAGATTCCCCTTCCCCTGGTCGGCTGTGAAGCCCTCCGCGCTCATCGCCGCGATGTATTTGGCAAAATGGACGTAATTAATGGCTGAGTCATTCCTCGACCCGAATGGGTAGGCAAATGTCTTTACGGGAACGCCAATCAGTTTCTCCAACAGTTGGCGTGATTCGACGATCTCATTGCGCTGTTGATCCGGCTTGATTTTCTTCAGGTCGAAGTGGTTCATGCTATGACTTCCCACCTCCCAACCTGCCTCGACCATTTCAAGGATCTGATCCTTGTTCATGTAATGCTCAGTACCTACGTAGTTATACACCAGATACAGAACACCAGTGAATCCATATTTCTGCATGATGGGGAAAGCGTTGGTGTAATTATCAAGATTTCCATCGTCTATAGTAACAAGGAAGGGGCGCGGCGGGAGTTCGGCACCCTCGGTAATTGCCTTCACAAGCATTTCTGTTGTGATGCTTGTATATCCCCAATCGTACAACAGCTTCATCTCTGACTCAAATTTTTCCGGTGTTACATAGTAACGGCTGTCGATGGGAGAATAGTCAATGCGGTGATAAAGCAGGATGGGCACCATCACATTGCCGGGACCTTGCGCGACCCAGGTCGCGGATGGGATGGGGGAGGGGGTAAATGTTGGGGTGGCGGTATCCGTTGGTGTAACGGAAGCAGTGACCGTTGGAGGGAGAGGCGTGGCGGTTGATGTCGGTAACGGAGTCGGTGAAATGGGAGTCCCTCCGCAGGCAGTTAACAGCAAAATAGTCCCCAGAGTCAATATCAAAATTTTCTTCATTCAATTCCTAGATTGGGTGATTAAGATCCCATAGGATTCGCAAGCCATCGAGCGTGAGCCAGGGAGCGATGATCTGGATGACATCTGTCTCCTGCGCAACGATCGTGGCGAGACCTCCCGTTGCAATAACTTTCATCTCCGGACCGAGTTCCTTGCGGAAGCGTTCGACCATCCCTTCGACCATGCTGACGTAACCGAACAACACACCTGATTGCATGGCGTGGACGGTATTGCGCCCGATAATGGAGGGTGGCCTTTGCAGGTCAATGCGCGGGAGTTTCGCGGCATGTGTAAAGAGCGCTTCGGTGGCAAGATTGATGCCTGCTGTGATCGCACCGCCCAGATATTCACCTTCCTTTGTAATGGCGTTGAATGTGGTTGCTGTGCCGAAGTCGATCACGCAGGCAGGACCGCTGTAAAGATACATAACTGCTACTGCATCCGCGATGCGATCTGCACCGACGGCCTTGGGGTCTTCATAGCGGACTTTGATGCCGGTCTTTATGCCCACATCCACAATAAAAGGATCCTGTTCAAGATACTCGCGGCAAGCCTGCACGACACGCGCGGTGAGTTGGGGTACGACTGAAGCCAGGCAAATCCCTGTTAACTCTCTGGCAGAGTGATCCACATTTTGCAACAATCCCTGAAATTGCAGACCATATTCATCCGGCATGCGGGCGTGATCGGTGGCAAGTCTCCAGTGTGCGACAAGGTTATTCCCGTTATACAGGCCCAGTGTCAGATTCGTGTTGCCAAGGTCGATTGTGAGGAGCATGATTGATCTCCGAAATGGATAATGGATGAGTTAGCGACAAAACTACCTATCCCCTGATTATAGTCAGAACTGGCGGGAAATTGAGGGTTTTTGTGTTTCTGCAAAGATGGTTTCCGGGTCAGAAATGGAAGCAAAAAGGATGAACAGCGCTGATGGAAAGATGTGTATGAACAATCTATACAGTGACGTGCGGAGATGCCAGTGAATATCATGAGGGGTGAGGAGATAGATCAGAAAATATCCCGCCAATTGCAAAAATAATGCCATCAGGGCCGGATAGATGGGTTGATGGTTGTTTTGGGATTTATCCCGCCCGACGATCAATCCATAGACGATAAGGAGAATAATGACACTGACCTGCCCGCCGCCAAAAACGAGGATCTGGTTATAGAATCTTTCGGAGATGATCGAAAAACGTTCGATATCTACAAGCCTCTCCATCAGGTTTGCTGAAGATGCCGATGCGAAGAGATCGTTGGGAGGCGCCAGAAATAGTTTGAAATACACGATGATTGCCAATGGAAAGGAAAGCCCAAGCGCAAACCATGTTAGCCCGCGCAACTCACGGTGACGATACAACAACAGTACCCACGCCAGACTGCCGGTTATCAGGAAAAGCACGCCTTCATTTTTCGTCCATGCGGCAAGACCGGTCGTGAGACCGGCTAATGCGATTAGAACAGTTCTACGTTCCTTGTGATAAAGAAGCAACAAACTCAAAGTGGCAAGCATATAAAACGCTACTGGGATATCGGCCTCCTCCCTGCCTGCCGTGTACAGGAAGACAGGCATTGCGAGAAGCGTTATGCCGGCGAGCAGTGCCTGCCCGTTTGTCCGCAGGAACGCAATCGCACCCATCAAAATACAGAAAATGCCAAAAAGAAAGTACGCGCTTTGCGCCTGTGGGGCGCGCATGATTTCACTGCCAAGCGTGCTCCACGCACCGGCTACATTTACGGGAATGAGCAGCGGATAATCGGGGTGGAACAGCCAGTACATCTGTGGTGATAAGGTATCACGCCAGTTCAGTGGGTCGCGATAAATAAAACGCGCCGCCCGGTTGTAGATCATCCAGGCATCGAAGCGTCCGTTGGGGGTCATCAATGCCCAAATAAAATACGCACTGATTGAAACGAGAAGAACGACCCCAAACACACCTAAAAGGACCTTTTGCAATCGGGTAAGTGAAAACCCCGCTGGAAAGATGGGGCTGCTTTTCCAGTTCCGCCATGTAAGCACAAGCCCGCAGGCGAGCAGGAGAATTTGAACTGTAAAAAAAGTGGAGAGACTGTTCGTGAACAGAAGAAACAGGAATGAGATCAATGAAGTCAACCCAAGCCCAATCCCTGCGCCCAGACCCAATTTGAACAGCAAATGCGCGGGTTGATTTCCGCTCCAGAGTTGGTGCACCAGCAACCCGCCCGCGACGATCACTGGAATGTAAACGACATAGCCCAGCAAAAAATTCATGGCTTATGCACCAGATAGATTCCCTGTTTGTATTTGGTCACCTTGATATTTGCAGGTTGGGTTGCGGCCCACGTTTCAAAATCCTTTGGAGACAAATTGACGAGGCTCCATTCATGCTGGTCGTCGCGTGTCACAATAACCGGCGCCATCGCAAATTGGGTCAGAACATATTCGGTCTCGTTATCGGGATAATCATAATCGGGCAGAATATCCCACTCGGATACATACCCGATCACCTTTACATCCGCTGGCAGGTCTGCTCGTGCATCGGCAAGGCGCGTATCCCAATCATAAACGCCATCGTTCGTGACGAGTCTGGGATTCCATTCGCGCAGGGTCGAGATCAAATAAGTGATGCTTGAATAAGCCGATAGCAGGACAAGCAGATAGATCGCCAGTTTTTTGAAGAGTGGATGCATTAAGGACTATTTTACCGCTTCGATGATCTCGGCGACCATGTCGAACTTGTGGAATTGAGGCATGATGTACACGCCTCCCGCCCAAGCCTTAAGTTGGTCAATCAATTCAACCGCGATCTCCACTCCAGCTTTGACTCCACGCTCTGCGTCTCCCGCGGCTTCTATGCGTTTCCGCGTTTCCTCCGGGATGAAGATTCCCGGCACCTCATGGTGCAGGAAGTTCGCATGCCTTACATTGACGAGTGGAAGAATGCCAACCAATATCGGCTTATCGAGTTTCCCGTGTTTTGCTTCGTAAGCTTCAAGCAGTTTTGGACCGTCTTCGTCGCGATAGACAGGTTGTGTGATGAAGAAGTCTGTCCCAGCCTTGACCTTTCGATGCAGGTTTTTGATCTCAGTCTCCATATCAGGTGGACACAGGTTGAGCGCCGCGCCGACGAAAAAGTTGGTGGGTTGCCCGATGGATGTCCCTGAATGGTCAATGCCTTCGTTGAATCCCTGTTTGATAAGTTTGATCAAACCGGATGGAACCAAATCATAATTGTCCATCGCTTCAGGGTAATCACCGATCGAAGTCGGGTCACCCATCACGACGAATACATTGCGAATCCCAAGCGCGTGCGCGGCAAGCAAATCACCTTGCACGCGCAGCAGGTTTCGTCCACGCGTGGGGAAGTGGAGCGTGGTTTCAACACCAACTTTTCTTTGCACTACATCACACACTGCCCACGCGGACATACGCATGCGCGCCATCGGGGAGTCTGCAACGTTGATGACGTCCGCGCCTGCGTCGGCCAGGAGGGAAGCGCCCGCGAGAAGTTTGTGAGTCGAGAGTCCGCGTGGGGGGTCCATTTCGACGGAGATGGCAAATCCACCCGCTGTCAATTTTTGCGCAAATTGAGTGGGGGGTTCCACATCTGAGACCTCGGAGGTTTCCAGGACCTCCGAAGTCTGAATAAGCGCGGGGGAATGAAGCGAAGAGTCAAGCGCTTTGCGCATCGCGGCGACATGCTGTGGGGTTGTGCCGCAACACCCGCCAACAATGCATGCGCCTGCCTCTCGAAATGAAAGAGCATAATCGCCGAAGTAATCTGCGTCGGCGGGATACATAATGCGCCCGCCGACCTGTTCAGGCCAGCCTGCGTTTGGTTTTACCCAGAACCTGCCATCGGGCACAGCTTGATTCATTTGTTTGAGCAATCGCAGGAGTTGTGCGGGCCCGCCTGAGCAATTGACTCCGATCACATCCACACCTGCGTCCCGAAGTGTGCGGGCCACTTTCATTGGATCATCGCCAAGCAGGGTGCGGTCATCACGGGTAAATGTGACCGATGCAACGACTGGCAATTCACAAGTATCCTTTGCTGCTTTTATTGCTTCCCGGATCTCATACAGATCGCTGAATGTTTCAATGACGATTAGATCTACACCTGCTTCAGCCAGCGCACGGATTTGTTCCACAAACGCTTCACGCGCCTGTTCGGGCTGGACCCGTCCGAATGGCGCGATACGCACCCCCAACGGACCAACATCGCCAGCGACCAGCACATCCTTGAAGGATGCAGAGACGACGCGTCGTGCAAGGTCCACACTGGCTTTGTTGATCTCAACGACATCCTCCTGCAATCCATGTTTACTGAGCTTGAAACGATTTGCCCCAAACGTATTGGTGATGATCAACTGCGCGCCCGCTTCGATATAGGCACGGTGAATCTCTGCAACGGCTGATGGGTTGACGATGTTGAGTTCGTCAAAACACTTGTCAAACCCCACACCGCGCGCGTGGAGCATGGTCCCCATCGCGCCGTCGGCGAGGAGGGTTTGGGTGGAGAGAAGGTCTAGGAATTTATTCATTGTTTTCTCCGTAGCGCAAATTGCCAATTTGCGCTACATATCGTATTTACAGTAAGTCCACTTCCAGTCCGTTTGTTCTTTTACGAGCTTTGCCCTGACCGGGTTAAAGAGAACATATTTGATGATTCTTTCAAGCTCTGCTTCGTCACGGGCAAAATGATCATAATTTTCGTGTTGCCAAAATGCGCCTGTTCTACCCAAGACCTTATTTGCATGATTGGCAGAGTTGCGCTTGATGTTATGCATGATTCTTGTTAGGCTGTAGTCGGCTGTGTCTGAACTTTCATATGGGGTCAAAACCAGATGAGCATGATTTGGCATAATGCAGTAGGCTAACACATCGAACCAGTCGCCATCGTGATATAGAATTGATTTTGCAACAATTTCGGCAATCTTGTCATCCTTTAACCAGAAAGGTCCTGATTGGCTTTTGTGTAGAGCTTCATCCCATCTGCTGAAAAGCTTTCTTTGCTCTTTATCTCGCAATATAAGCTTTTCTTTTGTATCTTTGATTGCTAAGAGTCGCTTTTCGAGTTGATCTGCATCGTCGCGTAATTTCTCAACTACTTCTGCAGGAAGAGAACCAGTCAACCGAAAATTAACAAGAAATGTCGCTCCTCGCGGTTGAATGTGAGGTAGATTGCGACGGTAAAACACTCGGTAATCTAAATTCTTCATGTTCGTGCGTAGAGCGAGATATTATCTCGCTCTACCTCATCAACTGCTCCACGCGCGACTCGCCAACAGAGTAATACTTTGCCTGCTGATGATGGACAATGATAGCGGCGGTGGATTGTTCAGGGATCAACTGATACGCCGTGCTCAGTCTCATGCCAAGTTCGGTTGTCACGGCAGGCAGCAGTTCAAAGATCTTCTTATGGTCTTCAAGATCGGGGATGGCAGGATAGCCCCACGAGTAGCGCTTGCCTTGGTTTTCGGGGATGCCCATCTCGCGGCGCAGGTGCTCGTGCAGGTAATCGGCGGTTGCTTCCGCGGCTTGAACGGCGAGTCCATGCATGAAGTAGGCTTTAGTGTAATCGTGCGCGGACTGGAGCTTGTCAAAGCGTTCCGTGGCTTCCAGGCCAACGGTGACAATCTGGAAGGCGACTACATCCATTTGTCCGGATTCAACGGAAGCATAGTAATCGGAGAGCGCGAGATGCTCATCGTAAGGTTGGCGCGGGAAATTGAATCGGGTCAAAACCTCATCGAGGTTCTCGGGATTGTAGACGATGAGATCATCGCCTTCGGCCTGGCAGGGGAATAGTCCATACACGCCTTGTGGATTCAGCCACTTCTCTCGCATGGCTTCCTTCTTCATTTTCGATAACCGTTCATCAAACTCCGCTTTCAACTTGTCCCATTCTTCGCCGTGAGTATTCTTCGCTCCCCAGGAAAGACGATAGAGTTCGTTGATATTGAGATGTGTTAGGACAATTTCCAACGGCATATTCTTGACGACGCGCATACCGAATTTGGAGGGAGGCAGGGTGAGAGGCGCGGGTGTGATGCTTGAACGTTGGAAAGTTGGAACGTTGGCAGGTTTGGCGCTGGCGCGTCCCAATTCCATATCCGCTTCCTTGCGGACTTGTTCGAGGAGGGCAGGTTTGCGATTCGAATCGATCAATTGATCCATCGTTTCAAGACCTTCGAACGCATCCTTGCAATAGAAGACACCTGGTTTGTAGAAATCTCCTCCTTCGGTTTGGAGGATGCGGCGACCGAAGCGGCGGTTGATCGCCGCGCCGCCGATAAGCACGGGGATTTTATGTCCGCGGCGATGCAGTTCGTTGATGATGAGCGGCATTTGCTTTGAAGTGGAAACCAATAGCGCACTCAAGCCAATCGCAGTGGCATTGACTTCGACAGCTTTGGTGATAATCGTCTCTGCAGGGACTTGCTTGCCAAGGTCGATCACGGTGTAGCCATTGTTGGCAAGAATCGTTTTGACGAGGTTCTTGCCAATGTCATGCACGTCACCATAGACCGTTGCAATGACAACCGTGCCTTTAGTCACGCCTTCCATCTTTTCGAGATAATTTTCGAGATGGGCGACAGTCTTCTTCATGGCTTCGGCGGATTGGAGCACGAAGGGCAGGATCAATTCGCCAGCACCGAATTTGTCACCGACTTCTTTCATGGCAGGGAGCAGGACGTTGTTGAGGGTGTGGACGGCGACCTCATGTTTAGTCCGCAAGACCTCCGAGGTCTCGAAGACCTCGGAGGTCTCTCTAGTGATGATCTCGTCAATATCTGCTTCGACGCCTTCCTTGTGGCGGTGGACAATTTTCCAGTGCAGGCGTTGTTCGGGGGTCATGCCCTCGGTGGGGTCAAGGAGGGATGACTCAGTAGTCGGTGTGACATTTTCAAAGTGTTCAATAAAAAGCTGTAATGCATCTGCGCGACGGTTGAAGATCAAATCTTCGCAGAGTTCTTTTTCTTCGGCGGGGATGTCTGCATACGCGGTGACATGCGCTGGATTCACAATCGCCATATCCAAACCTGCTTGCACGCAGTGATACAACATGATCGAGTTCAAGGCAGGGCGGGCTTGCGGAGCAAATCCAAACGAGAGATTGCTCACGCCAAGTGAGGTCATCACGCCAGGCAGATTTTGCTTGATGAGACGAATGCCTTCGATGGTTTCAATCGCAGAGTCAACGAATTCCTGATCGCCTGTTGCGAGTGTGAAGGTCAATGCATCGTAAACCAAATCTTCAGGCTTGAGCCCGTGGTCGTTGACGGCAATGTCATAGACACGTTTTGCGACTGCGAGTTTTTTGTCGCGCGTCGTTGCCATGCCGTTTTCGTCAATCGTCATTACGATAACAGCCGCATTGTGAGTCTTGGCTAGTGTGAAAATTTTGTCAGCTTTTCCACGACCTGACTCAAGATGTGTTGAGTTAATCAAACAGCGTCCGGGCGCGGTTTTGAGCGCAACTTCGACAACATCGAGTTCAGTTGTATCGATCACCAAAGGAACATCCACGCCCATCTCAAGTTTTTTGACAACCTTACGCATGAGTTCAACTTCGTCGGGGCGTTCGGTGACAGCGCAGGAAATGTCGAGGGCGTGCGCGCCATATTCAACTTGTTCGCGCGCGATCTCGAGAATCGAGTCGTAATCTTCTTCGAGCAGGAGTCGCTTGAACTTGCGCGAGCCTTGGGCATTTAGGCGTTCGCCGAGCAGGGTGGGCGGAGGATCTTGACGCATGTCCAAGGCTGACATGGCGGAAGCAAGCTGAGGCGTGGAATGAAGCGGGCGTTTCGTCGCAGGCCGCGAATCCAATTTTTGAATCAAGAGTCGCAGGTGCTCGGGAGTCGTCCCACAACATCCGCCCACCACAGAGATGTTGTGCTTGGTCACGAATTCATAGAGGTCATTCGCAAACGGTTCGGGCTCGAGCGGATACACGGCTTGACCATCCACGTTGAGCGGAAGACCCGCGTTGGGGATGCACGAAACGGGGAGCGTGGAATTTTCGCCGAGGATGCGGATGGGCTCGCGCATGTGCTCGGGTCCCGTGGAACAGTTGAGACCGATGACGTCGATGCCCATGCCTTCGAGGATGGCGAGTGAGGCGTTGATGTCGGTGCCAAGCAGCATGCGGCCGGTCGTATCAAGCGTGACCTGAGCCTGGATCGGCAAATACACTTGGGTCTCGTCAAAGGCTTTGTGAATGCCCGTGATGGCGGCTTTGACTTCGAGAATGTCCTGCGAGGTTTCGATGAGGAGCACATCCACGCCGCCGCGGATCAGACCGACAGCCTGCTCGCGAAATGTTTCTGCAAGTTCATCGAAGCTGACGTTGGAGAGTTCGGGGTCATTGGCGGAAGGCAGTTTGCCCGAGGGTCCCATGGAGCCAGCGACGAAACGAGGATGATTTTCTGAACCGCTAAGCCCGCTAAGGTCGCTAAGATTTAATTCTTTTTCCTTCGCGTTCTTTGCGTGCTTCGCGGTGGAATACTCGTCTGCCAAACGACGCGCCAACCTTGCGGCGGTTTCGTTGATCTCGATGACGCGGTCACCCAGTTTGTATTCCGCCATAGTGATGCGGTTGGAACGGAAGGTGTCCGTTTCGAGCACGTCCACGCCGACTTCGAGGAACGAGCGATGGACTTTTTCCACGGCTTGCGGATATGAGATGACGAGGTAGTCGTTGCAGCCGTTGTATTGTTCACCGCCGAAATGCTCGGCAGTGAGGTTTTGAACTTGCAGGCTGGTTCCCATCGCGCCATCAAAGACGAGGACTTTCTTTTCGAGGGCGTCGAGGTATTTTCTGTTTGTATATTTTCGATTCATGTTGCTCCTAGAGTTTTGTAATAAGCAAGTTGATTTATTAACAACCTGTAATTGACCAATTGTCAGGGGCACTGTTGCACTTTACTCTAGTGCCAAGCCACATTATTTGCCAAATTCCATCTTCACGTACCAAATCTACTCTTCCTTCGGCTACCTTTACTATCATGTTTAATTTTGTGACGACAACAGTTGCAATGCTATGATTATCGGGGTTGACAATAACAACGACTTTGTCGGGAAAGAACTCATCTTGATTGGAAATGCCCATGGTCAATACAGCGGTGTCTACATGGCTTTTTATCCATTCTTCTCCGTTTGATGCAGCATTTTGATATAGTTGACAAAAAGTTTTCCAGTCATTCACAGTTGAGTATAAATTGCGATTTGGAATATCTGGCTTAGATATCTTAAACCATTCTTCTGCAATTTTCTCATCATCTGTGATTGATATCTTCGGAAATGAATCACATGAAATGGGAGTTGGTGTAATAGTAATATTTTCGTGTGTTGTAGTTGGAGAATCAGCAATAGTTGATTGCCCACAGCCCGAAGAAAGGGCAGTGATAATCAATAAGAAAAGCTTTAGGGTGGATTGTGTATTGTTTTTATTCATGATTTGCCTCCGAAATAGAGACATCCAATCCTTTGAAATCGCTCCAAATCAAACTTCCAATCCTTGCACATCTTCCAGCGCGGGGTGAGGCGGGGCGGAATGAATTCCTGCCTCAGTACATGAAAGTCGAATGAATTCGACTCGCGTGCGCTAGCCCGAGGGGCTTCCATGTGCTGAGCGAGGGACTGCGTAGCGTCCCGACGCAATGCGATTACGATGATCATATTGCAATCACCTCAGCCTCCGCCAGCGTGGACTTCGCCCACGCGGTCACATCTTCACAATAAATTTCCGCATTCTCCACGTGGACGTCCAGAATCGTCTTTGTCCACGTAGTTTTACTGATAACGGGTACTCCATCTCTCGATTTGATTTTGAATTTGCGCTTGCCGCTGTCAACCAAATCCTTATTTTGCTTTCGGATGAAGGCGGGCGGTTTATTTTCCACGAGAAACTCTCTCAATAACTCTCGTTCATGAAGCCAGCCTTCACGCGTCAACTTGCTGGAGTGCTGGAGCATATACGCGGCAACGGTCAGGTGATGGACAGCGCCGAATCCCGCGTCCGTGAATTCCAAAACGAGAAATTCATCGAAGCGCGTTTTGCACAAGGTGTCTGGTGCGCCGCATTCGGGACAGTTCATCTCTCTCCTCAACACAAAACCCTTCAGGAGTCCAATGTCTCCGGCGTTTCCGAAGGATTAGGTAAAAATAAGTGCGGCGCGTATTGCTGGATGTGCCCTCCCAGATCGGACTCGCGCCAATTCTCAGCGAACAACGACAGGGGAATGAACCGCATTGAAAGCAACAGAGGGATCGATCCGCTTTTGGGGACAACGATGCCTTTTGTTGGAAACAAATCCCATTGCGAAGCGATTTTCTCCATATCCACCCATTTTGATTCGATGCGTACCCAACCCACGCGATAGTCAATGCCTCGATGGTTAATCACGATCCTTTGGTTGAAGATCACTCCCAGCATGGCCACCGCCATGCTCAAGCTGCCACCCAACAATGCGCTGGTCAACGGTGTGAAGTTCAAATGATCTGTAAATGAGAAAACAGTCAAACCGGCGGCTGGAAGCAACGCCAGTACTTCGATCAGCCCATAAAGCAAGTCAATCCTGGGAGTTCGGTGGAATTCTTTTCGGGTGGGGTCATGGAATCTCATATTTGTTATCTCCTAAACCAAATAACAAGATCCGGATCAAGGGTGGGTGCGACACATCCGGAACAGTTCATAATTTAACTTTCACATCAGGAGGCAAGGTCGCGCGACCTGCCTCCGTCATCCTGCGTTCGGCGATCATCCTGCGTGCCCGATCCTTGTTCGTATTCGTCCAGTTCGATTTCGGTCGGCGCGGCGAGAAGCGCGTGGCGTAGCGTTCAGTATCCAAATATTTCTCGATGTTATCGATCCAGCCGAAGCAGATGGCTTCCTCCACCGCTTCCACATAATTGATGGACGGTTTCTTTGTGGCTTTCTTGTATTGAATCAGCCAGATCTCTTTTTTGGTCTTGTGATTCTTGATCAGCCACTTGCGAAATTCATCACTGGTTGTTACATAAAGTGTTTCGCCGATTTCCATATGTCAACCTCGGTGGTTGAGTAGCCTGAGGCGAAGCCGAAGGCGTATCGAAACCACCACGTAAGCAGAATTTTCTTGGTTACTCGTTTGTTTCGACACCTGCATGATTTGCTAAGCAAATCACGTGCTGGTGCAAGTGTACGCCCCGAAGAGTACGGGGCTTCTCAACCAACGGATCACTTCATAACAAAATCGCCTCTCAAATGAGAGGCGACACGCACAGCGCATATCATCTCTCATCTCTCAGACTTTCGTCTGCCGAAATTGGCACCGCTTGAACGGTTGCCGAGGCGTCATAGGGTCGGTCCCTCAGCCTCTCTGGATGAGCACAGCCAGTAGATTGTTGCCGCTTTATATCACGAGCAGTGGAACGTGTCAAATAAAAATTCGGCTTCCAAATCGAAATGTGATTGAATTCTACTGTTCACTGTCCCACCACAACAAAGCACGCTGTAAAACGGAAAAGACAATCAGTGCAGGGATGGTCACCACAACTGAGGCGGCCATCAGCACGGACCAGTTGGTTTTATCCATCTCCTGAAGTTGGAGCAGGCCAATGGGAAGCGTATAGAGTGTTTGAGAGCGCAGGTAAAGAAGGGGGGTAATAAAATCATTCCAATAGAATAGGAAGGATAGCATGCTCACTGCCATCAAGGCGGGACGTGCCAGCGGCAGGGCAATGTGCCACCAGATCTGGAACAGGTTCGCGCCATCCAGTTCGGCGGATTCAAACACGGCGCGGTCGGTACGGCGGAAGGTCCAGTAGAAGAGCAGGATGAAAAGTGAGGTTGTGCCCATCAATGCAGGGGCGATCAATGCCAGGTGGGAGTTGGTTATGCCGATCTTCACGAACAGCAGGAATCGTGTCAGCCAGAGCGCAGTGACTGGGATCATTTGCAGAACGGCGGAAAGCAATAACAATCGCAGTCGGGCGCGCTTCCCAAGCAGAGACATGCCGAATCCTGCCCATGAAGCTGTGACCAGAGTAAGTAACACCCCACTGAATGCGACTACAAACGAGTTTAGGAGGTAGCGTCCAAAGGGCAGGATTTCGAAGATGCGGATGTAATTGACATAGGTTGGCGCGGAGGGGAGCCATTCGATCTCTTTAGGCGGGAGCAAGCCCGGGGTCCGCAAGGATGCGGAAAACATCCAGGCAAGTGGAAGGAGGAAGAGTCCAGTCAGTGTGATCGGGAGCAAATGCCCGAGGATTCCGCGCAGAATATTACTCTTCATCGAAACCCCAGCCATCGAACAGGAGATAAACAATTAATACCAGCAACAGAGTGAAGATGAAAACCAGCAACATCACTGCCGCAGCCTGCCCGAAGCGCAAACCATCGAAGGCGGTCTCGTAGATAAAAAGTGGAATGAAGAAGGTGGAATAGTAAGGGCCACCGCGCGTCATCAGGTATGCGGGAGCAAAGGTGTTTTGAAAGGAAAGTACTACATCACGTACAGTGAGGAGAATCAGCCATGGACTGAGCATTGGCAGGATGATGAATGAGAGGATCTGCCAACGGTTGGCCCCATCTACACGGGCAGAATCATAGATTTCGCGTGGAATGTGGCGCAATCCCGCGAGCAGGAAAACGAATCCCTCACCGATCTGAAAAAGCGACATCAGAATGACGGCAGGAAGTGCCCAGGTTGAGTCCGTCAGCCAGGAGGGAGCGGGCAGGCCAAGCGTGCGGAGCAAGGGGTTAAGTGGACCATACAGCGGGTTCAGGATCCAGGTCCATGTCAGTGCGTAGGCTGCATCCGGGATGATAGTTGGCAAATAGGCGGCTGCGCGGTATAGCCCGAGAGCAAGGCGCGGCTGGTTATAAAGCAGGGCCAACCCGAGCGCGCCCAGTATTCGCAATGGGACGGCCAGCGCGGTGAAGAGCAGTGAGTTTGTCAGGGCGATGTTGAGGAGAGGGTCGCCACGCAGGGATTGGAAATTTTCCCAGCCAATAAAAACGGGATCAGAAACACCGTTATATTGCGTCAATGCGATAAAGAATGATAGACCTGCCGGAAGAGCGATGAGGATTACCGCTCCAAGCAAGTAGGGGGTGAGGAAAAGGGAGAGTTGGGTACGGAGAGAACGGTGCAAATCAGTTCCCGCTGAAATATTCGCCTGTGCTTCGGATTGCGCGGAGCATGGCTTCTTCGGGATCCACATCACCGAAGAAACCGCGCGCTAATTCCGCGCTGGCAACCTCTTCGATCTCAGCCCAGTTTGGGTGGATAGGCAAGGCACGGATAAAGGGAATCGTGTCGAGAAAAATCCGGCTATTAGCAGGTTTGGCCTCCGGGTCGAGGAAGGCAGGCGAGTTGGCAACTGAGATGAGCGATGGAACGGTGCGTCCGGACGCGGCGACAATGGTTTGACCCTCGATCGAATTGGCGAATTCGATAAAGGTCCAGGCGGCAACCTTGTTCTTCGACGCGCTCGGCAGACAGTACGCATCCGTGTGCAGGACGCCCGCCTGTATTTTGTGTTGCGGCAAGGCGGCCACATCCCAATTGAATGCGGCGGACTCGCGATAGGTAGGCACGCCGCTGCGACTGTTGAAGAACATGGCAAGGCGGCCATTAATGAAGCGACTCTCACTATCTTCGGCAGCTTCGTATTCCGCGCTTGGCACAACGTGGTGGACGGTCTGTAAACCGAAGAAAAATTCCGCGGCCTCACG
>Ga0210377_10000324_pt1 | contig 44777 bp, 35 predicted proteins | sample PLM4_65_b1redo_FD_155480 | JGI IMG/M metagenome (GOLD analysis project Ga0210377, IMG submission 155480) | Groundwater sediment microbial communities from an aquifer in East River, Colorado, USA - PLM4_65_b1 redo | ecosystem: Environmental > Terrestrial > Soil > Riparian zone | place: USA: East...
AGACTAATGCGATGACGTCGGGCGCGAGCGCAAGCTCGGCGTTGAGCACCGTGCCGACGCCGGCGGCGAGCGCCTCGAGATCGGCGTCCTGAATATGGCGCCGGTCTTCGCGCAGGTGTGCGGTGATGCCGTCGGCGCCGGCGGCTTCGGCCAGGCGCGCGGCGGCGGCGGGATCCGGCTCGTCGGTTCGACGGGCCTGACGAATCGTCGCCACGTGGTCGACATTGACGTACAGACGCATCGTCGCGTTGCTCCCGGGGCAGTCGTCCGGTTAATTTCGCATCAGCGGGCGTGTCCCGTTCGAGGAGGGCGTCTGATGCGACCAATCGTTCCCGCAGGTTTCGCGGTCCTGGCCGGTCTTACGGCGCTGGCGGCATGTGGCGGCGGCGCCGGCGGAGGAAGCGCTGCTGCCGCGCCGGTCGCCTCGGCCAGCCAGGCGATGCTCGCATTCTTTCAGGCCGCGGCGGACAGCAACCTCACCCGGATGGCCCAGCTCTGGGGTACCGCTGAGGGGCCCGCGTCCAGGACCGGCAAACCCGACGGCTGGGAAAAGCGCCTGATCGTGATCCAGGCCTACTTCCGCGGCGACAGCACCCGTGTCGTTTCCGATGTTCCGGTCACCGGCAACGACAACCAGCGCCGGGTGATCGTCGCCCTCTACCGGTTCGGCTGCATGAGGCAGATCCCGGCAACCGTGACCCGAGCGAGGGACGGGGGCTGGCTCGTCGAGGACTTCGACATCCAGACGGCCGGCAACCCGGCGCGCCCGTGCGAACCGGGATTGGAGCTGCTCGAGGCACTCACTCGGTAAGCTCGAGCAGAATGCCGGCGGTAGCCTTGGGATGGACGAACGCGATGCGTCGTCCGCCGGCTCCCGACCGGGGCACCTCGTCGACCAGGCGGTAGCCCCCCCGGCGGCAAGCCTCGAGCGCGCGGTCGAGGTCGGGGACGCGGTAACAAATGTGATGGATGCCGGCGCCGCGACGCTGGAGGAATTTCGCGATGGGACTGCCGGGCTGGCGAGGGGCCAGCAGCTCGATCTCGCTCTCCCCGAGCGACAAGGAAACTATCGTGGCGCCGTCGGCGTTCTCGGGAGGATGGGGTGTGAGCCCCAGAACGTCCCGATAGAACGCCAGCGCGGCTTCGATATCCGGCACGGCGACGCCCACGTGGGCGATGCGGGGCTGGTCGGGCATGACGAACAAGGTAACAGGAGCAGGGGCCATCATGAGTGAGAACGGAACCATCGCGCACCTGAGCGACGACAGCTTCGGCGCCGAAGTCGAGCAGGGAACCGGCCTGGTCATCGTGGACTTCTGGGCCGAGTGGTGCGGACCGTGCCGCGCCATCGCGCCGATCCTCGAGCAGCTCGCCACCGCCTACGAAGGACGGATGCGGGTCGCCAAGGTCGACGTCGACCAGAACCAGAAGACGACCATGCGCTTCAACGTGCGCTCGATTCCCGCGTTGCTGTTCTTCAAGGACGGCAAGCACGTCGACACGGTGATCGGGTTGACGCAGAAGGCCGCGCTCGAGGCGCGGATCGCCAAGCACCTCGCCGCGACATGACGTGCGGCGCGGCACCCTGTACGTCGTCGCCACCCCGCTCGGCCACCTCGGCGACCTGACGGCGAGGGCCGCGGAGCTCCTTCGCACCGTGCCCGTCGTCGCCGCGGAAGATACCCGGCGCAGCCGGACCCTCCTCACCCACCTGGGCGCCGTCCGCCCCCGACTGATCTCCTATCACGCGCACTCCTCCCCCGGAGCTGCCGCGGGTGTCCTGCGCGCGCTCGAGGCAGGCGATGACGTCGCGCTGGTCACCGACGCCGGCACCCCCGGGATCAGCGATCCGGGTGCCGCACTCGTAGCAGACGTGCGCGCGGCCGGTTTTGCCATCGTCCCTCTTCCCGGCGCCTCCGCGGTCAGCACCGCGCTCTCCGCCGCGGGACTTCCGGCCGATCGCTACCTCTTCCTCGGATTTCTTCCCCGGAAGGGAGCGGAGCGGACCCGGCTTCTGGCGCGCATCGCCGTGGAAGAATGGACGACCGTGCTGTTCGAAGCTCCCGGCCGTGTGGGCGCGCTCCTCGCCGACCTTCGGGACGGCGCGGGGGGTGAGCGCCGGGCCGTCGTGGCGCGGGAGCTCACCAAGATTCATGAGGAGTTCGTCGCGGGAACCCTCGCCGAGCTCGCGGAGCGGTACGCGGGAGACGACGACCCGGTGCGCGGAGAATGCACCGTGCTGGTGGAGGGTGCGGCCGCCCGGCCCGAACAGGATGACGGCGATCGCGCCCGCTCCGCCGCAGCGCGGCTCCTGGCCGCGGGGATTTCGCGAAAAGAAATCGCCAGCCTGCTCAGTGAGTGGTTCGGGTTGTCGAGGAATGCAGCGTACGAAATTGCGGTGAGAGGTGAGAGGTGAGAGGTGAGCGGTAACCAGCACCCCGCATCCGGCATCCAGTACCTGACGAGACTGGCCGCTTCGCTGGCGCTCAGCCTGACCGTCGCGGGCGCGCTTTCCGCGCAGGCGCCGCTGACGATCGGCCGCCTCCATTACGATGGTGGGGGAGACTGGTACGCGAATCCGTCCAGTCTTCCCAACCTGCTTCAGGCCCTCGGCGAGCGAACCACTCTGCCGGTCGCCGCGCGCGAGAAGACCGTCACCCTGACCGACGCCGATCTGTGGACGTTGCCGTATCTCTATCTCACCGGCCACGGCAACGTGCGCTTCAGCGACACCGAGCTGGGCACCTTGCGGCGCTACCTGCAGCAGGGGGGATTCCTCCACGCGGATGATAACTACGGGATGGATGAGTCGATCCGCCGCGAGCTCGGCCGGCTGTTTCCCGACCGGCCCCTCGTAGAGGTGCCGCTCGATCACCCGATCTACCACCTGACCTACGAGTTTCCGCAGGGGATTCCCAAGATCCACGAGCACGACGGCAAGCCGGCCCAGGGGTTCGGGATCTTTCTCGACGGGCGCCTCGTCGTGTACTACAGCTATCAGAGTGATTTGGGCGATGGGTGGGAAGATCCGGACGTGCACCACGATCCTCCCGACAAGCATGAGGCGGCGCTGCGGATGGGCATCAATCTCTTCCTGTACGCTGTCGGGGGCGGCCGATGACGCGAACCCACACCGAACAGGCGCTCATCGTCGCGGCTGATCCGCTTCGGCGGTCGCTGCTGTGGCTCGGGGCGGTCGGCGCCGGCGCCGGGCTCGCCCTGGTGCTCGCCGTCGCCGCGTGGAGCGCTCGGGTGGGGGTGGTGCATTCGCCGGTCTGGGTGCCGGCGGCCTGGGCCGCCGCGCTCGCGGCCGCTGCAGCTTCCGTGACATTCGCCCTGCGTGCGGCGCATCGGCTCCGTGCGCCGCGCCTGGCCAGCCGCCTCGAAAGTCAGGGCGGCTGGCGCGCCGGTGCCCTCCGCGCATTGCTCGAGCCGGCGACGGAGGGGACGAGTGTGGGCCTCCTCGCCGCGGCCGACGACGCCACCGCGCGTGATCTCGGCGCGCGGGCGCCCGAGGCGCTCGACCCCGAGCGGCGGAGGCTGGGCCGCCTCATGCGGTTCGCGGTGCTCAGCGTCGTCCTCGGCGCGGGACTGCTCGGTGCGGCGGGTGTCCGGCGCGGGCCGGCGGCGTTGCTCTGGCGGCCGGCGCACGCCCTGGCCATGATCGCGAGCCCGCTGCGGCTCGAGGCGGTCCAGAACTCGGTAAGGGCAGGCGACTCGGTGTCGCTTCTCGTGATCGCCCCGGGCCGCCGGAGTGTGACGCTCTGGACCCGCTCACCCGGAACGTCGTGGATGGCGGTGCCGGTCGCCCTCGATTCGGCGGGGCGGGCAACCCGTTCCTCCGGACCCCTGACCGAGGCCCTCTTTGCCCACGTGACCGAAGGGAGCCGGAGCTCCGACACGCTGGAGATCGCGGTCAAGCGCGCCGCGTTCCTTGCTTCCTTTTCGCTCACCATTCGCTATCCCTCATACCTGCGACTCGAGGACGAGCCCGCTCCGGTGGGTGGAGACACGCTGCTGCTGCCGGCGGGGAGCAGCCTCGAGGCGCACGGGGAGACGACAGTTCCGCTTCGCGAAGCGCTGTGGACCCTGGGTGGATCGGCGCGCCCCCTGACGGCGTCGGGCATCCGCTTCAGCGGGCTGCTCACCCCGGCCGTTTCGGGCGCCTACCGACTGGTGCTTCGCACCATTGACGGTGACGCGCTGAGCGGCGACGAGGTCGTCGTGCCGGTGCGGATCCTTCCCGATCTTGCGCCGGTGCTCGAGATCCCGGTGCCTGGCGGCGACACCCTCGCGCCCGCATCGGGTGCGTTGCCGCTCGTCGTCGACGCGCGCGACGATCACGGACTCTCCGACGTGGTGCTGGAGCGACGGCTGCTCAGGGCGGGCGTCCGGCATGTGCTTTCCGATGAGCCGCTGCCCCTGCCGGGCAGGACTCCCGATCGCGCGATCCTGCCCGCGTCGATCGATATCGCCGCACTCTCGTTGCAGCCGGGGGATACGCTCCGCGTGCTGGCCCGCGGCCGGGATAACTCGCCCGCCCGGCAGGTGGGACGTTCGCGAGAGATCGCCATCGCCGTGCCCACGCGTCCGGAGCTCCGCGCGGCCGAGCGGGACCGCGCGGCCGAGATTCGGAGCCAGCTCGATTCGCTCGTGGCAGAGAGCAGGAACGCGCAGCGGCAGAGCGAAGACCTGGGACGCGAGCAGCAGCGGGGCACCGAAAGCGCGCTGGATTTCGAGTCGGCCAAGAAGGCCGAGGCGGTCGCCGACCGGCAGGAACAGCTGATCAAACAGGCGGAGGAAGTTCGGCGCTCGCTCGAGGAGCTCCGCAAGGCGGCCGAGAAGGCCGGAATCTCCGACTCGGCCTTTCAGCAGCGCCTCAAGGAAGTGCAGGAGCAACTCGATCGCGCGCTGTCGCCCGAGCTCCGGCGCCAGCTCGCCGAGCTCCAGGAAGCGCTCAAGGCGCTGGACCGGGAGCGGACCAAGGATGCGGTGCGGCGGCTGGGCGATACCCAGCAGAAGTTGCGCGAGGCGCTGGAGCGGAGTCGCGAGCTCTTCGAGCGCGCCGCACTCGAGGGACAACTCGCGTCGCTGGAGCAAGAAGCGAAGGAGCTGGCCCAGGAACAGAAGGATTGGGCGGACCGGGTCCCGTCGGCGGATAGCGCGAAGGCGGCGGGAGACGAGCGGTCGCTGGCGCGCCGCGCCGACTCGGTCGCGGCGGGACTCCAGCAGGCGGCTCGTGAGCTCGACGGTAAGGCGCGACGCGAGGCGATGGAGAAGACCGCTGCGGATGCCCGGGAAGCCGCCCAGGACATGAAGCAGGCCGCGCAGCAGGCGGAGCGGAGGCAGCAGGACAATGCGCAGCGCGCCGGACGCCGCGCCGCCTCGAAGATGAGCCAGGTGCAGAAGGATGTGCAGGAGCAGCGGGAAAGCCAGCAGCAGGAATGGCGGGAAGAGGTGGTCGCGCAGATCGATCGCGCGCTGCTGGAAACCACCCGACTCGCCGAGCGACAACTGGCGGTGGCCGGCCAGTTTCGGCGCGGTGCCGACCTGCCCACCGCGCGCGCGGCACAGGGCGCCATGGAAGAAGGCGTCCAGAAGCTGCTGGAGCAGGTCGGTGCCGCCTCGGGGAAGAACGCGCTGGTCTCGCCCCAGATTCTCGCCGCCCTCGCCGAGGCGCGCCAGCAGATGCAACGGGCTCGCGAGGCGGCGGCGAGCGCGTCGGGCAATCCGCGCGAGACCGTAGAACGCGCTGGCGACGCCGTGGATGCGCTCAACGTCGCGGCGTACGGACTGCTGCGCTCCCGCGAGGATGTCTCGGGAGCGGGGAGCGGCTCCGGATTCGCGGAGGCGATGGAGCGCATGACCCGGATGGCCAAGCTGCAGGGACAGCTCAGCCAGGACGCCAATGGGCTCCTGCCGCTGATGGGGAACAGCGGGGTGCAGCAGCAGCTGCAGCAGCTGGCGGCGCGACAGCGCGCGCTGGCGCAGGAGCTGGAGCGGCTGCGCGCGGAGGGACAGCTCGACACCAAGCAGCTCGGGGACGAGGCGCGCGATCTCGCCCGCGCCCTCGAACGAGGCCGGCTCGACCGCGAGATGATCGCGCGGCAGGAGCGGCTGTTCCGGCGCATGCTCGACGCCGGCCGGACGCTGCAGGGCCGCGAGGAGGACGAGCAGAAAGAGCGGCAGAGCGAAGTCGCGAAGCCGGGTGAAATCCGGCTGCCGCCCGCACTCCGCGCCGAGCTCCTCGGCCGGGACGGGCAGATTCGCCTGCCGACCTGGGAGCAATTGCAGCGGTTGTCGCCGGAGGAGAGGCGGCTGGTCACGGAGTACTTCAGGCGGTTGACGGGTGGAATACCGTGACGCTAACCACTATCGGCTATCGGCTAACGGTCATGCTGGCGGTCGTCTCCCCGCTGGCGGCGCAGGATCCGGCCGCGCGGGCCCTCGACTTCGAGCGACGGGCCGACCATGCTGGCGCCGCCGCGGCGTGGAAGGAGGCGCTCGCGAGCAAGCCGGCGGATCTTGCCGCACTGCTCGGTCTCGAGCGCGCCCTCACCTCCATGGGCAGGCTCGCGGAAATGACGGATCTGCTCCGCGGAGTCATCGCCCGGGATGCCAATCCGGGCACGCTCGGCGTCGCCGTACGGGTGTGGACCGCGGTCCGCCAGCCGGACAGCGCTCGCGCCGCGGTCGAGCGCTGGGCCGCGCTCGAGCCGACCAGCGAGATGCCCTTCCAGGAGTGGGGCCTCGCCGCGTACGGCGCGCGGGACCGGGTCGCGACGCGTGAAGCCTATCTCCTCGGTCGACGACGGCTGGGTCGCCCCGACGCGATGGCGGCGGAGCTGGGTCAGCTCGCGGTCCTGGAGGGCGACTGGGCCGTCGCCGCCCGGGAATGGACCATCGCGATCCGGCGGGTACCCGGCTATCGCGGTGCCGCGGTTTCCACCCTTGGACAAATCCCGGCGACGGCTCGAGCGGCGCTCCTGCGCGAGCTCGGTCAGTCTGCCGATCCGCTCAGCGAACGCCTCGCGGCGTCGCTCATGATCCGGTGGGGGGAGCCGGTGGCGGGCGTGCGGCGCCTGGTCGCCGCGCCGCCGCGAAGCGGGAGTGAGTTTGTCGACGCGCTGCAGGAAGTTCTCGAGGAGTTGCGGCCGGGGCAGGGCCCGGAGAACCGGCTTGCCCGCGCCATCACGCTCGATGCGCTGGCGGACCGCAGCATGGGATCCGAGCGCACGCGGTTCCGTCTCGACGCGGCGCAGGCATTTGCCGACGCGGGCGACCAGGCCTCGGCGCGCCGTTTGCTCGCGACGCTCGCCGCCGACAGCGGGGCCACGCCGATGCTCGCCGCCAGCGCGGCGTCCACTCTGGTCGGTGTGCTGGTGGACGAGGGAAAACTGGAGGAAGCCGACCGGCGGTACCGCGAGCTGGCCCCGCACCTCGGGAACGAGGACCGGGAACGGCTTGCGCTCCGGATCGCGCAGGCCTGGGTCCGGGCCGGGCGGCTCTTGCGCGCCGACTCGCTCATCGCGGCGGACAGCTCGGTGGATGCCCTGGCGGTGCGGGGCCGCATCGCACTCTTCCGGGGTGATCTCGCCGTCGCGCGCTCAATGCTCTCCGATGCCGGCCCCTTCACGGGCGAGCGGGCCGCGGCCACGGAGCGGATAGGTGTGCTTGGGCTGCTGCAGGTGATCGAGGAGGATTCCCTGCCAGCGCTCGGGCAGGCGTTCCTCCTGCTCGAGCGCGGGGATAGCGCCGAGGCGGCCGCAGCGTTCGAGGGACTCGGAAGGGTGCTGCCGCCGGACCACGGCGGTGCGGAGCTGCTGCTCCTCGGTGGCAAGGTGCGCTTCGGGATGGGGCAGACGGTTCCGGCGGAGCGAATTCTCCGCGAGGTGGTGCTGCAGGGTGTCCCGGCGAGCGCCGCCGCGGCGGAGCTCGCGCTGGCCGAATTGCTGTTTCGGAGCGGCAGGCGCGATCAGGCGATCGTGGCCCTCGAGCACTTGCTTGTCACCTGGCCGACCAGCGCCGTGGTGCCGCAGGCAAGGCGGCTGCTCGACCTGGCGCGCGGGGCGGTGCCGGCGGTATGAAGCGGCGCGCGTTCGTGGGATCCGTCCTGGGCGGGTGGGCGGCTGGGCGGTTGGGCGGGTGGAAACCGTCCTCGCGCGCGTCCTGGTTGCTCGTACCCATGGACGACGCGCAGAGCGACCATCTCAAGGCGTACGGACTCACGTTCCGCGTGCTGGAGCGCGGGGCGAAGGCGGAGTGGTTCCTGAACTACCGGAACGGCTCGTTCCTGCTCCCCGGGGATGCCTTGACGGCGCGCGAAGCGGCGATCGCCGGCGTGTCGGGGCTCCCGATGGATGACGGGCAGGTCGCGGAGATCCGCGCGCAGCTTTCGCTGGGCAACATGGACGCCGTACCGCTGGAGAAGGCGCCGAAAGTCGCCGTCTATGCTCCGCCCAACGCCGCGCCGTGGGATGACGCGGTGACGATGGCCTTGCAGTACGCCGGCATCGCCTTCGACAAAATCTGGGACGCCGAGGTCATCGGAGACAAGCTGCGCGCCTACGACTGGCTTCACCTGCATCACGAAGACTTTACCGGCCAGTACTCGAAGTTCTATCTGACCTACGCCGGCGCGCCGTGGCTGGTCGAAATGACCGAGCGGAATCAGCGAGTGGCGCGGCAGCTGGGATTCTCCAGTGTGCCGGCCGAAAAGAAAGCCGTGGCTCGGACCATCTCGGCCTTCGTGGAGCGGGGGGGATTCCTCTTCGCGATGTGCACCGCCACGGAAACGCTGGACCTGGCGCTCGCGAGCGAGGATGTGGACATCGCGGCGAGCTTCGCCGACGGCACGCCGATGGATCCCCGGGCCGCCGACAAGATGCACTGGAGCCGGGCGCTGGCGTTCCAGAACGCCCGGCTCGAGCTCTCCCCCGCCATCGCGGTCTACTCGGAAATCGACGGGCACCAGGTCAATTCGCCGGACCGGCGCCAGCCGCTGGGCGCGTTCTCGCTGTTCAACTTCAGCGCGAAAATCGATCCGGTCCCGACCATGCTGGTGCAAAACCACCGGCAGGTCATTCCCGATTTTTACGGCCTCACCACCTCGTTCATGAAAGCAACCTTGAAACCCGGGGTCACCGTCCTCGCTGATGAGGCCGGCGCGCCGTGGGTGAAATACATCCACGGCGAGCGCGGCCAGGGCACCTGGACGTTTCTGGGCGGGCACGATCCCGAGGATCCGCAGCACCAGGTGGGCGACGCGCCGACTGATCTGTCGACCCACCCGCATTCGCCGGGCTATCGGCTCATTCTGAATAACGTCCTGTTTCCCGCGGCGAAGAAGAAGGAGCTGAAGACGTAGCGGTGACTGCTAACTGCTAACTGCTAACCGCTAACTGCTCACCTCTCACCTCTCACCTCGCGCCTCTAGTAGATTTCGGGTGTGACTTCTCGCATCACAGCCGAAGCAGCCCGGCGCCTGGCGGCCGAGATCGCGGCCGCCGGCGGCCGCGAGGTGTGTTTCGTCGCGACGGTGGATGCCGACGGCATCATCACCGGCGCGCGTGCCGTGGCGCGCGGCCGGATCGACGAAGTGCTCGCGTTGCCCGGCATCGCTGATCGGGGTGAGATGCTGCTGCACAATCATCCCGGCGGATGGCTGGAGCCGTCGCCGGCCGACCTGTCGGTGGCGGCGCGGCTGCACGACGGCGGGATCGGCTTCGGGATCGTGAACAACGACGCCACCGCACTCTACGTTGTGGTGGAGGTGCCACGCCGGAAGGCGGTGACGCGGCTCGACTCGCTCTCGGTCGTGGCAACGCTGGGTGAGCGCGGTCCGATCGCCGCCCGGCTCGGCGCCTTCGAGGACCGGCAGGGCCAGCGGGACATGGCCGCGCATATTGCCGACGCCTACAACGACGGTGGCATCGTGCTGCTGGAGGCGGGCACCGGCATCGGCAAGTCGTTCGCCTACCTGGTACCGGCGCTCGCCTGGGCCAAGGCGAACGGCGAGCGCACGGTCGTCTCCACCAACACGATCAATCTCCAGGAGCAGCTCGTCGGCAAGGATCTCCCGCTGCTTCGCGAGGCCCTGGCAGACGGGACACACACACCGACGTTCGCGCTCCTCAAGGGGTGGCGGAACTATCTCTGCCTCGCCCGGCTGGGATCCGCGATGGGAGCGCAGCAGTCGCTGCTCGAGCCGGACAAGCTGCAGGAGCTGCTCGGGCTCTCGGAGTGGGCCGCCCGCACCGCCGACGGCACGCTGGGCGATCTGATCGCGCCGCCGAGCCCCGAGGTCTGGGACGAGGTCGCGGCGGAGCCCGACCTCTGTCCGCGGCTGCGCTGCCCGCACTTCGACCGCTGTTTCCTCTTCCGGGCCAAGCGGGCCGCGGCGGAAGCCGATGTGGTGGTGGTCAACCATCACCTGCTGGCCTCCGACCTCGCGGTGCGCGGCGCACAGGAAAACTGGGACGAGGCCGCGGTGCTCCCTCCCTATCAGCGGCTGGTGCTCGACGAGGCGCACCATCTCGAGGATGTGGCCGCCAATCATCTTGGCGCGCAGGTCACCAGCCGGGGCATCCGGCGGGTGCTGGGACGACTGGAGCGGAGCGGGAAGGGTCTGCTGCCGGCGCTTTCGCACGAGCTGGTGAGTCAGCACGATCTCCTGAGCCGGGCGAGTCACGATCTCCTGATTCAGCGGCTCATCCCCGCGCTCGGCGATGCGCGCCGCGCCACCGACGCGATGTTCGCCCGCCTCCACGCGTTGCTCGAGTCCGGACCCTCGCCGCTCCGGCTGGACAGCGAATTCGCGTCCTCGCCGGTGTGGTCCGCGGGCCTCACCACCGAGCTCGATGGGGCGCTTGCGGCGTTCCGGCGGATGCGCGACGACGTGGAGACGATCGCGGACCGGATGAGCCAGGGGGAGATGACCGAGCGGCGCACCCAGCTCCTGGGGGAGCTTCGCGGCGTGATCCGCCGGCTCGAGTCGGCGACCGACGGACTCAACCGCACCCTGAGACCCGCGCCGGGCGGCGTCCCTACCGTGCGATGGATCGACCGCGCGGGCGCCAGAGGCCAGCAGGTGTCGCTGGCCGCGGTCCCGCTGGACCTGGCACCGGTGCTGCGCGAGCTGCTTTTCGACCGGGTGACTACCGTCGCGCTCACCAGCGCCACGCTTGCCGCGGGCGGCGAATTCGATTTCCTCGAATCCCGCATCGGCCTCTCGCTCGCGCCGAGTCCCGTGACGGTCCGGGAGATTCTCCCGTCGCCATTCAACTACCCGGAACAGTGCCTCTTCGGGATTCCCAATGATGTACCCGATCCGCGGGAGGACGAGGCGGGCCACGACGCCTGCGTGGTGCGCGCGATCACCGAGCTTGCCTGGGCTTCCGACGGAGGGATGTTCGTCCTCTTTACCAGCCATGCGGCGCTCCGGCGAGCGGCGACTGAGCTTCGAGCCGGTCTCCCGGCCCGCTGGCCGATTCTCGTCCAGGGGGAACAGTCGCGGGATCAGCTGTTGCGACGCTTTCGCGCGGCGGGCAACGCCATTCTGCTCGGCACCGATTCGTTCTGGGAGGGCGTCGACGTGCCGGGGCGGGCGCTCCGCGTTCTCCTGCTCTGCAAGCTACCTTTCAAGGTTCCTTCGGAGCCGCTGACCGCGGCCCGGCTGGAGCGTTTGGCGGAGCTGGGGGAGGATGGCTTCATGGGCTACCTCCTGCCGCATGCGGCGCTGAAGCTGAAACAGGGGTTTGGAAGGCTGATCCGCACCCGAACCGATGTCGGGGTCGTGATCCTGCTCGACCGCCGGGTCGTCGCCAAGCGGTACGGCCCGCTCCTGTTGAGCGGACTGCCGCGGGCCGAGCGGGTCATGGGGAGCTGGGCCGAGGTTCGCACCAAGTGTGAAGACTTCTTTGCGCGACATGGCATCGGAGCGAGCGTCTGAGATGACTGGACGGCCGTCGAAAATTGTCTGCGTGGGCCGCAACTACGCCGAGCACGCGAAAGAGCTCGGCAACGAGGTTCCCGCGGCGCCGCTGCTGTTCCTGAAGCCGCCGAGCGCGATGATCGGGAGCGGGGAGGCGATCGTGCTTCCGACGGCTTCAGCGCGGGTCGAGTTCGAAGCGGAAATCGGCGTGGTGATCGGGCGCAGGATGCACCATGTGCCTCCGAAAGAAGCGGAACGGTGGATTCAGGGGTTCGTCTGCCTGAACGACGTCACCGCGCGAGATCTGCAAAAGAGTGACGGGCAGTGGACCCGGGCCAAGGGCTTCGACACCTTCTGCCCGGTTGGTCCCCGCATCGCCGAGGGTCTCGACTGGCGCACCCTCGAAGTCGTCGCCCGTGTCAACGGGGTGGAGCGCCAGCGGGCGCCGAGCTCCGCGATGGTGTTTTCGATCCCGGTCCTGCTCGCGTACATCAGCGAGGTCATGACGCTGGAGCCGGGCGATCTGGTGGCGACCGGAACCCCGGCTGGTGTGGGTCCGCTCCTGCCGGGCGACGTCGTGGAGGTCGAGATTCCCGGCGTCGGCGTGCTTCGCAACCCCGTCCAGGCCTACGACGAATGACGATTCAGTTCAGTGAGCGCCTCCGCGCCCTCCCCGGGTATCCACTCGCCGAGATTCCGACGATCAAGCGCCGGCTCATCGAATCCGGAATGGATGTCATCGACCTGGGTGCCGGCGACAACGACACTCCTCCGCCGGCGGTGGTGGTGGAGGCGCTGCGGGAGGCGCTCGGGAATCCGGCGCTCAGCAAGTACGGTTTTCAGCAGGGCTTGCCGGAGTTCCGGAGGGCGTGCAGCGGCTACCTCGCGCGCCGGTTCGGGCAGGTGTTCGATCCCTTTACCGAGATCCTGCCGCTGATCGGGTCGAAGGAGGGCCTGGCGCATCTCCCGTACGCGGTGGTGAATCCCGGGGACGTCATCGTCTTGCCGGAGCCCGGCTACCAGGCCTACATCGGAGGGTCGATACTCTCGGGCGGTCTCCCGCACGTCCTTCCGCTCCGCGCCGAAGAGGACTTTCTCCTCGACCTCGAGCAGCTGCCGGACTCGGTGCTCTCGCGAACGCGCCTGGTCTACCTCAACTACCCCAACAATCCAACCGCGGCCGTGGCGCCGCTCGAGTATCTCGAGCGCATCGTCGCCATCTGCCGCAAGCACGATATCCTCCTCGCCTACGACAACGCCTATTGCGACCTCACCTACGACGGTTACGTCGCCCCGAGCATCTTCGAGATACCGGGCGCGCGCGATGTCGCGGTCGAATTCTTCTCACTTTCCAAGAGCTTCTCGATGACTGGATGGCGGCTGGGCTGGGCCGCGGGCCGTCGCGAGCTCATCGGCGCGCTCGGCAAGGTGAAGTCCTACGTGGACACCGGGCCGTTCCTCGCACTGCAGAAAGCCGGCGCGCTCGCCCTGGATCGAGCGGAAGAGCTCGTCGCGCCGATCCGGACGCTCCTGTCCGAGCGACGGGACGCGGCGGTGCTGGCGCTCCGGAATGCCGGACTCCCCGTCCCCACGCCGCGCGCGGCGATGTACCTCTGGGTGCCACTTCCCGCCGGCGTGTCGTCCGCGGCGTTCGCCCGGCGGGCGCTCGAGGAGCTCGGGGTGGTCACCCTTCCGGGCAGCTCGTTCGGACCCGCGGGAGAAGGGTATTTCCGGATCGCCCTGACGGTGGGCTCGGCCCGTCTCACCGAGGCGGTTGAGCGGCTCGGGCGGGCGCTCGACATCGTACGCGAGGCGGGCATTGCCGCGACGGCCTGAGCTCTGGCTTCCCCGTCCCCGACGGTGGTCCGCCTGGGCGATCGCGATCAGCGTCGTCGTCCATGCGCTGCTCTTCCTCGTGAAGGTGGGCGCCTACCTCCCGCCGTCCCGGCTTCCTCCGGCGCAGATCTACCTCGTGCCCCCCGGTGCGGAGGGGGAGCGGGCGTTCGACATGCGTTATCAGGAGCCCGGCGGCGCCGCAAAGAAGGGCAAAGCCGCGGGGATCACCGCGCGCCCCGAGCTCGAGGCGCCGATGCCGGAGCCGGAACGGGTCGAAGCCCCTCCGGTCGACGCACCGCCCGCCCTGTCCCCGGCCCAGCCCGCGGATACTCCGTCCACGGCGGCACCGAGACCGCCGGGACGCACCGTCCGGATCGGTCCCGCGCTCGGAGAAGGAAAGCTCTGGATTCGCCCGCTCCCGGCGCCGCCGCGAGAGCTCGCGCGGGAGCTGACGCGCTCGCATTTCGACCTCGTGGATAGCGCGGTCAGCGCCATCGTGCAGGCATATATCGATTCGGTGTTGAGCGCGCCCGCCGCCCCCGGGTCGGCGCCCCCGAGCTGGACCACGCAGATCTTCGGAAAGACATTCGGCATCGACAGCAAGTACATCTACCTCGGCGGGCTCAGAATTCCGAGCGCGGTGCTCGCGCTCCTTCCGATCAAGGGCGGCACGACGATGGAGTATTCGCAGGCCAACCGGCTGGCCCTGATTCGCGAGGACCTGCAGCGCGCCTCGGCTCGGGCGCAGACAATGGAGGACTTCAAACGCGCGATTCGCGAGCTTCGGGCGGAGCGAGAGCGGCAGAAGGAGATCGAGCGGAATCAGCGGTTGAAGCCGGATTCGACAGGGAAGCCGTAACGGATGGCTCACCGCTCACCGCTCACCGCTCACCTTTCTCTCCACCGTCGCGGTCAGTCGCGCCAGCGACGATGACCGGCCCACCACCTCCAGCAGCTGGTTGACCGGCTCCGAGACCGTCGTTCCGGTGATCGCCACGCGGATCGGCTGCAGCAGGTCGCCGAGCTTGAGTCCCGCCGTCTCCACGCGCTGCTTCAGCGCCTCGAGAATCGGCTCCGCCCGCCATTCCGATTCGCCAAGTGCGCGCAGCGTGTCGACGGCGAGGACCAGGCTCCGGACGTAGGCATCGCCCATCTTCTCGATGAGCTTCCGCCCTTTGTCATCCAATACGGCGCGGCGTGAATCGAGCCGGATCGCGACCCGCTCCGCGATTTCGAGAATCGTGCGGGCGCGCGACTTCACCGCATCGATGTACGGCGGGAGCAGGTGGACCCCGCCGAAGTGCACCTCCATCCGCTCGAGCTCCCGCGCCACGGCGGCGGCGAGCGCTTCGCCGGGCATCCCCGAGAGGTACTGTCCGTTCATCCACTCGAGCTTCGCGGTATCGAAGGTGGCGGGTTTCTTCTGAATCGCCTCGAGGGAAAAGAGCGCGATCATCTCCTCCCCGGTCATGATCTCGCGATCCTCGCCGGGCGACCAGCCGAGCAGGGCCAGGAAGTTGCGCATGGCCGCGGGGAGGATGCCGCGGTCCCGGTAGTCACCCACCGCGGTCGCGCCATGGCGCTTGGACAGTTTCTTCCCGTCCATTCCGAGGATCATCGGCAGATGCGCGAACACCGGAATCGGCGCGCCCAGGGCCTGATAGAGTGCGATCTGTTTGGGCGTGTTGGAGATGTGATCGTCGCCCCGAAGGACGTGGGTGATCCGCATGGCGATGTCGTCCGAGACGACCGCCATGTTGTAAATCGGGGTGCGATCGCTCCGGAGGATCACCATGTCGTCGAGGTCCCGTCCGTGGAACGAGATCCGGCCGTGCACGGCGTCCTCCCAGGCGATTGCCTCGTCGGGCATCCGGAAGCGCACGACGAACGGCATGCCGCGCGCGACCCGCGCCTCGACTTCCGCCGGCGACAGACGGTCGCAGCGGCGATCGTACTTGTAGAGGTCGCTTCCTCCCGCGGTGGCCTGCCGCTGGGCCTCCAGCTCTTCGCGGGTGCAGAAACAGCGATACGCCTTGCCTCCCGCGAGCAGGCGGTCGGCGTCGGCGCGATGACGCTCGATCTGGGCGCCCTGGAAAACCGGACCCTCGTCCCACTCGAGCCCGAGCCAGGCGAGTCCGTCGAGAATGATCCGGGTGTTGGCGTCGGTGCTGCGCTCGGAGTCGGTGTCCTCGATCCGGAGAATGAACACGCCGCCGGTCTTGCGGGCGAAGAGCCAGTTGTAGAGCGCGGTGCGGGCGCCGCCGACGTGCAGGTAGCCGGTCGGCGACGGTGCGAAACGGACTCTGGGAACCGTGGTGACCATCGAACTCTTGGGGAGGGAGACGGAGCGGGAGGGATTCGAACCCTCGATAGGGGTTTACCCCCTATGCCGGTTTAGCAAACCGGTGCCTTAAGCCTCTCGGCCACCACTCCAAAACGGGTTGGGAATATTGGCGCGCTGAGGAGGTTATGCAACAGGAGGTTGCCCTTCGTACCTTTCCGCGCTGGGGACATCGGGAGACGACAGTGGCTTCGAAGAGACTCCGGTCCGCGGCGCGCCTGCTCGCGGCGATTGCCATCCTGGCGGCATGTAGCCGGCGTTCCCCTCTGCTCTGGCCTACACCCGCGGATCTCGCTCGAACGGGGCCGGACAGCTTTCTCGTCCAGCTCGAGACCAGCAGGGGGATCGTCGACCTCGTGGTGCACCGCGCCTGGTCTCCCCTGGGCGTGGACCGGGTGTATTTCCTGCTGCGTGAGGGGTACTACGACGGCGCGCGGTTCTTCCGAGTCGTGCCGGGCTTCGTCGTCCAGTGGGGTATCTCGCGGGACTCCGCAGTCAACCGGATCTGGAACGACAGGGACCTTCCCGATGAGCCGGTCCGCCAGAGCAACACGCGGGGCCGGGTCTCCTATGCCCGAGCCGGTCCCAACACCCGATCAGTGCAGCTGTACGTCAACCTGGCCGACAATGCACGCCTCGATACCGCCACCGTCTTCGGTTTCCCTCCGATCGGCGAAGTTCGCGGCGGCATGGCGGTAATGGATTCGATGTTCGCGGGATACTCGTGCCGGCGAGGCAGTCAGGGGACCTGCCCCAGCCAGGACTCCATCCAGGCCCAGGGGGAGGCTTACCTGGGTCGGATGTTCCCGAAGCTCGACGCGATCAGGAAGACACGGATCGTTCAGGAATGGCGGGGTAAGCGGTAAGCGGTAAGCGGTGAGCGGGACCTGCCCTTGGGTCTGGCAACGTGTTGCGTTGGTACGGCAAGTGTCGTCTTTTCTCGTCAGTCCCCCATCTCGGCACCCACAGTTCCGTTGCCCGAATTCCACGATTCCCAGGTCAGCCGGCACCGGCTTACGAAGTACTCGTCGGGGTGGCCGGACTGGCGGAGCAGGGTGTGGAGCAGCTCGTGGCGCACCACCATTTCGTGATTCTGATAGTTCCCCGCGATGACTACCCGGTGGGCCGACCCGTCGGAAATCCACTCGCCAACCTTGGCTCCGTCCTCGGTTGGAAAGGTCTCAACTCCAGGTACGACATAGAATTGGACTGCCGAGAAGTCTCCAGTCCTGCCGCTGCAGGCTTCGGTCCTCTGGAACCACTCACGGTACACCACCGGGGTCGCAATCTGGACCGCGCCGGCTGGTAGCGCGACAGCGCTCGGTGCCAGGGCGGTGCAGGCCGAGGTCACCCAGGGCAGCCCGACTACGATGAGCGCATCGAGGACGGTACTGCGTCTCACGGCCTCTCCCAGCCAAGTGTAATGATTCTTGACTGTGGAGAGGCTAGAGGTATGCCAGGCCAGGGGTCAGGAACCTGGCTTCGGGGCCGCAGTGGCCGCGGGCTTCTTCGCGGGTAGCTTGGTCGGGGGTTTGACCGCGGGCTTGACGCCGGTGACCTTCGGCGGAGTGGTTCCGATCCTCCGGCGGATCGTTCCCCTGTCGACCATCGCGCCGGTCCGGCTGATGGCCTGGAAGAACATCTCGTCACCCGTGATTTCCACCAGCATAAAGGATCGGTCCGAGGCAAAGCCGACGTCCGTAATGCCTTTGCCGGGGCGGGTGTCGCCGGAGCGGAGCTTGGCCGCTCCGCCGGCAACGAAGTACTGGATCCCCTTCTGGGGTACAATCCGCTCGTAGATATGCTCGTGGCCGTTGAACACCACATCCACGCCGTACTTCACGAAGACCGGCTCGAGGATGGTGCGCAATTCGACCTCGGGACCGCGTGACGCGCTGGTATACAGCGGGTGGTGGAAGTAGGCGATCTTCCAGTCGGAGCCCGACGCGGCCAGCTCCTTCTCCAGCCATTCGACTTGCTCCGGATCCATGTAATTGCTGTCGAGCACGAAGAACCGGACGTTCCCCTTCTTGAAGGTTCGATAGCGGTTGCCGCCCAGGTTGAACGGCTTGTAGAACTTCTGGTTGGGATCGTCGTGATTGCCCAGTGCGGCGTCGAATTCCACCTTTGCGTCGAGCAGGAGCTTGTAGGGCTGCTCGAACTTCTTCGCGAAATCCTGGGGCCGGCTCGCTCCGTAGATGTTATCGCCCAGCATGATCGCGAACGTAAAGGGAAACCGCTTGTAGTAGTTGAATATCTGTCTCGCCGTTTCGTTCTGCACTTTATCTCCGGTGCCGGCGTCGCCGATCACGGCAAAGCGGACCGAGTTGGCGCGCAGGGGCAGGGCAAGGGTCGAACTCGTCGTGGTCGCCGTGGTCCTGGTCTGCGCGGCGAGGGGCGCCGACCAGCCAGCCGCGAGGACCGCGAGGGCGATCGAGGTGCGTGGGTTCACGTCAAATCTCCGGCTACGGAACCGCATTCGGCATGACGTCGATGATCAGGTTCGCCTCGACGTCGCGCAGGATGAGGTAATGGGTGACGATGCGGTACTCGAGCTTGTCCGTCGGCAGCGGCGGGAGCAGCGGCAGCAGCGTGGCCGGAAAGGTCGCCAGCGGATAGGTCGTGGGGTACAGCACGTTCACGGCGGGGACGAAACTCGGCACCTCTTCCTGCGCATCATCACGCTGTTCGATGACCGAGTCCGAGCGCCGGCTGTACTCACTCTTGATCAGCGTGGATATGATCGCCGCAACCTCGGGTGTGAAGATGTCGCCCTGCTTGGCGGAATCCCTCGCACGCTGGATGAGGGTCGCAAGCGTCGTCGCGCGCGCGGCGATTTCGGCCTGGCTCTTCGTTTGATCCAGCGGGCCCATCTTTTCCGCGAGGCTGTCTCGCAGCCTGACATATTCGCCCACCCGCTTGCCGAACTCGGCGAAGGGCGCCGCGGTCGGATCGGTGCGTTCTTCGTAGGGCTCCTTTCCACATCCGGGCGCGGTGGCGACCAGCAGCGCCGCGAGGCTGAAACGGATCAGATGGGACACGCCGTCCTCCTCAGGCTCCGAGAGCCCCGGCCCCGGGCGCAGGCCCGGACTCGGGGGAATGACCAGTCACGCTCCAGTCATGTTGGGGCGACGAGAGGGCATCCGGAATTTGCACAGGGGAGAACAGCGGCGGGGATGAGATTCGCAGTCACGACTGCACCGGAAGGGGGTACATTCTCATTCCATCGAGATCTTGATCCGGATTCCCGGGTGTGGAGGCCGGAACGAGAGGACACCCAATGAGGATCGCCTGCGGGTGATCGTCGTCGTCCTGGTGCTGGCGCAACTCGTCCCTTCCTCCCGTGCGTGGGGTGCCGAGCCTCCGGAGGTGCGTTATCTCCTCCATGCCCGGGTGAACGACCGCACCGGGATCATCACCGGCCGCGCCGAAATCCGGTACCGGCACCGCGGCGTGGACACCCTTCGCGCTCTCGCCATCGCGCTGCGTTACAACGCCTTCCGTCCCGGGGCGAGCGGCTGGCCGTCGAAAGCGTTCCCCGGCGCGGACGAGACAGGGTACCAGCGCGTCTTCGACCTGCGTCTCGACGGTGCGCCTGTCGCAGCGGAATGGCCGGCGTCGCCTGACAGCAGCCTCGGGTCGGTGAGACTCGTGCATCCGCTGGGGCCGGGCGATTCCGTTGTGCTCGCTCTCGGCTGGAGCGCCCGCCCCCCCGCGCTCGGCTGGCGCCGCGACCGCCGCGGACGCAGGATCGATCTGGCCGGGTGGCATCCCCAGATCATCGATTTGACTTCCGGAACCTCGGTGCCTTTCCCGGCCTTCGCCACCCTGCTGCTCAGCCTCGACCTGGCGGCGGACCAGGTAATCGGTGGGACGGGGGTCCCGCTCTGCGGTGATCCGGGATGGGCCGGTGCGGCTGCAGCGCGTGATACCGAGATCACCCTGCAGCGAGACTGGTACGCCAAGCCGGTAGAGTCCCGGGCGGCAGGCGCGAGCTGCGACGGCGCCGTCCCGGGAGAGAAGCGGATCGTGTGGTACGCCGAGGGGGTCACCGAGCTGGTGTACGCGCTGAGCCCGACCTTCAAGTATGAGGAGGGAGACTTCGCCATTCCAGGAGAGAAAAAGGTGATGGTGCACGCGCTCTACGAGCGGGGGGAGGAGCGGGTATGGGGAGCCGGGCTGGCGACCCGTCGTACGGAAACGGCGCTGGCCTGGGCGGTGGAGCTCGGCGGACGCAACCCGTGGCCGCATCTCACGGTGGTCCATGGAGTCGACCAGGGCGGTCGAGCCGAACCGATGGTGCTGCTCAGCGGGGTGCCGAGCCAGACCGCGCTGCTCGAACTGCTCGGTCTCATGTATACCCAGCAAGTCATCGGGGGAGGATTGCCGGTGTTCTCGGTCGGGACGGCCGCGTATCAGACCGCCTGGTTTTTCGAGGCGATCGGGCGCCGGGGGGACTACATCCGGATCGAGCGGGAGATCCTGGAATGGGATCTGGACCGGCTCGCGCTCGGAGACGAGCCGCTTGGATCCGCCGCCTCGGGATCGCCGTGCATTTCGACCAGCTGTCGCCGCTTCGAGCTGGTCTCGCATCAGCTCCGGCGGTGGGCCGGAAGCGACCAGGCGATGCGTCAGCTGTACCGCGCGCTCTACGACCGGTTCGAGCTGCGGCCCACGGTGCCGGGAGCGTTCCAGCAGATGGCGCGTGCGATGATCAAGCCCAGCCCAGACTCGCTCTACGTCCAGCTCTCCCGGGGGGGCACGCTGTACGACGACGCGGTGGTCTCGGCCCGGCGGGAGCCGGCGGGAGACACCGGCTGGCTCACCACCGTGGCGGTCGCGCGGCGCGGCGCGGGCGTCTTTCCCCGGACACTCTGGGTCGTCGCGGAGGGCGATACCGTTGTCACCCGCGCGGCCAGCCTCGCCGTGCAGGAGACCGTCACCGTCGTGACCCGTACCCGGCCGAAGCGCGTGGTGCTCGATCCGCTGGCGGAGAGCCACGACTGGAACATGCTCAACAACCAGCGCTCGTTCGGATTCAGCGCCGGATGGCTGCGGCTGGCCCCGAACCGCCCGACCCGGACCTACCTCGACACCTACTTCACCCGGCACACGGCGAGGGATCGCCTCACCATGGGCTGGGCCCCGACCGTGTGGTACAACGACGCCGGCGGGTGGACCTTCGGGCTCAGACTCCGGGAGGATTACCTCGGCCGCTTCGAGCTGAACCAGCTCTGGGTCTCGGCCGGCACCGGCTGGGACTCGGAGCGGGGGCGAAGCAGACTCAACGGACGACTGATGGTGCGAAATCCGGTGCTCCTGCGCGGACCGGGGTGGTCGCAGGACTTGCAGCTGGCGGCAGAGGAGGGGAGGGCGATGGTTCGCGCAGGCGTAGAGCGGCGTTTCCGCGGCGCGGTCATGGACTCGACCTGGCGATCAGTGGGCGTGGCAGCGCACTGGCTCACCGTCACTGATGCGAGATACGTCGACTCCCGCTACTACGACGATGCCGGCACCGCCGAGGTCACCGTGACAGGGCGACTGGCCGGCTCCTCGGGGCGAGTGCCATTCCAGGTCGAAGCCGCCATGGGTGCGGGATACGGCTATCCGAATCGGGGCGCGGCGATTGCCTCCGGCGGCTATGGGCGCTTTGTCTTCGAGGCCTCGGCGCGCATCCCGCTCGGAAAGGTTTTGACGGGAGGTGTACGGGTATTCGCCGGTGCCACCATATCCGCCGATTCGGCGCCCCGACAGCGGCGCATCCCGATCGCCGGGGGAGACGCCTACCGCCGTTTCGATAGTCCGTTCCTCCGTTCCACCGGGTCGCTGCTGGCCGGTTCCGGATTCTTCTATCACTTCCCGGGCGGGGCGGGGGTTCGCGGCCTGGATCCCCGACTGAGCAGCGATCGGGCGCTCGGGGCGACAGCCGAAGTCGAATATGCGCTGGCCGCGTCGGGTCACGGCGGCCTGTTACACCGGGTCTCCCTGGCGGCATTCGGCGACTGGGCCATGGGCAACGGCGACCTCGACTCCGCGCACGACGGGCTACGGGCGGTGGGAGACGCGGGGATGGGCGTACGCATCAGTCACAAGATCGGCGGGACCCGGTTCATGACGCGGCTGGATCTCCCGCTTTGGGTGAGCCGCCCGCTCCTGGCCCACGACGACCGGCCCGACCGCGCGGTCGGATTCCGATGGGCGGTGAGCTTTGCCCCACCGCTTCCAGGGCGGTAGTCAGAGGGTGAAGCGGATCCGTCGGGCCAGGAGTCGCTGGAGCCCGGTCGGCGGCGGCAGCAGCGCGTCGAGCATCTCGAGATCGTCGATCCATACGCTGAGACTGGCGATGAGGCTGAAGTCGATCAGGCCGATGATCCCCGACCATCCCGACAGCAGGACGGATGCCTCGCCATCCATCAGCATGGAGCGATAGTCCGCGTTGGCCGACCCCATGACCAGGTAGTACATCAGCCGATCGCGCTTTCCCAGGGGGAGAGAGGCGCGGTAGGCCGATTCCAGGTGATCGCTCGCCTCGGTCAGCTCCGCGGCTGCGGCCTTCACGTCGGACTCGCCGGAGTCGGTGCGCGTCATCTGCCCGATATATGCCGCCAGGATCGGCGCGATCTCGGGCCGGGCCATCAGGCTGTCCCACCCTTCCCGGGAGGCGAGGAAATTGGCCTTGAGGTGAAGCTTGGGCATGACCGGTTTGGCAGGGGGAGACCGGGTCGTGTCCGGCCCGTCGGGAGGAGAATCGCCAACCTGGCCGAGCAGGTCGTCGACCGAGATATGCACCGGGAAGAGTCGGCGCATGAACGGCGTCCGGCGGCCATTCTTGTAGGCGGCGGCGAAGCGCGCGGTGATGTCCTGCACCCCAATGCCAGGGTTGTAGATTCCGGTCTTGAGCATTCCCCCCGCCTCATTCAGCTCGGGGCCGAACTGCTGCTGCAGCACGATCAGCCGCGCGAAGAGGTCGTATGCCACCCCCATCGAGGGCCAGTTGGCCGCGGGCGCCGCTTCGAGCGACGGGGCGATGAAGAGCACTCGGCACCCGCGCAACGCGCTGCCGGTCAACAGCGATGCCCAAAGGGCGCTCCCCCACAGTGAATCGGGCACCTTCACGACTGAGCCGGGAGGCATGAGGCTGTAGAGCACGGCCTTGGCCGCGGTGAGCTGCTTGTCCTGGAAGCCGGTGCCGTTGTGGAGCTCGACGGCCCGCTGGTCGCGGCCACCGGCCTGGCGGCGCCTGGAGATCTCCCGGTCCACGGCGGCCTGATACTCCGGTCCAACCGGCCGGGGGCGCAGTGGATAGGGAACCCGGCCGCCGGTGAGACCCTGGCTCTCCAGGAGGGCACGGGCCTGGGCCTTGAGGGAGAGCACGGCGGGCCCCTCGACCATGAGCGCCCGATCCTCCCATCGAGCGCCCATGTAATCCTCCCCGATTCCCATCCCGGTATACATCGCCGAGCCTCGGTAGGGATCCTCCTCCGAGATATCGTAGAAGACGATCTTGCGATGATCGCGCATCAGATTGTCGGGAATTCCGAGGACGGGCAATATCTGCCGACTCCAGAATGACGGGTCGGCCGGATTGGTGATGCTCACATGGACCTTGACCAGGTTCTGGAGCCACCCGGCGCCGTACTGGCGGACCTCGGCCTGAACCAGTCGCGAGCCGTCGATCGCCGCTTGCAGCTCGCGCTGGAGGTTTCCGATAGTCGCCGCGAAGTCCTCGAAGCCCGGTGGCATCCGCGGGATCTTTCCGAGGGGCCGCTCCAGCAGGTCGAGCCAGAGACGGCCGCGGGTGCGCTCGTAGTAGTGCTGGTCGAGGAAGATCATGTACACCGGAAGCCTGCGGCTCCGGTCGTACTCGCGGATTCGGCGGGTGAGGGCGCGGTAATACGCATCCACGACATGGCGGAGCGAAAACGCATCCGGAACCCCCGCCTTGTTCCTGCCGCTGAAATCGTGGATCCAGACGACGTGGTACTCCTCCGCTTTCTCGATGGACCGGATCACTTCCGCCTGGAACTGCTGGTTGACGATGTACCAGACCCGGTTTCCGTCGGTAAAGCGCACGCCCACCACCGCCTCGATGATGGCATCGAGCTCCGCCTGCGTGTCATGGTCCTCGGGCCGGAGTCCCAGCTGAAGCGGGAGCCAGACCACTCGGTTGTCGCCCCAGCGGCGAGACTCGTCGCGCTCGAGCGTCTCGACGGCCGTCAGCAGCTGCTCGAAGACGTAGAAGAGCGCCGCCTCTCGCTCGGGCGCGAGTCCCTGCAGGGAGACAATGCTCCGAGCGAAGTTGCCCCGGGCTCGGGTGGCGAACGCATCCAGGGTGTTCTCCGATTTCCATTGCCCGAGCAGGCGGTCATAGGGATAGAGGAAATGATCGCGGAGGATCGCGCGCGCAACCGCCGTGGCGGAATCGCCCTCCGCCGTGGACGATCCGAACGGCAGCGGCCGGCCGGAGGCCGCGATCGAAAACGCGCGAGTCAGCTCGGCGTGATAGGCGCGAACCACACCATCCACGGCGAGTCCCGGGCCGCTCAGCCCGGGAAGATCGAGCGGGGCGCGCAGCTCCGAGATCAGCGGGGCGAGCGCCGCCCGGGGATCGGCTCCGGGGCGGTCGAGGTACGGCACCACCAGATGCTCGAGGCGCCGGACCGCAACCCGCATGTTGGCCAGCGGCTCCTCGACCCCGGGGACGTCGGTCGGACCCGGCGCGGGTGGCCGGCCATATCCCGCCACGTCCACGTGGTCCTTCCGGGGGCGAGTGTGCCCGGCAGACGGCTGCCGCACCGGCAGCACGACGGTGGTCCGGAAGGCGGAAAGCGGTGCCGCGCCCAGCTCGAACCGCAGGAGGCTCCCCCCCTGGAGCACTCCGCCCCGGCGCACCGGCATGCTGAAACCCAGCAGCAGGCCGAGGTGATTGTCGCGGATGTTGTAGTCGCCGCCAAAGGAGAGCCGGAGGATGGGGATCTGGAAATAGAGCCGGGCCCCGCCGTCAAACTCATCGGTGCGGAATCCGGCATATCCCTCCGCAGACAACGCCAGGAGGCCGACCACCTGGCTCCCGATGTCGCGGGTGACGCCAAAGGCGCCGTAGGCGACGGGGCCGGTCGCGTAAGCCCGTCGCCAATCAACCCCGAAGGTCCCGGCGGTGAAGAGTCGCGCTTTGGAAGGCTGGCCCAGTGACGCCGTCCGGCCGCCCTCCCAGGGGGGCAGGGAGTCCTGGGCCCGTGCCGGGGGTGCGCCATCGGCCAGGGCCAGGAGACCGAGAAAGGACAGGAAACGGAGGGTGGACGGCCGAGCCATAAGGCACCGCCTCCGGGGACCTGCGGCCACTCTCAGGAAGAACGTGCGAAGATGGAGAGAAGGTACTTCAATCTTGCCCGGAGAGGGCTCGGACGGTGGGGACCACCAGCGACCAGACGGGACGGTGGTCGCTGGCCCCGAGCACCTTCCGCACTACGCCGGCACTCCCGGCGCCGGCCGGAGCCAGCCCGCGGACGAAAATGTGATCCCACGAGAACAGGGAGACGGTCGGGCCGACCCACTTGGTGGTCCAGGTATAGCCGCTCCGCGTCAGCAGGGGTCCGATCATCGTGCTGTTGAAATCGCCGGCAATCACCACCGGCCCCGGGAACCGGGCCGCGTCGGCGAGCACGGTCTCGATCTGGTCGGCGCGAGAGCGTTCCGAGATCCGGATCTGGGTCTCGAGATGCACGGCGTAGACGCGGATCGGCAGTCCCCGCACGTGGACCGTGGCAGCGGTCGCGGTACGCCGCTGGTGGCGCAGGATTCCCTGGTGCGGGAGCAGGATCTTGGCACCGCTGTCGATCGGCCACCGGCTCAGCACGGCGGGCCCGAAGTAGGCACTGTCGGTGGGATGGACCGCGGCCGGGAAGTACACGTAATTGAGGTTCAGGGCGCGGGCGATTCGCTCGGTGCCCTCGGGATCCATTTCCTGAAGGGCGATGATGTCCGCGCCTTCGAGGTCCTTGCCTCGCAGGACGTCTATGGCGCGGTCGATTTCCCGCGCCAGACGGATGTTGAACGTGACCACGCGGAGCGGCGCGACCGGTCCGGCGCGGAGCGACGGAATGGCGGCGTAGCTGCCCTCGAAGCGAGGGCCGGCGGGATCGAGGAGATTCACCGTATGGGCCAGGCACCCCGCCAGGGCCAGTGGAGCCGTGGCAAGGGTGAGAGACCAGCGGCGGAACCGGCCGCGATGTCTGGATAGCGGGCCTGGCTCGGTGAAACGCGGGTGTGGCTTCGGAGTATCCACGTTACCTGAAATCGAATCGGCTCACGGTACGGATGCAACCCCGGCTATCGCGGTAACGGTCAATATTCCAGGGATGATGAAACCCCAGCGGCGTGGGTGAGATTCGAACTCACGAAGGACTTTCGCCCTTGGCGGTTTTCAAGACCGCTGCCTTAAACCACTCGGCCACCACGCCGGAACAGCAGCTATCGGCTGACCGCTAACCGCTAACCGCTAGCCATTAGCCGTCAGCATTTATTTGAACTCCCCTGCCTTGCGGATCTCGCTGTCGACTCGTCTGGCAATCGAATCGGCCCTCGCGGCCAGCCCACTGTCGCCCCGCTCGCGAAACACCGTCGCCATTCCGCCGTAGATGATCGCGTAGAGCCGCAAGATCGACGCCGACGGCGCGTCCGCCCAGCCGCGGGGCCGCTCCCGGCTGGCGCTCTGCCAGCGGTACTCCTTTTCGAGGAGAATGCGGCTCCGCTCGAGGTCGGTAAACCCCATCGGCGTGAACACGATGTTCTCGTTCGGCGTCACCGGCTTGGGATAAAGCTTGCGGACCAGGCCTTGCGACACCAGGTACGGCGTGAGGCCCAGGGTCTCATCCGGATAGCCTCCCGCGCTCCATGCAAAGTAGATCGGGCGCTTTCCCAGGTTCTGGCGAATCAGATAGACGGTAGCGAGGTCCTTCCGGTCCACGATTTCCGAGCCGAACGCGATTTCCAGCTCGCCGAACTTGACCGCGCTTCCCTTGGGGATTCGCGAATACTCGGGAAGGCTGTCGAGCTCGGCCAGCGACTGTGCAAAAACCGGGGCAGTGGGTTTCGGCCACCCCGTGGGCCCCGGGACGCCGAGCAGGAAGCCGGTGGTGTCGCTGCGCGGCTTCCAGAGATCGATCGATCTGGACGGATCGAAATCGGGGGTCTCCCGACGCCGAAGCTGACGAAGGTGCCACTCGGTGTTCATGAGCGACAGGTTGGCCAGGGTGACGTCGGGCCGGATCCCCTCGACCTCCTGGGCGTACCAGAGCGGAAAGGTGTCGTTGTCTCCCGCGGTGATCAGGATGCCGTAGGGCTCGACTGATTCGAGGAGGTCGCGGGCGAAGTCATGGGCGATCGTCTCATGGCTCCGGCTCGCCGTGACGTGGTTGCCGAACAGCGGAACCAGTCCAAGCGCCAGGACGGGAGCTGCCGCCCAGCGGGTATGGAACCGCTCGGACGCGGCCTTCGCGGCGGCGCCGAGGCCCGCGGCGACCAGGGTGCCGAAGAAGGCGAACGAGCAGAGGAAGAAGTAGTCCCGCTCGCGCACCTCGTGATCCTCGGTGCGGGGGTACTGATCGAGGTACATCGAAAAGCCATAACGGAAATTCAGGTAGTAGATGAGCGCGACGGTCAGCGTGGCGAACATCGCCAGCGCGGCGATTCCCGCGCGCCGATCCTTCCTGATGAGCGACCAGAGCCCGCCGAGGCCCGTCACCGTGAACACCGCGGTGATGATCGAGCCGAGTCCGGACCAGTCCCGCGCGAACTGCCAGCTGAAGTACTGCCAGTACATGGCGAACTGGGCACCGAGGGTCGCCTGCCGTTGGGAGAGCGGTGGCTTGCCGTATTGCACCCGGTTGAGGACATCGCTCAGCGCCTTGCTGAAGAATCCCACCGGCTCTCCCTCGTTGATCGGCGGAAAGTGCGCCGCCCGGATCGGAAGAAAGAGGTAGTTGACCGACACCCCGACCACCACGGCGACGAAGATCCCGACGAGCACGGCGGGACGGGTCAGCACGCGCCAGTCGGTCCAGAGGACGTAGACCGCGACCGCCGGCGCCGCCAGAACGCCCATCATGTGGTTGGTGGAGGTGAGCGCGAGGAGGTAGGCGATCAGGATGAGCCAGCGGTCGCGATGGGGGCCGGGCTCATCGTCGCCCCAGTGGACCGCGAGCCAGGTGACGAGCGCCATGAAGAAGAGCGAGACCGTGTACACCTTTTCATTGACGGTGGACTGGTTCCAGACTGTCCACGACATGGCACCGACCAGCACTCCCGCGGCGGCGGCGCCGAGACGGAGCACCCGGTCCTGCACCAGGTTCCGGAGCCAACGCTCGGACACCAGGAACCAGAGGCCGGCGGCGCAGGCGCTGGTGACGGCGGCGAAGAGATTGATCCGGACGGCATAGGAGGCGGCGAGCGGCAGGAGGCCGAAGACGTGCGCCATCAGCACGAAGAGGGGGTTCCCCGGCGGGTGCGGAATCCCCAGCGTCTTCGCGGCGGCAATGTATTCCGACGTATCCCAGAACGCCGTGGTGGGCGCCAGGGTGGCGAGGTAGATCAGGAAGACCACCGCCGTGATGCCGGCGGCGAAGCGGTACGGTGGGGACTGGCGGGTGCCTTCTGGCATTGGGTTCCTGAGAAAAGGCCTTCAGCCTTCAGCCTTCAGCCCTCAGACTGACGGCTGACGGCTGATGGCGGACGGCTGACGGCTGCGGGCCGCTGTTAGTGTCGAAACATCCGCCTGCCCGTCAGCACCATCGCGATCCCGTAGCGATTCGCCGCGGCGATGACCTCGGCGTCCCGCACCGATCCTCCCGGCTGGATGATGGCGCGAACGCCGGCGCGTGCCGCTTCCTCGACTCCGTCGGGAAAGGGAAAGAATCCGTCCGACGCCATGGACGCTCCCTCGGTCCGATGCTGCTGCTGGCGCGCCTTGTGGATGGCCAGGAAGACCGAATCCACCCGGCTCATCTGCCCGGCCCCGATGCCGATGGCCTGCTCCTCGCGCGCGAGGAGGATGGCGTTGGACTTGACTGCCGCAACGGCGGCCCAGGCGAACCGGAGATCGTTCCACTCGTCCGGCGTCGGGCCGCGGGTGGTCACGGTCTTCCACCCCTCCTCCGACGAATCGAAGGCGAAGCGGTCCTGGACCAGGAAGCCGCCGCGGACGCTCTTCCAGTCGAGCGACCCGGCCGGCGAGCCGATGGGAAGCTCGACCACCCGCAGATTCTTTTTTTCGGCGAACACCAGCAGAGCGTCATCCTGCACCGACGGCGCGACGATCACCTCGACGAAGAGCTCGCGGAGGGATTCCGCCATCTCGCGGTCCACCACGGTATTGCAGGCGATCACACCGCCGAAGGACGAGACCGGGTCGGTGGCGCGGGCTTTGAGCAGCGCGTCGAGCGCGGTGCGTCCCACGGCGATCCCGCAGGGGGTCGTGTGCTTGATGATGGCGCACGCGGGCCGGTTCTTCCACGCCCCCACCGCGGCCGTGGCGGCATCGATGTCCATCAGGTTGTTGAACGAAAGTTCCTTGCCCTGGCGCTGCTTGAGATCCCGGATGCCGCGCGGCTCCTCGGTCGCATAGAGCGCGGCCCGCTGCTCGGGATTCTCGCCGTAGCGGAGCTCCTGCATTCGCTCGACGGAAAGATTGATTCGCGGAGGAAGGCCTTCGCCCGGGGCGGTCAGGTAGCCGGCCACCGCGGTATCGTACTCCGCCGTGTGGCCGAAGACCTTCGCGGCGAGCGAGCGCCTGCACTCCACCGGCACGTCACCCTGGCGAAGGAGGTCGATCACCCAGCGGTAGTCGGTGGGATCGACGACGGGGATCACATTCTCGTAGTTCTTCGCCGCGGACCGAAGCATCGCGGGTCCGCCCACGTCGATGTTCTCGATCGCGTCCTCGAGGGTCGCGGAGGGATGCGCGATCGTGGCCTGAAAGGGATAGAGGTTGACCGCCACGAGCCCGAAGGAGAGGATGTGGTGGGTCTCCAGCTCCCGGCGGTGCCCTTCGATCTGGGTCCGCGCCAGCAGGCCGGCATGAATCGCGGGGTGGAGCGTCTTGACTCGCCCGTCGAGGATCTCGGGAAAGCCGGTGACCTGGTGCACCGAGCTGACCGCGATTCCCGACTTTCGCAGCGCCGCGGCAGTCCCTCCGGTGGAGACGAGTTCCCATCCGAGCTCGACCAGCCCGCTCGCGAAATCGACGATGCCGCGCTTGTCGCTGACGGAAATGAGCGCACGGGGCATAGGAGAGGGGCCAGGGGTCAGGGGTCAGGGGTCAGGGAAATACCTGTACTGGTCGAGCTGGTCGGAAGTCCTGCCTTTGCCAGTGCCAAGACCGCCGCCGGCAGGAGTTTGTGCTCCACTTCGAGGACGCGTGTGGCCAGGGTCTCGGGCGTGTCGCCCGGCAGTACCGCAACGACCCCCTGACAGAGGATCTCGCCCTCGTCGTACTCCTCCGACACCAGGTGGACGGTGGCGCCCGAGGTCGCGTCACCCGACGCCAGGACCGCCTGGTGCACCTTGAGGCCGTACATGCCGGAACCACCGTGCCGGGGGAGCAACGCCGGGTGGACGTTGATGATTCGTCCGCGCCATTCCCGAACGATCGGCGCCGGCACCCGTTTCAGGTAACCCGCAAGCACGATGAGCTCGGCCCCTGCCGCCGTCAGCACCCGCCGCCACTCCTCCGGATCCGCGATATCATTCAGGACGTGCACGGGGATGCCGTGCTCCCGGGCCAGCTGCACCCCGCCGGCCCCGGCCCGATTGCTGATGACCAGGACCACCCGCGCCGGGGCATCGTCCCCGAGGGCGCGGAGGAGCGCCGCCAGATTGCTGCCCCTTCCGGAAACCAGCACCGCGACGCGCAGGAACATAGCCCGGAAGTATAAACTGTCCGGGTTCCCCGACCCCCGCCAATTCCTGCACATTCGCTGCGGCGACGACATCCTTCCGATGCTGGCCCAGGCGGGGATTCCCGGTGACAAGGTGCGCTGGGCCGACCCGCTCTGCGAAGGGCCGCTCCATCGCCACGTCACCGATACCGCGCGCCAGAAAGAACGGGCGGCCTACCTCTCGGCCCGATCGTCGATGCCGATGACCGAAACGTACCGGGAGCTCATGGGAGACGACTGGCGCGTCGACCAGTGCGTCCATTACGGCGAGACGATCCTCTGGTTCGAGGCTGATCTCTACGATCAGATGATTCTGGTCTATCTCCTGGCCCGCCTCGGTGCCTTCCGGACCAAGACCCGGCTCTCGCTCATCTGCATCGGGGAGTTTCCCGGGGTTGACCGTTTCATCGGACTCGGTCAACTCTCGCCCAGCCAGCTCGCCACCCTCCTGCCGACGCGGCACCCGGTCACCGCGGGACAGATCAGGCTCGCGGCCCGTACCTGGGACGCGCTGCAGGCGGAAAATCCCGCCGCGCTCGCCAGGATCGGACGCATGCGGAGCCGCGCGCTGCCGTTCCTGCCGGCCGCGGTGCGCCGCTACCTGGCGGAGTATCCCTCGCTCCGCAATGGGCTGAGCCGGACCGAACAGCTGGCTCTCGAGGCGATCGCCGCCGGCGCCCGTACGCCAGTGGACGTCTTTCAAAGCGTCCAGGACCGCGAACGGCGCCCGTACATGGGCGACACGATGCTCTACGCCGTCCTGCGCGGGCTTGCCTCCCCGCGCTATCCGGCCATCGCCGGCACCCACGGCCGTCTCGCCCGCCTCGAGGATTCCGAATTCGCGGGACAACCTCTCCGTCTCACCGACACGGGTCGGCGACTGCTGTCGAACGAGATCGACTGGTGCGCGGTGTCCGGGGTGATTCGGCAGATCGGGGGGGTGACGTTGCGCGGGCCGCGCCCGCGCTGGCGCTGGGATACGCGCCGCCACCTCATCGTCGAGCGGCGATCGCGCTGACCGCCGCCGCAAGATCCGCAACCACGGGAAGCGCTTGGGCCAAGGCGCTCTCCTTGTGGTCGGGACCATTCCCCGTCAGCACCAGGATTGCCCGCCCCCCGAGAGTCAGTGCCGGCGTCAGATCCGTGATCCGGTCTCCGACCCAGTACGAGTGCGAGAAATCGATGTCCAGGTCGGTGCCGGCCCTTTGGTAGAGCTCGAGGTTCGGCTTCCTGCACGGACATTCTCCATCGAGCTCCGGGGCGTGCGGGCAGACGTAGGTCGCGTCCAGCCGGGCGCCCTCCTCCTCCAGCAGCTCGTCCAGGCGCGCTGCCACGGCGTGGTACTGGTCCCAGGTGACGCGTCCTCGCGAGATCCCGGCCTGGTTGGTTACCACGACCACGAGATACCCGAACGCGTGCAGCCGTTTGATTGCCTCCGCCGTTCCGGAAAGCAGAGTGACCCGGGCCGGGTCGTTGAGGTACCCGGGCGGCGGATCGTCAACCAGGGTCCCGTCGCGGTCGACGAAGGCGGCGGGACGCGTCACGGCGCGTCGGCGAGCGCCGCGCGAACCGCTTCGGCAACGGCGGGGAGCGCCGCGTCCGGGAGCGTGCGGGGATCGAGAAGGACCTTGCCCCCCTCGATCCTGCTTATCACCGGTGGAGTACCGAGGCGGAGGCGGAGTGCGAGCCCGGCAGCGCCAAGCTCCCCGGGCTCGAGCGATACGAGCGTCGTGGGAAGCACCGCGCCGGGGAAGGAGCCGCCTCCGACCGCGGAGAATCCCGGCGCGACTTCGGTGCGCCCAGCGGCCCCGATCGCGTCCCGGAGTGCCATCGCCCGCGCTCGCAGCGCCGCGGCATTCGTGGTGAGCATGGCAAGCACGGGGATTTCCCGCATGGCGGCACCGGGATCGTGGTAGAGCGCGAGCGTCGCTTCCAGACCGGCCAGGGTCATCTTGTCGGCGCGTAGCGCCCGGGCGAGCGGGTTCCGCCGCGCCGCGGCGATGCGCGGCGACTTGCCCACCAGACACCCGGCCTGGGGCCCACCCAGCAGTTTGTCGCCACTGAAGAGCACGACGTCGGCACCCTGGCGGACCGCGTCGGCCACCCGCGGCTCGCCCACAAGGCCGAACGCCGAGAGATCGGCGAGCAATCCGCTGCCCACGTCGTGCAAATAGGGGATTCCCGCTTCGGCTGCGAGACCGGCGAGCTCGGCGGGCTCGGGACTCGCGACGAACCCGCTTTGCTCGAAATTGCTGCGGTGCACCGTGAGAATCGCTCCGGCCCTTTCGGAGAGGGCCTCGCGATAGTCGGCCAGGTGGGTGCGATTGGTGGTGCCGACCTCACGCAAGATCGCTCCACTCTTCACCAGGATGTCGGGAATCCGGAATGACCCGCCGATTTCGATCAGCTCTCCGCGCGAGATCAGCACCTCGCGGCCTTCCGCCGCGGCATTCAGCGCGAGCACCAGGGCGCCGGCGGCGTTGTTGACCACGAGCCCGTCGGCGGCACCGGTGAGCGACGCGAGGAGCGCGGCACAATGGTCGCTCCGGCTCCCGCGCGCTCCGGTGGCGAGGTCGAGCTCCAGCGTGCTGTACCCGGTGGCGACCGCCTGGATTGCCGCGACCGCGGCCCGGGCGAGGGGTGCTCTACCGAGGTTGGTGTGCAGCACCACGCCGGTGGCGTTGAGCACGGGCACGAGCGAGGGAGAGGCGCGCAGCGCCACGCGCTCGGCGACGTCTTCCACCCAATCCGAAGGCATCGGGCTCCGGCCGCTCCGCGCCGAGTGCACGGCCTCGCGCACGGCGGCGACCACCAGGTTTCTCGGTGCGTGGGCGAGGAGTGCCTGAACGCCGGGCTCCTGCATCAGGCGATCGACCGAGGGGAGACCGCGACGCGGGTCGGTCACGGGCGGCGGAAGGGTGAGAGGTAAGACGTGAGAACTGAGAGGGACGAGCGACTGAAGGCTGACCGCTGAGGGCTCCCGGCTCTCGACCCCGTGTCCGGTTTCGGTTTCGCGGTGTCCACCACGGGCTTCTCCGCGGGGATCTGCGCCACACCGCGCGCAGCTCCCACGATGCCGCTCACGGTTTTGATGCCGTGTACGTCCACGACGTATTTGGACCCCGGAGTCGGCCGGCGGCCCACGCGGACGTAGAGCTTGTCGAACAGCGGCGGTTTGGTGCGGAGCGGACCGGTGCCGGTGGTGTCCGGGGTGACGGGGCGGCGGCGCTCAGCGCCTGGAATCCGGAGCGCACCCGCTTCGCGCGCCCTCGCGATCGAGTCGGCGCGAACACTATCCTCCCGCGCTTTGATGGAGTCGGCCCGCGCACGGGCTGAGTCGGCCGACCGCGCGAGGGGATACGTCGTGTCGTAGGCTCCGCGGGGAAGAATGGCAAGCACCGCAAGGGGGACCGAATCGGGTAGCAGACGCACCCGCACCGAGTCGCCCGGCAGACGCTGATACGGATCGAGCTGCTGGGAGAACGTGAGCACCAGCGAGAGGGTGTCATTGAGCTCGGCTGTCGAGATGCGTGCCGGAATGGTGTCGTGCCGAAACGCCCATACCTCTCCGACGGTGTCCCGGCCGGCGCCGACACGGACCGTGTCGTACGACTCGCGGGGTTGCCGGCGATGGTCGTTGTTCTGATCGAGGACACCGTATACCAGATAGTCTCCGGGGGGGAGGGGCCCCAGGACAAAGCGGCCCGCCGAATCCGCGACGCGGCGATACACGAGGCTGTCGGAGAGGTGCACCGCCTCAACCAGGCCCTCGCGGTGGGGGCGCTGAGTTCCCCAGTCGACGATGCGGCCCCGAAGCGTCGTTTCGGGAAGCGGCGCGCCGGTGGTGAACGTGATCACGCGGCCGATCGGGCTGCGATTGCCGCGCAAATCGGCGATGCCGGGAAGCAGCTCGACGCGGTAGACGGTGTTGGGTCGCCATCCGTCCTTCGGACGGACGGTGATCCGGTTCCGCTTCCACCCGACGGCGGGCACCTCGTTGGCCGGGGAGAGGATGGTCAGGCGCTCGAGGTCGCCGGTCCCGAGCCCGAAACTCGGTATGCCGCCTTCGGCGACGACCTCGTCAAAATGGAATTCGGCGTTCCCATCGAAATCCGGGATCATCCTGACCGAATCGGGGGTGGTGGAGACGATGCGGGGCGGGGCCCTGTCCGCAGGGCCGCCAGGTGGCGGGGCGATGCTGGCGCAGCCAATTCCGGTGGCGAGGGAGAGGGCGACGCCCAGGCGGAGATGAGCCCCTTCGCTTGCGCTCAGGGTGACGACCTCGAGCAGCCGAGCATGCGGCGGCGCTCGGTGAGCGATGCCGCCTGCTCGCGCCATGCCGCGAGTTTTTCGCGCTCCCGCTCCACGACCTCGGCCGGGGCCCGGGAGACGAACTGCTCGTTGCCCAGCTTGCCTTCCTGCCCCCGGATGGCGCCGGCGAGGCGGTTGCTCTCCGCCGCGAGCCGGGCACATTCCCGGTCGATATCCACCAGGTCTCCGAGGGGAATGCTCACCGTGGCACCCTGGGAGAGGACCGCGTTCGCGGTGGCCTCGGCCTTGCCGGGCGCGTCGGTGCCGGATTCCAGGGAGGCGACCCTGGCCAGGCGGCGGACCATCGCCGCGTCCTCCGCCAGCGCCGTGGTGAGCTCGGGGCCGGGCGAGCTCACGGTGACCCGCACCGTCTGTCCCGGCAGCACCCCGTACTCGGAGCGGATCGAGCGAATGGCTCCGACCAGCTCCTGCAGGGCGCTGAAGCCGCCGAGCGCACGGGCGTCGAGCGCCCGGCGGTCGCTGGCGGGCCAGGGGGCCACCATGATCGAGTCGGCATCGCTTCGCCCCGGGAGCCTCCGCCAGAGCGTCTCGGTGATGAACGGCATCACGGGGTGCAGCAGCCGGAGTGCGACGTCGAACGTTTGGGTCACCACACCGCGCGCCACGTCCCCGCCGGGCTGGTCGCCGTAGAGACGGGGCTTGATCACCTCGACGTACCAATCGGCGAGATCGCTCCAGATGAAGCGGTGGACGGCGAGCGCGGCGTCATTGAGGCGGAAGCGCTCATACGCCGACGTCGCCTCGCGCACCGTTTCCTCGCAGCGGGCGATAATCCACCGGTCTGCGAGGGTGAGCTCGTCCCGGCGGATGACGTCCGGCGCGTCCCCGGCGAGTGGACGCACCTCGCCATCGAGGTTCGAGAGAATGAGGCGCCCGATGTTCCAGAGCTTGTTGGCAAAGTTGCGCCCGGGCGCGAAGGAGCCCTCGAGGTCGTCCGGATCGAGCACGAGGTCGGTCCCGACCGGCAGGCCGGACACGACGGTATAGCGAAGCGCATCGGCGCCGTAAAGCCGCACGACGTCGAGGGGATCGATGCCGTTGGCCAGCGACTTGGACATCTTGCGGTGCAGCGTATCCCGGACCGTCCCGTTCAGGTAGACGGTGGTGAACGGGACATCTCCCATGAATTCGAGGCCCGCCATGATCATCCGGGCCACCCAGAAGAAGAGAATCTCGGGTGCCGTGACGAGCGTGTGCCCCGGATAGAATCGGGCGAGATCGGCCGTGCGGTCGGGCCACCCCAGGCTGGAGAAGGGGACGAGCTGTGAGGAGAACCAGGTGTCGAGGACGTCCTCGTCCTGGCGCAGCGGCCCTCCGCAGGCGGGACACGCATCGGGGTCGGTGGTGCCCGCCGTCATTCGCCCGCAGCCGGGAGCGTCGCAATACCAGACCGGAATCCGGTGTCCCCACCAGAGTTGCCTGGAGATGCACCAGTCCCGGATGTTCTCCATCCACTGGGCGTACTCGGCGCCGCGATGTTCGGGAATGAACCGGACCCGCTCGTCCCGGTAGACGGCCAGCGCCGGCTCGGCGAGCGGCTTCATCCGGACAAACCACTGGTCCGAGAGCCGCGGCTCGACGATGGTGTCGCAGCGATAGCAGTGCCCGATGGCGTGGGAGTGGCTCTCGACCCGCTCCAGCAGTCCGGCGGCCTCGAATTCCGCCACGACCCGTTTGCGCGCTTCGAAGCGATCGAGCCCGCGGAACCGCTCCGGCACGCTTTCGCTCATTCGCGCGTCGTCGGTCATGACGTCGATCGGCTCGAGACGATGCCGTTTGGCGATTTCGAAGTCCACCGGATCGTGCGCCGGTGTGAGCTTCACGGCACCGGATCCGAAGGCGGGGTCCACCGCTTCATCACCCACGACGGGGATCCGCCGGTTCGCGAGGGGAAGCTGGACGAAGCGGCCGATGAGCGACTGGTAGCGCCCGTCCTCCGGATGCACCGCGACGCCGGTGTCGCCCAGCATCGTTTCGGGACGGGTCGTGGCGACGACAAGGTGGCCGCCGCCTTCGAGGGGATACCGAAGGTGCCAGAGCTTTCCTTCCACCTCGACCTTTTCGACTTCCTCGTTCGAGAGCGCGGTCAGGCAGCGCGGGCACCAGTTGATGATGTACTTCCCGCGATAGATCAGGCCCTTGTCGTACAGGGAGACGAAGACGGTCCGGACGGCCCGCGACAGATCCTCGTCGAGCGTGAAGTAGGTCCGGTTCCAGTCGCAGCTTGCGCCAATTGCGCGAAGCTGGTCGAGGATGATCCGGCCGGTCTCCTCAACGTAGGCGCGGATTCGCCGCTCGAACTCGTCCCGCCCGAGGTCGAAGCGGGTCTTGCCCTCGCGGGCAAGGATCTTCTCGACCACATTCTGCGTCGCGATGCCGGCGTGGTCGGTGCCGGGGAGCCAGAGCGTGTCCCGCCCGCGCATCCGCTCGAACCGCACCACGACGTCCTGAACCGTGTTGTTGAGCCCGTGACCCATATGGAGCTGGGCCGTGACGTTGGGCGGGGGCATTTGGATGACGTACGGACGCGAAGACGCGAGGACGCGAGGGTCGCGGTCGGAGGCGGGCCTGAAGAGGCCGCGCTCCTCCCACTGCCGGTAGAGCTCGCTTTCCAGGCCGGTGGGATCGTATTGCGGTGGCAGCGGCGCACGAGGGGTCATGCCGAGCGGGGTGCGTCGTCCCGGATCAGCACCACGTGCGAATCATCCTCGCCGTGCACGAGCAGGCGGTTGATGATGGGCTCGGTGCCGGCCGCGGCTTCGGCGACGCGGTGGGCCCGCGCGCGGGCGGCGCGGCTGGTGACCCACCCGCGCAGCTCGAGACCGGTCCGCCCCAGGGCGAGGAGCTCGATGGCTTGGTCCCGGAGGTCGGGGTCCGCGGCGAGCGCGGCGCGCACGCGGGCCAGCAGCGCCCTCCGGCCCTCGGGCGCCGCGCGACCGCGGCCGGCCGAATGGACGAGGCGTCCGACCCGCCGGGGACCGTCGGACCCGAAGAGGGTGCCGATCAGAAATCCGGCGGCCAAGCCGGCGCCGAATCCTACCGCCGCGAGGGCGCCGGTCTGGGCGACGCTCCGACTCCTATGACGCCGCGTGACACTGAGTTGCATGCGGTTAACTTAATACCACTTCTGAGTCCCGAGAACCGAGAGAAACGATGGCTTCCGAGCCCGGCTCGTCAACCCGCATATCCGGAATGCGCCTGGCAACCCTTGCTCTGGTCGTGCTGACCGGGCTTGCGCTCTTCTTTGCTCTGGCCAGGCGCACGCCGGTGGTGGTGCACCCCGACGTCGAGGCGACGCCGTGAGCACGATCCGCGTCACCCTGCCCGACGGGAGTGTCCGCGAGATACCGGCGGAAACAACCGGTCTCGAGCTGGCCCGTCAGATCGGACCCGGGCTGGCCCGCGCCGCGCTCGCCATCCGGGTGAACGGGCAGATTCGCGATCTGTCGCGTCCTCTGGGAGAGGACGCCGCTGCGTCGATCCTCACGGACCGCGACGCGGACGCGCTCGAGCTGCTCCGGCACTCCGCCGCCCACGTGCTCGCCACCGCCGTCCGGGAGGTTTTCCCGGGCGCAGGGATCGGCTTCGGTCCCCCGATCGAGGACGGGTTCTACTACGACTTCGAAGTGCCGCGACCGTTCACGCCCGAAGATCTCGAGAAGATCGAAGCGGTCATGCGCGAGGTCGCAGCGCGGGATTACCCGTTCATTCGGGAGGTGGTGGACCGGGAGGAAGCGAACCGCCGCTTTTCCGACGACCCGCTCAAGCTGGAGCGCATCGCCGAGCTCGGCCCCGGGGAGACGATCACCATCTACACCGACGGTCCTTTCGTCGACCTTTGCCGGGGGCCGCACCTCCCGACGACCAGCCGGCTCAAGCACTTCAAGCTGCTGCATGGCGCCGGCGCCTACTGGCGGGGGGATGAACACCGGCAGATGCTGCAACGGATCTATGGCACCGCCTGGTTCAAGCAGGAAGATCTCGACGCCTATCTCACCCGGCTGGAGGAATCGCGGAAGCGCGACCACCGGGTCATCGGCAAGCAGCTCGACCTTTTCTCGATCAGCGACATCGTCGGGCCCGGGCTGATCCTCTGGCATCCGAAGGGCGCCGTCATCCGGTGGCTGCTCTCCCGCGCCGTGGAGGATGACAACGTCGCCGCGGGGTACGATCTCGTCTATACGCCGCACGTTACCCGCGAGGAGCTGTTCGTGATGTCCGGCCACCTCCCGCTGTACAGCGCCAACCAGTATCCCGCCATGGCGGGGGGGGCGGGTGAGTCCGAGGATGTGCATTACCGCGTCAAGCCGATGAACTGCCCCATGCACGCGCTGATCTACAAATCGCGACAGCGAAGCTACCGCGACCTGCCGGTGCGGCTCTCCGAAGTGGCCAACGTGTATCGCAACGAGAAATCCGGCACGCTGCACGGCATGCTGCGGGTGCGCGGGCTGTCCATGGACGACGCCCACATCTTCTGCACCCTGGAGCAGGTCGAGGACGAAATCTTTCTCTGTCTCGATCAGGTGGACCGGCTGGTGCGGCATACCTTCGGCTTCGAGCTCGACTTCGAGATATCCACTCGCCCGCCGGAGCGGCTGGGGGCGGACGACGTGTGGGACCGGGCCGAAGCGATGCTGCAACGGGCGCTGGAGCGGAAAGCGATCGCGTTCCGCATCGATGCGGGCGGCGGCGCCTTCTACGGGCCCAAAATCGACATCAAGTTCCGCGACGCGATCGGCCGGCTCTGGCAGGGCCCGACCATTCAGCTCGACTTCAATCTGCCGGAACGATTCGAGCTGGAGTTCACCGGACCCGACAACAAGCCACACCGTCCGGTGATGATTCACCGGGCGATCTACGGGACGCTGGAGCGGTTCACCGGAAACCTGATCGAGCACTTTGCCGGGGCGTTTCCGGTCTGGCTCGCCCCGGAGCAGGTGCGGATCATTCCGATTTCCGACGCGCAGGCCGGCGCGGCGCGAGCCGTCGCCGCCCGGCTCAAGGCGGCCGGGCTGCGCGTGCATCTGGATGACAGCCACGAGACGCTCAACTACCGCATCCGCGAAGGCGAAATCGGAAAGGTTCCCTACATGGCGGTTATCGGGCAGCGCGAGGCCGAGGCCGACAGCCTCGCCCTTCGCGTGCGCGGCGCGGGGAGCAAGCAGGAGGTCATGACGGTTGAGGCGTTTCTGGCGCGGGTGGGAGCAGAGGTGCGCACGCGAGCGATTGTGCCGTGAGTGCGGGGGCTGGGCGCTGGGAGGTGGGGGTTGGGGACTGACGGCTGATGGCTGAAGGCTGAAGCCAATTACTTTTCCATTCGAACCTTCGAGCGAGACACCGTGTCCGACGCAACTACTCCTGTGATTCTCTCCGCCTGCCGCACTCCCATCGGGAGGTATCTGGGCGGGCTGGCCTCCTTCACCGCGCCTCAATTGGGAGCGATCGTCATTCGGGAGGCGATGGCCCGTGGGGGAGTCGCTGCCGCCGATATTGACGACGTGATCATGGGCCATGTGCTGCAGGGGGGCGCGGGACAGGCTTCCGGCCGTCAGGCGATGATTCACGCCGGGCTCCCCGGAACGATTCCCGCCGTCACGATCAACAAGGTCTGCGGATCCGGTCTCAAGGCGGTGATGCTCGCTGCCCAGGCCATCAAAGCGCAGGACGCCGACTGCGTCGTGGCGGGGGGGATGGAGGCGATGAGCGCATCCCCGCACTACGTCTACGGAATGCGGACCGGTATCAAGGCCGGGAACCAGACCATGGTGGATGGGATGATCCATGACGGTCTCTGGGATTCCTTCGGTGCGGTGCACATGGGGAGTTACGCCGAATACACCGCCGAAAAAGCGGGGGTCTCGCGAAAGGACCAGGACGAGTTCGCCTATCAGAGCCACAGGAAGGCGGTCGCGGCCATCGAGGCGGGAAAATTCGCGGCCGAAATCGTCCCCGTCGACGTACCCGGGAAGGGGGGACCCACGCGCTTCACCCAGGACGAAGGGCCCCGCAAGGACACGACCGTCGAGCTGCTCGCCAAACTCAAGCCGGCATTCCAGAAGGACGGAAGCGTCACCGCCGGAAACGCCCCGGGGCTCAACGACGGCGCCAGCGCCCTGGTCGTATCGTCGCTCGGGTTCGCCCAGGCCCACGGAATTACGCCGCTGGCGCGCATCACGGCGTACGCCACGGGGGGCGGCGAGCCCAAGGATCTCTTCTTCGCCCCGATCCAGGCCGTCACGAATCTGCTGAACAAGTCGGGTACCCGGATCGGTGATTACGATCTCATCGAGGCCAACGAGGCATTTGCGGTGCAAGCCCTGGCCGACGGACGGGCGCTGGGGTGGGACTGGGACCGGGTCAACGTGCACGGCGGCGCCATTGCGCTCGGCCACCCGATCGGTGCGAGCGGCGCGCGAGTGCTCACCACGCTCCTGTATGCCATGCGCGACCGGAAGGCGCGCACCGGTCTCGCCACGCTCTGCCTCGGCGGCGGGAACGCGGTCGCGCTGGCGGTCGAGGCGCTTTGATCAGCCGAGCCCGAGCGCTTGGCTGGTCGCTCGTCTTTCTGGGTGGTGGGGTCGCATTCACGCTTCCTCTGCTTCACCTGGTGTCACAATCGCCGCGCCTCGCCTCTCCGGGCGGGGCGCTCTGGCTTGCGGCCCTGCAGTCGCTGGTACTCCTCGTGGGCTTCGGCTCGATGACCTGGCTGGTGGGCGTACGCATCCTCGGCCTCGGCGCCAGAGATTTCGGGGTCCGGCCGGCGCGACTCGGAATCCGCCGGTTCGCCTGGGGTTTCGGGATCGGCGCGGGGCTCGCTGCGCTCGCGATGCTCATCGCGGTCGCGACGGGCCGGGCATCGTGGCAGGAGGATGGCGGAGCCGTGTCGAGCTGGCTCGCGTCCGTGCTCGCGACCGGGACCGTGCTGCTCCCTGCGGCACTCGCGGAGGAGCTGATCTTTCGGGGGGTTCCGCTTCTGGCGCTGTCGCGCGCCTTCGGACGCATGCCGGCGATCGTGGGTCTCTCGCTGCTCTTCGGGCTGGGCCATCTTTCGAATCCGGGTATCACCGGGCTTGCGGTGGCCAATATCACGATCGCGGGAGTCTTCCTCGGGCTCGCGTTCTTTACTCCCGGCGGCTTATGGACCGCTACCGGAGCCCACCTCGGATGGAACCTCGCGCTTGCAGGCCTCGCGGCGCCGGTCAGCGGTCTGCCGCTTCCGATGCCCTGGCTGGATTATTTCGCCGAAGCACCGGCTTGGCTCACTGGCGGTTCCTTTGGGCCTGAAGGGGGGCTGATCGGCGCGCTCTGCCTCACGGCCGGCGCGGTGTTGACCGCACGACGGATGACCAAGGAGGCTGCCGCATGAGCAGGGCGGCGGTGATCGGCTCGGGTACGATGGGAAACGGGATCGCCCACGTGTTCGCGCAGAATGGCTGGGAGGTCACGCTCATCGACGTGGCCGAGTCGGCGCTCACTCGCGGACTGGGTACGATCAAGAGTAATCTGGAGCGACAGGTGAAAAAGGGCTCCATCGGGGCGGAAGTGCCGGCGCAGGTCCTCGGGCGGATCACCACCAGCACCGCGCTGGAATCGGCATCCGGCGCCGAGGTCGTCGTCGAGGCCGCCACCGAACGGCCCGAGCTCAAGTTCCAGATCTTACGGACGCTGGATGCGATCTGCGACCCGGGCGCCATCCTGGCCAGCAACACCAGCTCCATCTCGATCACGGCAATCGCGGCGCAGACGAAGCGGCCGGCGCAGGTGATCGGCATGCATTTCATGAACCCGGTTCCGGTCATGCAGCTGGTCGAGGTGATCCGCGGCCATGCGACGTCGGCCGCGACCACCCGAAGGACGCTGGAGATCGCGACGGCGCTCGGGAAGACGCCGGTCGAGGTGAACGACTACCCGGGATTCGTGGCGAACCGGATTCTCCTGCCGATGATCAACGAGGCCATCTATGCGGTCATGGAGGGCGTCGCGACTCCCGAGGCGGTGGACACCGTGATGAAGCTGGGCATGGCGCATCCGATGGGACCGCTGGCGCTGGCCGATTTCATCGGGCTCGATGTCTGTCTTGCGATTCTCGAGGTCATGCACGCCGGGCTCGGCGATCCGAAGTACCGCCCCTGTCCGCTGCTTCGCAGGATGGTGGCGGCGGGGGACCTGGGGCGGAAGAGCGGGCGGGGGTTCTACAGCTACGGTGAGCGGTGAGCAGTAAGCGGTGAGCGGGGAGCGCCTTTCCCGCTTACCGCTTACTGCTCACCGCTCCCCACGAAAGGAACTATGGACGTCCTCGGGAGCATGGTGAGGTGGGGCCACGAGCAGGTGGCTTTCTGCCACGAGCCGTCGTCCGGGTATCAGGGCATCATCGCGATCCACGACACCTCGCTCGGGCCGGCGCTCGGCGGGACCAGGTTCTGGCACTACGCCACCACCGAGGAGGCCCTCACCGACGCGTTGCGCCTGGCGCGAGGAATGACCTACAAGGCGGCGGTCGCGGGGCTCAACCTGGGCGGTGGCAAAGCGGTGATCATCGGCGACAACAAGCGCACCGACCGGGAAGTCCTCTTCCGCTCGCATGGGCGCTTCGTCGACTCCCTTGGGGGGCGCTACATCACGGCCGAAGATATCGGAACTTCGCCCGCCGACATGGAGTATGTGCACAGTGAAACCCGGCACGTCGCCGGACTCCAGGGTCTTTCGGGGGATCCGTCGCCCGTCACCGGCTACGGAGTGTACATGGGGATGAAGGCATGCGCGCGACACCGGTGGGGCAGCGACAGCCTGTCGGGCCGCACCGTGCTGGTGCAGGGCGCGGGCAAGGTGGCGTACTACCTGTGCACGAATCTCCAGAAGGAGGGCGCCAGGCTCGTGGTCACCGATATCGATACCGACAAAATGCAGCGGCTGGTTTCGGAGTTCGGGGCCACCGCCGTGGCGCCCGATACGATTTACGACCAGGCGGGCGATATCTATGCGCCCTGCGCGCTGGGTGCGACAATCAACGACGACACACTGACACGACTCAAGGTGGAGATCGTGGCCGGCGGCGCGAACAATCAGCTGGCCGAGGAGCGGCACGGCGTCGAGCTCGAGCGGCGCGGCCTGCTCTACGCGCCCGATTTCGTGATCAATGCCGGCGGCCTCATCAACGTGTACGGAGAGCTGGAGGGCTGGCCCGAGGAGCGGGCCAAGCGCAAGGCGCAGGAGATCTACGACGCGATTCTCAAGGTGTTCGCGATCGCGAAGCGGGACGGCATCCCGTCGTTCCAGGCCGCCGACCGGCTCGCGGAAGAACGAATCACCGCCGTGTCGGGGCTGCGAAAGACGTATCGAGCGTGACCGTTCACTGTTCACGTTTTTGAACTAGATTCCTGGCTATGGCAGAGACTATTCA
>Ga0210377_10000325_pt1 | contig 44765 bp, 34 predicted proteins | sample PLM4_65_b1redo_FD_155480 | JGI IMG/M metagenome (GOLD analysis project Ga0210377, IMG submission 155480) | Groundwater sediment microbial communities from an aquifer in East River, Colorado, USA - PLM4_65_b1 redo | ecosystem: Environmental > Terrestrial > Soil > Riparian zone | place: USA: East...
GAATCCAAGTACGATAGGTCTCGTTGATCGGCATGAGTGGCTCCGGAAAAAGTGGTTTGTCGCAAAACAACTTTACCTGCTTTTTTGTGCCGATCAATATTCTTTTGTTAAACTGTCAGGTCGCTAGTCGTCACTTTGATGTTTGCTTTAAGCTACGATACTTGCAGCTCATGTGAAATGGATAGTATATGAAGAGAAATATCATTCTTGTACTGGCAATCATAGTATTGGTTGGCTGTACTGGTTATCCTCCATCATCTACCCCTAACATTACAGCGACTCCGCAACTCATTCAGGCATCCCCCATGGAAACTACATCTGCCTGGGGCATTTACGACCCAGACCCAAATCATCTGTGGAACCGCGTCTTCCGCCAGTTTTACCGGCGCACCACTTTGAACGGGGAAGAATACGGCGCCGCTGAGTTGGATCCCTTTTTATGGTTTGACACAACGTACTTATTGAACGGAACTTCACATCAACAGGCAATTGAAGTGTTGGATGAATTCCTGCTGACCCGTGCAGAAAATCTAATTCCGGACCCTCTCAAGCGTGCCATGTTCCAGCGCGATATGTGGGCAGTTTTTGATTGGCTGGCTTCACAGTCTGAACCCTACCCATCTCAACGGCGGGCGCTGGAGGTACGCCTTGCTCAGGTCATCCGCAGAGTTGCTCTTGCGAAAGAAGAAATATTATCCCTGCCTGATAATTACACCTTGACGATTGAATCGAAAACGCTTCCCACCAACTTTCAAGTTGATCATCCTGAAAAAGCATTTCTGCCCGCTGACATCTTCCAATCAGACAGTGCCTGGGTTCCTATGGGACGCGAAGGCGGACCCATCGCCATGACACACACCGAATCATTTCCATTCTTCGGGCGTTCTGTGTTTTTGATTTTTGTTCGCTCGCCAGATGGCCATCTGGCAACGCTGGATTTTATTGAGTCACTACGCAGTGAACCGAATCCCACTCTTGCCATTGGCTCGGATGTTGTCCTGATGCGGCGGATGCTCCTGATCGACGATCAAGGTGAACTGGTGCTCTCGCCGCTGATCGAAACGGTGCAGATTCGTCACTTTGATCCGGCACAAAAATTTTATGAATTCGAATTGAACCGCACCCGCCTCTTCGACGGATTTGCAGGTGATCTTATCTTGAAAACAGATCTGTTCTTATTATTTATGAGTCACGGGGATGTATTCGAAAGCGATCACGGACCTGAACTACGAGCAACGATTCCGGAGATATGTAAAGCCTGTCACTTTCCCAATTCTGGAAATATACAGAGCATTATCAGTTATTCCAGATACCCGTTTTCATTGCCTGACAATGCAAAACCGATATTATTTGCAACCACTTTGACAGATGAAGCGCAGACAGTGATCGAATGGAAAATGAATCATGGGACATGGAAGTCCCTAAAAGCCTTGTGGGATCAGTCCAGCCCATAGACTCAGTACTAGACCCGTTTCGTAAAGATCTTCAGATCATCGCCAACCGAATAGAAATCTTTGATCGTCGCTTCGTTCTCATATCCCATGCGGACATAAAACTCGCGTGTAGATGCATATTCCGCTGTTCCCGATGTCTCTGCAATAATGATCCGCCCGCCCATTTCACGGACCGCTTCCTCGCTGGCGGTCAACAACGCGCGTCCCACACCATTGCGACGGGTATTCGGGTCGACCGCGATCCAGTATAGATCAAATACTCCATCTGTCAGGTCACGGTAACCATAAATGGAAAATCCCAGCACCTGTTCTCCATCCCGATACACAATGAAGTGATAGCCGCTGCCTTCTGCTCCCAAAGCAAGATACTCATTAAACATTTCGGGGACACTGTCAATTTCTTCCTGGCTGAATACACCTGCCCGTGCTGTGATGTCTTGGATTTGCGAACCATCTGCTGCTGTGGCTGTAAAGATCATGAATTCCGTCCTGTATGGTCAAAGATATGATGCTATACCGCACTCGGTCGCAAATTGCGCTTTTTCTGAAGGTGGAAAGCGCAATTTGTGACCGTGGGTATTATATATTGTCACCAGATTTCTCGTTTTCGGCAAGTCCTTGTAGAGGGTTGACCTTTTTCTAGGCTCGCGTTCCCGCTGAATGATCGCGGCTTTGTTTTTCACGATACATATTCGCATCTGCTTCTTTGAGATTTTTTGCCAAAGGTGAAGGGCGCTCGGCTGTACTCACACCCAGTGAAAGTCCTAATGGAGTCTCGGGGTGTACTGTTTGTTGTTCCTGAAGGATCTGCCGTACCCGATCCATTAATGCTTTTACCACGGCGCTATTCGTGGCAGGCAGAAGCACGGCAAACTCATCCCCACCGATCCGCGCTATGATATCGTCAACCCGAAAAGCTGTTGTCAGGACTTGTGCAGCGCGTTTAAGCAGTTCGTCGCCAGCGGCATGTCCAGCATGATCGTTGACCTGCTTCAACTGATCGACATCTGCCACCAATATGCTGATGGGGAAACTCCGGCCGTGTTCAAGCCGCGCCAGTTCCTCTTCAAAAAAGCCGCGATTAAATAATCCGGTTAATGCATCATGGGTGCTTAGGTATCTTAATTCCAATTCAGCCTGCTTGCGTTCAGTAATATCGCGGATGGTGGAAAGCATGGCTGTACGTCGTCCCGCTGTGGTTAGGAATGAGACGTGCGATTCAACAAAGCGTTCCGTGCCATTGGCATGTCGCACCACCGTTTCAAAGACTGGCGGATTTTTTTTACTTTGAAAAACTGACTTATATTGTTCGAGCGCCTGCTCCTGCTCAGCCTGCGGAAAGATGATCTCGAAGCTTTTCCCGATCACCTGCTCGGCTGGATAGCCATACATCCGAAAATAGGATGGGTTGGCGGCGAGTAAGATACCATTTTCGTCAGAGAGACACATGGCATCGGAAGTCACCTCCCAAACCTGCCTCAAGCGTTCTTCGTTCTCGTGCAATTTTTCCTCTGCCTCGTTAACCGTAAGCCTGCGCAGGGATATTTCGCGGCGCAGCAAGCCAAAGATCACCAACGCGCTGACCACCACAAAAGCCCAGCCTTTATAGGTTTGCAGCTGGGTCAATGTGGCAATATCTGTGCTCATGGCAGCCAGCAAACGATCAGAAAGCGTGATCCACAAGCCCCCAAAAATGGCATACCACAGCGCGATGCGCAGGTCAGATTGAAGCCTCGGAATTTTCATGGATGCTTGGATATAACGATAATCATGGTGTATATATTTTGATCGGGATTTGTGCCTAGTATAGCATCTCTTAATGAGACTGGTTTTACATGATCTTGATCCCAAACTCCCTGAAAAGCTTCAACCAAAAGCGGAGACCAAGATGGTCTCCGCTTTTGGTTCTCTTGTTCCAAGCGCAGAATCGCATATCTTTTTATTAAGCGATGAGTTTCAGAAAAGCATCTACAACCTGTGGATCGAAATGTTTTCCAGACTGTTGCTTGATATATTCCAAAGCCTCTTCTTTTGACCAAGCTTTGCGATAGGGACGATCACTGGTGATGGCATCCCAAACATCCGCGATTGCGAATATTCGAGCCGCAATGGGAATTTGCTCGCCGCTGAGTCGACGCGGATAGCCGCTACCGTCCCATTTTTCATGATGGCAATAAGGAATGTCTGTGGCGTTCTTTAAGTAGGATATGGGTGCAAGCATATTAAATGCAAATGTGGGATGCTGGCGCATAATTTCCCATTCAGCATCAGTCAAATTACCAGATTTGAGTAGAATGCCATCAGGCACACCGAGCTTTCCAATATCGTGCAATAAGCCGCCGCGCTGAATGGGAACGATGTCAGCTTCGCGAATGCCCATGGCGCGCGCCAGGTTCAAGGTCATGGTAGTGACGCGTTGGGTGTGTCCTTCAGTTTCCTTGTCACGTAAATCCATCGCGCGCGACCAGCCCTCAATCGTGGCATCGTAAGCCATAATGAGACCCATGTGAGTGTTTCGCAGGCTGTTGAACAACTCCGCATTATCAATTGCAATGGCAGACTGCCCGGCAAGTGCTTCAAAAAACTCCAACTGCTCGGCATTGAGATTTAAAGAGCTGCGGTGATAGATTTCCAGCACGCCCTTAATCTCTCCTTTTGCGATCAATGGTGTGCCATAGTAATCGACAAAACCTTCGCTAGCCATGTGGAGAGATTGTGCCCGACCTTCTTCTGTTCTCAGAATATCCATGATATGAGTGGTGTGACGTTCCGTCACTACACGACTCGCATAGCCTTCACCTAATTTTAAGTGCGGACGTTGAATGGTAGGGGATCGGAAACCTCGCGTTGCGGCATATTCCATGGTTCGCATGGGGGATTTAACTAAAAGCACAGCGCCAGCGTCCACACTTAGTTGAGAGAGGATTTGTTGGAGAACAATATTGAGAATGACGTTCAGATCGAAACTGGAATTGATGGCGGTATCGATCATACGCAAGGCGTTTAGACGTTTGATCTGACGTTGAATCTGATCGTCAGCCTGTTTACGCTCGGTGATATCGATTGCAATTCCGATCTTCTGTTTAAGGGAACCATCTTCACTGCGGGCGAATGGACGTTCATAACTACGCAGCCAGCGCCATTCTCCGTTGGAGTGCCGCAGTCTATAATCGATCTCAAATACGTCCTGATCGCTGGCAGATGCGAGCCTCTGCTGGGACGCAACAACTGCGGCGGCATCATCGGGATTAAAAAGCAGAGCGAATAGTTTTGTCCCCATAGCCTGCACTTCTTCTGAAGTGTAGCCAAGTATGAATTCTATACCTCCGTTCGAATACACATTGCTATCGGTTTCCCAATCGTATATATACACAAGACCGGGAATGGTTTCTGCAAGCGCAGAAACGAAACGGTTCTGTTTGTGTACATCTTCTTCCGCCTTTTTACGTTCGGTGATCTCTGTAAATAGAATCGAGATGCCATCACTCGACGGGTAGATGCGGTTCTCGAACCAGCGATCCCAAGGGGCGTAGTAATCCTCCGTTAGGATCGGCATTTGAGATTCCAGCGCGCACATAGGCATTGGCAAAAGGAGTGCCGCGTGCTTCGGGATATTCCTCCCAATAGTTTTTACCGATGAGTTCCTGCGGTTTGCGCCCCAAGAGTTCACCGCCGCGCCGATTAACATAGGTATAGTTCATCTGGGCGTCGAAGGCAACGAAGCCATCGCTAATACGCTCGATAAATTCCATGATGTGTGCGGGCGCAATCAGCTGTTTCGCTTTTACCCGAAACTTATCCCCTTTTGTGTTGCCTTTGTCTGCATTTCCTGCACGTGCTTCTCTGCGCTTATTTGCTTTGATAGTTGGCTTTGTTTTCATTTTTCACTCCGCGTGCTTATCAATCCCAAACGCAAGAACTGCAATTGCGAGTAAAAAAAGTATAGCACAGCTGGCTATGCAAGATGAAGTTCAATTGTTTCTCCTTTGCGGAATCTATTCATAAAAATCAAAAGCGGAGACCGAAATGGTCTCCACAACATGTTCTCTTGTTCCCAACATTGTGTCAAATTGTTGGGGAAGATATCAAATTCCTAACCTTTAGTTTTCAAGCCTGTGATAATGGAGTAAATTGTCATGCCCAGAAATAACAGGATGGCGAATTCATTGAACAAGCCGCCCCACTTGCGGACTTCGAACTGATTGGTCAAGTCGCCTGTCACGCGGAGCAAGAGCGAGAGGTGCAACAGTGTAAGATGACTATAGAAGGCGCGATAAAAATTTATCGGTACGCCTAGGATGGCTGGAAAGATGATGGGCGCATGACCGAAGATCATCGCGATCACAAAGCCAACGAAAACGGTATGTAGAACGGCGTCATAGAGCGGACCGGCGTAGGTGGCACCGAAGATCAATTGAAGCACGCCACCAATTCCCAGCCAGATGAATCCGCTGAACAGACAGATAGCAATGTAACGCGTAAGCGGATTGGTGTGGCGGATATTGCGCCTGGCAAGGTCGTTTTTCAGAAACCATAATGCTAATGCCAATATGGAGAAACCACTGATGCGTGCGCCCCAATTAAGGTTGAATATGGAGATGACTGCGCCGGTGAGGAGCGTAGTGGCAACCAGACCGAAGATGCGAATCTGCTTGGGTGTGGGACGCAGAACCCGGCTGAGTTCGAGGCGTTCTCCGCCAATCGTCAAGATGAGGAAGGACATCCACCAATACACGATCTGGAAAATGGGGAATCCAAACATCCAGAGAAAATTGCCGATGACCCATGCCAGCGCGCCGAGCGCCATTGTAAGCGTGTGGATCTGGGGCTCGCGGCGGACCATCACGATCAAGATGAACAAGGTGCCGATGCTTCCCAAAGTCATTAAGAGACCACCGAGAAAGGGTGCGAACAAAAGACTGATCCAGCCCAGCCCGGAAGCGATGGGGACGACAAACATCCATTTCTGGCGGATGGCAACAGCGCGTTCGAGCGGAATGAGCACACCCAGAAAGCCAGAGACCATCAGCGGACCGTGAGCGAGTGCCAGGTTAGGGAGGCTGGGAAGAACCCAGCCCAAACGCAACAGTCCCGCCCACATGGCAAAGAGCAGAGCAAGGATGGCAAGTGCGATGAGGGGGATAAAGCGGGTTTGAAGTTTCATACATACATTGTATGGGCTGGCATCTCATCTGTCTTTGCGCTGGGGCAAATTGGGAGGCAAACAAAAGCGGAGACCGATCCGGTCTCCGCTAATTATTCTCCCTTCCTAAACGCTAACTCGACTTCATCGCCCGCTGAGGGAGATGTGAGGCTGGTGAGCATGAAACTTATTCTTCCAGTTTTGCCATCACTGCATCGAACAAGGTTTGGAAATCAGCATCGCGATGAATCGATGGTGTCAATGTGTTCATGTCTTTTAGAATATCTGTAAGTCGTGGTAAATTGGCACGAATTTCTGCATACAAGTCTATATCTTCTCGAAAGCCTTGCATATTTGTGGCAGAGACTGTTTTCATTGCATTATCTAACTCTTTAAGTTGTTTTTCCCAAAATTGAACATAACGAATCCTGTCTTTTGCTGTATAGATTTGTGCATCTTCAAGTAAGATAGGAAATATGCGACCCTCAAAATTGCCATGTTTAGCTATTTGTAACAGTTCAAAAAGACAATTTTCAGATTTTAAATATTTTTCACTGAGTAGAAGGATAATAGCTTTCCCTTTTCCCTTTGTTTCCATAAATGCTTTTATGTGATCTTTATAACCTACGTAACGTTTATCCCGAAGAATCGATATACTCCTTTCTTGGAAAGCGCTATCTATTTGGTTGGCTATAACTTCACTTTCCTCACCCCATGCATATGATAAATACACTCCTTGCTGAGGTAAGCCTTTTATTCTGTTGATTGTTCTTTCCCATTGGGTTTGTAATGTTGTTCGCAGATGTTCAAAAACTGGTTGAGTATATGGGATATTATACAGCTTCAAGATTAAATCAAAGAGGCAAATCACATATCGTGAATCAATCCGAAAATCTGCAGGAATGCAATTTCGTATTTCATGTGGAAACGCGGTAAATACATTACCTTCAACGAGTAATGGAGCTAACATAGATTTATCTTCGGGCGATTTAGGAATTTTGGAGTAGATTAGTGGTATATCTTGAGTAATTCGCTCAATGGATTTTTCTAAATCACTTAAGTAATTTGTTGTGCCAAGAACCAATACAAAATCATCTTTTTGGACTTGTGCGCGATCATATAGAATAATCACACCAGCATCTTGTAAGTTGTGAATTAGATTTTCTGACCATTTTAAATCTCCATCTGGGTAGCTAATATAGCAACGAGGAGAGCTCCGGTCACTTCGGAAGCTTTTAATTTGAGCAAGAAATGTTTCGTACTTGTTACGTAAGCGAGCAAAAGCATCTTCTTCATTTACCTGCGAAAGAATACGAGCGCCGATAGTTAATGGTTTATCTAACTCCGGCAGTTGAATTTCTTTTCCGCATTTTGCACAGAACATAAATTTTTCGCCATCTTGAATCATACTCATAACTGTTACTCGTTGTTGTAAATGATTGTTTGAACATGATACAGGAGGAAATCGAGTCAACGAGATATCACGCTGTGTAAGAAACTTTTCAAAAAGTCCTTGAAATATTTGGCGGCCATGATTCGGCATGTTTGTACTGTAGTACACTACAAACTCTAATTCACCAGCACGTTCTTCTATGAGGCGAAAACCACAGATTTCTCCTGGATTTATTTCATATTGAGCTTGATTTTGCCATTGATTTATTCGCGTAAATGATGGTGTGTATCCAAGTAATACGACTAGGCTCGCATAAATGTTTTCTACACGTCCTCGAACAATATAAGACATATCGTCAACAGTGTCGAGGTCATTGGTCAAAGGTCTTTTTTGCTTCATTAGCCCAGGGAAAATAAGCAGAGTTTCACTCCCCAGGGTCTCGCGGAAACAAATACTGTGCTCAAGAAAACGTAATATTGCGGCATCAAGTAGAATTTGCTGTTCAGACTTTCCCAAATCCTTCAATTCTTCAAATTGGAATTTGCTTTGCAACAAGATTGTCTCGTTTATTGCAACGACTTCGCGTGGATTTTTATCTGCTAGTGAAACTATAGATGAAGCTAGATTGGCTAATAGATTTGGCGTAAGTAGTATGAATTCATCGCCAGCCGAACTTTTCAATATTGAAACATAGCCATGAGTTTGAAGATGACCAACTGCCGTAATCATTTCACCATTAGAAAAATTCCATTCGTTATCTGTTCTTTGCAGTTGTTCCCTCAATTCTGAAACACGAATTAATATATCTTTTTGAGACATCAAATCATTTGACGATAATCTCTCTTTGAGGGATAGTACAAAGTCCTTGATGCGTTTAAAAGTGACGTTAGTAACAGTGGTGGTCATATGATCCCAAGGGATTTGTCTTCTAAGAGTTCCTAATAATATGTTTAGACCATCGCCGTTTTTGGCGCTTACACTAACATAACCTCCAGAAATACCATGTTGCTGGCAAAATTGTTTCAACTCTGATAATGATAAGCGGGTAGGGCTAACATCTGAACGTGCCCCAACTAGAACTGTTGGTGGCAATTTTTTCTTGCCAGTTAATTCATTTAACCAAAATTCAACACCTTTTAGTGGATCCTGACGATTACTTGCATCAAAAAGAATAAGGGACGCATCTACATCATCAAGAAAGATCGAGTGTATCGAACGATAATTATGTTGTCCGGCCAAATCCCATAAAACTGCTTCGCACTCAGTGCCATCTTGACGTTTTATTCCAAGCTCAGGAATTACCCAGAATTGCTGTCCATGTGTAGATGGATGCTCTTTGAATTCATTATGCGCTATTCGCCACCCTAAACCAGTTTTGCCTACTCCTGAATCACCAACCAAAACAATTTTGGCAGTTGTATACCGGACTGGTTTGAAAGCAAGCTCGTTTCTAATGAAGAAGTCGTAGTCTATATCCCAGATACGAATAGAAGTTGCTTGGTCACCTAATGTTGCTAATTTATAATTCTTAGGGTTGAATGTAAGTCCGCTTTCCCAGTTTCCGCTAAATTCATAAATCCTTGCTACCTGGGACCAATTATCGGTTCTCCAAAATATCATCGTGTTATCTTTTGATGTAGACGCGAGAAGTCTGCCATCAAAAGATACAGCAATCCTAATTATTTCTGCAGTATGTCCTTCGAGAATCGATGTCTGTCTGCCAGTTGAAATGTTCCAAATACGAATTGTATGATCTAAAGACGAGGAAAGAATGAAGTTGTTAGAATTTGGAAGCCATAATACATTATTTACATCCTTCTCATGACCTTCAAAACTCCTTACTAACCTTCCGCTATTTGCCTCCCATAATTTTATGGCATCATCCTTCGCAGCTGTTACTAGAAAGTACCCATCGTGGGACCAGTTAAGGCAAAGAATACTGCTGTTTATTCCATAAAAGTTCTTTTGTATAGCCCATGTTTGATTATCTCGCAACTGAAGAGAACCACCTACCGTTCCTATTGCAAGGTACTTTCCGTCTGGAGAAAGCGATATGTCTTCAACAGGATCATCCAGAAGCAGGTGATGGATTGGCTGTTTTATTTTTACATTCCATACAAAGACTTCATTTGAAGACCTTGAAATAATCGATTGTCCATCCGGTGCCCACTCTACAGCAATAGCATTCGTGGTATGCCCTTCAAGGATAAGAACGTTTTCGCCACCTTCGTTGTCCCAGACACGAATGGTCTTATCATATGATGGCGAAGCCAAATAGCGTCCATCTGGTGACCAAGCAAGTCTGTTAATTATGTCAGTGTGTCCATGGAGAATTTTCCTTAAGGTTATACCCTGAATGGGAGAACCTCCGATTTCTGTAAATTCTTCAATTTTCAACTCGATTTGCTCTTTCCCAAATTCAAAATTATTGCCTTTATTATTTATAGGGTCGAATAGATGACTTTCTGCCATAGGAAGATACTCCACTTAGTACTAGAATGTGAACAGTATAGCAGCACTTCTTTAGGTATTACAATATTATCACTCCCTCCGTCCTTCGGGTACCTCCCCAAATCCAACGAACTTCAATCATGTTTGGGGATGCAGAGTGGAGGAAGATTTTTCCCTAGGAGCCTCACATGACCATCACTCTCAACGGATCGACACAGACTTCGGAAGTCTACTAGGGAGGCGACACCATGCCGCGGAGAGTGACGCCCTTTGCGCCGGATGTGTATTATCACTTTTATAACCGTGGTAATAATCGTCAGGCGGTTTTCTTTCAGCCCGAAAATTATTTGTATTTCTTGAAAGGGGTTAAGAAGTATCTATCTTCCACTGTAACTATCATTGCTTATTGTTTGATGCCGACGCATTATCATATTTTGGTGAGGATCAAACAGACTTCCGAAGTTTTTAAAACTTCGGAAGTCTTAGGTAGGGAAGTCTCGCGGCAAGTATCCCTCGCCATGCAAAAATTCCTGATTTCCTATACCAAGGCCATCAACAAACGCTTTCAACGCGTTGGTTCCTTATTCCAGGGGCAATTCCAAGCCAAGCCAATTGAAACCTACTCCCACTTGCTCAATTTATGTGTCTATACTCATGCTAATCCAGTGAAGGATGGACTGGTGGCTTTGCCCGAAGATTGGATATACTCGAATTACCTTGAATGGCTTGGTCAGCGCGCTGGCACACTGGTTGACCGTGAATTCATTCAAGAGCACTTTGGTTCGCCTGCGGAATATCAGACCCTTGTCATGGAATATGTCAAAACGCGTTACCTGCCTGACGATGTAAGAAAGTATTTGCAATCATTGGAAGATTAATCCACCCCAACCCAGACTTCCGAAGTCTCCGAGACTTCGGAAGTCTAACTCTCAAGGAGCCTGTCCATGACCATCACCCTCGACGGATCGTCCCTTACCATTGAAAAACTCGTTGCGATTGCACGAGATAACGAGAAAGTGGAACTTGCCCCCGAAGCCCTGGAGCGCATTAAAGTCTGCCGCGCCATGCTGGAGGATAAACTTGCCAAGAAAGAAGTCATGTACGGCACGAACACCGGCATCGGTGAGTTTTCAGAGACGATGCTCAATGATGAGCAGGTAAAGGAATTTCAGAAATATCTGGTCTACAATCATGCGGCGGGCATTGGCGACCCCGCGCCTATCGAACATGTCCGCGCGGCGCTGGCGGGGCGGATCAATGTCCATGCGCACGGCAATTCTGGTTGCAGACCCGAGATCACCCTAACACTGGTGGAGATGCTGAACAAAGGCGTCACACCAGTTGTTTGTCAGAAGGGATCAGTGGGCGCAAGCGGCGACCTCGCTCCGATGGCGCAAGCCGCGTTGCTGCTCATGGGCGAAGGCGAAGCCTTTTATAACGGCGAGCAGTTACCGGGTAGTGAAGCGATGCGGCGGGCGGGAATCGAAGTCCCGGGCTTGCAGGCACGCGATGGCTTGGCAACGATCAACGGCTCCAATTTGCTGACCGCCATGTCCGCCATCCACATTTACGATATGGAACGGTTTTTGAAACAAGCTGAGATCGCGGCGGCGATGTCCATTGAGGCGCTGCTCGGAAATCTCAAACCCTATAACACCAAACTGCATGAACTGCGCGGCTTCAGCGGCTCGGTCACCTCTGCTAAAAATATTATGAAGGTACTCGAAGGTTCTGATCTCACCACCGGCAAGATGAAAACCAAAGTGCAGGACGCTTATTCGATGCGTTCGACTCCACAGGTGATCGGCGCGGCGCGGGATGCGATTGCGTATGCGCGCTCGCAGGTTGAAATTGAATTGAACGGCGTGGGTGATAATCCGATCTTTGTGCCTGAATTAAAGCTGACGTTGACCGGCGCGAACTTTCAAGGTTCGCCTGTTTCACTGCCAATGGATATGGCGGGCGCCGCGATCACGATGGTATGTGTGTTATCAGAGCGCCGTTTAAATCGGATGACGAACCCGGCTCTTTCTCAGGGTTTGCCTGATTTCCTCGCCCATGAGCCTGGATTCTACTCTGGGATGATGCTCAGCCAATACACCGCTGACCACTTGATCGTCGAACAACGGATTTTATCTGCGCCTGCGAGCATTATGTCCATCCCCGCCGCGGCAGATCAGGAAGACTTCGTTTCGATGGGCATGAACACTGCGTTGAAGAACGGACAAATTCTCGATAACGCATTTGGTGTGCTGGGCATCGAATTCATGGCGGCGGCACAAGCGCTCGACTTCCGCGAATTCACACCGGGCAAAGGCTCACTCAAAGCGCGCGAAGTGATTCGTAAATATGTAGAGCATCTCGAAGTGGATCGTCCGCTGTATAACGATCACAACGCGATGAAGAAGCTGGTGAAGTCTGGAGAGATATTGAGTGAGGTTGAAAAGGTAGTAGGGGAGTTGGGATAAATCGTTAAGCAGGGGCACAGCAAATCCTAAAAGGATTTTGACGATTGTTCGTCTTGCTGTGCTCCTACTTCTTGCAATAATAGGAAATCACAACATGCACCGTCGATTATTCGTGTTAATGATTAGCATCGTATGTTTAATTGTTTCTTGTACTCCTGCATCTACGGAACAAGTCGTGTCTACCGAGACGGCAATCCCGCCTGCCACGGAAATATCCATGCCGGCAACCCAACCTCCGACAATCGAATCTGCTGCACCAACACAGACATCTCAGCCTGCTCTTCCAACAGATTGGCTCCGCCAGTTGGAAGTCATCCAATCTGGGAACTGGTCACGTCTGCAATTGTTGAAAATCTTTCCAGCAGAGATGCCGCTGGATCATTCCGCCGTTGCCATTTCACCGGATGGGAAGACGATGGCATTGGGGAGCAGCAGTGGCGCTCAAATTTATTTCTTTGATCTTGGGAGCGGGGATTTAATCCAAAAAGTAGCTTTCATTGGTGTCTCCAACGCTACTGCATATTTCAACGAAATCGAATACATGTCAGATGGAACCCTCATGGCAAACTCTGATGGTCCGTATGCGATCTATCACATTGACGCTGACGGAAATGTTTTGTCCATGTGGGATGGCATCAATTTCGCCCTCTCAGCAGATAAACGAACAATGGCGCATGACACGATCGAAGGGACCACCCTGGTGGATATTGCCAGCAACACGACCCTGGATTCCTTCGAGGGCAATATTGCTCTGGATTTTTCATTCTCTCCCGATGGCTCCAAGATCGCTGTGAATCTTGCTGGCGTGGATTATGCCACCACGGAGATTTGGGATATCCCCAGCAAGACTAAACTTGTAACGTTGAATGAAGTAGGCAATCCCAGTTATTCGCCAAATGGAAAATTCCTGGCTGTCACAAGTTATGAAGAAGATACAACTCCGCTGAAAATCTTCAGCCCAGATGGCGCAACTCAACTCACAACCCTCAGCGTAGACGCACCCAACGGTTTGAACGGAAAGCCTCCTCTATTTTCGCTGGATGGTTCGGTCATCGCGGCACAGATCGCCAACGGTTCTCCCGTAGCCTGGGATACGACAAATTGGGAAACTCTGGAAACGCCTGCCTTGGAAGGTGTGCTTTATTCGTTCTCTCCTGATGGTCACATCCTCGTTACGCGTACATCAGATGGAAGCATCCTGCTCTGGGGCGTGCTTCCATAGTCTTGTATTGGAGCCAACATGATCCTCAATGAAGTCAATTTCTTTTCTGAAGTGCTGACCTTGCGCAGCACGATATATGTTCTGTTGCCGCAACGCACAATTGCAGAGACAAAGAACAAGCGCACACCCAAATATCGCACACTGTATCTTCTGCATGGTCACTCCGATGACCATACCGCCTGGATGCGCTGGTCATCCATTGAGAAATATGTCGAGGGGTTGAATCTTGCTGTAGTGATGCCTGCCGTCAACTTGAGCTTTTACACGGATATGGCTCATGGCGGCAAATACTGGCAATTCATCAGCGAAGAAGTCCCTGCAGTGGCGCGTGATATGTTTTCCTTATCTTCAAAACGCGAAGATAATTTTGTGGCAGGCTTATCCATGGGAGGATATGGTGCCTTCAAACTGGCATTGACCCATCCCGATCGATATGCTGCGGCAGCGAGTCTCTCTGGTGCCGTGGATATCCGCGACGAGGTCGTTGCGAATGAACGTCACGGTGAAGCCTGGCTGGATGGCATGCGTAATATCTTTGGTGACTTGAGTAAAGTGCCGGGCAGCAAACACGATCTGTTTGTGCTCGCCAAAAAAGTTGCTAAAGCACCGGTCAAGCCGCGGTTGTATCAATGCTGCGGTACCGAAGATTTTCTGTATGCAGGTAACGTTCGCTTCCGCGATGCAGTTCGTAAACTTCCCCTCGATCTAACCTATGAAGATGGTCCCGGCGAACACGTCTGGATGTACTGGGACAAGATGATCCACAATGTCCTGGCGTGGATGTTGCCCTCATTCAAATAGACCATAGTCAGTTACTCCACTCGTGAATGAGGGGTGGACTGGTTATTTCCTCCATTGCCCAGATTCTGTAACCTTTTATAAAAAAAAAGTACTTGAATTGCGATTTCATTTGTGCTACAAATAAATTGACGTAAGACATTGCCGCAGAAAGTTTAGCGGTGCTTTTTATTTCTCCGGGTGGACAGGGCGGTACTTACAAAATTCACCCTTATTATCATCTTTAAAAATATACGTGAGCGGCGCGTTGATTTCGTATTGCATACGGGAGGCTTGTTTTCGTTCGGAAAAGCGAAGTGATCATGCCTTTGGATGTCAAGGTGAGCGCGGCACACTCTTTTGGGCAGAGTGTCAACTTGCGCCGTCGTTGAACTTTCATAGCAGTTAACACTTTTTGGCAGTTTTTGTACTTGTTTTGGCAGTTTCAAAATGAAATACTGAGAACATGGAAACAAGAGAAAACTTCATAAACTTGGATGATAAAAGTGATGAATTTTCTCTTGTTTATAACCAGTGGCTCTTAGCTGGCCCCGATCAATATGGAGGCTCCATGAGGAAAAAAACCACACCAGCTTTACTAACGTTGCAGGCGGCTTGATGGGTCTGCCATCTTTTGCCGTTTTCGTTCCTTGAAACATTGACCACGGGAGGGTCAAAATGAACACTACCTATTCAAAAAATAAAACAAGAAGCATCAGACTGCTTGCGGTTATGGCATTGATCTGCGCAAGTCTTCTGACCATGGGCTTTGGTCCCCAAGGCGTTGTAACGATAAAAGTCACCAGCACACAGGATGTGCTTGCTGATGATGGAGATTGCACGTTGCGCGAGGCAATCATTGTCGCCAACACTAACACACCATCGGGTGCGAGCCCCGGGGAATGCCAGGCCGGACAGGATGCCAAACAAGACATCATTACTCTAGCCAAAGGCGCGAAATACTCACTGACGATTAATAGCACGGGTGAGGATGGAGCGCTCGATGGCGATCTGGATATATGGGATAACACAGCAGACACCGACCTGATCATCGGCGTTGATGGGGGCGGCACAGCGACCATCTCACAGAACGCCACAGTGGATGATCGTGTACTGCACATTTTGGGCGCAACAGTTAAGATCGAGGGCGTGATACTCACGGGCGGTAACACTACTGATGATGGTGGCGGCGTTGCTGTGCATGGCGGCAATCTGACCCTGGATAATAGTGAGGTCATCAGCAATTCGGCGGGCTGGGGCGGTGGGGGCATCTCTAACTGGGGAGATACGGTAAAGCTCGATCACAGTACTGTAGCGAGCAACACCGCTAGTGAGCTTGGCGGTGGTATCTTGAACAGCAGCACGTTGAAGATCGATGCCAGCACCATTTCTGACAATACCTCAGGCTCGGAAGGTGGAGGCGTCTCTACCTGGGGCGTAGTGACTATTTCTAACAGCACCGTTGTCCGAAATGCGACAGGGCTTTACGGTGGTGGAATTGGAAATAGCGGCAGGCTGACCATTGATGCCAGCATCATCTCGGGCAACACCACGAATGATCACGGCGGCGGTCTTACCAACTGGGGCAATGCAACCATCCAGAACGGCAGTGAGATCAACGGCAACTCAGCAACCAACGGCGGCGGCGGTATCTACAGTGACATTCCGGGTACGTTGACGGTAGAAGCTAGCTTCATCTCTGGCAACTCGGCGGGCTGGGGCGGTGGCATCGTCAATGGTGCTCCGCTGAGCCTGACCGATACTGTCGTGTCTGACAACACTACCATCTACACAGGCGGGGGAATTCAGAATACCGGTCCCCTGACCCTCACTAACAGCACCATTTCCGGCAACTCCGCTTCGCAAAGCGGCGGCGGTGTATTCAACGATCGCGGCATACTGATCGTTGTCGGCAGCGCGATCTCCAACAACATAGCGGCTGACAGTTGTGGTGGCCTTCTGAATGGTGGGGAAAGCATGGCAACCCTCACGAACGCCACCATTTCCAGCAATACGGCGACCTGGAATGGCGGCGGTGTTTGTAACGATGGCTCGCTGACAGTGGAGGCCAGCCTCATCTCCGACAACTTGGCAGATGGGGGTGGTGGGCTGTTCAATAATGGTGAACTGACCCTCGATACCAGCACAGTCTCTGAGAACACAGTAACCGGTTTCGGCGGCGGCGGAATCAGCAACTTTGGCACGACCACTGTTCAGAACGGGAGCCTGATTAGCCACAATACTGCCATGACTGGTGGAGGTATCTGGAGTTTGAATACACTACTCGTTGATGCCAGTACCATTTCTTTCAACACGGCTACCAACAGCAATGGCGGCGGCATTGACAATGCTGGAACGGCGACGATCCAGAATGGGAGTGTCATTACCCAAAACTCAGCCAATGATGGTGGCGGTATCTCCAACTGGGAGAACAGTACGCTGACCGTGGATGCCAGTACCATCTCTGCTAACTCCGCGACTTGGAGTGGCGGTGGCATCATTAACTGGTCTGGCATATTGTCTCTTACCGACAGCACTGTTTCCGACAACGTCACCAATAATGGTTCGGGTGGCGGCATCATGACCTTGAACAACGGATCAGTGCTTATCAATGTCAGCTTCATTTCGGGTAACACATCGAATGACCATGGCGGTGGTCTTGCCAACTTGGGCGGAACGATGGCACTCACTGACAGCATGATTTTCGATAACACAGCAGCTTGGGGCGGTGGCATCTTTACTGAAGGAGGCTCGCTGACCATAGACGCCAGTACGGTTTCAGGAAATACAGCCAACAATGATGCAGGTGGCATCTTCATCAAAAACTTGTCCACCGTGAACATCCAAAACGGTAGTCAAATCACTGGCAACGACTCAGCCTGGGGCGGCGGAATCTCGAGTTGGAACAGTACACTGACGATAGACGCCAGCGTTATTTCCGATAACACAGTGACCAACAGCGGCGGTGGCATCCTCATCCATGATGGTGGTACGACAACTATTCAAAACGGTAGTGCCATCTCTGGTAATACCGCACAGTGGGAAGGCGGGATTTCAAATTGGGGTGGAAGTACTTTGATAGTGGACAGGAGCGTGATTTCTGGAAATACAGCCAGCAGTAGTGCAGGTGGATTGGGGAACTTGGGAACCGCCACAATAAATGAAAGTATCGTTTCCGACAACAGTGCGCCCTGGGGTGGTGGTATTGGCAACTGGGAGGGTGGAACTATGACCCTCACCAACAGCACGATCTCAGGCAACTCAGCCACCAACGATGGGAGCGGTATCGCTACCAGCGGGGTCCTAATTGTGGAAGCCAGCACCATCTCCGGGAACACTGCAGGAGGTAATGGCGGCGGACTTGTTCACTGGAATGGTACGCTTACCTTGTCAGGGAGCGCGATACTTGGCAACACAGCCGGTGGCGAAGGTGATGCCGTTTACATTACTGTGGATGTGGAGAATGCCACGACTGTCACTGCAAGTTGTATTGCGGGCAACGGGGCTATAGCGGTCTTCAATGCGGTGTCTGCATCTCAGAATTTCACCGGTAATTGGTGGGGTGATGCAAGTGGTCCAACCCATGCATCTAACCCTGATGGTATCGGCGACTCGATCAACGGCTTCATAGATTTCCTAGGCTGGCTGCTTGAGCCTCCTGCCATCTGCACTCCCCAGTGAGTGAGTAGTGGAGATTAGTAAGACAACATTTTCACGGTGGGGAGGAGTAATCCTCCCCACTTGGTAATTGCATCAAAGTTGCAGAGATGGGCAACAGGATGAAATTTGATTTTAGCTTCCTGCTATTTATCGTAGTTGGTTTCTATTCGATAGCAGGAGCTGCCCTGAATTGGGAATGGTTCATGGGTGATCCGAAAGCGAAAGTCTTCGCGCGTCTGTTTGGCAGAACAGGCACACGAGTCTTCTATATACTCCTGGGAGTGAGTGCCCTTATTTTTGGTTTCTTTGGGTTGTTCGGTTTATTTGGCTAGTCACCTGGCGAAGCAGAACGTCACAGGTTCGCGTGGGCTTATTGGGAATTTGGATCAGGCTTCGGGGCGTATGATCCGAATGTCAAAGCGTGGCGGCAAGATCTGTTAAAAGCGTTAATCCCGTGATGTGAGCTCATCCGCCCCGTGTTCTGAATCAAACACATGCGAGTGCATATTTGCGATCCATTGCTTGCCACTCTCGGTCAGGCGCAGGTAGACGAGCGCATCTTGAATATAGTCGTCAACGCTATTCCAATAAAACGAAGCGTAGTTCTTGCGCATGTCATTCGGGGATTTGTACCCAAGCTTTTCGTTGATGCCAAGTTCGTGAAATTCATAGAACAGGGCGGGAGTCTTTCGTAAATAATCTGGGTCGCCCAACTGACCGATAAAATCTGCGGCACGCACCAACCCGCCATAGCTTTTTGTTTCTTTATACATCTCACCGGTGGGGGATGGGAAGCGGGTCATCTCGATATACGTTGCGATCAGATCTGCATCGAGCTGCCTGGTTGTATCCTGCATGATACCCGTCCCAAACCGTTCCTTCACGAACAACTTACTGCGATCTACGTGATACGACGTAAGCGCGACATCTGTGCCTTCGGGCGAAATGTAAACCGTCTCATCCCCGATGCCAGTGGCAAACCGGTCATTCGTGTCATTTCGGCAGACCCCTTTGACATATCCAATATCATGACATAAGACCGCGATCATAAAGTGCATCCAATCACGTGGCGTTACGCCGCCCTCGCGCAGGTGCTTCCCTTCAATGATCGCCTGCCCTGCCAACGAAACCATAATGGTATGATCCACATCGTGAAAGAGCATATCCGAGTTCGCAATGTTGCCCAACGCGAGGCGTCCGCACCAGGCAACAATCCGACCAAAGCTCTGGTCAACATCCCCATATGTCCGTTGATATACGGTGCTTAGTTGCTCAACGAAAACATCAATGGTAAGTTCCTGCCAACTGATCATGCTCTCACCTCATTTCACGGTACAGAAAAAACTTTTCTGAAAGTGTACCAGAAAGCAGAATGGTTTCTGTAATAGAAAATCAGGCAGCCAGTTTCTTGATGACTATTCGATCACATCCAAGAACTGACCAAACTCACTGTTGAGCCATTCAAAGGTTGGTGGCTTGGGTGGTTGGTGATAGGGATGCGTAAACTTTTGGATGGTGAGATTTTGAAAGTGCTTGCGCACGATTTGTTCAGTTAGATCATAGTCCAATATATCATCATTGACCGACATGCCAAAGTAACAGGGATTGCTAAATTGTACTCCCGCATATTGATATTCCATTTGAAAGATCTCATCCATGGTCTGCGCGAACACATCTAGTGTAGTGAGCGGCATACGTAGGGCGTGCTTGCTTTCCAATATCCTTCGATCAACCTTGCTGATCTTGCTGAGGGCATAGGTCAAGGGCTTTTCAAGGCGCGGCGCGTTCATCACATAATGTGCCCCTTGTAAGAGCGTTGGATTTTTCATGGCTTTAATGGATGCTTTGAACATCCACTGCCGAGGCGTAGACCACTTCAACGCACGGCGGCTGACACTGGGGGAGAGCAGAATGACTTTTTCAATTCTGTCTTGCAAATACTCCAGGGTGCGTAATGCCAGCAAACCGCCGAAAGAAAAACCCATCAGGTTAAATTTGTCATATCCCAGACTGTTTACAAAGCCTTCCACCGTTTTGGGGACGAGATGACTTTCAAATCTTTCGGGATAGGGTGTTGAGCCGCCGTGCCCCGGTAGTTCAAAGAAATAACTCGTAAAACGCTGACCCATAAACTGTGTCAGCGGTAGCCACTGCCGAATTAGAGAAACAGTTGCCGGGACGATAATGAGTGGCGGTCCCGTCCCGGCTTTGACGTAATGCAGGCGTGTGTTCGGTAAGGTCACATCACCAAAGGTGGCTTGTGGTGGAGAAATCATGTGAGAGGTGTTTATCCTAAGGCACCGTTGGAGTGACGACAAGTCGCTTTTGCGCGGCGTTCCCAGCCAGATACGCCAACACGGAACCGATGGAGAACAGCGTAATGTTCAGAATAAAAGGCAGGATCTTATCGATGCCCGAGAGATTTCCAGCGATCCAGCCGAACGGCGACGTGATCAGGATGATGCCCACATACAGAATGGATTGGATACGAGCGCGTTCTTTTGAGTCGATGGTCAGTACGATCATCTGATCCATCAGCGGGCTGATCGTGGCAAAACAGCAGGCTTCCAAAAACACACTTATGAGCAGAAAGAGATAACCCTTATCGGGTGCGGTGATCAGGATCAATTGGCTGACGACGAAACCGAGAAACCCGATCACGAGCGGCATCTTGAAATGCAGTTTGTTGAAGCGCGGCATGACCATGAAGAAAAAGAACAGCATCACGGCTGATTTCACAAAGGGAAAGATCGCCAGATTCTGGGCGGGGATATGCAGTCTCTCAGTGACAATGATGCCCCAAAAACTGCCCGTGATGACGTTGGAAATGCTGATGATTAACATCAGCCCCGCTGTATAGAGTGTCTGCGGTGTGCGCAGTAAGTTTTGTAAAACGCCGCCATATTCGCGGAACACGCTCATCAGGCTTTGATGACGCGTCTCATGCATGCGGATCTTGCCCTGCCGGGTCTCTTCGGTCATCAGATAGGTGACAACCGCCTTTACAGTGAACATGATTGCCGCAAAAACATACAATCCGCGGACGGTGGGTATCAGGTTGAAAATGCCGATCAGTAAGCCTGCCAGCGGTGCCGCGAAACCGACCAACTGATTGGCGATATGGATCCAGGTATAGATATCCATCAACTGATCTTGTTCGGCATCTTCCACTAGCAGGCAGGTCCATGAATTGTGGGTGATCTGCCAGACGCTGTTGATAATGCCCGCAGCAACAAAATACCAGAAGTTTTGAGCGATGGCTGAGATCAGGGCTGGCACACTCCATGCCAAAATGTCGAAGATCAGGGTGGTGCGACGGCGTCCCAGCTTGTCGGTAACCACGCCGCTCAACAGCGCCAGAACGATCTGAAAACTCCAGCTGATGCTGACGATCAGTCCGATTTGTTTATCAGATAGCCCAAGAGCTACCATATAGATCGAAACATAGGGTGCATATAAGTTAAATGGGATTCCCCACAGCGGTTCGGTGTAAACACATCCACGCGGGTTGCCGGTCAGGCTCTTCAATGTGGTGATCAATGAGTGGTTTTTCAAGATACAAGCTCCATATTTGGATTTGGATGATTATACTCTTGTGGATGAAGTGCCCCGCTCATTCCCAGCTGACGATGCTCCTACTTAATAAGCCTTTGTCGCCCCTGATGCTTTATCCCACCCAAACAAAAAGCCCGACGCGTGATTATCGCATCGGGCTAGGGGAGAAGATGGGTATCCTCTATCATGATTTTTTCTCGATACCCATGTTGCTCAGCTCATCTGAATTAATATCCGAGATGAGCAGGTTCGCGCCGGCAAGGGCAACGAACACGAGCAAGCAGATTGAGACTGCGACGACGAACATGGACCACACTCCTTTCTTCATATACACCTATTTAACCTCGTTCGGTTCGAAAAGTTATATCCCCTAACAGTACTGATATTTGAAAGCATTTCATCTGTGCAAGGGATATTACTTAGACGTTGCACCGAACTTTTTGTTCCATCTTTATATACGTCAATCAGTTATGAATGTTGCAGACAATACAAGTTGACAAAACCCGTCTTTGAGATAAAATTCAACCCGCAACAAATCAAGCCGAAGTGGCGGAATTGGCAGACGCGCCACGTTCAGGGCGTGGTGAGAGCAATCTCATGAGGGTTCAAGTCCCTCCTTCGGCACACAAGATGACTCGCTGAAAGGCGAGTTTTTTTGTTGCTGTGAACTGGTCTCAGCTGGGATCAGGTTTGGGCTGTTGAGTCAGGTTTACGGGCGGAGGGAGGCGGGTTTTTATCCAGTAAAAAATGCTGTAGCGCGGTATAATTAGAGTAAATCAGGCATAGTTCTTCATTAGTTAAGACGCGGAGTTGCAAAACCCAATCTTCGTGTCTTTTTTATGCCGATTACCCTAATTATAGAGAAAAACATGGCTGAAGAAAAAATCTCAATTGCTGGAAATATCGAAAATGTTGATATAGATGCCCAGATGCGCTCGGCTTATCTCGATTACGCAATGAGCGTGATCGTGGCGCGCGCCCTGCCAGATGCGCGGGACGGCTTGAAACCTGTCCATCGCCGCATTTTATTTGCGATGCATGAGCTTGGCATCCGTTCCAACTCTTCGTTTAAGAAATCTGCCCGTATCGTCGGTGAAGTGCTGGGTAAATTCCATCCGCATGGCGATTCAGCGGTCTATGAAACCATGGCACGCATGGCGCAGGATTTCTCGATGCGTTATATGCTGGTGGATGGACAGGGCAACTTCGGCTCGATTGATGGTGACGCGCCGGCTGCAATGCGTTATACCGAAGCCCGCCTCCACAAACTTGCCGAGGAATTGCTCGCTGACCTCGATAAAGACACTGTGGATTTTGGTCCAAACTTCGATGATTCGCTTGAAGAGCCGCTGGTTCTGCCATCGCGCGTGCCGAATATGCTGCTTAATGGTACCTCTGGCATTGCGGTTGGTATGTCGACGAACATTCCACCGCACAATTTGCGCGAACTTACGGATGCAGTCTCATACTTGATCGAAAATTTTGACCGCATGGACGATATTCCGGTTGAAGAATTGATGAAATTCGTTCACGGACCGGACTTCCCGACTGGCGGTATTATCATCGGCCGTGAAGGGATCGAATCTACATATGGGACGGGCAGAGGGCGTATCGTTGTCCGCGGTATGGCGCATATCGAAGAAACCAAGGGCGGACGGCACGAGATCGTGATCACGGAAATCCCGTATCAGGTCAATAAAACGACCTTGATCGAACGTATCGCTGAACTTGTACGCAGTGACAAGATCGACCAGATCTCAGACCTGCGCGACGCCTCCGATCAGCGCGGTATGAGTATTGTGATCGAGCTTAAACGCGGCGCACAGCCCAAGAAGGTTTTAAACCAGCTTTATAAGTACACATCCCTGCAAACCACCTTTGGCGCGCAAATGCTTGCGCTGGTGGACGGCGAACCTCGCACATTGCCGCTCAAGCGTGCTTTGCAGATCTTTATCGAACATCGGCAGACGGTGATCGTCCGCCGCACAAATTTTGAGCTTGCCAAAGCTCGTGCGCGTCAACATATCCTGGATGGGTACTTGATCGCTTTGACCAATATCGATGCCGTGATCAAAACCATCCGTGAATCGCAGGATTCGGATGCTGCCAAAACAAATTTGATAGCGCGCTTCAAATTGAGTGAATTACAGGCACAGGCGATTCTCGATATGCAATTGCGCCGGCTGGCCGCGCTTGAACGCTGGAAGATCGAAGAAGAGCATAAACAAGTCACGGAACAGATCGCGTATTTTGAAGATTTGCTGGCGCATCCTAAAAAGATCCTCGGACTCATTCAGGATGACATGAGGGATCTGTCTGAAAAATATGGCGATGACCGCCGTACACGTATTGCGGCGGAAGCCAAGGAAGACTTGAGCGAAGCTGACCTGGTCCAGGATGAGGCGGTACTGATCAGTCTCACGGCGCGTGGATATATCAAGCGCGTAGCCGCTTCAGCTTTCCGCTCTCAGACTCGTGGCGGACGTGGTGTCATGGGGCATACGACCAAAGATGAAGATGAGGTTGTGGCGCTCATCCCTGCACGCAGTCTGGATACAATGTTGTTCTTCTCTGATCGTGGCAAGGTCTATAGCGAAAAGGTCTACCAAATCCCGGATGCAGATCGCACAGCGAAAGGCGTTCCGCTTGTCAATGTACTTTCACTGGATGCAAATGAACGTGTTACGGCTGCGATCGCAGTCTCGAATTTCTCTGCACATGGATATTGCGTACTCGCAACTGTCCGCGGCCGGGCCAAACGTGTCGTGATGGAAGAGTTCGCGTCGGTCCGTCCCTCTGGCTTGATCGCCATGAGTTTGGATGAAGGCGACCAATTAGGCTGGGCGCGTGTCACCAGCGGCAAGGATGAAGTGATCTTCGTCACCGAAAACGGGCAGGCTCTGCGGTTTAACGAAACCAAAATCCGTTCGATGGGGCGGCAGGCTTCAGGTGTTGGAGCCATCAAACTTAAGAAGGATGATGCTGTCACGAGCATGGATGTGGTTGAGAAAGATGGTGCGCTTCTGGTCGTAACCAGTGGTGGCTATGGCAAGCAAACCCCACTGAAAGATTACTCGGCCAAAGGACGTGCCACGAGCGGTATCTCCACGATAGATCAAAAAGCCTTGAAAGAAATCGGCAAGATCGTTGCGGCGCGTGTTGTTCAAAAAGAAGACGATCTGACGATCATCACCTCCAACGGCGTTGCCATCCGCATCAAAAACAAGGATGTGAAACAGGCTGGGCGTGCTACCAAGGGTGTGCACCTTATCAAGCCACAGGAAGGCGACTACGTTGCCTCAGTTGCCCGCATTGCCGCCGAAGATTTGAAGAAGGCTGGCGCTCAAATGACGGAAGATGAAAAAGTTGAGCCGCAGCCGCAGTTGATATAAAAATAACCATTAAACAGAAACGGCGACCACTTATGCAGTGGTCGCCGTTTTTATTAAATTAGCTTCAGCGTTTACAAAGGTAAAGACATTTTGCCCAATATCAGCAATGCCAGAGTCCCCATGATGCAGACGGTGAACATCAGCATGAGCGCAACCAGAAAGCGCTGTTGTGCCGTCATGCCAAGAAGATGGGCGTTGTTGCTCCGGCGTTTTTTGGGTGCGGCTGAGGCGGTCTTCTTGCTGGATGGGGCTGGTTCCTTATAGAGATCGTTTGGTTCTTCTTCGTAGAAGGATGAATCAGCTGAATCACGGAGATTATCAAACATATTTTTACCTCGTTGCGAAGTATATCATGCGAACAAACGCAGGCGTACATCCCCGAATCGGACTGTTACGGTTTTGCCATTCTCATCGCTGAGCTTCAAACTGCCATCCGATTCCAACCCAGTCACTTTCCCAGTAACGGATTGTTCATTGCCCATTTCCACCCGAACCTGCCTGCCATAATAAGCCAGTGACTTTTCCCATGAGGCCATGAAAGCATCTGAGCGCATATGCGGGCGTAAAGAGATGAACGACGCTAGAATATCATGTAATAACTTGTTACGGTCTGGTGCTTCGCCCAGCACATGCTCAAGGCTGGTAGCAGGGAAGCGTAAAATGTCAGTGGTGGGGACCGCTGTTTTGGCAACATTGATCCCAATGCCGATCACCACGCAATCCACATCTTCACCTGACCAAACCAATTCGATCAAAACACCCGCAACCTTGCGTCCATTCAGAAGAATGTCGTTGGGCCACTTGATCTGCGGTGCGAGTCCCAGCATTTCCATGGTATCGGCGATTGAAAGCGCAGCCAGCCCCACGGTCCGCGAGAGGAACGGGATTTCATCTGCAGTGGGGCGCAGGATCAAACTAAAAGCCAGTGCGGTGGATGGAGGCGTAAACCATGGACGGTCGAGTCGTCCACGGCCTGCGGTCTGTTCGTTCGCAACCACAATCGAAAGATCCTGGGCGTCATTTGCCGCCCATGCCAGTGCCTCATCATTAGTTGAACCAATGGAATCGAAATACCGGATGGCGCCCAATGGAAGTTTTGAAAGAGAGGATCTTAATGCTTGTTGATTCATGGATAAGGGAAAGCGTAAAGAACTGAACCTTTAGGCTTTATGGATTAAGGCAATACAAACCAGGGGTTGATAAACCCGCCGTTCTGCCGTACTTCAAAGTGTAGATGTGCGCCTTGTGAATTGCCTGTGTTCCCTGATGCACCGATCTGCTGTCCAGCGCTGACGCTCTGGCATAGCCCTACAAAGTAATTGCTTAAGTGTGCGTATAAAGTCGAATACCCATTGCCGTGATCGATCTGGATCACATTACCATAACCGTAGTTATAGCCGCCCGCTGCCATGGTGACCACGCCGCTATCGGCCGCATACACAGGTGCGCCCTCGCCCGCGGCAATATCGATGCCGAGATGCCCTGACCAATAATCATTTCCGGAAAGTGAATGCTCATTTGCGGGCCACGTGAACCCGCCGCTGCCTACTGCACCGCCCGGGCATGCGCTTTGGTTTGTGGACGATGTACCCGAAGCACCAGTTGCCACAGTGGGGATCAGCCATTGCACGAATTCGCGTTCCCCACCAGGAATCATGACCCATGAGCCCGATTCAACGGTGGGATTCGAAAGGTCAATATTATTTCCCGGGTAATTTAAAATGTCATCCAGATTTGCTTTGAATTCACTGGCGATTGTATCCAGCTTGTCGTTCTCTTTAATTTGATAATAAATACCATCGGTTGGCGGAATTATCAAAACCTGCCCCGGTTTGAGGCTGTGCGGATCATCCTGCAAGGTATCATAATTTGCCCATAACACGGTTTCGGGTTTTAGCTTGAATGATTCCGAAATTGCAAAGATCGAATCGCCGCGTGTTACACGATATTCTTCGATGCTGTAACGTGGCTTATCAGCCGGGATATTTGTCTTCAGTTGAATGTTTCGACCAATGGACAAAAACGCTTCAGCCCCACCCAAAGCTGGCATCGGCACATCAGGCTGTTTCTGGTCTGGAGCCGAGGTGGGCTGGGGCGCAAGCGCTTGTATAGTGGATGTGGAACGCTTCCACGCAAGCGCGCCGAATACCAACCCTGCCGCAAGCGCCAGAGTGATGGACCAGCTAATGATATTGAATTTATTGTTACTGATTAATGTTGTAAATTTGGACATTCGCTAAAATATTTTACTATGCTCAAGCCACCGTCCCCGGCGACTTGAAGTATTATGCGTCTCTTCCGAGATTCTCAAGAAATTCCTGATTATTACGCGCGCGGTCAAGCCGGGTGATAATAGCTTCGGTTGCAACAGAGTTGTCCATGCCGGCGCCCTGCGGCTGTTGGGTAATCATCTGCGTGAACATGCGTCTCATGAGCCAGACGCGTTGTAGTAAATCTGGCCCGAGTAAAAGGTCTTCACGGCGAGTGGATGAACGTTCGATATCCACTGCGGGGAAGATGCGGCGTTCCTGAAGTTTGCGTGAAAGAATCAATTCCATGTTGCCGGTGCCTTTGAATTCTTCGTACACCACATCATCGAGACGGGAGCCGGTATCTACAAGACAGGTCGCGATAATGGTCAACGAACCGCCTTCTTCAATATTACGTGCCGCGCCAAAGAAACGCTTGGGCGGATACAAAGCCGAAGGATCCATACCGCCCGAAAGTGTGCGTCCGGAGGGGTTCACAACCAGGTTGTACGCCCGCGCGAGACGCGTGATCGAGTCCATCAAGATTACCACGTGCCGACCGATCTCCACCAATCTCTTAGCTCTATCTAATGCCAGTTCCGCCGTGCGGACGTGGGAAGTAACCGGCTCATCGAAGGTGGAAGCCACCACTTCGGCGTCCACGGAGCGATCCATATCGGTCACTTCTTCGGGGCGTTCGCCGATGAGGGCTACGATCAAATGTACATCAGGATATTTTGTTGAAATTGAATTCGCAATTTGCTTGAGAATTGTAGTTTTTCCCGCCTTGGGTGGTGAAACGATCAAACCACGTTGTCCGCGACCGATGGGGGCGATCAGGTTGATCAAACGCGGAGCTAAAGTATCATGGTCGGTCTCTAGGTCAAATCTTTTTTCAGGGAATATGGGGGTTAAGTTTTCGAAAACTGGGCGGCGGGAGGCTTCTTCAGGGTCCACGCCATTGATCGATTCAACCTTGAGCAGACCAAAATGTCTTTCGCTTTCGCGCGGCGGACGCACCTGACCAATCACCAGGTCGCCTGCCCGCAGGTCGTGCCGTCTCAATTGCGCCTGCGAGACGTACACATCCTGGTCGCTGATCCTGTAGTTTGTGGCACGCAGGAAGCCGATGCCTTCGCTCATGATCTCCAGGATACCGCCGCGCAGTTCAATGCCTTCTTTTTGCGCCTCCGCCTCGCGGATCATCATGGCAAGCGTCTCTTTCTTTAGGCGATTGGCGTTGGGAATATTGAGTGTCTTCGCCATGCCGCGCAGTTTGGAAAGAGGTTCGTTCTCAAGTTCAAGTATTTTCATGTTTCGTTTCTCGTTTAGTGGTGGAATGATGGAATGTCGATCTAACCAGCAGAACCCGAATGGGCAGGCTGGGGGAGTCCCTTAGTTTGTGCGTGAGTGAGGAGTTTCGTTCAAATTCGGCTTACGCGGAACCCGTGCAGGTTGAATCGCCGTACATACGGATTGCGCAATCAATGAGTTTGTAAGTATGCGGGGATTTTCATAGATTATAGCATGTTCAATGAGGCGGTGCAAGCACAAGGGTTCAATTCTTTTCGAGCCGAACTTTCAAATTTGTCAGAAGGGCGCGCTGGGCTTTTACGGCTTGATCGAAGACAAAGCCTTCCAACAATTTATTTACTCGCTCAAAATTGATTATTTGGGTGATGTGCGTTCGCAGGTCGTTGGATTGCACAAGCGCATATTTAAAAACGATCTTGATGTTGGGTTTGCTGAACACATGAAATTCAAGCTCGTCCCTGGGTTTGGTGAGATGGATCACCGAATAGATGCGATTTCTCATCAGCGGGATGCCGGCCCAGCGGAACACTTCCACAGTATAGAACGGACGCAGGATGATGCCGTTTTCATCTATTTGTTCCTTCATAACATCAATGGTCGTCAGCAAAGGCTGAAGCCCGATCATGTTGATCGGTTCCGAGATATGATCGTAGATCTCAGCCTTGCGGCGCTCAATGAAGATGTGTTGTTCAAACGTACGCATAAAATAATTTTACCTGTTTATGTCATCTGTCAAAATTTGATTTTGCAGATCCCATAGCCGTTGATACAGACCTCCCTGACTCAACAATTCATGATGCGTGCCACGTTGATTGAGCCTGCCATTTTCCAGAACCAGGATCTCATCCATGTTCTCAAGCCCAACCAGGCGGTGCGTAATGAACAGAGACGTTCTTCCACGCATCACACTGAACAGCGTATCCAATACCTGTTTCTCGGTGAGCGGGTCAAGGTTGGCGGTGGGCTCGTCGAAGATCAGGATCGGCGCATCTTTCAATAACATTCTTGCGATCGCCAGCCTCTGTCGTTCGCCGCCAGAGAGTCTCAACCCTTGTTCACCAATAAACGTGTCATAGCCTTTTGGCAAGCTGGCGATCAATTCATGGATCTGCGCAGCACGCGTGGCGGATTTCATTTCATCCTGACTCATGGATGGACGTGCCAGCCGTAAATTTTCGCGGATGCTGGTGTTGAAGAAGAAACTATTCTGTGAGACGAGCGCGCATCTCTTCCGGACTTCATCCTGATTCAGCGACTTGAGCGACTCTCCGCCCAGGCTTATTTCTCCAGATTCGTACTCCCAGAATCTGAGCAATAGATTCGCAATGGTGCTCTTCCCCGCGCCGCTGGGTCCAACGATGGCAATGGATTTGCCTTGTGGAACAATGAAGGATACATCTTTTAATGCAGGCGTGGTTTGGTTGGGATAGGAGAATGTGAGATTCGATAATTCGATACTCGATGATCGAATCTCTACTATCGAATCTCGAATATCGTCTATTACAACCGGCTCTGCATCCACCACCTCAAATAATCTTCTTGCGGCTTCGCGTGAGGAGTTCCACATTTGAGCAGCGAGAGGCAGAGGATTGACGGCTTCGAACGAGGCGAATGTCATCAATGCGAATGTGCCAAGCATCACACCTTTGATATCACCTGCGGTCACTTGTGGGATGACCAGCACAAGCATCAGCCATAAACCTAGATTGGTTAATAAGGTGGAAAGCCCTGAATGGACTCCGCTGATGCGTGCCATTTGTTTTTGCGTTGCACCATATTGGATGCCAGTGGCAGCAATTTGATCGACGCGTTCTTTGCCGCGACCAAACGCCAGCAGATCAGCGATACCTTGAATACCATCTACAAGTTGGGATTGGATCTCGGCGCGTTGGGTGATGAGTCGTTGCCCGGGTTTGCGGCTGACGATCTGGGAGAGGAGTGGCAGGACTAAACCCAAAGTGAGGAAAAAAACGATCAGGACCAGAGCAATGAGCGGGTAGAAGGAAGCGAAGAAGATGGATACGATGAGTCCAACGAGTACGGCGGTCAATGCTGGCGAGATAACGCGGACGTAGAAATTTTCCAACGTTTCCACATCACCGATGACACGCGCCAACAGGTCTCCGCTTTTGTATTCCATCAGGCGGGCGGGGGCGAGGGGCTCAAGCTTTTCATAGAACCAAATGCGCAAGCGGGCAAGCAAACGGAATGTGACGTTATGTGAGACAAGCCGTTCGAGATAACGGAAGATCCCACGGCTAATGCCGAAGAAGCGCACACCAACGACCGAAACGCCAAGATCAGCCACGGAGGGATGAAGTGCAGCAGTGGAGATCAACCATGCCGATGTGCCAATGAGTGCAACGCTTGAGCCGATGGTAAGGGTACTTAGTAGAATGGAAAGTGCCACCCAGTTCCACGAGCCGTTGAGGAATTGCAGCAAACGCCAGATGATGGGTGACGATTTGCGATTTGCGATTTTCGATCGAAGATTGGTGATTGATGGTTGGTTGAAGGTCAAAGGTCGCAGGCTTCCGACCTTCGACCTTTGACCTTCAATATTTGACGTTTGACTTTCGACTTGATATGTTTTGACCATTCCCGCATACGCACCGTTTTGATCGAGCAATTCACGGTGGGTGCCTTGCCCAACGATGCGACCTCCTTCAAGGACAACAATGTGATCGGCTTTGAAGATGGTGTTGAGACGATGTGCAATGGTGATAACGGTCCGTCCCTGCATGAGGCGGCGCGTGGATTCTTCGAGCAGGGATTCGGTTTCAGGATCAAGGCTGGAGGTGGGTTCATCGAGGATGAGCAGCGGCGCATTCTTCAGGAAGGCACGCGCCAGTGCGAGGCGTTGAGCTTGTCCACCGCTGAGACGCGCGCCGCTTTCACCGATGATGGTTTCATATTTATCGGGAAGCGTTTCAATGAATTCATGTAAGTGCGCGGCTTTGGCGGCTACGATGACTTCTTCAATCGTTGCATCGGGCTTGCCGAGCCGGATATTGGCTGAAAGCGTGTCGTGAAATAAATGCGGCCGTTGTGGGACCCAGGCGATCTGTGCACGCCAGGAGTCGATGCTGATTTCGGATAATGGTTCTTGATTAACGATGAGCTGTCCGCTGGTGGGTTCGATAAAACGAAGTAGTAGATTTGCCAGTGTGGTTTTGCCTGCGCCGCTTGCACCAACCAAGGCAATATTTTGTCCAACTTTTATTTGTAAGCTGACGTTTTCGAGCGCAGGGGTTGTCTCATCGGGATAAGTGTAGGAGACGTTATCGAGTCGAAGGTTGAAGGTTGAAGGTTGAAGGTTGGTAACATGTGACTTTTGATCTGCGACGTTCGGTATAGCGATCGGTGTATCCAATATTTGGAAGATTCGTTTTGCGGCGGTGGTGCCAGACATGCCTGCATGGAAGCGTGCGCCGAGCATGCGCAACGGCATATAAAATTCGGGAGCAAGGATGAGCAGGAAGAAGGCTTCACGGAATTCCATCTTTGCGTAGAGCAGGCGGAAACCGATCTCGACGGCGATAACGGCTGTGCTCAGTGTGGCTAACAATTCGAGTGCAAGTGCAGAAAGGAAAGTAATGCGCAGAACTTCAAGGGTCCGATCACGGAATTGATTGCTGACCTGCTCGATGTTTTTGGCATGTGCCTTACCGCGACCGAAAAGCTTGAGCGTGGTTAATCCCTGCAGACTATCGAGGAAGTGCGCGGATAAACGAGAGAGCGTTTCGTATTGTCGCTTGGTGACGATCTCGGCGCCCTTGCCGATCATGATCATGAAGAAGGGAATCAGCGGCGCAGTGATGAGCAAAATGATTCCCGATAACAAATCCATGGGGAAGACGAAGATGAGGATGCTAATTGGAACCAGCGTCGAAATGACGAGTTGGGGGAGATACTGACTATAGTACGCATCCAGCGCTTCGATACCTTCGACAGCGGCGGTGGTCAGTTCGCCGGTGCGTTGTCCACGTGTGTAGGCGGGACCGAGATTCAGGATGTGGTTGAAGAGGCGCTCGCGCAGGTCGGTTTTGATCTTTACGGCGACGGCATTGGCGCTGACTTCGTTGACCCAGGTCAACAAGGCGCGCCCAGCGATGACAAAAAGAATTAACTTCAGCCAGTTGAACACCTCATTAAGAGTCTGCCCCTCGAGGAAGACGCCATTGACAGTACTGCTGACGAGGTAGGCTTGGCCGATCGTTAACAGACCAGCTACAAGTCCAGAAAGAATCGTTAAGAGGAGTGCGAAGCGCGTGTCACGGGTAAGAGTTAGTAGACTGCGATGCATGATAAAGTATCAGGTTTCAAGTTCCAGGTGTCAGGTTTCATGTAGGGGCGACCCGCCTATATCGGGTTGATACTTTGGTGACCGTGAAGGGTCGCCCTTACTTAAAAGATTGGAAGGTTGAGGAGATGAATCCAGCAACCTTCCAATTATACGAACGATATTGGTTTAGTACACGAGTTCTTTCTTGTCGTTGCTGATGCGTTTGCGGAACATGTAGTACGTCCAGCCTTGATAAGCGAGCACGATCGGGACGAAGATCAAAGCGACGATGGACATGACCGTCAGCGTGTATTGCGATGATGAGGCGTTATAGATAGTGAGGCTATAAGCAGGGTTGGTGGTGGAGAGCATCACGTTGGGGAAGGTCATGGAGAAGAATGTGACCTGGGTGAGAACGATGTTGAGTGCCACCATGATGAATGACCAACCTTCCATCTTTTGATTGATGAAATAGCCAGCGACCAACAGGACTGTTACCGCAGCGATCGGGACGATGCCTGGGTTGACAATGCCGCGTGCCCAGAAACCAGCCGCATAGGTGAAGACACCGAGAGCGATGTAGAGGACAGTGGTCACAACCCAGAGTTTCTTGGCAAAGGTATTCACACGTTCGCGGAGTTCACCTTCGAGTTTGAGCCCGAGGAAATTTGCGCCGTGAAGCAGGAAGATGGCAACGGTGGTCAAACCGCCGAGCAAACCGTAGGGGTTGAGCAGAGTGAACAGATTGCCAGTGAACATCATATCGGCATTGATCGGTACACCGCGCGCGAGGTTGGCGAAAGCTGCGCCGAGCAACAATGCTGACATGAATGAACCAATTGCGATCATCCAGTCGAAACGGTTGCGCCAGGCAGGGGCGGCGTCCTTGGAACGATATTCAAAAGAGATGCCGCGCAGGATCAAACCAACCAACAGCAGGAACAAGGCAAGATAGAATCCACTGAACATGGTGGCGTACCAGTGCGGGAAAGCCGCGAAGGTCGCGCCGCCGGCGGTGAGCAGCCACACTTCATTTCCATCCCAGACGGAACCGATGGAATTGATGATGGCGCGGCGTTCTACATCTTTCTTGCCGAGGAAGGGTAATAACATTCCCACGCCGAAATCGAAGCCTTCCAGGAAGAAGAAGCCGATCCATAACACGGCGATCAGGATAAACCAAAGGGTTTGGAGAAATTCGTAAGACATGTTGAGCCTCCGACTTAGTCATCCGCGCCGACGAGGGCGGGAGCAACGTCAACAGATTCGTGCATGGCGGCATCAGGTCCAGCTTTGGCATACTTGAGCATGAGCTTAACCATTGCCACCGCAAGCGAGCCATAGACAGCGGTGTAACCGATTAACGAGATGAGCAGATCAACGGTGGTGAGGTTTGGAGAGACCGCATCTTCCACTTTGAGCAAGCCTTGAACGATCCAGGGTTGGCGTCCCATTTCGGTTAGGATCCAGCCGCTGGCGTTCGCGAGATACGGCAGAATAAGCAGGGCCGGCGTCCATTTCATCCATTTGGCTTTGGTGATGTCGCCACGCAGATTTGCCCAGACGAAGTACGCAGTAATGCCCATCATGATAAAGCCGAAGGTCATCATGATGCGGAAGGTCCAATAGGTGACGACCATCAATGGGATGTAATCGCCGGGTCCGTAGGCGGCTTCATACTCCGCCTGGATATCATAGACACCTGTCACTTTGCAATCGAAGTTATTACAGGCAAGAAAACTCAATACTGCGGGCATGCGCCATGACCAGACTTCACGCTTGCCGCTCAGGTCGCCGATCGTGATGATCGAAAAATCGGCAGGTTGTGATGTCTCCCAGTGCGCTTCGATGGCTGCGAATTTCATCGGCTGGGTTTCGTACATGAACTGTCCCATGGTATGTCCGCCGAGAAAGACCAGCACGCCGGCAATCAACCCGACCACAGAGCCGATGACGAATGAACGTTTGAAGAGATCGACATTCTGCTTGCGGAAGATATGATAGCCACTGACTGCGATGAGCATCATCGCCGCCATGAGCACCCCATCAGAAATCGTATGCCAGAAGAAGATCCAGCCTCGGGGGTTGCTAATAAGCGCAAAGAAATTCACCAATTCTGCACGACCATTGACTTCATTGATCACATAGCCGACGGGGTGTTGCATCCAGCCGTTGGCAAGCAGGATCCACAACGCTGAAAGATTCGAACCGATCGCAACGAGCCAGATCGAAGCGAGATGAACTTTTTCCGGAACTTTTCCTTCGCCAAAGATCCATATACCGAGGAAGGTGGATTCCAGGAAGAAAGCCAGCAATGCCTCAATGGCAAGCGGCGCGCCGAAAATATCGCCTACGTAACGCGAATATTCGCTCCAGTTCATGCCGAACTGAAACTCCTGCACGATACCTGTCACCACGCCAATGGCGAAGTTGATCAGGAACAATTTACCCCAGAACTTGGACATCTTGCGCCAGGTCTCGTCCTTGGTCTGGTAATAGCGAGTTTGCATGAACGCCACGAACCATCCCAGCCCCAGTGTGAGTGGGACAAACAGCCAGTGATAGATGGTGGTGAGAGCAAACTGCAATCGAGAAAGTGTGATTGGGTCCATAGACTCTCCTTTAAAAAATATGTACGTGCCCCTCCGCACGCACGAATTAACTAAACAAAACTTGGCATCATCAATGGGATGCCAAGCGCTTCCTGTACCAGATCTTCAAATGTGATGGATGCCATCTCACGCAGCATTGCTACCTGGACGCGGCCCCACTTCGAGCGGACCGGGCAATTGGTGCGGAATGGACAATCATCCTCACCCTTGGCCTGCATACACTCCGAAAGCAGGATCGGCCCCTCGAACGCTTCGACCACATCCTTGAGCGTGATCTGTACTGCGGGGCGGGGGAGCATGAGTCCGCCATCGCGCCCGGGATAGGTGTTGACCAACCCTTCACGCGCAAGCTGTGCAACAATGCGAGTCATCAATGCTGGGGGGATCAACATCTCCTGCTGGATTTCCGCAGTTGAAAGGCGAATATCCTCACCACGTTTGGCAAGGGCAAGCACGACACGGACGGCATAATCGGTTTGGCGGTTGATCTTGAGCATGTTGGTTATCCTGTAAAACCATTACATTAAAGGTAAACGTTGACCCCGATTGTAAACATTAAAGATTAAGGTAGGATGTGAAAAAAGTCACAAATAGAAAGTTACGAATGTAATAAGAGGCTTTCTCTCTTTATTATTAATGTCTAATCTCATCCACCTCTTCTACTACTCTCAAATGTTATAATCTTTCAAAACTAAATCTTGAGGTGTACATGATTAACCCTATAATTCACACATTTAATATTTTCGGATATGAATTTGCCCTGCGCTGGTATGGCGTGATCGTGATGTTGGGCGTGATCGTTGGTTCATTGATGGTTGAGCGCGCGCTCAAGCGTCACGGTGAGAACAGCGATACGATCTGGGATGCGTTGATCTGGGTCTTGCCCATTGGCATTTTGGGGGCACGTTTATGGTTTGTGATCAATGCCACTCTGGGAGGCGATCCCCGCTATGCCAATGACCCTGCAGAAATATTCAAGGTTTGGAATGGCGGTTTACATATCTTTGGGGGCCTGTTATTGGGTGGCGCTACTCTGCTTTTCTATCTCAATAAGAATAAACTGGATGCCTGGCTCTTTCTGGATGCGGCTGGCCCAGCCATGTTGGTTGGTCAAGCCATCGGGCGGATCGCAAACTTCATTAATCAGGAATTATATGGTCCGCCAACAACCCGACCATGGGGTATTCCTATTTCAGCGGAGCATCGGCTTTCTAATGCCTATGTTAATTATTCTGATTTAATTAAATATCCTGTCGAGACGACGCGTTTCCATCCAACCTTCGCTTATGAAATGTTGTGGAACTTTGCCGCGGCAGGTTTATTGTTATGGATCTGGCGTCGTTATGAAAAAGACATCAAACCCGGTACGATCTTTGCCGGTTGGTTGTTGCTGGCAGGAATTGGGCGGGCATGGATCGAATTCTTCCGCCCTGATCAACCCAAGATTGCTGATCTAGGTATTAGCTACTCAGCGGTTGTTTCAGGGCTGATGGCGATCACTGGTGCGATCATTTTGATGGCGCGTTACAAAGCGATTCACCTACAAGTTGCTGAAGACTGGGAGGAAGAATATCAAATTTCCACCCAGCCGCAGCCACAAGCAGAGCCTGAAGAGATTGTTGAAGAACAGAAGGTTCCGCGCGTGAAAAAAGTTGCCAAAGCGACCAGTAAAGCGGTTGCAGTGAAAAAGGACTCAGCCAGTAAAACAACAACAAAAACGCCGGCTCCGAAAAAGAAGCCAGCGACACGGACAAAGAAGTCTTCAGAATAAAAAATTGCCCGAAGGAAAACCTTCGGGCAATTCATTTAATCCGTTGCGGGGATTTGTGCAGAATGTTTTTCCGCGTTGGATCGGATCGGTTCACGTTTCTCGAACCCAAACCTATCAAATATTTCCGGGTACAACTCAATAATCTGTTCGCGAGTGAAACCCATGTCTTCATACGAGTAGATATGATCACTGTTGAAGGACATGGTCTCTTTTACGGCTTCGTCCACGATAATCTCCAAGCCGGGTTTATCGGGATAGCCGAATTGCTCATAGAAAGCGCGTAGAACCGCTTCCGGGCGTTGGATCAAGTCATCGTAGTTCAGGATCAGGTTGCGGGGGGAAGGATGCGCATCCAGATATTTGAGCGGATGGCGATACCAGTATTGAGTCAGGTCTTTGATCTCATCCAGATATAGCCACTTCTCTTTGGGATCGGTGAATTGACGGCGGGCGTAGTTGATCCACGAAACGGTCGAGGGGAGCATGTCCAGTGGGTTACGGGCAAGATAAATAATGCGAGCTTCGGGAAAAAATTCAGCAAGTGTTTCGATCTTGGCGCTAAAGGCAGGATTCTTCGCCACGTAATATTTTTTGCCAGTGGCATACATATGACGCTGGATCATGGATCTGTAAAAGGTCATGATGCGGCGTTTGTGTTCAGGAGATAGAGCCTCGTCGAAATGCTGATAATTGGGGAACTCGTCCATGAATGGGAAGAGGAAGGTAACGAAGAAACCATCCCAAATATGCAGGTGGATGTTCTCGTCCTCTTCGGGTTGGAAGAATGAGATCTGATGGATCTTGATCTTGCCCAGCGTAGCGCGGTCAAAGGCATGCAGAGCGCGATGTACATGACCACCGAGTTTATTATCGAGGCGGGCAAAGAACTGCGTGATCTTCTTTTGGGTGACGGAGGGGGTGAGGTAGATATCCCAGGTGGTCAGGCTCGTAAAGGTTTCTGAATCACGAGAGAGCAGGCGGTGTAAAAATGTGGAGCCGCTGCGCAGGTTGCCCAAAATGAACAGGGGTTTGTTGATGGGTTGGGTTTTGTAAGCGGGGAAAAGAATGTCATCAAGCCAGAAGAAGAACCAGTGCATCAACGAACCGGGAATCCAGACTATGTAGAATAATGCCAGAAAGATGATTCGTTTTCGGGTGAGTCGGGCGGGGGTGTTTTTTGAGTCAAAGAACGAGCGGTAGAATGTGCGCCAGAACAGGCGGAAGTTATAGTGCATTGAAAGAGTGATTCCTTTTGGTTACATGGAAGAAGCCCGGTGAAGGGCTTCTTCTTTGGTTATTCTATCAGTAAATCATATTTTGTGAGTAATCGGTGGTTGAGTAGCCGCGTAGCGGCATATCGAAACCACCGATTACCAGTAAACTCTTTGTAACAAAATTATTTTGCTTACTTGTTGGTTTCGACACCTGCATGATTTGCTAAGCAAATCACGTGTTGGTGCAAGTGTACGTCCCGCCCTGCTTCGACTTCTCTATATCGCTCCGCTCAGCACGACGGCACTACTCAACCAACAGACTATTCCAACCCGCGCAAATATTCCACAAGTAGGCGCACACCGAAGCCGCTAGCGCCAGCGGGGCAGTAGGGCATTTCATGATCCCAATCTGAAACACCGGCGATATCGAGATGTGCCCAGGGCGTTTCATCGTTCACGAATTGCTTCAGGAAGGTCGCGCCGACGATGGGGGATGCCTTGGCAACGCCCGCTGAATTCTTCATGTCTGCATCGGTGCTTTTGATGATCTCGAAATATTCTTCATCCAGTGGCATGCGCCATAAGCGTTCATGTGTCTGTTCGCCGGCTTTGAATAGCGCATTGGCAACCTCATCACGATTCGAGAATAGACCTGCACGCGTGGAACCGAGTGCAGTCACTACACCGCCAGTGAGGGTTGCGAGATCGATCATCACACGCGGATTAAAGTTTTTCTGTGCATAAGCCAATGCATCGCATAACACCAAACGTCCCTCAGCATCGGTGCTGATGATCTCCACTGTTTTGCCGGAGAGCGTTTTCAAAATATCGTTCGGACGATACGATACATTAGAGATCATATTTTCAGATGCCGCAAGCACACCCACGATCGGTGTGCCGAGTTTCAACTTTGCCGCCGCGACCATCGTCCCGATCACAGCCATCGCGCCGCATTTGTCATATTTCATACCGACCATGCCCAGCGTGGTTTTGATGGAATATCCGCCGGTATCGAATGTGATGGCTTTGCCGACCAATGCGACAGGCTGCGCCGCTTCTTTCCCAGCTGGAGGCTGATACTCTAATACGATTAACCTTGATGGCGTTTGGCTGCCCTGTCCCACAGCGACGATGGCACCTGCGCCCATTTCAGTAAGTTGTTTATCGTCAAGGACAGCGCATTTGAGTCCAACTTCCTTTGCCAATTCCTGAACGCGTTCTGCGAGGGTCACAGGGTTGATCACATTCGCAGGTTCGTGTGCCCAGGCGCGTGTCAGATTGGCGGCGTCACAGATGATGGTTGCCTGTTCAAGTGTGGACGCAAATGACTCGTTGAGGAAATAGATGGTTGTGGGAGTTGGTTCGTCCTTTTTGGATTTATGTTTATCAAAACGGAAGGAGCCAAGCAGCAAGCCTTCAGCGAGGGCAAAGGCGATTTGTTCAGAAGCGATTCCGAGATCAGAAAATGAAGCGGTATCAATTCCCAGTTCGGTTACTTTGTTTTTGGCAGTCCATTTTGCGATGGCGCCACCAGCCCGTCGGATTGTCTCGAGATTGATTTTTTCTTTTGTGCCCAAAGAAACCGTCGCCGTTTGTTCAGTGGGATTGAAACGAATCTCGCCCACCTCTTTACCAGCAGTAGCGGGACCGACCTCTTGTGGGGCGGTGGCGAGTGAAATATGAATACCTGAGTGCTCAGGTTTGGTGCTGAGTGTGATATGAGTCATGTTGTCTCCTGATTAAAAAATTTAGGTGACTGTCATCTTCACGAAGCGGATGACAGTCACCTTTTTATTTCTGATTTTCTACAAATGCCTTGATGCGTTTAAGCATTTCTGTGTGGGCGGCTTCGGCTTGCTGGAAGGCGTAACCGAAAAGCAGATCAGGCGCTTTCATGGTGATGGTTTCATGGAGCAGCACACCGTTATCTTTAGGCTTTACTTTGGTTAAGTTGGTGATGGATGTGCCGGGCGATTGAAACGCTTCAGTGTGGACGGTATCTTCGGTGACAGCGATGATATCAGCCTGATATTTGATCTTGAATTTGAACGGTCCCCACTTTAGGCTGTCGGTGATGAAGTAACGCCTTATGCCAACGGGTTCATCTTTGGCGCGCTCCACTTTGATGATGAGCGGATGGATCTTGTGGTGCTGGCTGTAATCCGCGATAACGTTGATCACGGTCTTCGCATCAGATTGAATGAAGATCTCTTTTTCGAAAGTGCCCTGTTTCATGCCTATGATTATACTTGGATGAGCATAGACTTCGGAAGTCTTTCTAGCAGAACTTTCGGCGTAAAGACTCCAAAAAGACTTCCGAAGTTTCGTCTCTTTATAAACCTTCCGCCATTTCTTTAAAACGTTCCATATCCCGTTCTGTCCGTTTGACATAGTTCTTTTTCAGCACATTGCCCATGATCTTCATCACGAGGGTTTTGAATTTGAATTCTGTTTCGATGACCCAGCGGGTTTGATGATTGCCTTGTTCGATGAATTTGTTCTTGATGATGTTATCGGCAAAGTTGTTTTCGTAGACGCCGTCAAATTCACTGGGTTCATTTCGGTGAGTGACTTTTTCGATCAAAGCGAACTCACGTTCACCTTCTTTGTACGTTAATTTGGAGACTGCACCGGGGCGACCGAGTGTGCCGCTCAATAGCTCGTGATTCGTCAGTGAGGGTTGCCACTTCTGCATGTTCTCTATATTGTCGAAGGCTTGCCATACAGCGGTGCGGGGTTTGTTGATGAGGGTCTCGAGCTTGAATTTCATACTAGATCTCTCCCTTGGTTTTGGCTTGTCCTGCCCGTTCTACACTTAGGCGGGTTAGTTTCATTAGTTCCTTGAATAGATCAGGTTCCACTTTTTTGAAGTTGAAGCAGGATTTGCCCTGCATATGTTTCTTGAGTTCAGGTGACATGCCTTTGAGTAAGTCAGGGAACATATACACGGGCATGAGGTAGAACGAGACGTAGTTCTTTTTGATCTGTGCCGCGCCGAAGAAAAGCGTCTTCTGGTATTTTTCGCTGTAGGGACCATCGAGGGAATACGCGTCGGATGTATCGGCTGTGATGGTGAGATTCTTTGCGTAAAGCTTGAGAATGGATTTGAGTTGTTCGAAGACAAGAGGGAAGTCAGTTTGTGGGGACATGGTTCTCTCCAGTTGCGGGGTGGAATGAAAGTGTAAGAGATGTGCTTAGCTGTCCTTCGTCTACGGTCTTCGCAACAAGCGCTCAGACACTCCGCTCAGGACGAAAGTAGTTTGTTATGGTGACACTACTTCAATGCGCATGAAGATCGGGTCACCGAAGGCGAAACCGTTGGGATCAAATGCCTGCCAGGCGCTTTCGTATTTGCCATCTTCGAAGGGCGCAGTGAAAGTGATTTGGATGGTGGCTTGTGTACCAGATTTAGCGGGGTAAAGGGCGATCTCGTCTGGTGCGCCGAGGACGGCTCCGCCAATGTATTTGAGGCGATAGCCCGCATTCCAGTCGCAGGTTCCGTTGTTTTGGACGAGCCATTGTTTGTCCAGGGTTGCGCCGTAGGCAATGGGCGTGTTATCGGGAATCGTCAGGTCTTCGACGAAGATCAGGTTGTTGACACAGTCTGTGGGGTTGATGGTCGCGGTGGGAATAATAATGGTTGGCACAGGCGTAGTTTGCACAACGACAACATTTTGTGTTGGATTGATGATCAACGTGGGTTCGATGAGTTGAGGTAGGGCGGTGGGGGGAATGAACGGTGTCTCAGTGGGGAGCGGGGAGCAGGCTGAGGCTGAGATCAGAGCCAATAACAGGAGGAACAGATTTCGGCTTGGCATGAGGCGAAGCATATCATAAAAATAAAAAGGGCGACCATCACGGTCGCCCTTACGGGGTCTTATTCTTCGTCTGAAACTGCGCCGGCGTCTTCGCCGCCGCCGATATCGAGTGGCAGGGCGATCTCGCCGCTGAGGGCTTTCTGGCGGATGACCGCATCAATCTCGTTCATCAGGTCAGGGTTCTGGCGCAAATACTCTTTGGCGTTCTCGCGTCCCTGCCCGATGCGGATATCGCCATAGGAGAAGAAGGCGCCGCGCTTGGCAACGACTTCGAACTTGGTGGCGAGATCGAGCACATCGCCAGATTTGGAGATGCCTTCGTTGAACATGATATCGAACTCGGCGGTGCGGAAGGGCGGCGCGACCTTGTTCTTGACGACCTTGACGCGGGTGCGATTGCCGATGACTTCGTCACCAACCTTGATGGCCTGGATGCGGCGCACATCGATGCGGACAGAGGCGTAGAACTTGAGCGCCTGACCGCCGGTGGTGGTTTCGGGATTGCCGAACATGACGCCGATCTTCTGGCGGAGTTGATTGGTGAAGATGACGGCGGTCTTGGTCTGGTTGATGGCGCCGGAGAGTTTGCGAAGTGCCTGAGACATAAGACGGGCTTGCACACCCATTGTGGCATCGCCCATATCGCCTTCGATTTCAGAGCGCGGCACGAGCGCGGCAACTGAGTCGATGACGACAACGTCCACGCCGCCGGAGCGGACGAGGGTCTCGACGATCTCGAGGGCTTGTTCGCCGGTATCGGGTTGGGAGACAAGCAGGTTATCAATATCCACGCCGACGCGCGCGGCATAGATCGGGTCGAGCGCATGTTCCATATCAATGAACGCGGCGACACCGCCCATCTTTTGGGCTTCGGCGATGATGTGTTGACAAAGGGTGGTTTTACCCGATGACTCAGGTCCGTAGATCTCGGTGATACGTCCGCGCGGGATGCCGCCGACGCCGAGGGCAATATCAAGGGAGAGCGAACCGGTGGGGTAGGCTTCGGTTTCCATGTGCTTGGCATCGCCAAGGAGCATGATGGAGCCATCGCCATAACGTTTAAGGATATCGCTCACCGCTTTATCGAGCACGGCGCGCTTGGCGCCATCCACATTGCGATTGGCTTGGGCTTCTTCCATTGCGGCGGCTTTGGATTCTTTGTTTGATTTACGGGCCATGTTTGTTCTCCAGTTAAAAAGTGTAAAGGACGGATTTGTGTGTAGCCGAGAGTATAGCACAGATGTTCTGTGCGTCAAGGGAAGTTGCTCTTTGGAAAGGTGCTGCCCAAGGTGGGGAATCCCCTACTTGTAACGAATGGCAGAGGTGCGAAAATAGACATTATTGATAAATTACTGGGACAATGACTGGTAGAAAGGAAGATGAAATGGAAGCGCAAACACAACATGAGAAAGAACTGCTTGAGGAGATCCGTTCCCTGCGGGAAGCGCTCAAGTTCCAGAGTGAGCAGGCTGAATCTCAGTCCACCATGATCGCCGCTGCCATGGATGCCATCGTGGCTGTGGACGAGGCGCAGAATATTATTCAATTCAATGCTGCCGCAGAGCAGATCTTTGGGTATCAGGCGGCGGAGGTGGTCGGCAAATCTTTACATATGTTGCTGCCTGAGCACTTTCGCAAGGCGCATTCCAAGCACCTGCATAACTTTAATGAGACGGGCTCCACTGCCCGAACCACGCACTCGTTGGGGACCCTCTCCGGGCTGCGTGCGAACGGGGAAGTCTTTCCCATCGAGATCTCGATCGCGCGGGTGCAGATGGGAGAGCGGATGCTTTCCTTTGCCATTATGCGGGATGTGAGCGAACGGCTGAAACTGGAAGGGCTGTTATTGACCCATTATGACTCGTTGAATACACTGCACCACATCACACTCGATCTGCTCAACCAGCGTGATGTGCGGGAGATGCTGCACTTCATTGTGGTGAAAGCCGCCAAATTTTTAGAGGCGCCCTATTGTGAAGTGCTGCTG
>Ga0210377_10000326_pt1 | contig 44697 bp, 69 predicted proteins | sample PLM4_65_b1redo_FD_155480 | JGI IMG/M metagenome (GOLD analysis project Ga0210377, IMG submission 155480) | Groundwater sediment microbial communities from an aquifer in East River, Colorado, USA - PLM4_65_b1 redo | ecosystem: Environmental > Terrestrial > Soil > Riparian zone | place: USA: East...
AACAACCGTTTCATCAGTGATGATGTAACGAAGTTTGCTGGAGACACCAAGGACTTTAAAGACTGGGAAGGTGAAATGGGTGCCCTGGCGAAAGGACATCCTACCCTCAGCATCAAGGATCTGTACGCACTTGCGAAGGCGCAGAATCCAGACAAAGTCAAGGAAGTGGATACGAAGTATGCTGATAAGACGACAAAGGATGATGCTAGATTACAGCTATTTGGAGGATTTCGACCAACTACCAATGGAGACGCTAGCGGTAGTGGTGATGGCAAGGAAGCTAAAAAGATGACGGTTGATGAGGCTCTAGAGAAAAGTTGGGAAGAAGCAACGGCTAGCTTCCCGGCGCTTGCTCGTATGGGAGATGACGCAGTTGACTGATTTCACTCACAAACTGTACCTAATTGGAGAACAGCTATGCCTGGTTCACTAACTGAGGTACTGGACAATATTTACGCTAGCACTTGGCAGCACATGCGAGATGCTATTATTGACAACGTCTTTAATAGCACTCCATTCTGGTACTGGCTGAAAGAGAAAGGTAAATTGCGTCCGGTATCTGGCGGAAGACATATCCTTGAAACACTGGAATACGCTGAGAATGATGGCGTTGGGTTCATTGGTCGTGGTGGGACTGTACCGCTTAACGACCGTGAGTTCCTGACTAACGCTATCTATGATTGGCGCTACCTTCAGGCACCTATCGTACGATTTGGCGTGGACGACCAGAAGAATAGGGGTAAAACCCGAATCCTGGACCTTGCCAAGGCGAAGATGGGTAATGCGCAGGAGTCCCTTATTACGGTGTTGGAAACAACGCTATTTGCTGCTGCCGGCAGTGAGGGTGGCGCATTCGATGGTTTGCAGCTCCTGGTGAAAGATGACCCAACGACGACAACTCAAGTGGGTCAGATTGATCAGGGTGCTGAGACATGGTGGCGCAATAAGACTGACACCATGACTGGTGTCAGTTTCGCAACCGCTGGTACTGCTCGTATGCGAACTATGATGAACAACTGTCAGAACAATCGCATGCAGGATCGTCCGGACATCATCGTAACTACGCAGTTCGCGCATGAACAGTATGAAGATAACGTGCTTGACAAATATCAGATTCACAATCAGAAGCTGACGGACCTGGGCTTCGAGAATTTGGTATTCAAGAGCACTCCCCTTGTGTGGAGTCCGTCATGCGTTACGGGGAACATGTATTTCCTTAATACGCGTTTCCTGAACTTTGTGTATGACCCAGCCGTTTACTTTGATATGACGGAGTGGAAAGCCATCCCTGATCAGATCAACGATCGGGCTGCACAGATCATCACGGCATGCTCCATGACCACTAACCGTCGACGCGTGCAGGGTGTACTGCGCGGCATCGACACGGTTTAAGGAGAAACTTATGGGTGTTAACAACACTTCGATGAAAAAGGTCTGGAGCACGCGCCTGACTGATACTAGCATTACCGACAAGGAAGGTATCGGTGCTATTCGTTTTGAAGGTGCGAAAATCTACAAGTATGTTAAGTACAACAGTGGTAGCGGTCCCGTAGCTGCTGTTGCTGGTAACATGGCTTATTACCACGGTGACGATGCTTATACGGCAACGGCAGCTGAGGTAACTAGCGACTTGACGGATGCAGCTGCGGCGCCCATCGCTGCTGGTATGTTGATGGCAGTTATTGCCACTGGCAGCTATGGTTGGGTACAGATTAAGGGTGTCGCCACCCTGACTACTGCACTTACCGCTGGCGCCGATGGTAACGCGTTGACTGCTGTCGGTTCAACGGACGGTACACTGGATGTCAGTGCGCTAGTGACGGATCACATCTGTGCGGTAGCGCTCGATGCTAGTGCGAAAATAGTCCTGTTGGATTGCCCTTGGTAGCTTAACATGGCGGGAGGTTACTAACCGCCATTCTCTTGATGTGGGGATACGAATGTGAGCATACTAGACATTACTGGCATAAAGAGTGAAGTGCGGGCTGCACTTGGTGGGCGTACTGACACGGATGATCGTCTAATCGGTGCACTTAACTTAAGTCAGATGCGTCTCGCACGCTTACATGATTTCGACGAGTTGCGTTCCATCATACCGATTAATACAGCCGTAACGGCTAGTGCGGCAGCTGATAAGGTTATCTCACTCAGTACGCTTGGGCGTTACCGTAAAATATATACCATTAGGTTGTATGCACCAACTACGCAGCAGAGTCGTAAGCTGAGGAAGGTACTTCCTAAACGATGGGACAAGCTTATACCTGAGCCTGAATACTATAGTAGAGGTACGCCGACTGACTATATGACTTGGGGGAAGGATCAGATAGAGTTGTGGAAAGTACCAGATGCTGTCTATTCACTATATTTCCGTTACAGCAGATGGCCAACCATCCTAGCTGCTAATGCTGCAGCTGAATTCCTTGACCTGGAGAATGTTGACGACCTCATCATTCACTTAACCCTGAGTTACATTAACATGTCACTTGGTAATATGGAAAAGGCGGCTGAGTACTACAAGATATATGCCGCCCTTGCGAAGGAAGCACTGAATGAGGATGAGGATACCTTCGACATGGATATGATGGCACACGATCAGAGTCGTCTATCCCGATCACTAGGCTACAACGATCCCTTTGTCCGTTCGACAAGTGAATTTGGAGAGTGAAATGAAGCTACGTAATGTAATTGCAAGCGTTGTTCTTGGTACACTAATAGGCATAACGGCGTGGGCTGGCCTCGAGAGTGGTACTTATATAAACAGCTTGGTCGTCACCAATCCGACTAGCAGTGATCTAGCTAGCCAGGGTGACGATCATTTGCGTTTGCTTAAAAGTACTATCAAGAGCACGTTCCCCAACCTAACGGGTGCCGTAACGCCGACGCAGGTTGAACTCAACTATGTTGATGGTGTGACGAGTGCATTACAAACACAGATAGACGCTAAACTGGCTAGTAGTGGATACACTGCAGCGGATGTACTAACTAAACTGCTGACTGTAGATGGTCCCGGTAGTCTGTTGGATGCCGATACGATCGATGGTGTATCCTCAGCTAGTTTTCTCTCATCTGCTAGTTACACCGCAGCGGATGTATTGGCAAAGCTAATTACCGTTGATGGCAGTGGTAGTGGACTAGATGCTGATTTGTTGGACGGCCAGAGTAGTGCTTTCTACCTAAGCGCTACTAATATAAATGCTGGTACGCTAGCGGTTGCTAGGGGCGGTACTGGCGTAGGTACGAGTACTGGTACTGGTAATACGGTACTAAGTGCTAGTCCGACACTAACAGGTACGGTGACTGCTGCGACGGTAGCAGCAACTACGTTGACACAAGGCGGCAGTGGTGTATGGACAGCAGCTAATGATGGTGCTGCTAGTGGACTTGATGCCGACCTATTGGATGGTAGTAGCAGTGCTGCCTTCGCCGCTGCTAGTCACGCACATAGTGCAGCTGATATAACTAGCGGTACGTTAGCGATAGCTAGAGGTGGTACTAACACGACTGATGGTACTGCTCGTAATATAACAGGTAAAGCTGGAACGGCAAAAACTCTTAGCACAAGTGCCGCTAGCGGTGGCAGTGACGGTGATATATGGTACAAGTACTAAAGCGAGCGCTATTTGCGCTAGGACTGTCGCTATACATAGCACTGGCAGGTGCTACAGTTCAAGTTAATGACAGTGGCACGTGGCGAACTACTACAGGTATTGAAGTCAATGATAGTGGAACGTGGCGCACTATACAGACAATAGAAGTTAATGATAGTGGTACTTGGCGTTTGGTCTATAGTGCTGAGAGTATCACTATAAGTGATAGGACTGTCAGTGACCTAGATACAGCCCCCGGTAGTGTATTTGCCGGTTGGGAGTTGCAGAGCGATGGTGACGTACAGACACAAGAAGGTGCTGTATCGACTGACGTAGGTGATTGGATCACGCCTAAGGTGAATATGGCGAACTACGAAGTGAGAGCAACACTTAGTAGTGGAACCAATCCTACCGTTGGTAGCGATGCGATGAATACTTGGTTATCTTTGGCCACTTCAAGGAATTGGCTTAATCAAAGGAATACTGTTGGCACTCTGACTAGTGTAATATTAGTGGAGATCCGTAGGGCAAGTGATTCGGTTGTGATGGATAGTGCGACTATCACACTGTCGGTTGATCTTGAATCCTGATTTGTTCAAATTTTGAACACAAACTATGCCAATTCAAATTAGACGTGACAGCTGGGAAAACGATCGTCAGTTCGACGAGCTGCAGCAGGTCGCTAATGCGATTGAGCGCCTAGAGACAACTGTCATCATCCTTGAGACACTAACTAGTGTGCAAAAGGTAGCTATACCTAACCCTGGCAGGCGATTGATATTCGATAGTACTTTGGGTAAGCTCTGCTTTCATGATGGTATAGCTTGGAGAACGGTAACCTCAGTATGAGCAAAACAACGCCAGAGCCTAAGGAGAAGATGAAGGATTGGGAAATCCTGACTGTGGATAACCTGCTGGGTGGTCTTGTGCTGGATGCGGATAGTGAGCTGTTGGAGAAGAATGAGTTCACTAGGTCAGAGAACTGGGTGATACGTGATAAGAAGCTGAAGCGTGACACAGGCTATGCAGCATATCTAGGTGCCGTACGCGGTAGGCCTAGGCGTCATTTCTCGTATGTCCTACACACAGGTGTTATAGTTGAGCTGCTGGTGACTGACGCGACAGTTTATAAAGTAGCAAGTGGTGAATGGCAGTATGTCAGTGATGGCACTGACACTACATTAAGCGGGAACGAGGCGGCTGGGCAGACAACCCTTAGTATGACTTCCATCGCTGGCTTTGCTGACGATGATTTTGTTGGTATCGTACTGGACGACGGTACGATGCATATGACACAGATCAATGGGGTACCGGGAGCTGGTGCTATAGTAATAGACGTGGCGTTACCAAGCGCAGCAGCTAGTGGCAACGTGGTTGTTAAAGCCGTTGACCTGACGGGTGCAACTACCCGGCATGTTACCGCCATAACGTTGCCGTGGAATCAGTGGATGGTCTTCACCAACGGAATTGATCGTGTCAAACGGTATGACCCAGCCACAGATACAGTAGAGGATGTTCCAGGACTGGTAGACACTGTGTGTCAGACACTCGCCCTGTTTGACAATAGTCTCGTGTTAGGCAACATGACGGAAAGTGGAACACGCTTTCCCTTTAGGTATAGGTATTGTGCAAAAGGAGATGCGACTGAATGGGCCCTGCTGGAGGCTGGTTACACTGATGTACTCGACTCAACGAATGACATCATTCAACTGCTCAATCTAGGTCCGCACTTGATTGCATATCGGGATAAGTCCATAGCCAGGATTAGTTTGTCCAACACAGGTTTACGTCGTTTCGACACTATAACAACCGTTGCGGGTGTTGGTATATTCAGCAATTTGGGCGTCATCGATTTGATTGACAAGCACATCGTGTGGGGCAATAATAACTTCTTCTGGTACCGAGGTGGCTTTTCCGTTGAGGAGATTGGTAATCCTGTAAAAGACTACGTCTTTGGATCAGCCGGTCTCCTCACGCAAATACCTACCAAGGGGGAGGCATTTGCCGTATTGTTGCCTAGGTCGAATGAAGTACTGTTCTTCCATCATGTTAGTCCGCCGGCAGGTCACCAACACGAGGTATTGCGATATTACCTGGACTATAACAAGTGGAACTTGCGTATATTCGCCGATTCTTTTTGTGGTTTCGGTGAACACATCACCAGCGATTCAACTACCTGGGATGAGTTGACGGGTACGTGGCAGGATGTAGTTAATAGCTGGATTGGTTTCGATGCTAGCGGTAATAACTTCGACGTTGTGTTGTGCTCAGCGGATGATCTAAAATCTCACATTTATGACTATCAGGCGTCAACTGATGACGGAGTCGCCATAACGGCGGTGTTTGAGACAAAGGACTTCAGCGACGCCATGTATCTGCTGCGCCACGATAGGCTTGACGTAGGTGTAGGTAATGGGCTGGTAACGCTTGAGTACTCAACAAATAAGGGAGCTAGTTGGACATCGTTCGGTACGGCGAGTGCGGGAGCAAGTCCACAAAGTTCTAGCCTATTCGCTCAATTTATTGCTGACACTTTCCGTTACCGAGTGACTACAGTCGATCCAGTCGTTGTTACATTCCTAAGCCTTAAATACAAGTATGAGTTCGAATGGTAGGAGGTTGTTATGGGTTTTCTTGATGATTTACTAACTGGGAGTAGCCCCTCACTAGAGACACGCTCCCTAAGTACTATTGATCCCACGCAGCGTGATTCACTAAATGCTCTCATTGCGCGTCTATCCGGTCAGGCTAATGCCAACCCTAGTGACCAAGTAGCTCCGCTGGGCGCAAGTGAACGGATGAGTCTAGCTGCACTAGAGGAACGTAGCAAAGCGCTTGCGTTGCCTGACGCTGCTGGTAATGCAGCCAGTTCGAGTGTGCAGAAACTCTTGGATTTTGAGGGACAAACGGCGGACAGCAGTGCTTACTTTAAGTCTAACGTAGAAGATCCTATGTTAAGGGATTTTAGTGAAAAAATCCTGCCACAGATAAGCCGACAGTTTGGTGGAGCTGATTTCTTTTCGAGTGAACGCCAGGCTAGTGAAGGTATGGCACGGAATGACTTACTGAAAGCGTTAACGGCTAGCAAGACTAGTACTGAGCTCGATCAGTTTAATAAATCACGCGATCGTGCGCTCACTGCTGCTGGGACGTTACCTGGGCTTGCACAAGCTGGTGCAACTAGGACGGCTGAACAAGCTGCCATCTTGGAGGCGCTTGGATTGCCTAGACAGATTGAGCAGGCAGGTATAGATAAAGCTGGAACGAAGGATAAAGAGCGTGACGCTTTTCTTGCTCAATTGGGGCTGACGCCAACCATCGAGAATATAGGTATGACCGATCCAGGTAATGCTGGCCTTATTAACGTAATATTGGGTGGTGCTGCTGGAGGGCTTGGTGATATGCTAGGTGGTGGTAGTGGTAGCTGGCTTACTGACCTATTAGGACAACTGTTCGGGAATAGTGGTGGCCAAAACCCTAATGGCGGGAGTCCAGCTGATGGATCTACTGTGATAACTGAAGCTGGTGGGGCATTAGCTAGTCAACTAGGTGGCGCTAGTGCAGGTATTGCTGGGGGTGCTGCTGGAGCTGGTGCTACAGGAGCTGGATTGAGTGGTGCAACTGCTGCTTTTAGTCAAGTTGCTCCCCTGGCAGCTGCTGGCTTCGCTATAGCAGACATCGCCAACCACTACCTCGACAGCGGCAAGAGTGAACGCATAGAGCAATTTGTGCAACAAACTGGCATTAAGGTACATCAGAAACCATATGGCAAGATGATGCTTACCATATATGAGATGCCTGGAGGTAATTTCGTCGATCCAGAAGACGTTGATTGGCTCTACCAGAGATCGAAGAAAAACCACGAATCGCCAGAAAACAGAGAAGCGTGGGTTCGTGATTTTCAGAACCTAGCTATGGGAACTTTTCAATCTACGCACTTTAGTAAAGCTGAGCAAGCATACCTGAAGGAACTACAGTCAGCAAGAGGTGGATGATGGCTACAATAGTGCAGGGCGGTCCAGACCTTAGGCATTCAACACTGGAACAGGGTGTTAGTACTGGTATTTCTAACTACTTTGCTACACGTAAAAAGAAGCAAACAGAAGATAAGTTTGTTGATGCTTTCCGACAAGTAAATGAAGCGAGTGATTATGAGACTGCTGTGAAGTCAATGTCTAGTATTGACCGCGAGGTGATGGCTAATCCACAGGCTATGCAACTCATCAACGATCAGATTAACAGGAAGTTTCCTGAACAAGAAACGATGGAGGTTATCGATCCAGTTAGTAAACAAAAGCAAGTTATTAACTACAGAAAGGGCGCACCGCCAAGTGATCAGATGCTTGCAACCAAAGGACTTACAAGGGCTGAGAGTGCTGGTATCGGTAGTCAGTTTGCCTTTAATGAGGAGACTGGTGATGTAGCTATTGAGAGTAATGCGACTAAAGGAGAAATGGAAGCTAGGTCACCCGGTAGTCTAGTTATGTCCAAGGACGAGGTGGCTCCAACTGTTGCGTTGAAGAATGCATTCAGTGCTAGTGTCAAAGCTAAAGCGGCAAAGAACAAAGTTGCTGGGGAGAAGAAGCCTACGGAATTTGAACAAACTGTAGATGCTACACAACAGAGGCTAGGGTTACAAGACCGGAATCAAGCCATCAATGTCGTTAAGAATAGGGATAGTACTATCAAAGAATTCAGGGAGTTCTACACAAAAAGCGCTGGTGGTGAGGTATTCTTCACGGATGACATCGCTCGAGGTCATATTACTAATAGCGAGCAAATTATGGAACCAGGGTTGGCTACCCTCGATAGTCCTGAGACCGTAAAGAAGTTGATGGTCATTGACGCTAGTTATAATATAGCTAATGATCCCAACGTCCAGATTGAGGAAGCGAAAAACAGGGCGGGTAATGACTTTCTTAGGTTGACTGGTATGAGCCCAGGTGACAAGATACTTAAACAAGTAGTAGATCAAGCCGGCCTCACACTGGAGGATGGTCAAGTGGTGGAGCGCCCAGTGAAGGACGCTAGTGGTAAAGTGTTGTTTAAAATACGCCTGGCAAAAATTGGTGGTAGGGTTATTCCATTACAAAGGGTTGACCAATGAGTGACTTGTTTTCGCGCAAAAGCACTAGTGCGCCAACTGAGGATGATGACGACGATGCTTTCGTTGTCGACACCAGTGAACCGGCTAGTGAACCGGAAGTTGCAACCACCCAAAGCGTGGAGAATAAGCTCGATATACTTGACTACATAGAGATAAGCTCCACCGAACCCGTTAAGATAGCTCTAGCGGTAGCAGATGTAGGACTGTCAGTTGCAAGTAGTGTGGCTGGCTTTACGTTGGGCGCAGTCAATGCAGGTGCGGGCCTTGTAAAGAACTTGAGTGACTATGTAGGAAGTGGACTATCACTGCTTGGGACAGCTCCACTTAAGGATCAGTTCCCTGACGCGTATGAGGAAGCCTCTCGTGTGTCCATTCACGATACTACCGTTATCCCACAGGACATGATGGATGACTATAATGGAATAGCAGAAATTGTCCAGTACGAGCCAAAGACGACATACGGTGAACGTTTCGTCGTGAATTTGAATGAAAAGCTGGAGGGTGCACGACGGTGGGTAGGGGACCGTGCTGCTGGTATACCAACGGTGGATAAGGGCAGTGAAGTGTTTGAGGTAGACTCACTGGCGGAGTTAGAGTCCCTTAGGACACTAGACAATAGTCCAACTGGCGTCCTAAGGAAAATAGCTGGTGCTGCAGGACAGTCAAGTATAGACATTGCACTAATGGTAGCTGGTGGGTTATTGACAAAGGGGCTTGGGCGAGGCGTAACGGGCGCTAAGGCACCAACCGTTGTTGAAGGCCTAAGTGAAAGTACAATGACGCTGGAGGCACTCAATGCCCTGGATAATAGCAAGCCACGCTTTGCGTCGATCGAAGAGGCTAATGTGCGCATACAGGAATTGGCAAGCGGTAAGGCTAGGCAGCAGATTACTGTTGAAACGATACAAGGATTGCCAGTTAAAGTGATTGGAGGACAAGACGCTATCCTCACACTGAAGGAGATGAAGCGCACCGGAACGCCAGTCCGTGAAGCGAAAGTTAATTTTGTAGAACGAGATATAATTTCTAATGAAACTCCAGTACCGGAAGGTTTCATCAGATTCTATCATGGCGGAGCAAAGACGTCTGGTGGGACTAGATGGGTTAGTCAAGATAAGACTTATGCTGAGGGCTACGCCAATAAGGGTAGTGGGGCAGAAGTCCAGTATGTAGACTTAGATCCTAACGGTCCTATTCTTAGTAAGGTTAACAAATCCTTTGATGATACTGGAACTTCTATGAAGGCACCGTATGTGCATTTTGAAGTTCCTAGTTCTATGCTTAGATCTATGGCTAAACCGGCTAGTATAGATGCAGCCGCTATTGGACGAGCAAACAAAGCTTTTGCTACCGACGATGCGGCAGCAGCGGCGCTAGAGCAAGCCAGCAAAAAGTCCCTTAAGGACCGTACAGTTCGAGGGGCGGTTGATAGCTCGGGTAATGTCAAACGAGAGCTGTTGGCAAGTAGCGGGGAGTTAGGACGCAAGGCTGTGCGCGATCTCGAACTAACGGCTGGCGCAACCCCCCGCGCTATCCTAGTGTCGAATGATGCTTGGCATCGCGTGTTTAAGAACCTAAGCAATAGTGATGGTACTGGAGCTGTCGTCAACGGGATGAAGGTAGCGACAGAGCGGGAGTTGTTTAATAGGTTTGTTCGTGCCAATCGTATTATTGCTATTGAGAAAAGTAAACTAGGTACTAGTAAGAAAGTTAACTTTGAGGCTGGTACAAGTGGACATGACATGGCCCAGTGGTTACAGTCACTCAAGGGGGAAGTAGGGCCAGAGAAGTTTGCTGAACTCAGCGTGCGTACAAAGGCGCTATTTGATACATCTCGTGGGCAGCTTGACAAGATGCTTAATGAAGGACTAGTTAGCCCAATTGAGCATGCGAAGATGAAGAATATTGATTACCTCCGTACGGAATTTGTTGATAAACTGGACCCGCTAACTGAACAGAAAATTGGTGGTAAAGTTATTCAAGTAGGGGAAAGTGGTATACAGCCAATAGGTCGTGGGGCCAAGGGTGGTGTGCTACTCGATGCTGAAGGGCTAATGAATGAGATGATTGTTCGCACGGAAAACCGTATTAGTAGGAACCGTGCTAATAAGAGATTGTATGACATCGCAACTGCTGATCCTAAAAACACCGTCGTTAAGTTAGCAAAGGTGACAAAGGGTGGTGAACTGGCAGATGCCCCACCCGGCTTTGATACAATAAAGGTTATGGTGAATGGCAAACTGCAAGGCGTCCACATGCCGGAATGGTTAGCTCAAGAATGGAAAATGAGCGATCCGGCCGTTAGTGCAACTACGGCTAATGTTATGAGGATCATGAGTGGTAGCGCTATCGTGCGGCCCCTCGCTACGGGGTATAATCCTGGTTTCATCCTTACTAACATCCCGCGAGACATCGTTCATGCATGGCTTGCGACTAACAATGTATACAGCGCAGCATTGCCCAAGTATTTAATGCAACTTGGTCAGGACATGATCACTGTCGCGAAGGATTCAGTCACGAAAAGTGGTCGCTACGAGGACTATATACATGAGGGTGGGGGACTATCCTTCCTCACACACCAAGGCAGAGATGTTATTGCAAAGAGCGCTGGGCAGATGGCAGTTGAGCATAAGCCGGCAATGAAGCTGGTACGTGACTCGCTTAGTTACTTGAATGAACAGAGTGAGATAATGGTCAGGTTGGCGATACGCGAACGAGTGTTGCGCAATCAACGTGAGTCAGGTATGCCGATTGATCCTATCGAAGCGACATGGGTAGCTCGCCGTTATCTTGACTTCGCTCAGGGTGGATCAGTAGTCAAAGCGTTTGATAACATAATACCTTATTTGAACGCCACCACTCAGGCATATCGCACCGTAGCGAGAGCAGCAAAGGAGAAGCCTGGTGAATTTGCAGCTAAGGCGACGCAAATAGCAGGTGTATATGCCAGCCTTGAGACATACAACATGCTGTTTAACCAAGAAGCACACGAGCAAATACCGGAGAAGCAGCGTCGTTCTAGCCTTATATTCCACACTGGTAATTTTATTATAGACGAAGAAGGCAACAAGCGTTTTGAGTACTATTCGGTGAAGAAGGATCAAAGTACTATTGCAGCAACCGTGTGGCTGGAACAGTTAGTTGACTTTTATGTTACGGGTAAGCCGCCAACAGATAGTACGTTTAGCTACCTTATGGAGTCACTTCCAGGCCTGAGTAACAATGTACCGATATTGAGCGCTGCCCACACGTACCTTAGTGATTATAACTTCTGGTATGGTAAGGACATTTTTGGTCGTGATCTGAATATAGCTGACTTCGCTAAGTTTAAAGGTCTACCGGGCGAGCCAACCGACCAAGCGTTTAAGGACTTCGGTGAGATATTTAACCTCAAACCGGAAGCGTTGCAACAAGCGGTTAATCAAGTCATCCCTAATAATACCTACATGCAGATGGCAGGCAAGTCATATGAGATGATGTTTGCAGATGCGGACCCGCGTGAACTCGCACGGACGACGGAAGAGCGTATGGCCCGTATGCCCTTTGTTAATCGCATCTACAAGTTAACGCACCCAGCTGCTACTGCCCTAGATAACATGGACCGTATAGCGGAACCAGTCAACACGGAGGAGTTCCTTCGCACTCAAAAATTAAAGGACATCCTTTATCAGTCAACGCGTACTGGCGATTACAAGGAAGCACGTGCCTACGCCGAGTCATTCGCCAACACTGATGTTTTCGTCTATAAGAAAATGATGAACAGAGTGATTGGGACACAACGTCTTGATCAGATATTCGATAAAAGGAAGGCGAATTTTGAGGACTTACCTAAGAGTTGGTGGCTTGGTATGATGGCGTTGCCTAGCAAGGCACGAGCAGAAGTATACTTTGAGGAATGGTCCGGAGAGAGCGCTGACAGGAAACGGTTTATGGACAGCACCGCTGCTGCCCTAAGCAGCGGGGATTTGAACTTCATAGATAATGAGTATATGTACCACTTGACTAACTTGAAGAACTCAAGGAATAGTAAGAGTATGCATGATGGTGATGAGTAAAGAAATCAAGCTGGTCAGGATACCACACATTACTTTTAGCTGCGTTTTGTTTGCGTGTAAGTATTTGTATATTCCACGGGACGTTGAGACCACAGACTAGTGGGTGGTTAAGGGGGATAATGTGATCCTGAACATGTTCAATACCGTGGAATATAGTTAACCTTCTTACTTCTTTCTCTAATTCCTTAAAATCACTTCTTGTGACCCACGGAGGAGTTGCTAGGTATAAAGATACTAAGTAACGTCTTCGTGGATGTTTAACAAGCCAAGTTGGTTCCTGCCCTAGGAGTAGACGTTTACGAAACTCCTGCGATACCTTACGTACTGGCATCAGCTTTCCTCGAATTGTCTCTTTGCTAGATTACGACAGTAATTACGCTGATGTGGAGCACCAGCTTTAAACTTAACTACCCCACACCAGCAATTACCCATTCGTTTCTCTCGCCGTGAAGTCCTATTATGGTCAATACGCATTGGATGTTTACACTTAGGACATTTAGGAATCGTACTTGTTTTAGTAGATTTACGTATATGATTCTTACCATTACACGCACGACGAAAACAACGCCAGCGAATCATTGCTGTAAGTTATCGTTCAAATTTTGAACATCATCTTTTGGTATGCTCATAAGTTATTTCTTCACATATTCGTAAAAGGCTTCACCGCCGTTTTTGGGGTCCACAAACACTTTAATTACTTTCATCGCGCTGAGGGTTTCCTCAATTATCTTAAGTGTCTCCATATCGAGGTCGCGGTAGAAGTTAAGTAACAACTCACTACGGGCAACGCGCTTCCTTGTGGACAAGTACGTTAGGACTTTTTCCGTTACCTGGCTGTACTTCGCACTACCGAGACCACTAAACACCTTCACCATTTTCACCTCCGCACTTTTCATCGCCTCTAGCGCTCGAGCAAAGTCATCAGGAGTGATAAGCATATCGCTGCCCCGGCTAGCACTAAACACCATACATAGCTTCCGTAAATGAGTAGCCCTGCGCTCGCAATATCCAGAGAAACGAGGATCGTTAATAGCCGGTTTTCCCGCATTAGCGAGACGATCTTGCTCCTGATACCAAGCCATGTATGTTTCCTCTGTTTCGGGGGACATGACGAATTGACCTGTGAACGTACTGATATGTTCCAGATCAGCACGTAGAGCTTCAATAAGCAACGCAGTCTTTTTTGTGAACACGGGCTTTGGGAGGGTCTTTCGCTTGTTCTCTTCGACAACGAATATAATACGGGAAGTAAATCCTCCCCCAATAGCTTCTTGGGGTAGAATAGAAACAAGCCAATCAGCAGCAGTCGCGCCCAACAAGTTAAAGCAAACACCTTGAATCGTGTCAGTACCACTACCTTTTGTATCATAAGTCCACTTATCCTTACTATCGTACCAGTCGGTTAGGTCAGCTAGGAACTTCACATCACTCTGGCCGAGGAAGACAGATAGTTCTTCGCTCATACAGGTCATGGAGCAATGGAAGTATATCTTTTTCGTCTGAGGGTCGGCAAAGTTATCTACACTCTCCTTCATATTTCTGATTAGTTTCTCACGTGTGACGCTTTCACTAACAATCTTTACTCCTATATCCTTAATTACTTCATATCCCATACGCATAGCAGTACCTTTACGGCACTTGCCACTGGGACCAATCAGCACTATGTACATGTTAGGATAGATCGTCTCAAATCCCCACTTGAAAAAAGTCCTACGGCGAAGGGCACTAGATATTAATGATATGCCGACCCAAGTATTATAGCTAATAGGTGGTTCACTCTCATCTGTGTACTCCAAGTATCCACTTAACCAATCACTTAGGCGTCTTCTGCTCATTCAAGTAGCTCCCGATCATTTCTTTTAGTTCGCTATCAGAGCTGCGTAAGTTAATCTCTTGCATCTTACCCAGGTTGAAACCGATCTTAAGATCTGTGCCGATGGTAAAAGTTCTTCCACCCGCCGTCATCGGGATGTCCATGTAACCCTGCACTTTGCGCAAACAAGCTATCAACTTATCCAAGTCAGCGTATTGATCCTGAAAGTCAATACTGTCATGCACTTGCATTAGTATCTCAAGATCGCTTGTCTCAGGACTGGTGTCGTCATAAATCTGGTCCATCGCTCTATTAACTAACTCTCCAACACTACTTTGCGGGTTGTACGAATAAGCAGACTTAAATAGATCGTCTCCCCACTTTCCAAGGAACCTGTACTTCCTACCGAAAAGATTTTCAAGTGTTCTGTCTCGTGAGAGTTTTTCACGAGTAGTTCCGTAATATCGTTGAATTCCGGGATAGATGCGATGATAGAAGTCAATAATCGTTTGAGCTTCTTTTTCTGTGATTTCGTTAATGAGCGAAAACATTCTTGCTTGTTCATCATAGTTTAGTCCGTGGTTACTCTTTTTGCCACACTGCCTCATTGTCATGGACCTAGGGAGCCACTGGCCCATGTAGGGTTGAATGAAGTCCATCTTCTTTCGTTGCATCTCGATTTCATCAGGAGCACTTTCTTGCCCAAGTATCTTTGCCTCAGCACGCACTATGTCAGGCGGAACCTTGAACATTTCACTAGCTGTGTAGACGTGAACATCGACGCCTGTCTCAACAGCATTTATCATATTCGCGTCACCAGTCACATACGCCATGACTACCCATTCCGCTTGTTTTTTGTCCATGCTTATCATGAGCCGTTCTTCGTCGGCTACTAGAAAGTGCATGAATGCAGGAGGAAGGTTTTGTAAGTTCATTCCCGTTTGGAAGATCGTCTTGCTGCTTGATATGCGCCCGAAGCGCGTCCCCCTAGGGTTATAGCTACACCTGATTCTGTCGTCTTTATCGAAAACAATGTCCAAATAGGTTCCCTTGAGTTTCCTAAGTTGACGAATGCGCTGAATGATTTTTGCCTCCTCGAAACCTTTGCGCTGAGCAGTCGTGCGAGAAAGGCGTTGGAGAGCTTTATCGTCAAGGGTGACAGCAGAAGTTTGCGTTTTCTTATTGTATTTCTTGTAAGGAGCAACGCCTTTCTCGTCATAGAAGTACTTTTGACAATCCTTGGAGCTGTTAGCATTGAGGGGGCGTCCACATAGTTGATTGAGTTTAACCTGGTATTGGGTGAGCAGGCCGTCGACCTTCACCTTCATTTTTGCTAGTTCGGCTTGATCTACACGAACGCCCCTTAACATCATATAAGTTAATGGACGTATCATACTCATAGTATGATCGTAAGTGTCACGATAGTCAGGACTGAGTTCAGGCATAACCTTGTTAGCGATGACCAAAGTCGCAACGGCATCTTTAGCGTTGTACCGTAACATCTTATCATTGGTTAGGTAGGTCACGTTTCCTCCTTTTTATGTAAGAATAGGCTTGAATGCCTACCTTTTCGTACACTATCTCTTATATTCTCACCCTGCGTACCGTCGAATAGATGCATTGGATGAATACATGAACGCACATCGCAATGATGGCAACATTCATTAACTGGATATTTGCCATAATACTTGAAAAATGCTCTACGATGTGCATACTCATTATAACTACAGATACCATATCCATCGGCACGAATAGCTCCTTGAAATATGATACAAGGATATCTTCTCCAAGCATCCTTGGTTAACTCATATGTACTCATGCCTCCTCCTTGATATTTTTGAAATCTACTTGATCTTTCCAGTATGTCATTGTTGTGTGAACACTACCCAGAAAACCAAGACCTTTGAGGAAGTCCGGGTATGCAATACTAGACGCAACCATTGTATCTTCTATATATCCACGAGTGATGATGCCCATCTTGTAGGCTAGAAAGTAAGTGTCGAATATGAAGTTCTGACCGATTTTAACAATCTTGGGGTTACCCAACACCGCTGCCATCATTCCCCACAGGACGGCCTCTTCCTCAACTGACCAGCGTTCATCCGTCGGTATGCTAAAGCCACTTTTGTGGTCAGCTGAGAAGCCCACGCACGACACTTCGTAGTTACTCACCTCGATGTCTATGCTCACACGGTTCATGCGTGCAACAGAGCGGAGCATAGCACATGCTTCGTCGAAAGTAGCCGGAATGGATAGGGTAGGTTCGTCGACTGTTAAGTTACCAATGGCAAATTCCTTCGCACGTCGCAAGTCGTTACTCAAGTAAAAGCGCCAGATGTAATTAGACCAAATCATGTCCCTTGGCTTGAGTGATGGTATAACTAGGTAATTGTCTAGCTGGAAAGGGTATCCTCGTATGTCCGTATAGTCTGTACGCTCAAGCAAAGCTTGTGTAGTGATAGCGCCTAGAGTCACAACGACCTTGGGCTTTATCAACGCTAGTTTATCCTTCAGCGTCTGGATGGCAACTTTACCTTCAGGAGTAAAGTATCGTTTGTATGCCTTGCTATTGTCGATCCACAAGCCTGTTGTGTTATGCCTACCTGGAAATAGAATGATATGCTTTATGTCATGCTTAGTCAGGCCACTCATATGAAGGGCTTGTTCTATGATAGACTCTTCGGCACTACTAACTTGTTTACCTACACGCAGAGCCTCTACGTCAACGTGATCACCGACCAGCACGATGTCGGCATGCTCTTCACTTTGGGCAAGGGCATTAGCGCTGATGGGGATGAAGGTCATGACCCACGCTCTTCATCTATTAGTACATCTATGGAATGATATACCTTTAATCCAAGAGATTTAGCCTCTTTCACTTCACGATCAGCACCTGTACTCTCACCCGGTAATCTAAGCAATGCCTCACACATCTTTACCCATTGTAAGTCTAGCCTCATCCAATATTCGTGTTCGTGTGGAAATACTAGATGCCAAAAATGTGATAGGTAGGGAACGTAAGGGATGAAGCCAAAGATTCTTAGTCTTTCAGCGGCTAGTATGGCAACATCTCCCTTGGTGTAAGGACCAGATACGTAGATATAACGAGCATTCATGTGGTTAGTCCTATAGCAAGACGCACCTGGGAAAGGGCCATCTGCCTACCTAGTTCCTTAGCGTTAGCGATGGCACTGGCGACGGCGGTACGCGTAGCTTCATCCTTTAATACTATCCATTGAGCATGACCGCCCCATTTATATTCAAGGATGAATTCAGTAGCCCACTCATCTTCCTCAGCACACTCTACCATAGCGGGATATCCGTGTGGGATAGTCTTATCAGGTTTGCGTGTAATGTACTTGTATATCATATCAAAAGCCCCACTTTGCTTCAAGCACTTCGTTAAGGGAACCGTCTTGTATGTCCTTCTCTATTTGAGCAATAAAGCCCTCCTTGTATACCTCACTCAAGTCCCAACCAAAACCGCTCATACCGCATTGATAAGCAGTACGCAGCGTCGCTCCGCTACCAAGGAACGGAACCAGGATGACTGATCCTGGCCAGGCGTAGGTATGGAGAAGTTCTTGCATGAGAGCAACAGGACGTTGGGTTGGATGATACTTGTTTCCATAAGGCTCAGGGGGATAGTTAAAAACGTTACTTCGCCCACGTTTAACGATGGGGATGGGATCTCCTTTCCAGGCGACAATAAATGTCTCATATGCGCGTCCAAGATAGAGGTCTGGTGCAGCAGTTTGTCCAGTTCCTTTGTTCCATATACCGGGAATGAGGTCATGCTTAATGTCCAGTGTTAATAGGATGTCACGAAGATACTGATACCACTCAATACCGAACCAGATGATAAAACGACAGTTTGGTGGAGTAACCTTTGCGACTAGGCTAATAGTGTTAAATAGAAACTTGTCGTAGTCTTTAGACTCGATCTCGTTGTACTCTCCCAAGCCTTCGTTATCCTCCCCTTTCTTCTGACTAGTCAGGTCTATACCATATGGCGGATCAATCTCAACTAGCTGGCAGGGTATAACTATTCCTTTATCAGCAAGCTCTTGCATTCCCTTAATGGCATCACCGATTCTATAGTGATCTCTAGCTCCACTAGCGAGGCGTACGCCAACTGGGAGGGGTGCAGTCTCAGCGCTTGTAGCTGTCTCCGGTGTAGCGACGCGTGCGGCTTGTTGCTTGACAAGATCTTTGACAATAGCACGCTCGGACACTTTACGAAACAGCTTGACGGCTTCATCTTCTGTTTTGCACTGAGCCAGCGCAGGAAAATGACTGATTGCTTTGTTGAGAGCCAAGTGTCGGTTGATTCCCCCCACACTCTTATTGAGCATTTCGGCAGTCTTTCGCTGAGACCAGTTGTTGCCATGCTTTTGCTCCATTAGCTGATGGATTTTGTTCACCAGGTTGTTGTTATCAATCCACGTGAGGTCTTTACGGTAGAGGTTTTCTATTAGTTCGCATTCGCGCAAGTCCAGTTCGGTGTCAACCTGCCGTTGGATGTAGGGTATCTCCGTTAGTTCCAACTTAAGGGCGGCAGCTAATCGTCTACCGCCGGCAACAAGCGTTTTGTTTTGGTCAATCGTTATTGGTTGAATAATACCCTTTTCCCGTATGCTATCGAGGAATTCATCATCAAGATCTTCGTTAGTACGAAAACGTGTTCCCTTTACCACACTTGTCGGTGGCATAACGCCTTGGTTTATAATAACAGTCATGTTGTTTTTCCTTGAAGTTTAGCAATTAGGAGTGCACGCATCTCTGGTGTGAGTTTGAGTATAGCCGTTCTGGTCTTATCTACATTTTTGTCCCTCGCCTTAGCTTCCTTCTTCACACGTTTGACGGCGGCAACTGGTCGTTCGATGGTACGGGCGTTACGTACTTTACGGATGCGTTCAAGCTGATCGTCGAAGGACATATCCGTGAAGGACTGTACAAGATCTTCAATCCTTTTGGTCACGAGTTTCTCCGTATGGATATAGCATGAAGCGATATTCGCTTGATTTTTGCAATACTATGCATGGATCAAGATGAATGGATATGGACTTGTTTGGATTCACATAAGCTGCACCAACACGAGTTCTGGTGGGGGGTTCAGCTACTGTTACGGCCTTAAGGACATAGTCAGGTTTCCTACTCATGGTGTCACCGGGACGTTCAAATTTTGAACATTATCCTTATCGCCCACGATTAGCGTACAACGCCCTTTCAACAGGTCTTCCACAATATATCTGTTGTGCCCTTCCTGCGTCTTGACTAGCAACTCGATGAGGGAACGAACAACTTCTGCCTTACTCCCCCAAGGTAGCATGGCAGTCAACTTGTTGTGCGTCTCCTGCGTAACGTCAACTGATATACGCACGCCATCAGTGCCGCTCATTGTTTCACCATAGGTTGGAACTTTGCATTACCTATATACTTATAGATAGTACCTTTTGCCACAGACAGCTTCTGCCCCGTGATCGTTATGTTTTTGTCAAATCTCTCATAATTAGCCCATACCACTTGACGTATTACATCATCTAGCGGTATTCCCAGTTTAACTGATACAGTCCTCTTCATATTACTCTCCAAAGGGTTGGGGGCCAGTGTTAGTGACCCCCTTCCCTAACTCAGTTAATCCTCAGAAGGAAGGCGATCAAGAACCAGCTCATTCTTCGGCTGATCGTTGAATTCACCCACTTTCACATTGCAAGCCGCACGGCTGCCCACCAGCGCTTCCATGTCAAACCCTTCGTCAAAGGGAATGCCGAACTGTGTGAAGAACCGCTTAATCATAAGCAGCATCATTACGTCCTTATCCTTGTCCTTGCCGCGCGGAAGGGCGAGGTAGTGAAAGATGTTGGCGTACTTCACATCCTGGTTCTCAATCTCCAGGAGGACGAGTACGTTCTGACCGCCATCCTCACCTTTGCTATCCTTCAGACTAGCGCTTGTAATCACCAGATCGTAACGACCTTCAGGAGCTGTTTTTGCCTCTTGAACGTCAGCCAAGCCAGTAAGTTGAATAAAGCTCATTTGTTACTCCAAGTTGTTAAAGGGTCAATCGTCTTCGTCTTCTTCCTCTTCTTCATCATCGTCATCGTCATCATCGTCACTTTCCTCTTCCTCAAGATCGTCTTCCAGTTCCTCTTCTTCTTCCTCTGTCAAAGGAGGGAGGCCATCAACCTTATCGGGATCTTTCTCGTTAATACCAAGCATATCTCCATTGAACAATTCAGCAGGTGTGTACATATTAGAACTCCAATGTACCGTTGATTTTGAACATACGTGTTAGCTCTCCATGCCATCTACCACAAGCGACATCTAGTTCCATGCTAGATGGTGTCTTTAGTTTAGTAACAAGATCAAGGTGCGTGAACGCCTCTTGCACGTCAGCATATCGTTCAAGTTTTACCCATAGCTTTGGCCACACCTGCCGGAGGTACGTTACTAACTCCTTTGGTGGAATTCTTGCTTGGGTCATACCCGAGTTTAGTTCGTAAGATGTTACCGATTCCAGATTCCTGGGGTTTGTCCCAGTTGGTAATTGTGATATCTTCATACATGCCAAGTCCCCTTACACTACAGCGAATAGATGGATTCATCCTATCAGGCCGGGTTTGTGCAACGTACTTGCTTCCCTTAGCATCCGCTTGGTGTTCAAGGTGCCAGATGTCGCTGAACATCAAGGGTACTTTAGTACGCAACTTGCCCGTCAATATGATGATGTTTTGCATCCTGCTTGTCGTTTCATCCTGTTTGAATTCATCGTGGGCGGTGAAGAATAACAGCTTATTCATGCTGCTAAACGTCCGGACGACGTTCATAACGGTTTGCATCTGTGCAGTCCAGTCGTCTTGCTGAGGGAAGTGCCCAGCTCGTCCGTTGAGGAACAACACCCTATCCATTACTATGTCACTGAAGGTTGTGAACGAGTCGAAGGCTATGTTATCAAAGTTGTCCCAATAGCCAGCCTTTGTTTTGTCCTCGTAGTCTTGCTCCCACTCCCTATAGGTGTTGCTAGCATCTTCGGTGCCAAGTGTAGGGTCTTTTTTAGCCTTCTCAGCGAGGGCTTGTGCGCTCAGGCGAACCTTACCCGGGACGAATAGTTCATAATCTATATCATGACCACGGAGTGTGGACAATGCAGCTGGATCGAATAGATAGGCGAAGGTGCGCCCAGGCAGCGTGAGGATTTGCGCAGTCTTGCCAGCACCACCTTGTCCCACCACTATGATCTTCGGCTTACCAACTTGTTCAGCGGTAGCGTTCTTAGCGTTTGGCACTTGTCACCACCCGACCTAGCGTGATTTCAGTCACTTTGACGTACATGTTAGGATATTGAATGGTGACATCTGATAACACTTGTATCTGTGACCAGTGAGCGACTACACTAAGTTCGCCATAACCTACGAATGGTGGGTCTATACATCGTTCTACAAGGAATGTCTTATATGGCTTATGTTCCATCACCTCGTTGGCTGTATTAATAGCCTCATCTAGCACCTTACCGTGATCTTCATTCACATCAGCTATGCGACTCTCAGCCTTATTTGCTCGCTTAGCTCTTTTGTTTGGATATCCGCGTGGCATGTCGTTCTCCTATTTGTACTCAGTTACGCGTCGTTGTAAGGACACCTTTACGGTATCCATCTTGAGTTCTCGCATCGGTGAATCGCTTTTGGTAGCTTCATTAAGTGGAACTCGTTGAAGCCCACCATAGTCAGCTAGAGCTTCCCTGACGAACGTTAACAGGTCGTTAATATTGGCGCCAGTTGGTACTTCCATCGTAACGGCCATTGTCACCGTTGTGCGTTTAGCCTTGCTCACAGCGGTTGCTCAGTTGGTGGACGGAAAACTACCTCTTCGATAGTTTTAAGTTCTATCTCCAATTCTCCGTAACTAGTATACCTTACACTATCGATAAGATAACCAGGAAATGCCTTGAGATTCTTTTTCAGGAAATCTTTTGCTTCGCTATTACCCATTGTGACTTTCACATCAATCTCCTTTTCGTTGCATAATCTGGCCAATTTTCAACAGGTCGAATGGCTCCCAAGCTTCTACCTTAAACCCGCTAGGAATGCCAACAGTACGCGGATCAGGTAGATACTTACAGAGATCCCTATAGGTACAGCCACTAAAAGCATGACAGCTACCAGTATTCTTAGGGAAGTTCCTAAAGCTCCCGGCGTATTCAGCCCCCTGTTCCACATCACTCACCTCACCAGCAATTCGCGTTACCCAAATACGTGTTTCGGTGAGCCAGGCATCTAGGGCGCTAAATTGCCGATCGAGAGGTATAAACTTGAACTTATCGTGTACTGTTTTGTGCGTAAGCGCCGCATCAACCCAAATGCCTTTAACACCTTCAGTATAGAGACTACTTCCTGCGAAGAGATATCCGTCAACTTGACTATTTGGACTAAAGCTCTCAAGATAATCACTGCGGAAGCCACCTTCTTTTGCGTACCATCCGGTAGTCTTATGTTCAATGATAAGACGTCCGTGTTGCCTGTGCTTGACAATCTTGTCAAGTCTACCAATATAAAATACTTCTTCACTCGTCACCTCGCCAGTTTCTTTGTTAGTTATGGGGATAGTCATACCAAGGGGGACAGCAAATGGCCGTTCTACTTCAACTTCCGTACAGTCCCTTATGAACGGCAAGCGCTGGTCATAGTAGTTTTGCAACATCTCCAGGGCGGTGTAGGGATTCTTTGGCATGTACTTATCAGTTATGGTTTGATAGTTAGCGCTGGTTGGCTCAGGAAAGCCAGCTTCCATCCACTTCTTCGTGAAGGCAATAAAGGCGTTTTTCATCACTTCTTGTTTTGGCTTACCCGCGGCGGTGTCGGGCCACAAAGTGTTCATTGCCTCATGCCAGGCGCTGCCAAATACCAGATCTATCTTTTCACCCTCCCTTGTTAGGTCGAGCATGTGGCGAAGGTAGAACTTACGGTTACACTCTCGATAGGTACTTATTCGGGTATTATCGTAATAGAGTAATGGCATCAGTTGTTCACCTGTGTTAAGTCTAGTTCCAGTTCCACCTGTCGTTTGAACAACTGTAGGACGGCTGGATGTGGCGGGATTATGGCGTTAGGCTTACGGCCCGTCTTGTCTGGCTTTATCATGTCAGCCTGGCGCATTTGTTGGAAGAGAGATTGAGCACCAAACTGCATGACTTTCAATAAGAAATCAGGATGAGTATCTATTATATACAATTGGGTCTGCTTGTTGGTAGTCATATGATTGTTACACCATATTGCTTATCCTGCACCACATCTGTAGCTTTTCTAGTCACGTTGAAACCAGTATCAGGATGTTGTCCATCAGGTATGTATACTTCAAGTGTGTCTTCAAATCCTTCAAGTATGTTAATCAGTTCGAGGACTGTCATCAGGTGTGTCTCCTTGAGGGAAGTCGCTTTACCCTGGTGAAAAAAGGGGAGAAGTGTTGGTCCTTCTCCCACCTTTCCACCAAATTACTTGGCTTGGGCCAGCAAGCTCTCCAGGAGGGCATTCTTCTCGCTGTCCGACAGACCAGCGAACAATTCCTCTGCCTTTTCCTTCACACTCTTGCGCTTACGCGTAGTCACGCCAGGACGCCATTCCGTGACAAGGGCCTGAATTTCAGCCTCAGTTTTAGGCGTCTCACCGTCCAGGTGGCGACGGATGAGGGCCTGCAAGTCAACGATCGATGCAGCCTTGAACCGGCTGAATACAATATCGTCACCGAATAGAGCGACAGCTTCAGCCAGGTTGTCGCCGAAGTCATATTGCACAGTTGCGCTCGGGCTTGTTTCTTCAGTGCCGTTCTTTGCGCTAATTGCTTGAGCAGTCATTATACGTCTCCAATCTCGTTAGTTAAAAGCAGTCAAAAAGGCGCTAGCTGGCGATGGGGAGCCAAGGTACAGGGGGATGAAACCTAGGCGTGCCACATTGAGGTGACAATGAAGCACTGGGTTTACACCGCCAGCTAGCATAGAAAGAAACCCCTGTTCTGTCACTGTAAGGGCGTTTGTGCCCCAACATTGAGGACTCAGTATGACCATCCTTGCGCCTCGTGTCAAACAGTTGGTTCATTTGTTTTACCCAACTTTGTGAACACACCTACAAGGATATGAACCAGATCGCTGGTAGTAATCAGACTATTAGGGCCCATACCCCTAACGGCCTCTAATATTACTGCCCTTATATTATCGGCGTATTCAATATTATCTACTAGTATTTCAGCCAAGGTATTAGTTTTAGGCACTGAACTTTGCAGTGAACGTACCTCTTTCGCTAATGTCAGTGCTGCTTGGCTGAGTATAAGGGAGCCATAAAAGGAGTCGCTTTCGGCTATGCGCAGTGCTTCAGTAAGGTCCATAGGTGGCATGGTTTTAGCAACGTTGTATGTCTTGTCGGTCATGGTGTTTCTCCAGAGATAATTTGAATAGCAAATGCTAACGCAGATGCTTCTTGTCTATATCTCATCCATTCATTTTCGTTAGCTTGACTAAAACCGCCTGTCGTTCGTTCACCGTTATAGGTTTTATCGTGCCAGTCCTTTTCCTGGCCATTGTAGTACTCGAACAGATGTTTTAGCCAATGTATTGCATCAGCTTTAGTTTGAGTTGCCGACTCCCCCGAGCCAAGTATGAATGTAAGGCGTTCTGGAATTTGCTCACTTATGGTCATGTTTCGCTCCCGTCATGTTGCCCTATGAATTGTTTAATCTGCTCCTCTGCTTTTAAGCTGCTCCATAGCTCACGTGGCAGGTAGGTATACACTATCTCAAGGGCCGCAACAGTTACTTTATCACTCAAAGGTATTGGCTCATCGCCAAGCAACTCCCATTTAACTATCATAGTTGCCATCTGTTCGATTAAGCGATCCTTGGGAGCTTCGCGCCTCAGCGTGATGAATGTTTTACGGTGCTGTTCAAACAGGTTGACTTTGTGCTGAACTATTGCTATATCACCGTCTCCTCTATCGATTAGCGTGACTGGGCGACCCAAGTTAGGGACACTATCCTCTTCTATTCGCCGTTCAGCTTCAGTACTAATAGATGATATGTCGTTACTCCTCGGAGGCAATTGCTTCAGCATGTCGTCAACAACTGAGAGAGGATCATCCTCTTCAGTGGCTCTAAGAAGTGTTGCATTAACCAAGTGATGTGCCTCCTCCGGTGTGCGTTCAGGTATCTTTCCTTTTACACGCATAGCATTGGTGAATGCCTGAAGGGTGCGTTCAATGGCATCGGGGACAGTGTCAAACTGCTCGACAAAGTCTAGGCAGCCCATTATAACAGTTTCGTCTAGTTCAATCTTGATTAGTTTCATTGTCTTTGTCCTTTGCAACCTCTGGTTCGATACAGTCGATGCCGGCTTGCAAGAACAATCTAGCTTCTTGTAATCCAGCTAATGCACCTCTAAGCGTATCAGCTTGTAATGCCGCTGCTAGTTTTTGCATTGTATCAGCTACTGTTCTATCTACGTATTCTCTATCCATCACTTTTTCTCCTGCTCATCGCTTATTTGTCGCATACTCACCTTTGTGTTAGCAATAGCGAGCGTTATATGCACTTCTATGTCCTTCACCAAAGGATGCTCTGTCCACCTGCCAGGTGTTATACCTTTCATCTTGAATTGTGCCAACTCGAGGAAGCGTAACACCGTATCTAGTTGTGTGTATACGGTGGTGTTCAAATTTTGAACGTTCTCGTTCATACCTTTATCCTCTTCGCTTTACCGTCAGCTATTGCCTGTTCACATAGCGTCATGACCTCACCAGGATTCATGTCAACCACCGATAAGGGGGCGCCTATCAAGTGGGCGGTGAAGCCCTGCTTGACGTCCTTGTAAGCCTTTGTGAGTTCACTCGTATTGCTTTCATAAAGAGTTGCTTGTCGCTCAATCGCGCCAGGGTCTACCTCCTTGTGTGTCAGTGCGTTGTGATAGTGAGCACAGCGTGTTTGGTACAGGAGGAAGTTACTCATTTGCCCACCCCCGCTGTTTAGCGAAGTTAATGAGTGCCGGGAAGACTTCATCATCTAGGACTATAGTATTATCGGGACCGTATCCATTCTCCGTTGTTAGAATAAGCTGCTTGAAACCATTAGTATCTATTTGCTGTACGTATACGCTATCACCTAAATATGCCTTGTCCATATCATCACCCTACCTGTTTACTGGCACTTACCCATGCGTCATTATCTTTGTCGCGTAAAGCGAACATTGTGTTACTAAAGTGAGTACCCACCTCGCCCTGCATGAAAGGATCACCACTTGGAGCAAAACGCCACTTTTGCAGTAACTCCACTAGTGATGCTTTATCTATCCAGTCTTTCATTTCTTGTTCAGTCATGTCAGTGTCACCCATATGAAGGTTGAAAGCATACCACCTAGGAGTATACCTATAGCGATACCAAGGAAGAGGCCTTGTGCAAACTTGCTCATTGTGTTCTCCCGCTTGTAGGCATAATCAAGTTGCTTGATGCAATTGCACTCTGAGCGGCTATAAACTCCTTATAACTGGCAACCATTAGGTTGGTGAAAGCCGCTCTCTTTGTTGCGTCTTGCAGGTCTTTGTGTAGTGCGTCAAAGATGATACCAAACACCGTTCGAATGACGATATCTTGTATATACATCTCAGCAGGATTGTTACTATACTCTTCACGCATATATAACGTGTAGAGGTTGTTAATGACCGTTAGGATTTCATCCTTTTGTTCAATATCCTTCATAACATCAGCAACCGTACCATTTATAGTATCGACTATGACTTTTGGTAAAGGTCTTCCTTTGCGTTCTTTCATCTCACGCTCCTTTGTTTTGCACACGACGGATGTTCTGTTGAACAAAGGTCTTTGTTAGCGTAACCACTTTCTTTATCAGCTTGGTAGGGTCCAGTTTATCACGTACTTCACGTTCCTCCTGTTTGCTGCTAACAAAGAGGTAGCGGCCAACGCCGTGACCGACCATGATCTTCCGCTTGGTTTGACGCTTGGCGCCACGAACACTATTTAGCATCGACATAGTTTTGCTCCTCAGCTATGATCTTACCGATAAGGGTGTTGATGTGAAAACGAGTGCGGGTGTTATCCTCTATGCCTTGCTCGCTTAAGAGCTTTTTTATCATGTGAAGGGCGCTGTCAGGCGCGTAGGTAGTGTCCCAATGCCTGATGGTGTGTGCAATCTCGCGCTTTGTCAACTTCATTACTTGCATATAGTTATCACTTGAGTAGATAGATGATGAGGATAGAAAGCAAGACGCCTGCCGTCATGCCGCTTAGGAATATTTGCCCGGGTGTCATGTTACTCCCCTTTTCACATCATTAGGTAATTGTGTGTGCAGGATCGCTATTCCCCAACCCTTGCTATCCACCCCGTAAGTAATGCCTGAGAAGTGTATGACATGATCTGGAACTGGACCTGATAGTACGACCTCAATGTCATCTGTAAATGGCTCTAGAAACTTTAATAGCTCTGATTTGTCCACGCTATTCTCCCCAGACCCACACCAGATTGACTGGCAGGCCAACTATAACAGGAAGGAAAGGAACGTGGATGCCAAGCGCATTGGCACCTGCATCTATGGTGACGCACGCTAGGATGAGGATAGTCATCCGGACTTGATGTCGCCGGTGATGCGTCAGCACGATCATTTTGACGCCTCCAAGGAGAGTGCATAACCTATGACTATGAGGAAAAAGAGGGCTGCAGCCGCCCAGCTGTATGGACCATGACTAGCAACTAGGCCCAAATAACTGAGGTGCAACCCATTGTGCGCGTGGTGATACGCTTTGTGGTAACGCCTAGCGTGCTCTTGCATACTCAAGTACCCCTGTTTAAATCTGTTCACATCCTTAACCTCTGTTGAAGTAACTGGTTTGTTTGGGTGACATACTTCTTCACCGTGTGCTCACTTAGGTGGAGGGTCATAGCAACTTCACTTTGACTTTCTCCTAGTAACCTATATCTAGTTAATATATCGTAGTGTGTCCTTGGCAGCACGGTTTGTGCTTGCTCCAGTATTTGTTGAACATATATCTCACTCTCTACATCGCTACACGCGGGTTGTAGTTCAGTTATGTTATCTATACTAACCACACGGTTCATTGCATCCAACACGTTACCGTAATGAATGCGCTTGTCGCTAATCACCCACTTGCAATGTGCACACAGGAAGGTGAATGGGAACTGGATGGTTACGCTGTCAGGTAGTGTGCACACTCGGAGCCATACGTCCTGTAGGACGTTATCCACATCCTCATTGTGCATGCCATACTTACACAAACGACCACGGATGAATTTACGTGCTTTGTCCTTGTACACGTAGAGCTGGAGAACATGCCTGTTCATGGTGTTTATCCTCTGTTTCCGGTAGAAGTGCTATCTTGCTCCACTACTACCCGGTTGCCTATAAGGCGGACGAGTGAGGTCATCTGGGTAGTGTAACAATACTAGCGTTACAACAACCGCCATTGCTGCCAAATATAGGATTATAAAGCGCATAGCGGTGATGCCTGTATCACTATTCCCTTTCCTCCAGATCATGTCTCATCTCCTCCAGCTGTTCCCACCCTCTTGTATTGAAGGGGGCAGATAGGATGTACCAAACAAGGCCTATTACTACTCGCAACATGGGCATGACTATCTCCTGTAGAGTAATTCACTTAGGTAGACCAAACTAATTCCGGCGACTACAACACAAGCTATGGTTAGGAACATACAGCCTATCCACAGCATTATGAAGGGTGGGTACTTCATCTTGCTAGCTCATACATAGCCATCTTGAGCAAAGTGTCAATTAGCAACTCATCGTCGCCAGCACTGGCAAGGGAGACTGCAGCTACCAATTCAGCATTGCTAATAGACTTGTAAGGTCCACTCTTGTTGTGGATGGCCAGCCAGGGGCCAGCACCACAGTTTGGGCAAGCATGCACAGCGTGGTATTCATCATCTGGGAGACCTTGATTAGGCCAGCCATCATGATGCCAAGTGTGACCACAGCCAACAGCTGGGACGCCAATTTCTATCTCTCGCTCACTACGCTTGGTTTGTCCGCAAACGTGAGTGTGCATACCAATAGCTGTACCGTATAACAACTTATTGTGTTCCATAACGTGCTCCTATGGCGTCATGAAGGCGATTAGTAACAAAACGAAGCCGAGTGTAATGAAGCCAGCGGCCATCCTATTCCTTTCCATACATCACCCCTGTGCGTGCAAGGAACGAGTTGTTCCAGCTTGTAGGCTCGTATGAACCTACAAGGTGCAACATTACCCGACCGTTATGTTGCTATCGTCTTGTTGATTAGGTTATCCTCACGTATCCACTCAAAACGAGCGGGGCACAATGGATAGAGCTGGACATGAGTGTAGGTGACACCATTAACTATCTTGTTAACGCGCCCCTGGCCGTGTGTCTGCCTAGTTATTTCACACCTCACACCCTTACGGGTAAAGGTAGCACTTGTTGTTACAGTGAACTTGGTCATGTCATAATCCTCATTTAGCAGGCGTGTAGGGGGTGTGCGTCAGCGCTTCACACTGTACGTCAGTGTGACAGCTCGTAACAGCCTTGGTTACAGTAAATAGGAGAGTGAAGGCAAAGAGCGTTCCTATTGCTAGGCCGATGGCAACCAGTGCTATGTATTCAAGCAAGGCTTTCATGCATGCACCTTTCTTTGTTCAACTAGTGAGAGAAACCTCGCTGCTGTGTTGTTGCCCCTCATCTTGAGGACAGCACTGACGATGTGATTAACGTCACTTGGATGACGCATTGCGTAGCGAGCAGCGCGCCCAGGTGTGCGATAACGGGAAGGTGTCTTGCGATTACGCAATGCGTGGTTGGCAAAGATCGCTTTCATGACAGTACTCTTATTGTGTAACGCTCAGTGTGTTACACTTTATTCCCTTGCTCACAACAAGGGTAGTGATGGTTCCAGCTAGCGTCCTGTTATAACAAGGCGCTAGGTGCAACCAGCTTGTTTAGCCTGCCTGCAAGCGTGTGACATACAATGCAAAGGGATAGACTGGACTGTAGTCTATATCCTGCAACATCCAATAACCAAGACAGCTCCAACGATATCTAGGCTTTTTCATGCGGTATACCTTGTGTGACGGGAAAGGGCACGTTGTTCGCTGACTCACTGGCGGTTAGTCAACCTTGATGCAGCGCTTAATCAGGCGAGACCCATTGCACTTAAACACAGGATAGGCCTGTCCCATGTTATCAACTCGCTGCTGCATAGCAACACGTTGGGTGGCCGTCATAGTGGTGCATGCACCCAACTGGGCGAGGGCAATCATGGCGGTGGCAATAAAGAACTTGTTCATGTGAATACTCCCGGTAGTGTGAAGGAACCTTGACTTCGCGGACTCAGCTGGTCACTATCATGCTATGATATAACATAGCTTTATGCTCATAATAGTCTACAAGCCATTCAATCTTTGCATTTGAGTAGGTGCATGGAGGGGGCTCTATATCATGTCCACTCAGCCACTTAACACTATCCAAGCAGTTTTGCCTCCACCTTGGATAATAGCTAGATAATGTATTTTCCACGATTTGTCCTCAATGTGATGTATGGCGACCATAATGGCGATTAGCGCGCGTCAGAACGTTTAAAGGAACCTTGACATGCACTATTCGCATTATTCATCATACCAAATCTATGTGAGTGATGCAACCCCTAGTTCAACAATTTATTAACTAATGCGCTAACGTCCGCTGGTTGTGCTGGCGTAGTGGGGCGTTCAAGGTTTGAACGATCAGAGCGGCCAACTTCAATCTGTTTATCCATCAACTCCTTTTGTTCCTCACTCAGCTTGTTATACACATTGCTAAGGAATAACGGATCACTGCGTGGATCATTAACAGCGTACGTTAGTTGATTAACTTGCTGCACTTTCGCCGCGTACTCGATAGCTCTATCTACTTCGAGTTGCCCAAAAGATACTGCCGGCCTAAGAGCTGCCCTCGTGTTCAAGCACTTATTGCACAAATGGGGATAGTCGGGATGTCCGCTATTCCTTAAAAACTTCCTACAACAACTGCATATGCCAGACTTGTAGCTAGGGTTCCTATACAAGTCAATAAAGGCTTTACTCTTTGCCATCTTTCTTTACCTCACCTGCTTTCTTTACCTCACCTGACGCAATAGGAAAACCGCGCATATCATACTTAACAGATGGTGCATTCATCCTGGCATATTGTTTATCCTTGAAACAACTATTACAGTATGGGCCGTGACTCGTAACCCTATACACACCACAAGTTATGCAAAATCTACCCTTCTCTAACATATCAAGATACCTGTGTGGAAGTAACTATATGTATTATATCATACCTTGGGCGGAGATGCACGAAGTTGGTATGGGTGTTATACCTAAGGATATACATACATCATATCATTATGTATGTATCCATGCACGTAGGGGGTGGAAATTATTTTGGCCTGTCTCACGTCGCCAGGCTGTCTCATGTCACTAGTTCGTCTCTCTACTCTCTATCTCTTCTATATATCTAAAAAAAATATATAAAAGAAAGTAGATAAGTAAGCCATAGTACTAAGATACTAGGGAGTGCTAACCAGGAGATAGATACCATTAGTGGGATAGGGATAGCTTGGGAAATAGTTTCCACCCCGTACTTACATAGATACTTAGATTATGATAGCTAGTATGTGTTCAAAATTTGAACATGTCACTTACATAAACAAAAAGGAGGGGCTGTTAACCCCTCCCGTTATTGTCAAGTCGTTGTATCAAATGCTGTCAAGTCCTCTCCCCTGATTATCATCATCCTCCTGTTCATTAACTGCCTGTAGGACGATATCTATCCCCTTATTGCTTTCCATAAGTTGAAGCAATATAGCTTCCTTCTCTTCCCTAGTCATGTCACTAAGCAGGCGAGTGAGCTTCTCACCTTTAGACATACGCGGCTTGGCACCTTTCAGCATCTTGGCAACCAACACCGTTTGATTGTCGCTAGTTTCATCAACCTTATCGGCTGACTTAAAGGCCGTCCGCCAGCGAATCAGCAGGGTCTCACTCGCCAACGCCAGGATTGTTTCACGTGGAACATCCGTGTAATCAAACGTTGTCCTTAGTTGATAAAACTTATCACTCGCCTTATGCAACGTCACGTGATCCATTACAACAACGTTATCCTTAACGATAGTGGCCTTATCCCCACCGAACTTCTTGCTAACTTCTTTCATACGTCACCTCGCATTGTGGGCGCAACACAGTGAATGTTCCACATGAAACATTATGAACGCGCCCTGATTGTTAAAGAAGCCGATGTAAGCTGTGTCACATCGGTGTGAGTTCATTACGCCATAGGGGCATGCAAGTGTCCAGTCAAGAACTGTTAAGAAATGTCAAGGACTGTCAAGGCCAATGCATAGTTGTGACACATAACAACTATATGTGGCAACGCTCCTTTGCGCGAACAAACCTCTTAGTTATCCCAACAAGTAGTTATAACATATCACTGTTATGCCTTATCATAGGTATATGACATGATACTTATGTGAGCCAATGCCTATAGTGTACACGAAGGGGGCCGTCACCCCCCAAGGTGGGGGCCTGTGTAGAGTTGGAGGCCCCACCAAAATGCTACTCATTTTCACTATGAGGTATTGTACTCAACCACTGTTGGGCTTCGCCCAAGCTTTGTGTTAAACATTGGGTAAAATAACGCAACAACTGCTTGACATATCCACCAAGGTTGTGCAACCTCACATATAGGTAGACGTTCATTGCAGGGAGGTTGCTGCACATCAAGGGGGTTGCGCCCCTTCATCAGTGGGGTGTAAGGTTTATGGGACCGCTAGACTTAGTTGACACTATCCTCTTCGTGGAGGACACCCCAGCAGGACGGCGTAAGTGGAGACTGACTATGGCCCTGACAATGATTGTGCTAATAGGACATACTATCTGGGCTTGTGGACTGTTACCGGGACTTGAAGGTTTTGCACAGGCTGGGGACGTAAAACAAGCACAACAAGCAGTCACCCGCATTGAGGCAAAACTCCTGGATAAGGATATAATCGATACCATTAGACAAAAGTGCACAGCAACTGACAAGCGCTTCCTCGCCAGTCGCCTCCGAGAGTTAAAAGAACAGTGGCGTATCATAACAGGCATACCGTATATAGAACCAGGGTGTGACGATCTGTGATATACACTAACAGGCAATCGCGGAACGCGAACGTTAGTGCCCTATCCACCCATCACTGATGCATACCATGTCAACTGATCGCATACCACTCAGCTACTTGACGGCCTACTTCCAGTTGGTGGTTGGTGTCCTCTTTGTGTTGGGTTACTTTGCGTTCATGTTCACCCTTTTCCTTGGTAACATAAGAGTGGCGGACAACCTCCTAGAGCTAGGTAAGACCCTAGCCATTGCACTCACAGGGGCGCTTGGCCTCTTGTTTGCCTTCCTTTACCTACGTTCCCGTGTAGATAGCCCACCACCCGCTGGCACGACTACTAGCAGTAGCCAGTCGACGGAGGTAGCTAGTAATGCGAATTGATCACTATGTGCATCTATGTGAGGATACTACTCATATACTGCATGATCTTCATAGAATGTTAACGTCTCTCATTTTAAAGGTAAACACTGTCATGGCAAGTCAAGCCCTTTCCCGCACATGAAGTTCATTGTACTAACCACTTTGTTGTTTGCCTCCACCAGTGTGTGGAGCGCCAATCTACCACCAACTATCGCTGGTGTACCCCCCACCACGGCTCTTGTCAGTCAACGTTACGTATTCACTCCAGTTGCACATGACCCTGAAGGACGTAAGTTATACTTCGTCATAAAGAACCGACCGACATGGACAACCTTTAGTTACTCCACTGGAACTATCGCTGGCACACCAGGTAGTGTGCACGTTGGCCTGTATAGGGACATAACGATATATGTCAAGGATGGAGTGAACACCAAGGCCCTCCGCCCATTCAGCATAGCTGTGTTAGCGCCGGTTAATGGAAGTGCAACACTTAAGTGGACGCCCCCTACAACAAACACTGACGGAAGTGTGCTCACCAACCTGGCAGGCTACAAGATACTGTATGGTACCAGTGCTGATGAGTTAACTCAAACGATTAGTGTTAACAGCCCTGGCATGTCAACCTACATCGTGGATAACCTCAAACTCGGTAGTTACTACTTCGCTGTGCGTGCAATTAACGCTAATGGTGCTGAAAGTGCGTTGAGTAACATAGCTAGTAAGGTGATAAAGTGAGTGCACGCGAACTGACGGAGTATGAAAAGCAAGTACGTGTGAACCGTATGAGGGAGGATATAAAGCGCTTGAATAGTGAACTGAAGGTGCTTGATGGTAACGAAGATGTTGTTCAAAATTTGAACACGAGCTTTATTGACATCCTCACGAGTCCAGTCAAATGAATAGTGATAAGGCGAATGCAGCTTTGGATATGATAGAATCCTTTATGCCCAACGTGCGAGGGCGTCGCCCCAACGACTTGCCTAAGCTAACTGACGCTAATGGACGCATGCTCCCGCGTTATTTAGTAGAAAAGGCTATTGGTAAACGTCGAGAGAATGGTGCCCTCAAGCTATCGCGTCTCACCAATCGGCATATGAAAATCATCGGAGCGCACCTACACGGCCTATCGCTTGAACAAATAGCGATGGAACAAAGCGTTAGTGTGGCGACAGTCAGCCGCGTCCTGAACGACCCTTTGGCAGTTGCCCTCCTCCGGAAGGTATATGGCCACCGTGAGGATGAAATACAAGCGCTGGGTGGAAAGGCAGTTGATGTTGTCCGTCGTGCACTGGATAAAGACCAACCGATGAGCACGCAACTCCGGGCTGTTGATCGCTACGCTAAGTTGCGTGAAACCATGCTGCCGAAAGACAAAGCGAATGAGAGTGCCGAAGATGTAATTGCTCGCATGTTGGCGAGGGGTAACATTATCGGGGAAAATATACAGATTAACTTTGGAGACAAACGTGCGCTTACTAACGAATAGCGGTAATGCAACTGGTGCGGATATACCCATCAGGCAGTGGGGTAACCGTGAACTTAGTCATCTCTATACGCTGTTCGTCTGGGGCACGTTTGATGGCTCCACCACTACCCTTGAAATCAGTCCTGACGGTATTCAGTGGTTCAGCGTGACTGGCGTCAGTATAACTAGCAAAACCGCCATCAATGTGGAATTTCGTGCTAGCCACGTTCGCGCTGTAACGGCGGGCGGTGCTGGCGCTACTAGTGTCAATGCCCTTATTAACTAACTGTCGAGGTGTGAGATGACTGAAGTTATAGAAGTAAAGTCCAGTGAGGTTATGCTCAAAGAGCACAGGGAACGCTACACTGCACTAACCACCTACGTAGCAGCGGTAAACAAGCGTATCGAGCCACTCAAAAAGAAGATGGCTGAACACGCTAATGAGAGCGAACGCCACAGGGTGTTGGCAATGGACGTGGCAAAGGAGATAAGCGAGGCGCGTGGTGGTATAGGGTGGTTTGCCATCAAGAAAGAAATAGGCATGCTGGCTAAACTGCTAGGGGGTAAGTGAGATGGCAACTACACAGATTTTCGGTGAGTTGTTTGGTGACATCGGTAAGGGAGTACACAACCTTAGCACTGGTTCCTTCAAAGCATCACTCACTAACACGGATCTTGCACTCGCAACTGGCGCTACATTCAGTCAGTTGACAGAAATTAGTGCTGGTAATGGATATACTGCTGGTGGCCCCACGCTAGATAGTGAAGCCTGGGCGGAAACGGGTGCCGGCACGGACATTTGGCAATTCACCAGTGCGGATGAAGTCATCACAGCGGCTGGCGGCAGCATCGGCCCATTCCGTTACATATTCCTGTATAACGATACGCCGACCAGTCCAGCTGACCCACTTGTCGGTAAGCTAGATTATGGTAGCTCCATAACGATTACCGACGGCAATACCTTTACTATCGACGTAGGGGCAAATGGTTGGTTCCGGTTTGGTCGAGGTACTATCGCATAATGGTCAGTCTGGTTATACGTGCTCGTGATGCGATTGGGCTATTCGGTTTGCCGTTACTCCCTATTGATTTTTACATCAGCCCAACTGGTACAGGTACAGCCGCGAGTGGTGGTACCCAAGCTGATCCCTGGCCCATTACTATGATCAGTAATGCTACAGCACAAGCACGGTATGCCGGTCACACCGTCGGCCTGCTCGATGGGGTCTACGACCTGCACACCGCGATGAATTCGCAGGCGCAGTATTTTGCGCTGCTGAATATTGCCTCTGGATCGAGTGGCTCGCCGTCCGTCATTACTGCCGTAAATCCCCGCCAAGCTATCCTCAATGCAAAGAGCGGCAGCATCTATGGCGGACTTTTCGGAGCCAACGACGGCAATGTGATGATCGGTCAGGACACAGGCGTGACGACGGGTCATGTGACGCTTCGAGGATTGAAGATCACGGGTGTGAAGACGTGCCCGGTGCGTTTTGGCACTCTGGATTACAGCGGAGGTGCAGCATACGCACCTGGCATCACTGTTGAGGATTGCGAAATATACGACTGCAGTGCGCTGACAGGACTAGAGACCCAGGGCAACCTTGGCGCCGTTTCGTTTAGTAATTGCACCGGGCTGATCTTTAGAAATAACTACATCCACGACGTCGTCGGTTACGTCGCAAACGAGGCGAATCACCTCCAGGGCTACATCCAGTGGAATTGCCGAAATTCGACGATAGAGGACAACACGATCGTTCGTAGCGGCATCGGCATCTATGCGAAGGTGGATGGCAGTTATGGTGGTACAATCCGCAGGAACTATGTTGACACCAGTAACAATACTGACTGGGCAGCTGGTTTGCTAGACTGGGCTGGTAATGCGCCAACATCTGTTGTTGGTGGTTCAATTCTATCCATAACCAATAATGTGATTGTGTCAATGGAGTGCTTGGCGCTCCACAGAGGCGGAACTGCTCAGAGAATGATGTCTGAAACGCTGGAGGTGTACAACAATACGCTGATTCATGCCGGTGGAAGTAACGGGCCGGGATCATACTTGATGGCATCAGCTAACTCTCCTGGTTCCAAAGTGTATAACAACTTGTGTAGTAATAGAAATGCTGCTGGTAGTGTCAAGGCACTGACTATAATGGAATCAGAGTATGGTGCAATGAGCTTGTGTGTTGGTCCACAGGCTATCATTGATTACAATGCGTATGCGGGTACGCAGAACAAGTGGACAACATTCGCCAACGGTGCATCTACATACCCTAGCAACTTCTACACCGGATTGCCTGCATGGCGTACGGCTAATGCTGGGGCAACTGGTGGAGAACAGCACTCACAGTTGATAACAGATCCTAGCTGGGTAAATACCGGGGCGTATGCGCAACGTTATAGATTAAATGGCGGTAGCACGGCAGTGAACGCTGGTAAGGTTGGTGGTATAGTGTCTGGTGGTGCTACCGATCTTGGTGCTTATGGTAACGGTAACACTCGTGTTGGCTGCGATTTCGCAACTGAGTAACTATGGCATACGGTAGCGCAGCATATAGTTTTGACTCTGCTGATGGTGCAGGAACAGTTACGTTAGCTGTACCCTCGGGGGCATTACTTATACTTGTTGGTATGAGTAGTGGTGGCAGTGATACGATAACTTTCCCTAGTGGACAGGGTTTTACAACTGGTGTTACTGGCGCTGATAACGTTAGTAATAATGGAAGTAATGGTACTATAAAGTGGGCTTATAAAATTGCTGGAGGCAGTGAGCCAGGAAGCTATGACATATCAAATGGTAGTGGTGCTGATCTAGCTATTGGTGCTATATACTTTACGGGACGCTCAGCTGCTGCATTAACTAACTACTTGGCAACGACTGGCCCTTCAGGTAGTGCCTTTCCTGGAGCTACCCCCATATCGCTTAGTGGCATAACCGCACTTGCTTTGGATGACATCTTGGTAATTGAAGGTATCTGCCAAGGTTACACGAACGAAACATACACATTCACAGCTCCAACCAACTACACTCAACGTAGTTCTGTCAGCGCTTCTGTTATAAGTCTTGGTTTTGCTACCAGAAATGCTGTTAGTGCTGGAGCGACTGGTGCCCTAGCGCCTAGTGTTACGTCTGCTAGTGGCGGTAGTGGTGATGCTTTTGGTATAGTTATCTCTCTTCCCATCGGTGTCTTGTCCCTAGCTGTTGATAGTGCCGACGCGGTGGGACAGGGACAATCGGTTACAATGCCGATTAGCATGCCTATAACCAGCGGACAGGCTGTTGCTGAGGGTTTTGGCGTATCCCTGCTATTCGACCAAGCATATGTACTTCCCGTGTCGAGTGTGGATATAGTAGCTGAAGGGCAAGATATTCCTTTCATACTGACACAGCCTGGTGTAGATGCAGATATAGTGGGTGAAGGTCAATCTATCAACTTACTGTTTCTGGATACTGTCATATCTAGTGACGCGGTAGCCGAGGGGCAAGCAATCACCCTGGTGTTTGGTGGCAATACTAGTATAACAGTACAAAGTGCTGATATAGTGATTGCGGAGGGTAGTGTCAACCTGACACCAACTGGTATAGTGGCAACTAGCGAGAACTTCATTAAGGCAATGGTCCGTTCTTTCGTTAAGCTAATGGCCTTCACCCCTGTTAACATAGGGCATGTGTGATGGCAACCAAGGAACGCCTAATCATCGAGAGTATGTTCAAAATCGTTAGTAAGGATAGCGAAGATGTACCATTCACCCTTAACTATCACCAAGCCAAGTTGGATAATGAACTTACTGGACGAGACATTGTTCCGAAAGCGCGACAGCTTGGAATTAGCGCATACTTCCTTGCGCGATACCTCGCCGGATGTTTATCCATTAGAAATACAAGGGCCGTCGTTATTAGCCATGATAGAGAATCTACTGAACGAGCCCTTGGACGAGTCCACTATATGCTGGAAAACATACGTGGACCAAAGGCAGTCATATCTAACTCGTCAAAGGGGGAGATAGTCTTCCCCAAGACTAACAGTACCTTCTTCATAGGCACTGCAGGCGCACGTAAGTTTGGTCGTGGTGATATGATCACTCGGCTACACTGCAGTGAGGTGGCATACTGGGAAGATCCGAAGGCACTAACTGCTGGTTTGTTCCAAGCTGTGCCGAGGGATGGCGAGATAGCGATAGAAAGTACTGGTAATGGTAGCGGTAACTGGTATCACAGGCAGTGCGTTCGAGCGTATGAGGGTAAAAGTCGTTATCGTATCCATTTCTTTGATTGGTTGAAGGAGCCAGGGTATGCTGTCCCGTTGGATGAAGACGCAAAGGCTAAATTGTTGAGTGAACTAAGTGATGAACTAGAAGAGCCTAAGTTATACGAACAGGGCGTTACGCTAGAACAACTTGCCTTTAGGCGTGAGAAGCTGGATGAACTCGACTATGACTTGCGCCTGTTCAAGGCGGAATACCCAATGACCTTTGATGAGTGTTTCCAGAGCACTGGTTACTCCTTCTTCAGCATCATCAAGCATGTGCAGACAGACGAGTGGGTGCATATGAAGGAAGTGGATCAATGCCTGTGGGCACTGGTTGATGAGTATAAACACCATCAGTCTAGGTATGCCATAGGCGTGGACGTGGGTGGTGGCGTTAGGCGAAACAGAAGCGTGATACAAGTAATAGATCTGTTTAAGTGGAAACAGGTGGCGGAATGGGTCAGTGATACAACGAGTCCTGATGTATTGGCGCGTAAGGTGATAGAGTTGGGGAGGCATTATAACGATGCCTTTGTTACCGTTGAGACGAACAACCACGGTGCCGTCACTTTGCTAAAGCTGATCGAGGGCTTTCCCAAGGCTGATGACAAGTTGGAAGGGTATCCGCAACACCTCCTGTTTAAGAACGATAAGGAGAATGACACATTGCTGAGTTATGGATATAAAACTACTCAACGCACAAGACCTATTATTATTGGCGGCCTTAGAAAGGAGTTCATCGAAGGATTCGTCATCCACAGCACCACATGCAAAGATGAACTCAATACTTTTATCGAAGATGATAATGGCAAACTTGTCGCCGCAGAGGGCTGCTTCGATGATCGCGTATTATCTCTCGCGATAGGTGTCGAAGGCGCTCGCTCCAGTCCCTACATCTATGAGAGGGAGGATAGAGAGAAGCGAATAATGGAGAGTCAAAAGGACTTGTTCGATCTTGACACTGTGCTGGCTGAATTACGCAATCGTTCGAGTGTGGAGAAGGGCTCCTTCCCTATACCTTATCAGGACATAGAGAGCTATAATGCAAATTCTCGTTATCACTAAAGACCTACGATCGATAGGGCTGGCTAGTCGCCTAGTGAGTGAAGGTCACGACGTAGCTGTATCCAGTACGGTGAAGTTACCTGAGACCTACGGCTTTTTCACTAAGGCTAGTCATGTATACAATGCTATAAAGGATTGCAAGTTCATTGTGGCCGATGCGGTGGATGATCAGAAAGTGTATGAATGGGCAAAAACGTTCAATAAGCCCATAATCGGTTGTTCCCCCATGACGGACTTGATGAACAAGGACTGTTATCGTGAATATACGATTGGCCAACGCCTAGGTGTGGTGATGCCACCCACCGAGGTGATTAACGATATGAGTGAGATGTTTGGTAAAGTGGTTGATTGGAACCCAACGCGTACGTTGGTACGGTACGATAGAGAGACCATAACGTGCGACCACCAGCAATGGCTTAGTTGGGCCATGTACAAGCTTCCATTGAACAAAAAGATCCTGTTACAAACACCTAGCTTTGGTGAAGAACTGACTGTGACTGGTTGGTTCGATGGAACTAAGTGGGTAAGGCCATTTATCCTTAAGACGAATAAGGAGAGTGATCTTGGTGCCAGCCTCATGCTTGGCTTGTATGAGAGGGAATGGACGAAGAAAGTGATTGAACCTTGGGGTGAGTTTTTGCGTAAGGTGGACTATCGTGGCCCTTTCACCGTGCGTGCTCTCGCAAGCAAGCAGGCGGTGCAGATAATTAGCACACACACTGGTATTGAATTTCCCTCTATCTATGCCTACTTCGAGGGACTTAAGGAGCCAATCGGTGAATTCCTCAACAAGATAGCCTTTGGTGTATGTGATAAGGTGGATTACACTAGTGACTATATTAGCTCCATTGTTGTGAGGACTAACCTGAAGGATCCTGAAGGTATTCCTATCATAGGCATAGATAGTGGTAACTCCAAACACCTGTTTTTCGGCAGTGTTAGGAAGAATGAGGAAGAAATAGTCGTCATGCCCGGCCCTTGGATTTACACGGTGACCGCCCACGGCCGTGATCCTGATGAATCCTTTGGTCGGGCATACCATACTAACACTGTGGTTAGGGTACCTGAACCTAGCTATGCCACTAACATGAGTAGTGTGTATAAGCCGTGGCTTAATAAACTAAAGAACCTGGAGTTAATCTAATGCAGGGTTACGATAAGGGAAGACCTGACGTAGCCTACTGGTTACGGCAAATCAGGCTTGGGCTTGAGTACAGAAAGCGCTGTGCCTACGAGGAGAAGTGGGCACGCTGGCGTAATTACTACAGGGGGCTGTGGTCACCCGATGTACTGCCAAGCAACTTGTTCTTTAAAATGCTCCGGACGATGGTTCCACGTATCTATTTTCATGACCCTAGCGTGAGTGTGCAAAGCGCAAGGGCGGGGCTTGAATATGCGCTGATGGCGCAAATGCTCGAGCGTATTGACAATCAGTTGATTCAGAAAATGGGCTTGAAGAAACAAATCAAAGGGATGGTACGTGACAACTTTATGTTCGGCACGGCTATTGGCAAACTGGGATTTGGCTCCCAATATCAGAGTACGCCCGAGTCGCTTGGTACTACACAAGCTCCTTTGGTGCGTGGTAAGGAAGCCATCGAGTACAACATTAACATACAGCCGAATATGCCATGGTTTCTTCGGAACGCACCAGGTAACTATGTTATTGAAAGTGGAGTGGCAGACAAAGATGAAGCTCGTTGGGATTGTTTTATCATTCGGCGTACTGTTGAAGACATTAAAAGTGACCCAAGATTGAGGAATAATAAGGATATTAAGCCAGCCACTTATAGGTTAGACACCCGGGAGAAGCTCGAACTCCGTAATCCAGTGGACTGCACGGATTTGTATGAAATACGTGACAGGAAAACAGGAAAGGTGTTCATCATCAGCCCCAGCATGAATGACAAAACCCTGTTGTTTGAGGACGATGAGTTCTTTCGTCTTGGCATAGATGTGACGAATCCACTCGTCTTTAATGATGATGATGAGAACTTTTGGGGTGTCCCTGACGCACAGATACTAGAACCGAATCAGCTTGAGATTAATGAAACAAGGACGATGAAGATGTACCATAGGCGCTTGAGTGTCCTAAAAATACTTGCGCAACGGAATGCAATAAAGCAAGAGGAAGTAGACAAGCTGTTGAGTAGTGATGTAGCTGCAGTTGCTTTCACTGAAAGCAACCCGGAAAGTGCTATTAAAATACTGACTGGGAATAACATACCGAGTGATTTGACTGAAAACGAAATGGCGGTAATGCAAGATGTGCGAGAGTCACTCGGTTTCAGTCGAAACGAGTTCGGTGAGTATAAGCCTGGCTCTCATAGCCCAACTGCAACTGAAGCTAGCGCTGTTAAGGCAGCAAGTGAAATTCGCGTCGATGAGCGTAGAGACCTTATCGCAGATATGCTTGTTAAGACCACGACAGACATTCATCCCATTATCTTCAATCACTGGAATCAAGAGCAGGTTATAGACATAGCTGGACCGTTGGGCATCCAGTTGTGGGTCACCTTCCGTCCCACCATGTTAAAGCGTGGTCAATATCAAGTAAAGGTCGATCCTGACAGCTCGGTACCTGAGACAAAGGATGTGAGACAAACCAAAGCGTTGACTGCCTATCAGATACTTAAGGACAATCCGCTTATTGATCCAACCAAACTTACCAAGTACTTGTTGAGGGAATTGCATGGAGTTTCGTTTGATGACATGATGGTGCCAATGCAAGGACCAGGAATGACACCTGATCAGCCTATTGGTATGGACCAGTTACCGCAGATGTATCAGAAAATGGCTGGTGCGCAGAGACGTTTACCAGCACCTAGTGGAGGACAATCGTGATTTACGAAATGCAGTGTGATAAGTGTGGTGCGGTTGATGATGTCCAAGCGACACTTGCACAACACGAAGTGCTTGTAAAGCCTGGTATTAGATGTAGTTGTGGCGGTATGTTTAGGCAAATCTTCACAGCTGTAAGGGGTGTGTTTGCGCGTGAAGGTTTCCCTAAAGGTGACCCTCAGTGGGAACACGCTAGTCCGGATCCCCTTTACATAAGGGATAAGGTCCACCTAAGGGATGTGTGTCAAGAACACGGGAACGTGTCCCGTTACTTGGAAGATGCAGGATAGAGGAGCATTCAAATTTTGAACACCAGCGAAGGGACGAAAGTTACTGTACTACAGACGTTAGTTGTACAATTCATGTCGGACGGTTCACTCACTGTTAAGCTGAGTGGAGTGGATGGAATCAACGCCAGGAAGCAACAAGTCATGGCGGCTATGGTAGAAAAGGAAGTTGATAGACAGCGAGCGATCGTTAGATGTGCAGGTACGATGGAACTTCACAAAAGACGCGAAGAAACCAAACTGATTGAAACAAAGACGGATGGAGAGCAAAATGGCGATTGATCCACTGACCTATGAACTTGCGAAAGACCCAGCATTCCTCGAACTCGGTAAGTTACTTAAGGGTATCACCACCGTAGTGCAGCAGCAAAGCCAAACTATCGGTGGCCTCCGCACGTTGATGGAAACGACGGCAGCTAAAGCAAAGGAGGTTGTTAAAGAGGTCAAAGAGGAACCTGAAGACCTGGAGGAGATGAGCAAAAAGGATCTTGCTGACCTCATCCTCGGTAAGGTAGGTAGCTTGCTTGAGACCAAACTGACGGAGATGGGCACCAAGATGGATGGTGCGCTACAAAAGGTGAACAACCGTTTCATCAGTGATGATGTAACGAAGTTTGCTGGAGACACCAAGGACTTTAAAGACTGGGAAGGTGAAATGGGTGCCCTGGCGAAAGGACATCCTACCCTCAGCATCAAGGATCTGTACG